>ERZ842401.603-NODE-603-length-52426-cov-9.838689_pt1 | contig 52426 bp, 52 predicted proteins | sample MGYA00521270_ERZ842401 | MGnify/ENA primary metagenome ERZ842401 (study PRJEB31892, sample SAMEA3878208) | bioreactor metagenome | biome: Moose rumen | place: Sweden | collected 2011-10 | study: EMG produced TPA metagenomics assembly of the PRJEB12797 data set... | reverse complement strand
GAGTTGTAAATTTTTTGTAATTAGAATTCTGTATTAACAAAGGAATAGTTATTGCGGCTACTACGCCTACTATACCTATGGTTATCATCAATTCTGCAAGCGTGAAGGCAAAATTTAATTTCTTTTTCATATAATTTCTCCGTCGGATACAAACATATATGTTGTATTAATAAATTATATGTTCTATTATAAATTTGTCAAGCAATATAGAATACATATATGTTTGATAGAGAATTTTTACTTAATAAACTGGCTGAAAACATAAGAGTTGAACGGGCAAGAAAACATTTGTCACAGGAAATACTGGCAGAAAAAGCAGACATTACTCCCCAGCATTTATACAGAATCGAAAATGCAAAAACTTGTCCGACAGTTTTAGTAATTGCAAATATTGCACAAGCACTGGGAATAACGATAGATACGCTATTTGACGTAAAACATAATCAATCTGCATCAAATGACACGAAATAATAAATAATATTAAACAAAGAAAAAAGGCACTGAAAAATATTCAGCACCCAAGAAGATTGATTATGATGGATGATTCGATTTTAATTTTCCCCTAAATTTTTTCCCGATTTTAGTCTTATTTTCCCCAAATGTAAAACTCAATTTTAGCTTTCGTGAGTTTTATTTTTCCCAAAATCTTTTAACTTAATATCCCTTACATTTATATAAACAATTTTTATTATAAAAAATTGCCATATTTTTTTGGAATATTAAGAAATATTAATTAAAACGCGTCAAACGAGTCATTGAGCGGGTTTTTGAATTTTGTAATATTTGACTGAAACAATAATTTAATTGTATCAACAGGACCATTTCTGTGTTTTGCGATAATAATTTCAGATAAACCTTTGGAATTTGCTTTAATAGCTTCTTCTTCCTCGGATTCTTCGGCTTTTGCATAATAATCCGCACGATAAATAAACATTACAATATCTGCATCCTGCTCAATTGAACCTGATTCTCTCAAATCTGAAAGCATAGGACGTTTGTCGTTTCTGCTTTCAACCTGACGGGATAATTGTGATAATGCAATTACAGGTACATCTAATTCTTTTGCTAAAATTTTCAAACCTCTTGAAATCGCAGAAATCTGTTGTAATCGGTCTTCTTTGCCTGAACTTTCCATAAGTTGAAGATAATCGATTACAACTAATCCCAAATCTTTTTCCTGTGATTTTAAACGGCGCAATTTTGTACGAATATCTGTCAAAGTGCATCCGCCGGAGTCATCTATATAAATTTTTGCTTGAGAAAAATCATCCATTGCCATAGTAAGTTTTTCCCAGTCTTTTTGCTGCATCTGACCTGTTTTTATTCTTTGGGAATCAACTTCTGCATAAGAACATAACATTCTCTGAACCAGTTGTCCGGCTGACATTTCAAGAGAAAATATACAAACAGGAACTTTTTCCAATATGGCAACATTTTGTGCAATATTCAATGCTAAAGCAGTTTTTCCCATAGCAGGACGTGCAGCAAGAATTATTAAATCCGATTTATTTAACCCGTTTAACAGGGTGTCAAGCTTATCAAATCCGGTTCTGACACCTGTTAATTCGTCTTTGTGATTATAGCGGTATTCAATTTTATCATAAGCGTTCAATACCAAATCTTTGACAGGAATCAAATCCGAAGTGGTTTTATTTGAACTTATGTCATATATAAGTTTTTCTGCCTGCTCAATAGACGCATCACTTGGCTCAAGATCATAACCTTTGCTGACTATTTCTGCACCTGCACTAATCAGTGCACGTTTAATTGCTTTTTCTTTAATAATTTTTGCATAATACGCAACATTTGTCGTCGTAATCGTATTTTCCGCTAAATCATTGATATATGCACGTCCGCCGACAGCATCAAGTTTCCCGTTATAACTCAAAACATCTGAAACAGAAACTATATCTATATTGTCATTATTATTGAATAATTCAATCATAGCTTCATAAATATATCTGTGTGCAGGTTTATAAAAACAACCCGCATCAAGAGAATCCGAAACTTTAGCAAGACTTGACGGATTAACCAAAACTGCACCTAAAATGGCTTCTTCTGCTTCTATGTTTTGCGGTATTAAATTTTCGTCAATTTCTTTCTTTTTTGTTTTAACAGGTGGCATGCTATTTCCTCATTCGTTCTAACATGATAATACATAAATATTCAGAATGTATTATCACATTCAATTCGTGAATAGTTTGTAACAATTTCTGTTATGTTCAATAAATAAAAAGATTGCCATATACCATAAATGACAATCTTTTATCAATATATTGTGCAAATTTTTATTTTAATTCCGGCATTTCAACATTTGCATTCAGCGGTCTTAATTCCGGATGATCATGGCGAAATTGTTTGATTTTTATGTATAATTCACCTTTTGTCATTCTCTGGAATTTTTCAAGAACTTTTCTAAACTGATCTTTCTCTGTCAATGGAACAGAAAGTCCTTCTTTATCCGCAGACAGTTTGTATAATGTTTTTCCGTCTTTTTTAACTTTGCTATAGTTAATTACAAACTCATCATATCCGAATTCGCTGAATACTTTTACTACTTTTTTATCAAAAACTTCAGCTTTCCATGGTCTGTATTCTACTCCTTTAAAATAATTGTGTGCAGCTTTTACAAAATTATCTGATACCGAAGCTTTGAAAGCAGGCTGATTGTTTATACTTAAATTTGTTTGCATATTTACACTCCTTTTTTGTTAATAAAACATCTAAAAAATTTTTTTGCTATATAATATTAAAGTACTTGTTAGGGGGATCCACCCCATGCGTGAGCCGGTGTGAAGTGCCGGAGTCGGCTCGTTGAATAACGAGACGAGCAGGGCACGGAACATTATATGACCGCCGTTGTGATTGAAACGGTAGTGAAAGGAACGAAGCAATCTTTGATTGCACAGGCGGAAAAAGATAAATATTTGTGTAAATGTTGTCGCACAAATGTTCGGTAATGCAAAAAGGATAAGAAAGGTAAAATTGAATATGGAAAAGAACAACGAAACTTTGTCGATTTTAAGACACTCGACATCTCACATTATGGCACAGGCTGTTCAAAGTTTATTTCCGGATGCAAAGCTGGCAATCGGGCCATCTACTGCTGAAGGATTTTACTATGACTTTGATTTGACTGATGGTCATGCTTTCACTCAGGAAGATTTAGACAAAATTGAAGAAAAAATGAAAGAAATTGTTAAACAAAATCTTACATTTGAAAGATACGAAATCCCTGATGTTCAGGCACAGATTGATGAATTTAAGGCTCAGGGTGAAATTTACAAAGCAGAACTGTTAGAAGAACACCGCAACGACAATCCGACTTTGTATATTACAAAGGACAAAGACGGGAATGCTTTGTTTAACGATCTTTGTGCAGGTCCTCACTTACCAAATACTTCATATATCAAAGCAAACGCATTCAAATTATTAAAAGTTGCAGGCGCATACTGGCGCGGTAACGAAAAAAATAAAATGCTTCAAAGAATTTATGCAACTGCATATTGGAACAAAGAAGATTTACAGGCATATTTAACATTCTTGGAAGAAGCAGAAAAACGCGACCACAGAAAACTGGGTAAACAATTGGATCTTTTCTCTACCAGAGATGAAATGGGAGCAGGCCTTGTTTTATGGCACCCGAATTTAGGTATAATAAGAGAACAGATTGAAAATTACTGGAGATCAGAACAAAGAAAAAGAGGATATCAAATTGTCTTTACTCCACAAATTGCAAAATCTACACTTTGGGAAATTTCCGGACACATGGATCACTACAAAGAAAATATGTTCTTTGTTCAAAAAGATGAAGATTCCGACGATCAATTCGTAATAAAACCTATGAATTGCCCATTCCATATAATGATTTATCAAGCACAACGACACTCATATCGTGATTTACCTTTTAGATTAGCTGAGCTTGGAACAGTTTACAGAAAAGAAAAATCCGGTGCATTAGGAGGTTTAACCCGCGTTCAGGGATTCACTCAGGATGATGCTCATATCTTCTGTACACCTGAACAGTTAATTGATGAAATCGACGGAGTTATTGATTTTGTTTCAGATGCAATGAAAATTTTCAATATGGAATTTTCTATAGAAATTTCAACACGACCTGAAAGTTTTGTCGGTGAAATAGAAAACTGGGATAAAGCAGAAGCAGGACTTAAAGAAGCAGTCGAAAGACGCGGAATGACATATGAAATTAATGAAGGTGACGGAGCATTTTACGGTCCGAAAATTGACTTTAAAGTTAAAGATGCTCTTGGCAGAACATGGCAGTGCGGAACAATACAATTGGATTTCAATTTGCCGGTAAGATTTGGTCTTAAATACCAAGATAAAGACGGACAGTTAAAAACTCCGCTAATGCTTCACAGAGTAATCTTCGGATCAATGGAAAGATTCCATGGTATTTTAATTGAACATTATGCCGGATGCTTCCCTGCATGGCTTGCTCCAACACAGGTTAGTGTTGTTCCTATTTCTAATGATAAACACGCCGATTATGCTGAAAGCATCTACAAAAAAATGCGTGAAGCAGGTATCAGAGCTACATTAGACGACCGTTCCGAATCTATGAACTACAAAATCAGAGAATCCCTGCAGGATAAAAAAATTCCTTACGTTTGTGTAGTTGGGGACAGGGAAGCTCAAGAAGGCACCGTAGCTGTTCGCGCCAGAGGTATCGGACAAATCGGAGTTTTCAATGTTGATGAATTCATAGAAAAAATAAATTCTGAAATCAAATCAAGAGCCAATCAATCATTCGCAAAAAAAGACGAATAATTGAACGGAATATTTCTTAAATATAAAACGAAAACTCCAATATTGAAAATATATTCAAAATTTGGAGTTTTTGTTTTCTCTGTCGCAAGAATATCTTTATAATATTACTTATCTTCTAGGAAGAAGTCCAGTATTTTTTCATTATAACGGTTGTTATTTGCACTGAACGGAAAAACTTCGCCGCCAAATTCACGTTTTACATACGCTAGTGCCTGCGCTATTTTATTGTGAGAAGAAATACAATCCGTTTTTGTAATGACAGTAATTATCGGTAAATCATATGCACTTACCCATTCTCTCATTTGATAATCGTTCTTTTGAATTTCATGCCTTCCGTCAATCAACTGAACAAGATATTTTATATCTTCTCTCTTTAGCAAATATTCTTCCAGATTCTTCTGCCAACGATTCTGAACCTCTTTTGAAACTTTTGCGTAACCATATCCGGGTAAATCCGCAATCATAAACTTATCACTAAAATTGAAAAAATTTATAAGCCTTGTTTTCCCCGGTGTATTAGATGTTTTTGCAAGTTTTTTATTATTAGCCAACCCGTTTATAAAAGACGATTTCCCGACATTTGAACGACCTAATAACGGAAACTCCGGAAGATTAAAATTTGGGCACTGAGAAAGCTTTTCCGCACTCTGTATAAACTTTGCCTGCATAAAATTTGTCATAAATTACTTATTTTACCCCTTTTTTATTCTCTCTTTTTGTTCTAAAAGTTTTTTCTTATATAAAACTGTCTGAAATAAATTATACATTTTTTGATTATTTACAAGTGTAAGCTGGGTCTTACCGTTTACAAAATCTATATTAAAAGATTTTTCTTTTGTGAAAAAATTTTCACCTTCTATATTCACAATCTGAAACAAACCGTTTGTCAAAACACTCAACGGCTCTTTTAAAAATGTCTCAAATGTTTTTCTTATATCAAATTTTTTCATCATACTCATATGATATTAAAACATAAAAAGAAAAAGTTTGCGCACATACACAAACTTTTTCTTTTAAATGATTTTTTATCAAAATTACATCTGTTGAGTAAAGACCTGAATTCTTTGTTCAACAGCAGCTTTATCAGAAGCATTTGGAGCTAGAGATAAATATTGTTTATAATATTTAACTGCACCTTCATAATTCTTTTCAGCTTCGTAAGCCTGAGCTTTTAATTTTGCAATTGACGGAGCATTGTGATAGAAATCAATCGCTCTGTTACAATATTCTATTGTAGATGCAAAGTTTCCTTCTTTAAATTGTCTTAAAGCAATTTCAAAGAATTCATTTGATTTCATTTCACACAAATCAATATAGTGCAAACCGTTTAATGCAATTCTGTTATCAGGATCTGTCATCAAAACTTTTTCCAAAGCTTTTCTTGCAGTTCTGAATTGTTTGTGCTGAACAAGGATTTCTGATAAATACAATTCATCATCAACACTGTTTGCAAAATTGATTGCATTTTCAAATGTATAAACCGCATCAGATTCTCTGCCTAAAGACAAGTATGCTTCACCTTTAATTACTGTATCAACTAAACTGTTTGACGCAGACTGAACAATGTAATTTAAATTATCTTCAGTTAATTCAACCTGATGAGTTAATTTAGCCAACTTAATTTTTGCCAAGTGAAGTTTCAAATCATTTGGAGTTCTTTGAATTGCTTCATTTACATAGTCATAAGCCAAATATACATCTTTATTAGTTGTAAAGTCTCTTGAATCAGCTGTATCCCTTGCCATTTCATAGTATGTATTTGCAAGACCTACGATTGCGGCATTATTATATGTTTGATCCCCTAACAATCTTGAATAATATTCAAGAGCCTGCTGATATTTCTTTGTTTCCAAAGACATATTACCAACTCTGTAAATACCTTCTTTATAATTAGGATTTAGGATAATTGCAGTTTTTAATTCTTCCATTGCAAATTCATGATCTGCACGTCTTTCGTAAACACCTGCAAGATTTACATAAGGTCTGAAGTTTTCAGGTTTTACATATTTTGCTTTTTTGAAAGAATTGATTGCAGCTGCCTGGTTACCTTGTTTTAAATATAATTCACCCTGCAAATTCCAGCCCGGTGATGACTGCGGATTGATATGCAGTGAGTGGTTCAGCCAGGTTAATGCTTTTGTATAGTCACCGCGTTTTGCTTCAACCTGCCCCATATGGTACATTGAAGTCGCATTGTGAGAATTGCATTTGATAGACTGTAAGTAATATTTTTCTGCCTGATCCAAATCCCCGTCAAGCATTGCAATATTACCCAAATTATCATAAGCAGGTGCAAACTGAGGATTTATTTTCAAAGCAACTTTGAACAAATCAGCCGCATCTTTTTTGTTGCCCAATTTTAAAGTCGCAACACCCATTGCATTGTATGCTTCAAAATAAGTACTATCTAAATCAACTGCTTTTACAAATTCCTGAATTGCAGCATTTGATAAGTTAGTAATATTTTTAATATATTCAACGTCAGATGATGTTTCTCTCATCAGATATACCAAACCCTGTGCATAATGGAACTGAGGGTTATTAGGGTATTTTTCCAATAATTTATCCAATTCCGATTGAGCAGGCGCTAATTTCCATTGTTTTGCAAAAGACATTAACTGCAAAGCTTTAGCCTCTAAATCATTAGGGTTCTTTTGTAAAATCTCTTTCAACTTTGCATCAGCTTCTGCGTAATTAGTATATTCAATCATTCTGCCTATATCAACATAATTCTTAGAAATTTGAGCCTTTAGAGGTTCTGCAGAAAATGACTGAGGCGCAATAAGAACACAAGAAGTCAAAATCATTGAAGTTACTAATAATTTTTTACAATTCATTGTTTTCTCCTAACCTTCATCTCTTAATAACTATTCCAAATCTATAAAAGTATTGTATAATAGTTATCGGAAAAAAGCAATAGAATACAAATATGGCATTAAATTCAATTTCAAAAAAAGACTTAGAAGATTTTAAAGGGTATATTTTAGTTGAAAAAAACTTTTCGGAACATACCGCAAAAGCCTATTGCTCAGATATTTTGAGTTATTTGATATGGCTTGGAGATGATGGTTGTGAAAATGCAGATTTTTCAAAAATTCGTGAGTATTTGCACTTCATGCAAAAATTTGATTACAAAAAAACAACAATCGCCCGAAAAATAGCGTCCATAAGGACTTTCTACAAATATCTCGCCCGCGAAAAAAAAATTGAGAACAATCCTGCGCTAAATATAATTTCCCCCAAACGACCTAAGTCTTTGCCAAAATTCCTCTCAATGGAGGAGGTCGAAGAAATTCTTAACAACATAAATATATCAACTCCGGCAGGATACCGTAACAGAGCTATACTTGAACTGCTTTGGGCCAGTGGAATGCGTATATCCGAACTCAGCAATCTGAATTTTGAAAACCTGAACCTTGAAAACAATGAAATTACCGTATTTGGGAAAGGCGCAAAAGAAAGAATTATACTTATTACAGACAGAGCTAAAACATATCTTCAAAAATACATTGATTTTGCAAGACCATTGATTGCAAAAGACTATACCCCGCCACCTGTCACAGATCAATCACCCGTATTTATAAACAAAACAGGCTACAGATTACAAACAAGAATGGTTCGCAATGTAATAAATGACATAGTAGAAAAAATTGAATTACCTAAAAAAGTCACTCCACATATGTTTCGACACAGTTTTGCAACTCATTTAATTGAAAACGGAGCTGATTTAAGAGTCGTTCAGGAACTTCTCGGTCACGCAAGTATTTCAAATACTCAGATTTATACACACGTTTCAATGCAGCATATGAAAGATGTTTATGAACAAACTCATCCAAGAGCTTAATATTTCTTAACTTTATTACTTGTATTAGCAAAAAATGCAAGTAACTTGTTTTATACTATATGCATAATTTATTCGTAATTTGGAGGTGTGTATTATGAACAGTTTACAAAGTGTAAGTTTTGGCAGTAAGGCAACAGTGGTACCTGCCGGAGAAAAAAATATTGTAGTTACCAGTACCGGAGATGTTTTAACTTTACCCGGTCAATTGATTGGAAGCACTACTAAAGTAAAAGTTTTAAAAGATGGGACTTATAAAATTACAAGCCTGCCATCAGTATATGGTGCAAAACCTGTCACAAGAATTTTAACTGAAGAACAATTAATAGCACAATACGGCGACAAAGCGGGCAAAAATTTCCAAGCAGTCGCATAATTGCAGATTATACAATTTATATGCAGTAAATAAAATACCTTGCAATATTTATTGCAAGGTATTTTATGGTGGGCGATGCATTCTGTCTTGCTGCGTCTCGCAATAAACGGCATTTCGCATTTTGGCTTTTGTGCCACAAGGCACAAGCCAAAATCTGCTCCTACCTTATAATAACAATCGGCTTATGGCTTTTTAACAGACCATTTGGCTATTTCATGCTATAATTTGTTTGTAGCACTTTGATAAATGATTTATAACAAGAGTAGGACAGTTCCGAGATTTTCCTTTCTGTGCACGACAAACTTTTCTGCATAAAGGTGTAAGAAAGGAGGGTCAATCAATGATGCCAGAGCAAATCAGAGAAAAAATAAAAGGCATCCTATTGGTAGTAGGAAACCTTTTATTGTTGATTTCTTCATTATTGTAGGGACTGCATTGGGGGTATCTCTGCGGGATACTCCCTCCCTACTCTTATTATAAATCATTTTTTCTATTTTTCAAGTGTCACTTTAAAAATTTTAACTTATTCTATGTATATTTTTGTACCACATTTAGGACAAATGTAATTGTAACAGTCATTATTCTCATTATTACCAATTTTTTCGTGCAAATGAACAAGTTTATCACTAAAGTCAAAGCAACAAGAGCAATATGGACCATCTTTTTCGTTATAATAATCTTTATAATATGCACCATTTTCAAATTTAATATCTAATTCAGATATCACGTATTCCTTTTTCTTTAAATCGTCAATTTTGCTCATAAAATACTCCTGCAATAATATTTTCAATTAACATCCACTCATTATTGTCATTTGTCTATAAATACGTCTTGCACTTTGGCACTCTTCTCCATTTGGATCCACGCTACATTCAAATTGTAATTTTTTAAATGCTCTATCGCAAGCAGCATTTTGCTTTATAACATTAGGATCAATGTATGTTCCTACGGATGATCTTTCCAATGCTTCGGTACTTCTACAGGCATAATCATTACCAGCACAGAATGTATATCCAATTTGTGCAATTCCAAAAGCCAAGACTAGTGCTGTTGATAAAATAATTACTTTTTTCATATGTTCTCCTTAATTTTCTATCAAACTACGTATTATATAAATAGTTTAACATATAATTTTATATATTTCAATAATTTATATATATTATTTACATGGTTTTATATAGAACTATATATAGTTTACGCTGTTAATTTATAATAAAATTATTTATCATAATTAAATGGACAATAATAAAAAACTTTTAGGAAAAAGAATTAAAGAACTGCGTAAACATGCAGGATTAACTCAGGAACAACTAGCAGAAATGATTAATATTGAAACAACATCTCTTAGTGGTATTGAAAGTGGGCGTCACTTTCCCTCATTACCAACATTGGAAAAAATTGCGTCTAGTTTAAACGCAGAATTAAAATCTTTATTTGATTTTAATCATTTGCATTCTATAGATACAATGAAAAATGTTATTAAAAATAATTTAGACAAACTTAGTGAAGAAAAAATTTCTTTTATTTATCGCTTTTTCGAAATATAGCAAGGTTGGGTGAAATCCGACGATGAATTTTAATAAATTTTTAGTGCAAGTAATTAAACAAAAAGTGCAAATGAGCAGACATTTTTGTTACCAAAACCGGACTTTCTGGACATTTTAACTCAAGCAACTTCCTACCTATTTTGTCATGCTGAACTTATTTCAGCATCTTCCAAACTTGGCGTATCTACTATATTCCGGCAAGACCCTGAAATAAATTCAGGGTGACAGAACGCTTATTTCCTTCCGACCAAATTTCCTGTTAAAAGGTAATCTCATAATAAAAAGACTTACAACAAAAGTCGTAAGTCTTTTTATGGTGGGCGATGCGGGACTCGAACCCACGACCCCCACAATGTCGATGTGATGCGCTACCAACTGCGCCAATCGCCCATAAAATCTATTCAATTGTTGCGCCCTTACCGAAACGCTTCGCTTTTTCGGGGATGCGCTACCCCTCTCCTCGGAAGATACTTAATCTTCCTCGTCGGCAGAGTGCCAATCGCCCACAAAATCTATTCAATTATTGCGCTTATACCGAAACGCTTCGCTTTTTCGGAGATGCGCTACCCTTATTAAATTCCCTCTCCCGAATTTCTAAATTCGCTTACGCTTATTAAGAAATTCTGCCCTCTCCCGTTTAAAATACTACGGGCGAGGGAATAGGAATTGTAGTACCAAACGCCCAATAAAAAAGGAGACACCCGGATTTGAACCGGGGATAAAAGCTTTGCAGGCTTCTGCCTTACCACTTGGCCATGTCTCCCTATTTCGTATTAACAATATACGAAAGACATAAAGGCATGTCAAGATTTCAATCAAAATTTATCTGCTTGAAATCATTTTACTCAGAATATCTTTTGCCATTTCAAGTTGAGTGTCTGTTCTTGTTTCTATATCATTCTTGGTAAAATGAACTTTTACATCAGGACTTATACCCTTTTTATTTATATCTGCTCCGGATGGCGTTAAATATTTTGCTATAGTAAGATTTATTCCCGTTTCGTTGGGCATAGGAATTATTTTTTGTACCATTCCTTTACCATAAGTTTTGGTGCCTACAATCTTTGCCTTATGCCAGTCTTTCATGGCGCCTGCAAATATTTCCGTTGCACTTGCACTTGTTTGATCTACCAAAATTACAACAGGTTTATCAATGCTTAAATTAGAATCTTTTGCCATAACATCATATCTGTAACCGTTACGACCTACAATACTGACTAATTTACCATTCTCAATAAATAAATTCGCCAAAAATACGGCATTTGACAATAATCCGCCCGTATTTCCACGCAAATCCAATATTAAACCTGCAGAATCTGAAGTATTTTCTAATGCTTCAAGAAACTCATTGGGGATTGAATTACTGATAAAACTTGATATCTGAACATAACCAATATTATCTTCAACAGAACTTTTTATAGTTTTGATTGTAATTTCTTTTCTTATAATTTGTTTATTTATTTTTGATTTCCCCCGCATTATATCCAGACTGACAATAGTATTTTCAGGTCCTTTGACAAGATTTGAAACTTCTGAGATTGATAAACCGCTGATATCTTTATCATTCACCGAAAGAATAATATCTCCGTTTCTTAAATCCGCAAATTGAGCAGGAGTTTGTTCAATAATATTTATTATTTTTATTTTCCCGGAATCATTAGTTATACTGACCCCAATGCCGTATATTTTTGACGAAATTGAAATCTTTTGATTGGAAAATTCTTCCTTTGTCAAATATCTTGAATACGGATCATTCAGACTGGCAAGCATTGTTTCTGTGGCAACTTTTACATCATCTTGCGTTTTTATCTTATTTTGATAATGATTTTTCCATTTTGACCAATGCTGATGATTTAGCGACTGGTCGTAGTATTCTTCTTTAATAACATGCCAGTTTTTATCAAAAAGTTTTTGGGGTGAAACTTTTCTTTTATCTATTGTTTGTGTATATGAATTGAGTATCGGATTTTTATTTGCAATATAAAAAGCCCGCCCTGTATAAAATACCAAAGCACCCGCACCTACTAATATCAAAGCCGCAACTCTACGTTTCATATCTGATATTTAACATCAACAAAAATTCATAATCAATAGACTTTTTGCCTAAAACAAATATACATTCATATAATATTATAAATCTTCAAACCCGGGAGAATAAGACGGCAGATTTTTGTATCCGGAGTTTTGCATAACGGATTTTTTAATATATTTATTTGTATAATTCCCTTTTTCCAAAAGTTTTTTAAGAGTATTTTCTCGTTTTACCAAAGATGAACTTTCATCATTACTTTCAGGATAGAGTTTTAAAATTTCGTCCCATACAACAGCTTCCATAGTCCATGCATAAGTTTCTTCCGCAAGAGAATTGAATTCATCCTGATGCAGTGCTTCATGAGATAACAATGCCGCTAAAGCCCCTGCAGGCGCATTTCTGTGTTTTTGATTAATGTAAATATATAATTTTTTACCTTTTTTCCAACCTAAAGCATCAAAAGTAGCATAATCAGGACTTATCTGACTTAAATCCCTGAATTCAATTTTAACAGGCCGTTGCGATAAATTACTTCCCAAAATGGCATTGCGTGAATACATGCCTGTTGTATCTTTTAACATATCCAAAGCAACATAAAAAATTTCATCCTGTCCGACAGATTTATACCCCGGTGAAATTTGTTTAATATAAACAGGAGTATATTTTGCAGGGTATTGTTTTGGAACAACCTGACTGGTAATGTCATTGTCCTGCGCAAAAGAACCTGCTCCGGCATTAACAACCAAAAATGCCGCTAATAAAACTTTTACAAATAATTTTTTCAATTTCAAATTCATACTTAATTCTATCCCTCATAAATCTCAGATATAATTATTATATTTATGATTTTTCAAAAGGCAAATTTTTATATGGATTTATTGTAAATTATTGAAATTTAAGTATATTAATACTCAATTCCTTTTCTTGCATAAACCCCTTTATCCCAATAATGCTTCACAGGTTCAATTCTTGAAACAAGATGAGCTATTTCAATAATTTTAGGATGTGCATTACGGCCTGTTAAAACTATTTCCATTTCATCAGGCTTGCTTTCAAGTACTTTTATTACTTCATCAACATCAAGTATTCCCATATCAATTGCTATATTTGCTTCATCCATAATAATCAACTGATATTCGTCGTTTTTTACTGCTTTTTTAACTATATTCCAGCCTTTTTTGATTTTTTTGTGGTCTTGTTCATTTTCGTTTGATTTATAAATTACCCTGTCAAGCCCTGCCTGAATAATAGTCAGATTGTCCGCAATTTTATCAGATAGCTGACGGAAAGAATTTAATTCTCCATAGTCATCTCCGCCTTTTGTAAACATGACAATTAATACTTTCCAATCCCTGCCCAATGCACGCATTGCAAGCCCTAAAGATGCAGTAGTTTTTCCTTTACCATCACCGGTATAGACCTGAATGTATCCGTGCTGATCCCAATTAGGATTTATTAATTTCATTTGTTTATATTCTGTCATTGTGTTTTTATTATATATTAAAAATATGATTGATAAAAATGAACTTCGCAAAAAAGCAAAAAATATTCGCATAAATCTTCCCATGGAAGAAATTTCCGCACAACTGGTAAACCTTATAAGAACAAATGTACACTATATAAAAGCAAATAATATAATGATTTTTTATCCTGTAAAATATGAAGTTGATTTGAGAGAACTTTTAAATGATGACAAAAAATTTTATTTGCCTAAAGTTAATGGTTCAAATATTTTGATTTGTCCGTATTGTTCAGAATTAAAAAAATCAAATTTGGGAATTTATGAACCTTGTTCACAACCTGTAAATTCTGAAGTTTTGGATTTGGTAATAGTACCTGCATTAATGGCAGATAAACAAGGATACCGTCTGGGCTATGGCGGGGGTTTTTATGACAGATTTATTGAAAAACACGGACAAAATTTCAAAACATTATGCCCTATTCCAAAAGAACTGTTTATTGATAAGTTGCCGATTGAAAAATATGATAAAAAAACTGATATAATAATAACTACAAATTAGATTAATTTAAATCAACTTCAACTCTTACTCCGTCAAATAATACAGGATTACGATCGGATAATACTATGTTATCACTTCCGTTATAAATGACTTTTTCATTATTAATATTTTTTACAGGCTTACCGATAAATTTCTCTATAAGTTTGAATAAAAAATTAGCATTCTTTTTAGATAAAGGGGTAACTTCTTCTTTTTTACCCATATTTTTTACTACATGTTTTAATAGTCTATCCTGCGCCTTTGTTGTAGGATATTCGTGAATTATACCTTCAGCTTTTCTCCATGTTGTTACTGTAATATTACCTTGAAATGATATACCACCCATTTTATTTACTCCTTGTACTGTTGATCATATTAAAATACAAAAAAATTTTTTTTGCGCCTGAATTTTAACATGTTATAATTATTTACAGTATGGAAACTAAAAAACGCAAAATTAGTATATTAGGTTCAACCGGTTCAATAGGAACGCAGGCTCTTGAAGTTATAGACAAAATTTCTGATAAATTTGAAATAATAGCACTATCAGGCGGAAGCAACACCGAACTTTTGAAACAACAATGTGATAAATATAAACCTAAATATGTCTGTTCAAATGATTCAGATTTCAAAATTGACGGCATACAAACTCTTTATGGTGAAAAAGGTCTGGAAGAAATTTGTTCAAACAGAGAAAATGATATAATTCTTGTTGCAGTTTCGGGCAAAATCGGTTTAAGACCTACACTAAATGCGATAGGAAACGGTATTGATATTGCGCTTGCAAACAAAGAAACACTTGTTATGGCAGGTGATATTGTAATGTCAAAAGCAAAAGAAAACGGCGTACAAATCATCCCTGTTGATAGTGAGCATTGTGCGATTCATCAGTGTATAAAAAATATTTCTCAGGTAAGTAAACTTATTATTACTGCAAGCGGAGGCCCTTTTTTACACAAAACTAAAGAAGAAATGAATTCTGCAACGGTTGAACAGGCACTTTCACATCCTCGCTGGAATATGGGTAAAAAAATTACCATAGACAGTGCAACATTGATGAATAAGGGATTGGAAGTCATTGAAGCACATCATTTGTTTGGCATGAATTACGATGATATTGAAGTTGTTGTTCATCCGCAAAGTATAGTGCATTCTGCTATCGAATATAAAGACGGAAGTGTAATAGCACAGCTTGGGTTACCAAGTATGCACATTCCTATCCAATACGCAATCACTTATCCTGAACGCTTTGAAGGAATAAAATCAAAAAGTTTTAGTTTTAGTGAAATCGCAAGATTAGATTTTGAAAAACCTGATTTTGACAAATTTTCGACACTGAAACTTGCCTATAACATGGGGAAAATCGGCGGAAGTGCAACTGTTTGTATGAACGCAGCAAACGAAGAATCTGTTTTTGCTTTTCTTGACGGAAAAATAAGTTTGGGTGATATTTATAAAATAACAGATAAAATGACACAAAATCATAATGTAATTAAAAATCCGTCAATAGACGAAATTTTTGAAATTGACAATGAAATAAGAATTAAAACAAAAGAATTTATAACGCAAATTTAAAAATCTTTAGTCAAATTGCGAATTTCATCTGCGATTTTTAAATTCAATAATCTTATGTTTTTTATTCTCTTACGCGCTTTTTTAATCTCGACTCTGTTAATTTTTGTAATATCGTGATTTTTTTCAACAAATGACAAAATATCACTTATGAATATACATAAAAACATTGAACCACCAAAATTTAAGAACATTTTTTTAGTAATTTCATAAATAATACCCCTTAATGTTTTATTTTTGATAAAGTCTTTTTCAAAATATTGTTTGTGCTTTTCAATATAATCCTTGTATGCAAGTTGAGTATCGGACAATATAAGATTCATAATTCGTTCCTTGTTTAAACATTATTTTAACAAAATATAATATACAACATTGTTTAAACATTGTAAAGTCTTTGTTATAATATGAAAGGTTTTTATGAAGAAAAAATTTACAAAAATTGGCAATAGTTGGGCAATGTTGTTCACAAAAACGATGTTACAAATGTTAGATGTCAATCCTGAAACTGAACAAGTTGAAATTGAATTCGATAAAAAAGTACTAAAAATGGAAAAAGAAAAATAATTAATTTATTTTTAACTATGAAAGCAGAAATTGAAAAGAAAATTGTAAAAATAGGAAGAAGCAAAGGTATAATTATACCTCCACTATTTTTGAAGTTGCTTGATATTAGCTCTGAAAATTCTGATGTAATTTTATCTTTGGAAGATGGAAAGATAATAATTAAGAAAAAATAAATTGTAAGTTGGGGTTTCTACCCCAACATTTATTCTGTTGGGCTAAAAGCCCAACTTACTTATGGCAGTGGCATGTTATTATTGTATATGTTACTGTAACATTATATACAAATGCCTTTTATTATTTCCCTATTTATAGTAGTATTAATAACTGATACGAACTTAAGGATTTAAAGTTTTTAATAAAAGGTATCAATATTGTGCATAATATACAAAGGGATATAAAATGTTTGATAATTTAAGTGAAAAATTACAAAATATAATTGCAAAAACCCAAGGGAATGCGGAACTTACTCAAGATAATATGCAGGACGCATTAAGAGAAATCCGCAGAGCCTTATTGGAAGCAGATGTTAATTTGCGGGTAGTAAAAGCTTTTATTTCCGCAATAAAAGATAAGGCTGAGGGCGAAAATGTACTCTCAGGCGTAAACCCCGGACAACAACTTGTCAAAATAGTTAATGACGAACTTGTAGCACTTTTGGGTAAAGAACTAAAACCGCTTGACCTTTCCGGACACCCTTCCATAATTATGATGCTTGGGCTTCAGGGTTCAGGTAAAACAACTTCAAGTGCAAAACTTGCCGTTAAACTCAAAAAAGAGGGTAAAAATCCGTTACTTGTAGCATGTGATGTTTATCGTCCTGCCGCTATTTCTCAACTTCAAACTTTGGGAAAAGAAATTGATTGCGAAGTATTTACAATTCCTGACAGTAAAGATGTTCAAAATATTGTTCAAAATGCGTTGAATTATGCAAAAGATAACGGATTTAATGTATTAATTTTAGATACTGCAGGCAGGTTACAAATTGATACTGATATGATGGCTGAATTGCTCATAATTGACAGGGTTTTCAGACCAAATGAAAAACTTTTGGTTATTGATTCAATGACAGGACAGGAAGCGGTTAATGTTGCAGAAAACTTTGATGCCCAAATCGGTTTGACAGGTTTGGTTTTGACCAAATTAGACGGCGATTCAAGAGGTGGTGCTGCGTTATCTGTTGTTTACTGCACAGGCAAGCCGATAAAACTGACAGGTACGGGCGAAAAATTAAATGCTCTTGAAAACTTTTATCCTGAAAGAATGGTTACAAGAATTTTAGGAATGGGAGATATTGTTTCTCTGGTTGAACGTGCGCAGGAAGTTTTTGACGAAAAAGAAGCTTTGAGAATGCAGGAACAAATGCAGAAAGCCGAATTTTCTTACAATGATTTTTTGAATATGCAAAAGCAGATGAAGATGTTTGGTTCGATGGACAGTATTTTAGGCATGATTCCGGGGCTGAATATTAAAAAAGAGGACAGAGAACTGATTTCGCACAAAGGCGAAGAAGAATTTAAACGAATTGAAGTGTTTATACAAAGTATGACTCCTGAAGAACGTGATAATCCTCAGCTTATGAATACAAGCCGTAAACGCAGAATTTCGCAAGGGTGCGGTATAGATATGCACACGATTAATCTTTATGTAAAACAATTTGAACAAATGCGTCAAATGATGGGCGGTATGGGTAAATTGCAAAAGATGTTTGGCGGATTCGGTAACAGCAAAGTCGGTCAGAAAAAGGCTATGGTCAAAGCCATGAATATGATGAGAAGGTTTAAATAACTTCTTGTCTGTCAGATATTTTTCATTTATACTAAGCGTGTGTAATTAAAAATAAAAATTAGGCGGAATTATGGATATATTTTCAATTTTTACTCTAATGGGAGGTTTGGCATTTTTCTTATATGGCATGGTTGTAATGTCTTCAGGATTAGAAAAAATTGCCGGCGGAAAAATGGAAAAATTGCTTGAACAACTTACTTCAAATCCGTTTAAGGGATTTTTGGTCGGAGCAGGCATGACAATCGCAATCCAAAGTTCTTCCGCAGTAACAGTTATGCTTGTCGGGTTTGTAAACTCAGGAATTATGAAATTATCACAAACTGTTGCTATAATTATTGGTTCAAATGTCGGAACAACGGTTACATCATGGATTTTGAGTTTATCAGGTATTCAAAGTACAAACTTCTTCCTGCGTATGTTAAAACCTGAATCTTTTTCACCTCTGCTTGCACTTGCAGGGGTTATAATGCTTATGACCTCGAGAAGTAATTTTTCGAGAAGAAAACCTATCGGAACTTTCTTAATCGGATTTTCGATATTAATGTTTGGTATGGGTCTAATGTCATCATCAATGGCACCACTAGCCAATGATCCAAATTTTTCACACATTTTGACTCTATTTAAAAATCCGTTTTTGGGATTGTTAGTCGGACTTGTGATAACTATGATTATTCAAAGTTCTGCGGCATCAGTTGGTATGCTGCAGGCTTTATCTTTGACAGGCAGTATTTCTTATATGGTTGCCGCTCCTATTATTGCAGGTCAGCATATCGGAACATGTATAACTGCCGTTTTATCAAGTATCGGGGTTAATACAAACGCAAAGCGTGTTGCGGCAGTGCATGTAGCATTTAATGTTATCGGCGCGATTATATTTCTTGCAATATTTGAAATATGGTTACATACCTTTGAATATCCGCTTAAACAAATGGCTAATCCTTTCGGAATCGCGATTGTTCATACTATATTCAGTATTTTGGCGGCTTGTTGTTTGTTCCCGTTTAGAAAAGCGTTAGAAAAAATATCTTATGTCGTTGTAAAAGATAGCGAAGAAGAAAAAGAAGTTATACTTGATGAACGATTACTTCTTACCCCGTCTATTGCTATTGCACAGTGTAATAAAACAACAGCTGAAATGGCGAAACTTACAAGAGATTCTCTTGTTATGTCAGTGCGTCAATTAAAGCAATATAACCCGAAAATATCAGAAATTATTGAGAAAAACGAGGCAAAAATTGATAAATATCAGGATGTTTTAGAATCATTCCTGCAAAAACTTTCTGCAAAAGATCTGACAGTAGATGATTCAAATAAGATTTCTCAACTCATTCTTTCAATTTCAGATTTTGAAAAAATAGCAGACCATTCAACACATATCATGCAAATCGCAGATCAAATGCACAGAAAAGAATGGGTACTCGCATCAGAAACCGTTGAAGAACTTAAAAAAGTAGTTAATGCAGTTAAAGAAGTTTATGATATAACAGTAAGAGCATTTATTTATAATGATTTGAGAACAGCGTATGAAGTTGAACCATTTGAACAGGTTGTTGATGATATTTCATATGTTGCAAAGAAAAACCATATTAAGCGTGTAAAAAGAGATAAAGTTCATATCAGAAGAAATTTTGCTTATGCCGAAGTTTTGAACGATTTAGAGAGAATTTCAGACCATTGCTCAAATATTTCAACAAATATGATTCAGTCTGCAAATTCATCTATTCCTAAACATGAACTTAAGAAAAGTCTTAAAACAGAAGACATTTCAGGCATAGCACAACAACTTGAAGAATTTAAAAAACAATACTCATTACAATTGATGGATTAAAATTTTTACTAATAATAAGGAGAGGATTATGACAATAGATACGCAGGATAAATTTTATACACTAGAAAAAACATATCCTATCACAATGTCTATGCATGATTTGCAATATCGACTAAAACCGGCAGCAATGCTTGATTTATTACAGGATATGGGTGCAAGAAATATAAGCGGAACTCCGTTTGGAAACAAAGAACTTAATGCGCAGAATTTAGGCTGGTTTTTGGTTCGTTACAGAATAGAATTTGACAAATATCCGCAAAATCTGACAGAAATCAAATTTTATACAGAAAACCGAGGAACACAACGTCAAAGTGCATATCGTGATTTTGAAGCATACACTACTGACGGAGAAAGACTTTTAAGAGCAACATCATATTGGTTAATGGTTGATTTAGATTCTAAGAGTCTGGTAAATATTGAACAAAAATTCCCTGATATTACAAGGTATCAAAAAAGAGAAAATGATGTTGTGCTGCGGAAATTAAAGCCGATTGAAACCCCTGACAGTGAAGTTGTTTTCCATGTAAGATATGACGATTTGGATATGAATGGTCATGTCAATAATATTGTTTATATGACCTGGGCAATGGAAGCTTTGAGTTACGAATTTCGCAACACTCATACAATTAAGGCAATCGACATTTATTATAAACACGAAGTCAGATACGGCGAAGACGTAATTTCTGCGGTTAAAATTAATGACGATAATACAACAGAACATTTAATTAAAAACGCCGCTAATAATGAAGAATTATGCCTAATACGGGTAGAATATATTTAATAAAAATATTAAAGGCGGGATTAAAATCCCGCCTTTTTAAGTTATTCTGTATAAATCCAGCCATTTGTCAAATCAACTTTTACAGGTTTTAAAAGTTTCATATAAACATCTCCGTCAGAAACAACTTCTAATTGTTCTCCTTTAAATGCCCATCTGACAAACTTCATCCACCAATTTCTGTCTTTTTTAATTTCAGAAAGACCAATCAATGGAGCAACCTGATCGTTTTCGGTTGTAACTAAATTATTTTTAAGAACTAAAACACCGTTTCTTACAAAATATTTTCCAGGTTTTACATCTAAAACCTGTCCCTGCAAACGATCGCCTTCTCTTAAAAGAATATAATGTTCTCTCGTTACATAATTTTGAGGAATATAAGCGTTATAAATAACTCCGCCTTCAGTTGTCTGAGAACTTATATAATTATTCAGTTTTACCGGAACAAAAGTCCCTGCAGGAATAGTACCCACACTACCCTGAACTGTTGCTTCTTCAATTACAAAACCTTCACCCGTTTTCTTTCTCATAGCTTCGGCAAGTTTAGCGTTTGGATTAAGTTTTGCCTGTTCCATCATATTAAATAAAATAGCCGCAACTTCTGCACGAGTCGCAGGTCTGTCTGCGGCAAGCTCTGCGTCTTTGGCGGAAGGCATAACTACAATCATTCCCAAAATTTCTGCTTTACCTGCAGGAATTGTAAACCATTCAGGAATCGTATGAGTATCTATATATTTTTTTTCCAGAACTTCTTTAGCCTTAGCCATAGTAATTGTTTCTGTTGTCAAAGCATTCACTGCTACAGTAAGAGATTCCGCTCTTGAAACAGAATCGTCAGGTCTGAACAATTCACCATTTTTGTCACATGAAACCAAATCAAAATATAATGCCTTTTGAATATCAGAATATGCCCAGTGAGATTCATCAATATCAGTAAAATGTACAGGCTGAACAACTTTCGTATGTTCCTGCCCCAAGGCACGAATTGCCATAGCAGCAAATTCTGCTCTGGTTACATTTTCATCAGGTTTAAATGTTCCGTCAGGATATCCGACAATAACCCCTTTCTCAGTCAGAATATTTATCTGAGGATATGCCCAATAGCTTTCATCAACATCAGGATATGCCATTGCAGGAACTGATGCCAAGAACAAAACCGCAACGGATAAAATCATTTTAAAAATTTTATTCATATAAATTTCCTCCTTAATACTAACCCTTAAAATTATTTTACATGTTACAAGCCGTTTTACAAATATATTTGTCATTTTTGTAATTTTGCTTAACAACAATTGCATATATTTATGGATATGCTATTATATATCTACCGGATTATGGAGGTCGTTCAATGGTTAGAATAGAAACATTACCCAATTACTGTAACGGTAAATTATACAAAAGATGGAGTTCAGTGTTTAATGCGTATGGAAAAGGAAGTATTATTGCCAGTAAAAACGGAAATAAAGGAACCACACAAATATTAATCACCGAAGATGGGAACAGACGGGAACTTTTTTCTTCGTATGGTAAAATAATGGAAACAATTGATCCAAATGGAATAAAAAGAGTATATAAATATCAGCGGACACAAAAAGATACAATAAATGGTGCAATGACAGCAAGCAAAGATTTAAAAGGACAAAATCCGTTTATACTTTCTGCAAGATGGATTTTGAAAAATATGATTCCGGAAGAAATACAAATAAAATTTAATAATAAACACCCCAAATCAAAAATGCTCATAACAAACGGAAATTCTGCAAAAATTTCATACGCCGGTGAAGGTAAAAATAATATTCAGGTACAGGAAGTATTGGCTAAAGATTTTGATAATTCATATTATCCTCTTCCAAAAACAATTATCATTAAAACCACAAAAGGCGAAACAAAAACCATAACAGGTCAAACCAGAGAAGATAATATGAAAATTGCACAGCAGTTGGGCATAGAATCAGATGAACTGGGAGCAAATTTCAGAACTATTGTATAATATAAAATAAAAGCATCAGACATAATCTGATGCTTTTGTTTTATTAAAATTTACGAATTATTCTTCTGAATTTTCTGCATTTTCGTTAATTATGTCTTTTAAAGGACAACCCTTTTTACAACTTTTTTTTGATTTTTTACATTTTTTGAATATTTTATGACATTTTGATTTTGAACATTTGCATTTTTCATCATTTTGACATCCGCAATTACATTTTTTGCAGCATTCTTTTTTAGGACATTGAGCTTTATCTTTGTTACATTTACATTCTTCACCGTTTTGGCACCCGCAATCACAATCCTTTGAGCATTCGATTTCTGCAGTATTTTTTGCATTTTGGCATCCGCAATCGCAAGCTATAGAAGCATTTGTCATAAAAAACAATGTGCAAATAACCATTAAACCCATAATAATCTTTTTCATAATTTATCTCCTTTTGTTATGTTAATAATACATAACTGATTTTAATTTGTAAAGAAAATCTAATTTATATGAAGGACTTTACATTTTATTAAATACATGTTACAATTAGAATACAAGGTTGAATTTTATTTTTAAATTGATTTATACTGTGAGGAAATTTATTTTAGATTTTATTTATTGATTTTTTATTTTTTACTAATTAAGAGGCTTTTATTATGTATGTAAACAAGTGCATTAAGTGCGGTCGTGAATTTGAAACTAAGAATCCTAAAAGGGTAATATGTCCGGATTGTTTATACCCCGACAAAAATATGATGATAGATTCATCTGAAGAAAACAAACCTGAACAGCAGGGAACAGTTCAGCCGAGTGCTGAAAATGAAACTGCTCCGCAATTTTACAGCAGTTATTCCGCAGGCGGCGATGATGAAGACAGACGTCCTCCTCGTCAATACAATAATCAGGGAGGTTATAATCAGGGCGGTTACAGACCTCGCCAGAATAATTATAATCGTCAGGGCGGATATAACAACAATCGTCAGGGTTATAATCAGGGCGGCTACAGAGATAATCGTCAGGGCGGTCAAAGACCATACAACAACCGTCAAGGCGGATATGGGAATAACAGACCTTATAATAACAGACCTCAACAAGGCGGATTTAATAACAACAGACGTCCGCAAAACAACAGATTTAATAATAACAGACGTCCGCAAAATAACAGAAATAAAGCTCCTAAGCAATTATTAGTCAGCAGAGAGCAATTAGAACAAATTGAATTGCTATATAAACTTATGCTTCCGTTGCCTAATCCTGATGCACATGAAGTAATCGGTGAAAAAATCGGTTTAGAACCAAGAAAAGTATTTTTCGGAATTAATTTAATCAGACAAAAAATGATGCTTCCGAAACTTCCTTATCCTAAACGTAAACTTGCGATTACACCTGATCAGTTAAATGCAATCAAAATGTTATATGAACCATTGTTGCCAATACCTCCAATCGGCTGCCACAAAATTATTGCAGCACAATTAAAAATGGATGAATGGAGAGTTCACGTTGGTATTGGTTTAGTTCGCGCCCAAATGGGAATGGAACGTTGGAATCAGGACAGACCTGATGTTCCGGAAGAATTTAAAAATCAGAAAAAAGCTGAAGACACAGCTCCGGCAGATGAAGAACCTAAAAAGAAAAGAGGAAGACCTAAAAAGTCAGACTCTGAAGAATAGTTATGGATAAATTCATTTCAGTCGGTAAAATTCTTAATTTCCATGGAATTAAAGGCGAAGCAAAAGTCGGGTTTTCTAAAAACAGACAAGAGTTTTTTATGTCTTTAGACTGCGTTTATATAAAAAATGACAGCGAATACAATAAGTTAGAAATTGAGTCTTGCCGTACAAATAAAAATTTTTTGCTTGTCAAATTCAAAGGCATTGATTCAATAAATGATCTTTTGCCATACAAAGGTATGCTGTTGTTCACAAAAGAAGAAACCATAAGAGAAAATCTTGATGAAGACGAATTTTTGATAGACGAACTTGTCGGAATGGGTATTTATGACAAAGAAACAGACAAAAACCTTGGTTTTGTAATAGGTGTTTCAAATAATAGCGCAAACGATTTGTTATCTGTCAAAACATATACCAAACATATTTGCCTTATACCATTTGTAAAAGCTATCGTTCCTGATGTTGATATGAAAAATAAAAAGATAATCATAAACAATATTGAGGGACTTTTGGAATGAGATTTGATGTTTTGACTTTATTTCCGGAAGTTATTGAGCATTATTGCGATATCAGTATAATGAAACGCGCCAAAGAAAATGGAGTATTTGAAATAAATGCAATAAATCCAAGAGATTTTACATTGGATAAACACAAAAAAGTTGATGATACCCCATACGGAGGCGGAGCTGGAATGGTGTTGGCTCCACAGCCTTATATTGACGCATATGAAAGTGTTGATAAAAAAGAAAATTCAATTACTGTTATGCTTTCACCACAAGGTGAGCCTTTAAATGAAAAAATTGTATGTGATCTTGCAAAATATGACCAAATAATTATGCTCTGCGGACATTATGAAGGATTTGACGAAAGAATCAGGGAAATTATAAAGCCAAAAGAAATTTCCATAGGAGATTTTGTCTTAACAGGGGGCGAACTGCCTGCACTTTGTCTGATTGATGCAGTCAGCCGCAAAATTGAAGGAACTTTGGGCAAAATTGAATCAGCACATGATGACAGTTTTTCAAACGGTCTTTTAGAATATCCGCAATATACAAAACCAAGACAATACAGAGGCTTGGATGTACCTGAAGTACTTTTAAACGGAAATCATAAAGAAATTGCACAATTTCGCCTTAATCAACAAATTGAACGCACAAAAAAACGCCGTGCTGACTTATATAAAAAATATTTGGAAAATAACGGAAATTAATTAGCAACTTTATTTTTGTTCAAGTTTTATGTGTAATAAGTTATACTCAAAACACAGGCAGAATATTATATGATTAACAATACAAATAATGATAATAACAATTACGCAATAGGTGCAGGCGCAGGTTACCTGTCATACCATGGAACAAAAAAACTTGGAGGGCAATTCAAAAAGGGCTATGCAAGCGAAATAATGAGACAGATGAAAGATTTTTCAACTGCAGAGAGTAAAGCCCTCAAAAAAGCAGTTTACGACGGTTTTGTTCAGTCCGGATTGAAATCAAAGAAGTATTATTTGCATAATGTTACCCCTGAGAATTATGAGCAAATGACAAAATTGTTTGAAAGAAAATCTTATGCTTTCGGGACAAATTCAAAATTTTGCAAAATCATTAAAAAGTTGAATGGAAACAGAAAACCGCTTACAGAGAAACAAAAAGAAGAACTTGCCAAAAAATTAACAGAGCATCTTAAAAACAGAGAATACCGGAAATTCTTTGAAGAAATAAAAAATGCAGGAAAAGTTCAGCCCTCTGAATCTGTAGCAACAGATTCAGGCAAAGCAATGGGAGAGGCAACAATTAATTCTGCAAAAAACAAAATTATAAAATCAGACAAACATCAAAAAATATCATCAAAATTAAAAATCGTTGCAGACGGTAAAAATGCTTTTTGTTCACCTTTAACAAGAGATATAATGATTAATACCGACAAATTAGGCAGTGCCGCTTTTCATGAAATGGGGCATGCACTCAACGCATCAGGCTCAAAAGCTATGAAAACTCTTGTAATAGGACGTCATATAAGCTCAAAATTCGTTCCTGTTATTTTGGCAATCGGATTATTAAAGTCTAAGAAAAAAGACAGCGAAAAACCTGAGGGGATTCTTGATAAAACAACTACATTCATAAAAAATAATGCAGGAAAACTTGCTTTTGCATCGCTTGTTCCAATGCTCACAGAAGAAGGACTTGCAAGTATCAGAGGGGCAAAAATTGCCAAAAAAGTATTAGATCCAAAGCTTTTAAAAAGTGTAAATAAATATAATTTCTTAGCATGGACAACATATTTTGCAGGAGCCCTAATCACATCCGGTGCAGTTACACTTGCTGTAAAAATTCGCGATAAAATTGCAGAAAAATAAAACTTATACCACTTCTAAATTACAAAAATCTTTGTATTGACAATATTGACAAGTTTTACTTTTTTTACGGTCTTTTACTTCTATTGGTTCAAATTTATATTCTTTAATATCTTTTATTGCACCTTTAAATTTGTCAATAACTTTTTGGCATTCATCTTCTGCGAATTCAATATTTAAATTATTTTCAAATTCTTCAGGGAATATAAATCCGGTATTTTTAACTGTGCACTGTTCTTTTTTCTCATAAAAATATTTATACAATGCAATCTGATTATAATAATCTTCATGATCACCATTTACACAAATAGAAGATAAACCCTTTGCATTACCTGTTTTATAGTCATATATTGAGAATGTGCCATCAGGGTTTTTATCGATTCTATCAATTACGCCACAGAATTTTACTCCATCAATAGGGAATTCTAAATATTTTTCAACCTCATAAAGTTCATTTACAGGAGTATTGCACATCTGCACATAGTACTTTTCAAGGGCTTTTTCTCCCCTGCCTTTTAAAATTTCCAAAGCTTCAAAGCTTGATATTGGCAAACTTTTCAGTTTTTCAGTAAAATATTTTATAAATTCTGATTTTTCAGGATAATAACTATTTTCTTTTGCAAATTTCACTGCTTTTTCACACGCTTTGTGGACAGATGTTCCATAATGCATTGCATCTGCATTCCCATCTTTTGCCGACAAATCAAGTATATAGTCGTAAAAATATTGGCGAGGACATTTTAAATATGTGTTTACTGCTGTCGGTGAATACGGTTTCCCCTTTAAAATGCTTCCTACTATAGCCTGAAATTCTCTTGCATAATCATAATCACGTTTAATAAGATTTTTAGTAGTTTCTTTCCAGTAAGAATCTTCATCAAATGCAGGTGCTTCTACTTGTTGGGCTTTGTCTTGTACGTTTAGAATAAATCTGGATAATTTTTTCTCCCTGCCTGAAATCATTTCAGGGTAAGACAAAAATAGAGAATGTTTTGCCCTTGTAGCTCCCACAAACATAAGTTTAATATTGTCGGAATATTTTATTTGGGCAAGTTCATCTTTGTCTTTATATTCGCTTTGAGGCAGGGGTATAATAGCCTTATATGAACTGCTTGATGACTCCCACTTGTCACGAATGAGCGTCGGCATATAAACATATGAATATTCTTTACCCTTTGAAGAATGATAAGTAGTTAATTGAACTGCATTAAGCGTTACAGGAGCTTTATCAGTTTTTATTATTGTTTCTCCCGAATAAGCAATATCTAAATATCCGACAAAATCTTCTAAAGAAATTGAATTAAATGAATCTGAAAACTCTGAAGCTAAATCCGTAATCTTTTTTATTCCTGCAATATTCTCATTTCTGTTAATTTCAGAATTAATAAAATAATTGAAAATTCCCGTTTTAGCACCAATTTCCAATACTACATTTTTTAAAGTTTCATTTGCTCTGTAATTTTGCAAATAATCATAAGTCAGAATAAAATCAACTATTTTCTCAGGTTCGCTGAATTCTGATTTATCAATTAATTTCATTGCTTCTATAAATGTTTTATATTTTGAACGCTGAATAAATAATGTTTCATAATCTTTTGAATTTATATTAAAAGGAGGAAGCAAAAGAAGTTTGAAAATCTTATCCGAATGCAATTCAGGTGATGTCAGCATTTGCATGTAATAGTATAAAATCAAAGAAGATTTTATCAGAAATATATTTTTTCCTTCTTTCAATTCATAGGGAATATTTCTGTCTTTAAGCATTTGGGCAAAAGTTTCCAATTCTCCGTTTGAAGTTGTCAAAATTGCTATTTCTGCAAGATTTTTATTCCCTTCATCATCTTTAGGACAATCTTCAGAATTTATTAAGTTTTCGATTTCTTCAACAATATGAGTATATTCCTGCATAATATCGTGGTATTTATAAAGTCTTACGGGCTTATCAAAATTTAGAATTTTTTCATTTTTTGCTTCTAATTTTTTATCAATATCATATTTTTCAAATTCCAAATCAGTTTCCAAACGATTGCAGTCCTGAATAGCTATCTCTCTTGCAAAATTGAGAATTGATTGAGTCGAACGCATATTTTCAGTAAGACATATAACTTTTGTTTCAGGAAATTGTTTCAAAAATTTATTCATAGTATCAAGTTTCGCACCTTGAAAAGTAAAAATAATCTGATCATCATCTCCGACTAAAAATACATTTCCTGAACGCATATTTTGAGTTAATTTTATAATAATATCATTTTGCGGTTTATTTGTATCCTGATATTCATCAACAAATAAATAATCATACTTGTTCGCAACTTCCTGCAAAAAAGAACCATCTGAATCAAATTTATCAAGAACAAAATTTATCATGTCGTCAAAATCAATATAATGACCTGCTTCCATTTTGGATCTATAAAGTTCATAAAATTGCCATAATTCTTTTGCTTTTTCCAGTTTTTTCCGGGCTTTTTCCACATCAGTAAATGCATTATTAGGAATTTTTTTACCGGATTGCTGAAGTTGCTTAAGTCTTTTTTCTGCTCTTAAAAGTTCCGGTTCCCAATCAGAATTATTTTTTATATTGTCAAAAAATTCTTCTTTTGTCATTCTGTATTTTTTAATTTCTTCTATTTGATCCTGAATAGCTTTCATATATAAATAAGGATCATTTTTTGTTGTTCTGTATGCCTGAGGATTTAACTCATCAATACATTCTTTTATAAACTGCTTTGTAACAGTATCTGATATAATTTTATAGTTATCCGGCAATTCAAATTCTTCCGGATTATCCTTAATAATATCAAGACAAAAACTGTGATATGTTGCTATATGCACCCCAGAATCAAGTTTGCACAATTCTTTATCTAATCGGCTTTTCATTTCATTTGCTGCGGGTACGGAAAATGTCAAAGCTAAAATTCTTTCAGGATCTATACCATTTTCAATCATAGATTTCATACGTTCAATAATTGTAAAAGTTTTACCGGTACCCGGACCTGCCAAAACTAAATATTTTCCTTCAGTATTATCAATACATTCCTGCTGTTTTTGATTAGGTTTAAATTCGCTCATAGTTATTTCTCCTTTTAGGATTAATATAACACTATGATATACCAAAAACGGACACACTTATTAGAAATTTTTGTTACAATTTGCTTATAATGTGATTTGATTTAAAATCTTATTATGAAGATTGCATTTTTACCTATAGATAACAGACCTGTTTGCTATACATTACCAAAAATTATTGCAGGAATTGACGGTAATGTTGAATTTACAATTCCACAACGTGAACTTTTGGGAGATTTAAAAAAAATTGCAAATATTGACGGATTATTTGAATGGCTGAATAATTTACCTAAACAGGATGCCATAATAATATCATTAGATACGCTTATATATGGAGGATTAATTCCTTCCCGCAGAGGTAAAGAAAGTCTTGAAGATTTAAAATTACGCCTTGAAAAGTTAAAAAAAATATTATCGGGTAAAAATGCAAAAATCTACGCAACTTCAAGCATTATGAGAATTTCAAATAACAATTTCAATGAGGAAGAAAAAGAATACTGGAATAAATACGGAAAGAAAATTTTTGAATATTCCTATAATCTGCATAAAACAGGGAATGCTCAAACAGATGTGCCAAATGAAATTATAGAAGACTATATTTCAACAAGAAACCGTAATTTTGAAGTCAATAAAATATATTTAAACTGGCAAAAAGAGGGACTTTTCGAAACTTTAGTTTTTTCAAAAGACGATTGCGCACAATACGGACTAAACGTAAAAGAGGCTCAGGAGATTGAATTATTGGGAGGATTTACAAAAACAGGAGCAGATGAAATTCCGCTAAGTCTTTTATCAAGAGCTGTAAATAAAAGCATGAAAATTTATCCTGTATTTTTAGAACCTGATTATAAAAATCTGATTTCCAACTACGAAGATGTTTCTGTCGAAAATTCGGTAAAAGGACAAATTGGACTTGCAGGATGCGAAATTTGTAATAACAAAGAAAATGCTGATTTAATTTTATATATCAATAATTTTAAACATCATCAGGGCGAAATTGTCATGAAAACTGAAACAGAGCCTTTCAATAAAACATTTCAGACTCCGCAAAAACCATACATGCTTGCAGATGTAAGGTATGCAAACGGAAGTGATAATATGTTTGTAAAAGAATTATTTAAAAATAAAATTGAAGATAAATACTTTTACGGCTACAGCGCATGGAATACAACCGCAAATACTTTGGGAAGTTTGATTTGCGGGGCAAAATTCAAATATTTTGCTCGAAAATATAATAAAAAATATTTTGAAAAATTAGCAATTACACGTTTTCTTGATGATTGGGCATATCAGGCAAATATCAGACAAATATTGAAAAAAACTGATGAAAATGAATTATCTTTACTGATGAAAGAATTTGAACCAATTATCGGAAATGTACTTAATTCTGAAATTGATGTAAAATATTCTTATCCGTGGAACAGATTATTTGAGGTAGAGATTTGGGTATAACAGATGTAATATTATTAGCAATTGCTCTTGGACTTGATTGTCTTATAGTATCTTTTTCACAGGGTTTGATTATAAGTTCAGCCAGAATAAAAAATTCATTACTGCTAGCTTGTGTCATGGGTTTATTTCAAGGTTTAATGCCGATTTTAGGCTATTATGAAACATGGAAAATACACCGATATATACGTCCTTACAGTAAAGAAATTGTCTGTATAATATTTGCTATATTGGGTATTCATTTTTTACTGGAAATTATCAGACATAAAAAAGAAAAAGAGGATATAAAATGTATAGGTTTTAAATGCATGATAGCGATGGGATTTGCAACAAGTATAGATGCTTTGGTTTCAGGAATTTCTCTAAGATTAACTATGACAAATTTATTTATATCCTGCACAATTATCGGAATAATTTCTTTCATAATGTCGCAAATCGGCTTTTGGAGCGGAAATGTTTTTAAAAATATTTTTCCTAAATTCTGGCATGTTGTCGGAGGGGTAATTTTTGTGATATTGGCGGTTAAATCTATTTTAATGTAATCCAAATATACGATACATACTTGAATTTTTACATAATGGTTATAAAATATATATTATAATCGGAATAAAACAGGAAATTTTTATATATGGCTAAAATTGAATATTTAGAATCTGTGAGAGAGTTTTTTACATCTTCAAGATTTATCAAATTTTTTTATTTGATTTGTTTCACTCTCGTTATAACAGCAATTATATCTTCTCAAAACTTCTTTTTTCAGAATATTATTGAAAATGGCATAAGCAAAAAAGAAATTATTGCCGAAAAAACCATAACAGTAGAAGATGTAAAAAAGACAGAAGCACACAAAAAAGAAATTGCCAAAAAAGTCGAACCTAAACTGGTGCCGGCAGAGGACGAATTTATCAAAACAAATCTTGAAACATTGCGTAATGCAATTATTCAAATAAGGAAAAAAGATGCCGTAAAAGCTGAAAAAATTGAAGAAATAAATGTTTTATTCGATCTTTCTGACAATTCAAAAAAGAATTTTATCATAGATTTTCTTCTCAATGTTGATGAGCCAAGCCTTAATGAAGCTTTTGAAAAAGCATCCGTATCTTTAACCAATATATTACAAAAAGGTGTAACAGAAAATGACTACGATAAAGGGAATATCAAGCAGATTATCATGGAAAATCTGGTGTCTAACGTTTCAAAACGTCAGGTTGCCGTTATTTGTGCCGTTTTAGAACAAGTTATAGTTCCTAATTTAGTTGTAGATGAAGCCGCAACAGAACTTGCCAAAATGAATGCTCAGCAATCTGTAAAACCATCAATGGTTACTTTTGAAAAAGGTCAAAAGATTGTATTTAAAGGCGAACCGATTACACGATTAAAACGTGATGCCTTGCGTGAAGCAGGTTTTAACGTTTATGAATTAAACTGGCAGGGTGTTTTATCTATATATATTCTTGTATTTTTAGTAAGTTTTATATTCTTGGTTTATTTAAACGTATTTGAAAAAAAATATAATGAACCGCGTTATTTATCATTATCAGCAGTGTTGGCAATGATTGCGTGTTCAATCGGTGTCATGCTGCCGACAGGATTTTCTCCGTATGTAATTCCTATACCTGCAGTTGTAATTATTGCCGCAGTATTTTTAAATCCGCGCATTGCATTTTTATTATCTGCATTAATCTTATCGGTTATGGCTATAGGTATTCAGTATAAAGCACAATTTCTTGTAATATTTATATTGTTATCGCTGATAGCAATGATAGTCACCTCAAAAATTAAATATACAAGACGTTTTGATTTAATCAGACTCGGATTTCATTTGGGTATTTCCGGTGTATTAATTATGCTGAGCTTGTATTTAATAGATAAATGCTTAATAGAAGTAGATAATTATTTAATTTTGAAAGACTGTACTTTCATATTTTTAAATGCAATAATCAGTTCTATTTTGGCACTGGGCTTATCTCCGTTATTAGAAAGTACTTTCCATATAATAACTCCGTACGGATTGGCAGAACTTGGAGATCATAATCAGGCATTATTAAAAAGATTACAAATGGAAGCACCGGGGACTTATCACCATAGTCTTATGGTATCCACATTATGTGAGGCTGCAGCCGAAGCAATTGGAGCTAATCCGATTTTAGCAAGAGTCGGAGCTTTCTATCATGATATAGGTAAATTAAAAAGACCTTTATTCTTTGTAGAAAATCAATCATATTTCAGTATCGAAAATCCACATAATAATCTTACTCCAAGATTAAGTAAAATGGTTATTACAGCACACCCGAAAGATGGCGTAGAATTAGCCAAAGAATACGGATTGCCAAATGTAATTAATGATTTTATTCTTCAGCACCACGGTGAAGGAATTGCGAAATATTTTTATAATCAGGCAGTTGCAGAAGAAGGCAGCGAAAATGTAAAAGAAGAACAATTCCGCTATACAGGGCCAAAACCAAATTCAAAAGAAACTGCTATACTGATGATTGCCGATGCTGTTGAATCTGCGGTTCGTGCAATGAAAGGTGCAAGTGCTGAAGAAATAGAAAATATAATTGATAAAATTATTGTTGAAAGATTGAATGACGGACAATTAGAAGATAGTCCTTTAACTTTAAAAGATTTAAAAGTTATTGCGATAACATTCAGCAGAGTTTTGCGCGGAATGCAGCATGACAGAATTAAATATCAGGAAGATATTGCTAAAGAATTTAAGAAAAACAAAATAGAAATGCCTGCAAAAGCATTAGATGCAGATTTGGAAAATAAAATAAAAGAACTTGAAGCTTCCAAAACCGTTGCACCGCAAGATGAACCTGAAAAAGGGAACGATAATTTTCACTCTTTATAAAAAATTATGAATATAAATATTGAATGTACAAATGAATTTGATAATTGGAATGTTGATATTGAAAAAGTTAAAAATAAAGCTTCAACATTATTTGACTACCTGATGTCACAAAAAGAAATCTTTGATAGCTGCTGTCTGCAAAATTATGATTACCAATCTGTTTCTTTTGATTTTTTATTCTGTGACAGCGGACAAACACATTCGATAAATCTGGAATACAGAAGTAAGGATTATCCTGCAGATATTATAACATTTGCAGTTTTTGCCGATAGTGAAGAAGATGAAAAATTTGTACTTGACGGAAATATAAACCTTGGAGAAATTATAATTGCACTTGATAAAATGATTGAAGGAGCAATGCAAAAAGGAATTTCAAAAGAAGATGAACTGAGTTTTTTCATTGCTCATGGAATAATGCATTTACTGGGTTTTGACCATCAGACAATTACGGATTATAATTTTGTTATAGATTGGCAAAAGAAAGCATTGGAAAGTATAAATATAAATTATGACAAAATTTAAATCACAAAATTTTTTCAGAACTTTTAAAAATGCTCGTAAGGGTATGCGATTATCCATAAAAAGCGAACGCAATATAAGAATTCACCTTATGTGCGCCTTACTTGCTCTTACAACAGCTTTTTATTTTAATTTTTCAGCCATTAAAATTTGTATTTTATTATTTGCAATAGGCGGAGTAATTTCGATGGAAATGATGAATTCCGCTATAGAATTTGCTCTTGATTCAATTTACCATAACAGATATTCAAGAATGGTTGGCATGGCAAAAGATATTGCTGCAGGTGCAGTTATGGTAATGACATTTATAGCCATTGCTGTTGGTATTTTATTATTTACACCGCCATTTTATGAAATGTTTATAAAATAAGATATTTTGTAAATATTTTTGGAAAAATGTTAGCAAAAATATCTTTTATATGTTTTGATATATTTATAGAAAATTTTATCAGGGATTTATGTACATAAATAGAATAAATATTTTATTTCCACAAAAGTTTTCATTTGGGCGAAGATTAACAAAAGAAGAAGAACAGGATTACAAAAATTCCGGATTAAAACCTGCTTTTGATTATCTTGGAACAAAAGAAGTTGCTATGATTTTGCACGGAACATCTTATCCTCAGAGTCAAAATGATACGGGAGTGGGAACACCATATGGCAAAGTTGCAGCTCAGCTAATGCCTTTTGAAATTTTGCATGGTTTTAATTCAAACCAATTAGGTCCTATCGGGGAATTAAATTCCGTAACTCAAATTTCACCATATGAATCTTCTGTTGGGTCTAAAAATTATTTATTCATTGATTTTACAAAACTTACCGAAGACAAATACGGAAATCTTCTTGATATTAAAGACATTGAAAATTTGACAGGTGAAACAAAAGTTACAGGAAAAAATTATGCTTATTCTGATTTTCCTGATGCATTTGCAAATTATGATTACCTGATAAATAAAGCGTATAAAAATTTCAAACAAAAACAGATTTTAAAAAAAGAAGACAGAACCGCAGAATTTAACCGATTGTTAAACGAAAAAGAAGACTTTTATAACAAAAAAGGGAAAGATTTAGATAATTCCGCACTATTCCATATTCTGTCAAAACACTACGGTACAAACGACTTTACAAAATGGAATACGACAGATAAAAATCTCTGTCGGGATAATACCCCTGAAACTCAGGAAAGATTAGAATATCTGACAAAATTGTATAAATCTGAAACAGATAAATACAAATTTGGCCAGTTTATCATTAATAAACAAATCAGAGAAAACACGGATTTAAGAAAAGAATACGGTTTTAAGTATATCAGCGATATGCTTGTTGGCTTTTCACCTGCGGATGAATGGGCACATCAGGATTTATTTTTAAAAGATTACAGAATGGGTTGTCCATATGGCGGCCCTAATGGCGGAATACAAAAGTGGAATGTTCCTGTTTTGGATCCCAAAAAATTATTTAATGATGATGGGACATTAGGCCCTGCAGGAGAATATCTGAAAACAAAATTAGAAGATGCTTTAGATAATTTTGATAATGTAAGAATCGATCATGTATTAGGACTTGTTGATCCTTATATATACTCAAAAGATGGTTACAGACAAGATAATATAAATAATATGCCCGACATTGATCCTGATAAAAATTATCAAAAAGTCTTAAACAGAATAATTATTCCGACACTGAAAGAACATGCAATAGATAAAACTTCTCCGGTTTGGGAAGATTTGGTTACCGAAACACCAACATTTAACAGAATTTATTATCAGGAAAACGGATTACCGGGCATTACTCCTTTGGAATATAAAAAAGGAGAATATTATAAAGGCACAAAAAATTGGACATTGGTAGGTTCTCATGATAGCGATCCGGCTCATAAAATGATAAAAAAAGACTGGATAAGAGCAAATGAAGCATGGAATCCTATGTATCTGGCAGGTGTATTAAATGCATTACATGACAGCAGCAAATATTGCGATAAAATTGCAAATGATGATAATGAAAGAGTCAAAGCGAAATTTGCAGAATTATTTATGATGGGAGAAAAAGTACAAATATCATTTGCAGATTTCTTCGGTATAGATAAAACATATAATGAAGGCGGTCATGACGAAAATCCTGATAACTGGAAATTACGATTGAACCAAGATTACGAAGATACATATTACAAAAATCTTTCTTCTGACAATCCGACAGCAATAAACATGCCTGAAGTTTTAAAACTCGCCGTTCAGGGCAAAGCAGATATGGAAATTGCAAAAGGTAAACAGGCTGATGAAGTCTGCAAACAAACCGAAAAAATATTATATGTACTTGATAAATATGCAAATATCTTAAAAGAAAAAGAATAAATCGTTAGAACAAATCATTTACACATTTGCCAATTCAGATTCTATAGCACTAACCGTAGATTCTAAAGATTCCTTATCATATACATTATATGTTTTTAACTGAGGATTAATTTTTCTGTTTAAACCTGCAAGAACTTTCCCCGGACCAAATTCAATAAATGTATCTACACCATTTTTAGCCATATTTTCAATTGTCTGAGTCCAATGAACCGAAGACGAAATTTGTCTTGGCATTTTGTTTCTGAAATCTTCAGAGGCAATAGTTGCTGCCGCATCAACATTTGTAACTACAGGAACAGACGCACCGGATAAATCCAAATCCTTTACAAATTCACCAAATTCCTTGCTTGCTTCGTCTAAGTATTTTGAATGAAATGCACCTGACACAGCCAAAGGAACAAATCTTCTTGCTCCGGCTTCCGTTAATAATTCCCCTGCTTTTTTTACGGCATTTTCATCTCCTGTCAAAACTACCTGCACAGGAGAATTATAATTTGCAACATCAATATAACCTTCTTTTGAAGCTTCTTTTATTGCTTTTTCAATACTTCCTTCCGGTGCATTTAAAACTGCAGCCATCATTCCTTTATTTACTTTATTCATCAAAGTTGCACGCTTTTGTATTGCTTTAAGAGTTGTTTTTAAATTCATAACTCCTGAACAAAACATTGCGCAATATTCTCCCAGACTGTGTCCTGCAGTAAAATGCGGAGTAATATTTAATTTTGATTTAAAAGCTTCCAAAGCTGCAATTGACATTGTTACAATCGCAGGCTGAGTATTTATTGTTTGTTTAAGATCTTCTTCAGGACCTTCAAAACAAATTTGTGTAACTTTTTTACCTAAAACCTCATCGGCAGTATCAAAAACTTTCTTTGCTGCCGGATAGTGTTCATATAAATCTTTTCCCATGCCTACAACCTGAGCACCTTGCCCCGGAAAGATAAATGCTAATTTATTCATAATAATATCCCTCTTAAATTATTTTCTTAATATATCTAATTATAAAACAAAAATCTGTATATTCAATATTTGTAATGATATTTATTATTGAGCATTTTCGTTAATATTGAACTGTAATGTTAAAATATTACTGTTATTTGCGTATTCATATTGAATATTATCTGCCATTTCTTTTACCATAAATATCCCAAGACCACCAAGCGGACGTTGTTCAGGCGGAAGCGTAATATCAGGATCCGGTTTTTCAAGCGGATTGTAAGGAATACCGTCATCTGCAAATTTCAGAGTAATTTGTGCTTCGTCTTTTAAAACTGCAACACGAATATCACCTTCTGTTTGCGGATAAGCATAAAATGCAATATTTGCATATATTTCTTCTCCGCACATATCAAGTTTGTTTTTTAATTCTTCATCAATATGCCATTGATCACAAATCTCGTGAAGCCACTTATAAAAATCTTTGTACTTATCCTGCGAAGCAGGTGCTTTATAAATAGTTTTATGTATATTATTATGTTTATTTTTGTATTTGAAAATTACAAGGGTAATGTCATCACTGCGTTCTATTTTTTCGCTGTATTTAATAACATCATTTTTCATATCAGATGCCATTGTATAAATATCATCATTATCAAATTTATTGATTTTTTCAAGCAATCTTTCTTCACCGTACATTTCATTATTTTGGTTTGTCGCTTCCGTCATACCGTCAGTATATAAGCAAATTGTATCGCCAACTTCAAGTTTTGACTGAACAATTTTGTAATCAAAATCTTCAAATGCACCAAGTACAATATTTGAATCACATTCCAAATATCTGTATTCACCCGTGCCTGATTTGATTAACGGTGCATTATGACCGCAATTTATATAAGTAATGTCGCCTGTTTCAACATTTATAATTCCTGCAAACATTGTAACAAAAAATCCTTGTTTGTTGCTTTGGCAAATCTTGTTATTTATCTCTTTAATCAATTCCTGCGGTTCATAACCAACCTGAGAAAGATTATTTATAAGTGTTTTAACCGTCATCATAAATAATGCCGCAGGAACACCTTTGCCTGAAACATCGGCTATTAAAAACATAAAATTATTTTCGTCTATGAAATAAAAATCGTAAAAATCACCGCCAACTTCTTTTGCAGGTTCCATAAACGCATAAATATCAAATTCATCTCTGTCAGGGAATGGCGGGAATACATCAGGCAAACTTGATGCCTGAATGGATTTTGCAATATTAAGTTCGGAATTTATATGTTCTTTTTCTTTGGTAATAGTTTTTAAATCTTTTGTCATTGTATCAAAAGTTGAGGCAAGTTGCGCAAATTCAGCAGGCTTATCTATTTTTATATTGGCATCTTCGCCGTTACTGATTTTGTGAGCAATATCTGTCAGTTTATCAATGGGAGTCATAATATAACGATTCATTCCAAAATACACGAGTGCAAATATCATAAAAATGAATAAAAGTATTATGGCTGTAAAAGGAAAATAAAAAATATTTACATTGACAAACATTTCTGATTTTGGCAAACATATTACCAAAACCATTCCGTTACGCAATTTGCTCCAAAACGGAATATATTTTTTACCGTGGTAAGTAATATATGTTTTCCCGTATAAATCCGGTGCATACCAGGGAACTTCTTTTAATGAACGACCAACAAGAGACTCCCCATCAAGATACGGATCATTAGTTGCAATTATGTAATCATCATCTTCATGCCCTAATAGAACAAAACTGTTTTTGATGTCTTTTCCCCTATCATACATGGAAAAAGTCATGGTATAAGGTTTCATTTTTGAAATATTATCGATAACTGAACTTATTTCCCAATCAACAGTAGCAATACCGACAAGTTTTCCTTTGGCGTATATACCTGTACCTGCTGTGACCATTTTAGTTGTACTTCCGATTTTTTCATAATACGGTTTTGTCCAAACAACATTGCGCTTAGGAGTAACTTTAGAAATTATTTCTTTATACCATTGTTGATTTGGATAGTCATATTCCGCACTTGCAAAATTTTTGTCAAGTACAACTTTATTGTCTTTATTTCGGTACGCATAAAAACAATTATATTTTTTATTATCACCAAAAATATAAGGTTTAAACCAAATTCCGCCTCCTAAAGTGTTGGGATAGTTGCGGAAAATTCTTATTACAACTTCATCGGTAAGTTCATCACTGCGGCTGGTTCTGTAATGTAATCCGCCGATTAATGCCAAACTTTTAAGATTATCTTCCAATGTCATTATGTTATCGTTAATATCATCAACAAATAACGCGTCAATAGAATATCTGTAATTTTGCACCATTTGTTGTTTGGTAAACATACGAGCCAAAATAGCATGACAACCAAATGCAAACATTAGTAATGTAAGCATTATAAATGAAGTAAAAATAATTTTTGATTTTAAAGTTTTAAACATTAATCTAAATCTAAAAATTTATCAAATCCAACCATTTTAAAAGAATTTTTAAGTTGTTCAGGAATATCTTTTAATTTTAAAGTTCCTTGTCTTGCCTGCATTTCTTTGTATAATTCCAAAACAACTTTTAATCCGAAACTTGAAATAAATGTAATTTCAGAAAAATCAAGAACAAGCTCTTTTATCTCCTCCTGAGCATCTTCAACAGCAGTTTTTATAGTTACACCATATTCTACTGCAGAATCTAAATCCAGTCTTCCGCTTGTTTTTGCATATAAACCATCTAAACCAAAATTTTTTAACTCAATATTCACTATAAAACCTCGCTTACACAAGAATAATCTTATTTACAGGATTATAATCTCATATTTTTTAAATATTGTCAATTTATTTGCAATTTAATCTTCAAATTTAAATTCAAGCTGCACAGGTTCTTTGTGAACAAATGTTGGTTTTTGCTGTTTAACTTCCGGAATTTGTGCTTTTACGGCAGAAGGATTTACAGATTGGGCAGGTGCAGATTTTTGAGCATAAAGAATTTGATCAATATCAGAAAAATGAACTCTTTTATTTAAAATTTTATTCAAATGATATTGGACAGTTTTTTTAATTTCTTCTAACATGCCTTTTGATTTTTTAAACTGCAAAAAATTGCGGTTTACAGGTGCTAATGTACGCTTTGTTACATTTTCATGAAATTCAAAATCATCAAGTTCATACCTTTCAGATCCTGCTTTCTTGCCAAAAGGTTTAAATATAGCTTTTAACATGATTTCTTTATTATTCGGAGAACGCAAAAGAACATTATCATGCATTACATAACTTAAAGAATTATTTTTAACGGCTTTTGACAATGCTTTTACATAATCGCTGTGAGAATCACCATATGTCCACAAAGAATCTGATTTTGCAACACCAAGCTCTTTTGCTCCTTTTAAATTTTCGATAATAGAAACATCAGCTCCGGTTGCAATATAACTGAGATTGTTTCTGCGGTAAACAGAACGAACAACACCAAATTTTGCATAATCTTCATCAATTTCTCTCAATTTTGAAGACATGTCTTTATGTTTTTGGGTTTCAGGTTGTATTTTTGAGGTTTTACGGGGTATTCCGTAAATTTGACGTAAATTATTATAATAATCTTCATTGAGCCAATTTACAATTTTTGCATTTAATTTCTTATATAATTTATGATTTTCAGACGGATTTACAAACTTAACTATTCCATCTTCACCTTTTGTACAGATGCTTACTCTAAAAGAATGTCCGAAGGTTTGATTATTATTGTTGATTGGTGATATTTGCATGTGTTTTTCCTTTTTTATTAACTTTATAATACCCAAACAAAACATTTTTTGCTCAAAAATATAAAGTTTTGTAAATTATATTAAAGATATAAAAGAATATGCCGTCAGACGAATTATGGTAGAAAAACTAAGCTCACAACAAAATGTACAATTAAATAAATATTTGAAAGCTCATCCGAAAACATCGCGTAATGCTGCTATTCAATTATTGTTTGGCAATAAAGGAAAGAATTCTGCGAATTCAAAAGGTCTTAATGTTGAGCATAATACAAAGGGTGCGCCAAAGCCTGACACAATTTACCTTCAGTCAGGAAGAAAAGTTGTTTATACAAGGACCAAAGATGGCAAACTTGCCTGCAAATATTATGGTGCTGACGGAACACCAATTAAAGCTGAGTATTTTAAAAAAGTTGAAGGTAATATTTCTATTAGTGCAGACAACAATTCTTATACAATAACTAAAAACGGAAAAAGTATAAAACATGCCGCAAAAAATCCAAGAAAAGCCCAGATAGACCAAAATATTGTAAAATTAAATAATCAGGAAAAATCCCTTAAAAAGACAAAAAAAGAGCAGGGGTTTATCGGCAAAAGTTGGGATTGGTTTAAAAATACTACTGCAGGACAAATTTTAAATTTAGATGGTTCAAATAAAGCACAAAAACAAATTGAATCTGAACGAAAACTTTTGGTTCAGTTACGGGACAATCCTAACGCACAAATTGACCCTAAAAAGTTTGAAAAAGTCACCGGACAAAAATATACCAAAGCTAATTTGACTAAATTTCAGCAGGGAGAATTTTCTTCTGCTAAAGCAAAAGTGGATGCATACAAAGAAGGTCAAACTATTGCGGTAGATGTAGCTTCAGATATAGTATCAGGAGCTATATCATTTGGAATTTACAGTGCTGCTGTTGCTGCTGCTCCATTTACGGGAGGTGCATCGATTGCAGTCGGGGTCGCAGCTGCCGAAGTTGCGGGAGCAGCCACAAAGATTGCTATTAAGGCTGCTAATACAATAGGTACAAACAGAAAATATGATTTATTTTCTAAAGAAGCAGCCGGTGATGCACTTATGGGGAGTGTAAACGGCCTGTTGGCTCCATTAACCGCGGGAGCAGGCGGAGCAGTGGCAAAAACACTTGCTATAAGAGGAGGAGTTCAGGTTGTAAAAGAAACAGGTAAACAGGCAACAAAACAAGTTCTTTCTCAAGCGACAAAAAATGCCGTAAAACAAGGTTTAGGCAGAACATTCAAATCACAATTAAAAGAATCTATCATTCATCCTAATAATTATAAACTTGTGGGTGGAACATTGGGAAAACGCCTTACTGCTTACGGAGCCGAAGGAGTGGTTGATGGTGGATTATCAGGCGGGGTTTATTCCGGTGTTGAAACCGCAAAAAATGGCGGTAGTGCAGGAGATATATTAAAAGCGACTGCAATAGGTTTTGGTACCGGAGCATTTATGGGCGGAATAATGACAAGTGCTGCTCATGGAAAAGGTATAGTAACCGGCAATAAAGGTGTTGTAAAAAATGCGGGAGAAGAGTTAAACGATGCAGTTGAAACTTCATTAACCAAAAAAGCAGATAATGTTGCCCAGACCCCAAAACCGCAAGGAGTTAAAAGTTCAGAGCGACCTCGCAAACCATACGAAAAACCAACTATTGAAAGAATATCTATTGAATCTGAAGATGACATCATGGCTGCCCCGGCTCCAAAACCACAAGGAGCAGAAAGAAAACCGCATATCAATGATTTGGATTTTGATGACCTTGAATGGAATGAAATATTTACGTCAGCTACAGAAAGTACTCCACATGCAACAACTTCAGACTCACTGATAAATCCTGTTACAAACCAAAAAACTGAAATCGAAAATTTGATAGATGCAAAATCTCCAAAATTATACTTAGACAATATATTAAAAAATGCAAAAACTATTGATGATCTCGAAATCCACCTGAAACAGGCTGAAACTCCTGAAGCCAAAGCAATTATTGCAAAAAGAATTGAAGAAAGAAAAACAGAAGTATTAAAAGCTTATGATGACTTTAAGGCAGGAAAATCAGTTCCTGACTATAAAACAACTGAGGATATCGTAAGAATAAAAATTGAAGATTGCAAAACACTTGAAGACATAGAAAATTTAACAAATGATTTAAGACTCCGGGATAGAAAAGTCGCAGAAATGAACCTGGATGATTATGGCGCCGGCGCAGGTTCTGACATGCTACGTGCTAAATCTAAGAGTATAAGAACAAATATACTAAATGACTTTACTTCACGCATAGAAAGAGTTAATACTAAAGAAGAAATAGAAGCCCTGAAACAAGAATTTTCTAAATTTAAATTCTCAGATAATTATTATCCAAATTTGAGCAGTAATGATGAAATGCGCCTTTTGTATGAACAGGTTAACTCGAAAATTAATGCGAAATTAAAATCCTTTGAATTAGATTTTGGATATGATACAAATAATGCTAATACTATAAAAATAGATGACCTTGATTTTGATGAAATAATAAGAAAAGCGCTTGATGATGGGGCTGATATTTAAAAAATTAAAACCACAGGCAGTGAACAGAGATGAATTAAGAGCAAGTTTACAAAATGATAAAAATTCATGAAAAATTTGGTGTCGTAGATAATAATACTAAATTATAAATTTTAGAATTAGCCATAGAAGATTTACTTATCAACAACATTTTAATATATAAAGTTTTTTAACAAATTATTATATAATTTGTAAATTTCTTGCAAAAAAAATTTGTTGAAATATAATTATGTAAGAGAAGTATTAATAGTAATACGTTTTTATTACAAAAAAAGAGGAAAGAAAAACATGAGTACATTAGAAACAGTTAAAAAAGTTGTAGTAGATCAATTAAGTGTTGATGAAAAATTAGTTACACCTGAAGCTCGTTTTACAGATGATTTAGGTGCTGATTCATTAGACACAGTTGAATTAGTTATGGCTTTAGAAGAAGAATTCAAATGCGAAATCCCTGATGAAGACGCAGAAAAAATTCAAACAGTTCAAGATGCTGTAAATTACATTGACAGCAAATTGTCTCACTAATTGAGTTTTGAAAATTGAATTTTATAAATATGGGAGTGAGACATTGTCGTTTCGCTCCCGTATTATTTATACGTCATTCTGAGTAAAGATTCTTCGGGTTTAAGCCTTCAGTAATGACGTGTACAAGGCAGAGAGTCTTTTTATGAAAAGGAAGAAACAATGGAAAAAAGAAGAGTAGTTATAACAGGCTTAGGCGCAGTTACCCCATGCGGTATCGGAGTTGACAACTTCTGGAAGTCAATGCTTGAGGGGAAAAGTGGTATTACATTAACAGAAAGAATTGATACCGAAAAACAGGCAGTGAAAATTTCGGCAGAAATTAAAGATAAAGATTTTAACCCTGAAGATTATCTTGATCCAAAAGATGCAAAAAGAATGGACCGATTTACCCAATTTGGTATGGTTGCAGCTGATGAAGCTATTGCAGATGCCGGATTAGATGAAGCCGGATACGATCCATACAGAATTGGTGTAATAGTAAGTTCTGCAGCAGGCGGATTCCACACTTTTGAAAAAAATCACCTTGCTATGCAAGAAAAAGGACCTACAAAAGGATCTCCGTTCACAGTTCCAATGCTTATTGTTGATATTGCATCAGGCAGAGTATCAATCAAGCATGGATATAAAGGTCTGAATAAATGCGTTGCTTCAGCATGTGCGACAGGAACACACTCTATCGGTGATGCTTTCAGATCTATTCAGTATGGTGATGCAGATGCCGTTGTTGCCGGAGGTTGCGAAGCAACAATAACAACTTTAGGTGTAGGTGCATTCACAGCATGCAGAGCATTATCAAAAAGAAATGATGAACCATCAAGAGCATCTCGCCCATATGATATAGATAGAGACGGATTTATTATGGGAGAAGGTGCTGGCGTAATGGTTCTTGAAGAATATGATCATGCAAAAGCCCGTGGTGCTAAAATTTATGCAGAAATCGTAGGATATGGTCAAACTGCAGATGCTCACGATATTGTTGCTCCTGATCCTGAAGGCAGAGGGGCATTAAAATCAATGGAATTTGCACTTGCAGATGCCGGTTTAAAACCTGAAGATATTGATTATATCAATCCGCACGGAACAAGTACCGGACTTGGTGATATAGCAGAATCAAAAGCTATTGAAGAAATATTTGGCGATAAGGAAAAAAATCCAAACTTGCTGGTTTCTTCAACAAAAAGTATGCACGGACACATGCTTGGTGCAACAGGTGCGGTTGAAGCTATCGTTTGTGTGAAAGCAATCACTGACGGTAAAGTTCCTCCGACAATAAATCTTGACAATCAGGATGAACATGTTGCAAATCTTGATTATGTACCGCACAAAATGAGAGAAAAGAAAGTTCACGCAGCACTTTCAAATTCTTTCGGATTTGGCGGACACAATACAACTTTGATTTTCAAAGAAGTATAGTTTGATAAATATAATATCAAAAAAGCCTTGCAGTTCATCAATGCAGGGCTTTTAATTTTGATTATCTGATATATAATATTTTCTTTTTTGCTTTATAATAAACTTAATAAATAAAGAGAAAGCAATGAAAAAAGTGATAGTTTTAAACGGGAGCCCAAGACGAAATTTTAATACGGCAAAACTTTTGAAAGAAGCACAAAAAGGTGCTGAATCAGCAGGTGCAGAAGCAGAATTTTTTAATTTATACGAATACAATTTTAAAGGTTGTATGAGTTGTTTTGCCTGCCAGAGAAAAGGAAGTACAACAGAAGGTATATGTGCTCTCAGAGATGATTTAAAACCGATTCTTGAAAAATGTCTGAATGCAGATGCCATAATCATCGGTACTCCTGTATATTTTTCATATCCTACAGGAATCTTCAGAAGCTTTGTTGAACGATTAATGTTTCCTAACCACACATATATGGTTGATAAAGAAAATGGCGGATTGAAAAGACGACTTGGAGAAAAAATTATTCCTACAGGGGTAATTTTTACAATGAATTGTCCGGAAGAACTTGCAAATCAAATCAATTATAATATTATTCTTGACGAAAATATAAAAAGTTTAAATCACATTATGGGTTATGCTGAAGGCTTGTATTCATATGATACAACTCAATTTGCAGATTTTTCAAAATATAACTGTGATTTATTTGACCCTGAACATAAACATCAGGTTCAGCAGACACAATTCCCGATTGACTTACAAAAAGTGTTTGATTTAGGCAAAAAATTGATAGAAATGAACTAAAATGAATATAAGGGAGGATAAAAAATGACTAAAAAAGTTTTAATAATTTCAACAAGTTTGAGAAATAATGCTAATTCTGAAGTTCTTGCTCATGAAACTGAACGCGGAGCAAAAGATGCAGGTCATGAAGTTGAATTTATAACTCTGAAAAATAAAAATATAGGTTTTTGCAAAGGTTGTATGGCTTGTCAAAAATTAGGACATTGTGTAATCAATGATGATGCCAACGAAATTACATCAAAAATGAAAGAAGCTGAAGTTATAGTATGGGCAACACCTGTTTATTATTATGAAATGTCAGGTCAAATGAAAACATTAATTGACAGAGCAAATTCCCTTTATGTTACAGGCTATAATTTTAAAGATGTTTATGTAATAACAACCTCAGCAGATGGCTCGGAAAATGTTGTTCAGACAGTCTTGAGTGGCTTGCAGGGTTGGTGTGCATGCCTGCCGGAAACAAGTATTAAAGGTTTTGTAAACGGCGGAGGACTTGAAGAACCAAATGATGCTTCACAAAGAACCGATTTACTAAAACAGGCTTACGACTTGGGAAAAAATATTTAAACTACAGATTTTGTATATTTTTCATAAGGGATTACATATTCATTTATCATATATTTTGAGCGTTTTGTGGCTTCTTGTGTAAAATGATACAGATATTCTTTTGCCCAATTTTTCTTATCACCATTGTAATTTTGATTCAATTCGTTTACATGGAACTGAATTTGCATTGCAGATGCCCAGTTTATATACAATTTTTCAGGATTACTTTTGAATAAATCGGCTTTTGTAATATTTGTACAGACAAGATTTTTATCTTCCAAAATCCAATCGACCTGAATGTAATTGATATCAAAAGAATCAAAATCATTGTTATCAAGCATAACAGAGCAAGCTAGCGCAAGTTTACTTGCAGAAATAATGTTTGGTGCCTGTGCATTTTTAGACATATTTCTTGTTTTGACATCAATAATATGTATAAAATCTTTATCAGATACAACAATATCCGCAGTATCATTTTGTTTTTCTTCAAATAATTTGTCAGGTTTCCATTTATTAGTCGGTTCTTTACCCCTTGATAACAGATAACTGATTGTTGGCGTACCAATTAGTTTTAAACGTTCATTATAATTTTGTACTTGTGGGTTCTCCAAAAATAATTTATTTAAAAATTCATATTGTCTGAATGTATTTTGGGGAAGTTGTTCCTTTAAAAACTTGTAAACCAGTTTGTCAAAAGGTTCTCCTGCGGCATGCCCTGACAAAGTTCCACTGCTTGGCTTTGGTACTGTTTGACCTATCATTTTTTTTGCAAGTAATTCAAAATCTATATTCATAAATTTGTTCCTTTATATTTTCAATAATTCTTTTATTATATTATCAATTTTATCCAAATCTGAAATATCTTCTTTTTCTGAGTATCTGTCTGCGAGTTGAACAATTTTATCATGCAAATCTTTTTCCTTTTTATTTGAAAAATCTATTTTTCGATAAGGAATGGAAGCTACAGGTTTATAAGAAAATTCAATTATATCTCCTTTTCTTGTTCCGTTATTACACAACCAGTCGAATACATATTTGCTGTTCAAAAGAGCAGCTATATATCTTATATCTTCCTGAGTATTTTCTTTTTTTAATAATGCGGTAACATCCTGTGTTGGGTAATATTGCGAAGGTACAACGGCAAATCTGAATCTGTTTTTATTTGTAATTCTTTCTTTGCAGGGACAAAATATTCTTTGTCCTTTTCTTTTAAATAAATTGTAATTTCTTAAAAATGCCCATTGCCAAAATTTTAAATCCTTCTCATAATTGTATCGCTTTAATAAATCTTCTTTATAAGGCAAAAGACATTTATAAAAATCATTAAAATCCTTTTTAAATGTTTTTTCATCTATATTATTTTCTACAAAAATATATTTTGTAACTTTTGCAAAGTTGTATTGTTTTAAGTTTTTAGCCTTTATTACTTTAATATAATTCTTTTTTTCATTTTCGTTCAACACAATCTTCTCAGGCAGTTGAAAGGCTTTATCAAAACCACTAACCATACCGTTGCCAATTTCGAGAAAATCTTCAAAAATATAATTTTTACAAGCTTTTTCATACTTCTTAATATTATTCATTGTTTCAACATCGGCTAATATCCATTTACTGTTTTTTTCAAACTGAGGAATTGAAAAATATTTCACATTTACAGATTTTTTTGCATTGATGCCACATAAATCATTTTTAGTCAATTTTGATTTAGAAAAATATTTTGTTACCTGTATATCCGATTTAAATTTCTTATTTTTTACATATTTAAAAATTACAAAAGAAATTTTTACCTTGTCAAAAATCGGTGTTTCATTAAAATGATAAATTTCCTTTATATAACCATTGTCCAAGAGGTAATTACGCATTTTTTGCGCGTGAGTTGTACTAAACCAATAATCCGGAGTAATAAAAATTAATTCTCCGTTTTCTTTTAATAAATCGACAGATTTTAAAATAAAAATTGATGAATAATCGCACAAACTGTTACAGTAGTTTTTCCACAAAAAAGAGCCTGCCAACTCTGATTTTAATTTTTCTTCGATATTTTTCCAGCGTATATAAGGCGGATTACCTATTATCACATCAAATTTATCTTTTATTTCTGAAGAGACAAAACTTTTATTTATTACATTAAATTTTTTATTTATTAAAGACTTATCGATTTCATAACCTGTAATATTGTTATAACCATGCTCATTCAATTTTGCACAAAAAGCACCCTCACCGCACGCAGGCTCAAGACAGGAAGAACTTCTGTCATGCTCAATCAGTTCAACCATAAAATCCGTAATTAATTCCGGTGTCATATATTGACCGTATTTATTCTTTTCAACCATATAATTTAAACCTTTTTACCTTTGTTTTCATAATAATATATGCAGACGTCAAATATGGGCACTCTTTTATTAATTTTTGATATTTAATGTCAAAGCTTTTTCAAATTTTTTACTCATAGAATGTAAAAGCTCAATTTCTTCATCTGTTACATTTTCAAAGATTTCCGTTATATATTTTTTTATTTTCGGCATATTATCATCAACCAGTTTTTTACCTTCAGGAGTAATATTGAGCATATATACAAGCCTGTTATTTATTTTTCCGGCAGTTTTTGAAATTAATCCTTTATCTGCGAGTATTTTAATCATTCTTGTTGTATTTGATTTATCCTTCATCATAATTTGAGATAATTTTTGGGGATACATATTTTCATAATATGCAATCGTATCTAAAATAACAAATTGTTCTCCTGTTATACCCAAATCAAGCTTGTCAATTTTATGTTTTAAATCTATTTTTAAATTTTTTATAATCATATCAACGGAATATATTACCGTATCAACATAATGATTTAATTTAATCTCTTTCATGCTTTCATCCTATTTTATTGCCGGGAAAAAATATCTGACCCCGTTGTCGCTGCGCCATCTTACATAGCCTGTTTTAGGCGTTTTATCCAAATCCATTATACTTACTAATGCGTAATTTCCTCTGATTACATTCAAATGAATTTTTTGAGGTATATTCATTGTTGAAATAGTTTGCGCTAAATCATCTGGTGAACCTTTGATATCTTTACAAGTTGCCGGAACGCCTTTTAAAAGCTTAAGACCATATTTTTTGCCATAAGTTGTATAAAAATTTGTCCACGTCATAAATTTATACGGATCATCTTCTTTTATCCAGCCTGTCAAACCTTTTGAATTGTCATAAACAATTTCAACCCAACCATCAACAATATCAACCACATTGACATAAGCCAAATCTTTTTTTGCAATAAATAAAGAGAAAAAGTTGCCGGTTCCTATTGATTCAGGAAAAAATTCCTCATTATTCCAACGTACTCTATATAGTATCTGTGCATTTTCATCAGGAAATTTGTATATTGTAATATCATCTTTAACCTGATACAAACCGACAGTTCTGACACTTTCTAATGTTGGTTGCGTAGGAATAATATCTTTTGCAAAACATCCTAAAGACATTATAAAAACCATTAATATTGATAAAAATATTTTTTTCATATACTTACCCTCTGCTATTGATTTCATTATATCAAATAATTATTAGTGTAGCAATGTCAAACTACATACTATCATTTCATAGAACATAACTCGAAATAGTTCAGCCAATTAAAAAAGGTCGGCTAATGCAACGCCGACCTGCAATTTTTTTTGTTGGGTTTCACTCAACCAACAAACTATCATCTAACTGAAAGATGGGCACGCTTTCGCTTTGCCCATCCTACAAACTTACTTATTATTTAACAATAGCAGCATTCTTGTCTGCTTCTGCCATTGCGCCTTTATCAATATACTTATCGACAACTGAACCTATTAATCTTCCTACCGAACCATATACAAGTGCCGCAAAACCTATTCCTGCCGCAACATATGCAATACGAGCAGATTTATTATTTTTTAATAATGAATTTATCTTATCCAAAAATTTTATACCGGTATTTGTTGGAACATTTTTTGTAATACCACCTTTAATAAATTCTTTTGCAACTCCTACAGGACTTTTATACTTTTTAGTAATTTTTGAGAAAGATTCTAAAATTGCCTCCGGAACGCCCATTTTTTTGTAAAGTTTAACATAAGCAGAATAAGGAGTCATTCCCAGCGTAGCAACTGTTGCAAGCCCTGCAGCAGTACCGACATTTTTACCAACAGAAGATTTTTTGTAAGGATTGCCCTGCGCAGTATAGCCACAATTAACACTATCTATTCTTACCATTATTTTACCTACTTTCTTTTAAAAATTTTCTACCTACATTTATGTAAAAACAACTCAGCCAAAAAGTTTGCCCCGCCCCGCCACATCATATCATATCATATCATATCATATAGGGCATTATAACTGGGTTTTAGCCATTTTAAATTTAAGTTTACATTTTGTTACAAATAGGTTATTTTTGAAAATCGTAAGTTGGGCTTTTAGCCCAACAAAGAAATGTTGGGGTAGAAACCCCAACTTACTTATTTCCCTTCTTCCTTTGCCCCCTTTTAGGGGGAAATGCCGTCAGGCAAAGGGGGTTATAT
>ERZ842401.602-NODE-602-length-52483-cov-32.837243_pt1 | contig 52483 bp, 45 predicted proteins | sample MGYA00521270_ERZ842401 | MGnify/ENA primary metagenome ERZ842401 (study PRJEB31892, sample SAMEA3878208) | bioreactor metagenome | biome: Moose rumen | place: Sweden | collected 2011-10 | study: EMG produced TPA metagenomics assembly of the PRJEB12797 data set... | reverse complement strand
TTGCATGTTCGATAACTGGAAGACCGCGAACAGAATGGCGTGGAAGTCCCATGTGTAAAGCTAGTTCATTACCGCTCACGAAAGATGACGGGGTTACAGGGATATCGCCTTTCGAGCTTGGGTAGATGAAAACAGGATGGGTGAAGTTTGTTACGTATTTTGCAACCTGCGGAGTTTGAGATTTTACATGACTGTCTCTGCTGCTAATACTCCAAGAATTTATTGCACTTGTCTCAACGCCTGAATTTTCACCGCTCATTAAGGCTTTATATGATGAAGCCGCTATTTCAGCAGTATAAACACTATCTGACATGAAATAAGCCGCACATTCCCACATTCCGAGACTTTCAAATTCTCTGATCCGTTTTAGCTGTGTATCTATTTTTTCGAGGATACCGCTGATATTTTTGTCGTTTTGCGTAAACGTTATCGTTTGTGAAGTTCCGCTTTGATTCCCGGTTGTGTGTGTTTGTCCATCGCTTGTGCTTTTATTCGCGCCGTAGGTATTGCTCGTGCTTTCTGAAGAACTGTTGCTTTCAGAACTTGATGAACTTGTCCCGCTTGTATATGCTGGCATTAAGGGAGCAAGAATTACCGTCAAAGCCCCAATCGCACCCATAAATGATTTTGACGATTTTGATTCATTCTTTCCCTCAGTTGCTGAAAAACTGTGTCCTGTTGTGTTCGTTGTGCTTCTTGCTTCATTAGTCCCTTGCGTATCAGTGTGTGATATTGCTTCAGAAAAAGTTACTGAACTGTTTGAAGCGTTGCTAATCTGTCTTGAGGCAAATGTCGAGAGCTGAGTGTAAATCGACTCATAATCCTTGCGTAATTTTGTAATCTGTTCTCGCGATGTATTGTTTGCAAGAATTACAGCCGTGTATTTTTCACCCTGCATTGACAGTGCAAATTTTTCGAGACCCTGAACAAAAGCATCATTGATTCTATTGTCGCTATTTCTGCTGTTTGCAACGCATGATACGGAGCAAATACCATCAGCTTCAATGCTCGAAATCAATTTATGGACATCAGGATTAAGATAATCATCGCCAATCTTTATTCCCGGAAATTGTCCCTGAACTGCCCTTTTTAGGGTATCTTTGATTGAAGTCGTAGTGTGTTTTTCATCGTTAGAGCGTATTCCCATGTAAAATGACGTGCTTTGTCCGTCGCTTTTTATTATTAAGAACACTGCACACTTTATTGACGATAGCGCGTTAAAGGCTGTAGCGAATTTATGAGAAGCGAATTCGTTTTTCTCATAAGCCATTTCAGTAATCTTGAAAAGCCTCAAATTACTGTTCAAATCGTTTTCTGCTTCTTTATCATTCAGCGGGAAAGGCACAACGTCAAATTGACTGAGCTGGGTTATATAATTTTTTGAGACAATATCATCCACCATAGAAAGGGCGGAGTTTAATTTCTCAAGAAAATTCTTCTGCTGTTCGTCAGAGATTGCCATTGGGAAATTCTTATCACTCATAATGATGACTCCTTTATAAAAGCCAGATGAATACCAAAATTACGATTACCGCCGCAATAAGAAGCACAGTCGCACAACCGCTATTGTTTCCATGAGCGCGATTATCATCGTAATGCTGTTCTTCTCTGTTGCGTTGCTTCATATTCTGAATCTCGTCGGCATAAATGAAGCTACATACTGTTTTAAGATGATTGAGTCGTTCGCGCGAGAAATTTGACATCAGATCGACAAGTTGATTGTTCATGTAAGTTTTATTCCAGTCCGATTTATTCAGACTGAAATTTTCGCCGTCGTGCCTATCGTAGAGGGTTCTTGTACCAAGACCTTTTTCAGCTTCACGGCTCATTTCCTCAAATTCTGCAAATGAAGGGTCGCGGATCAAACTGTCTTTCATCATGATACGGACTCTTCTGACGTTTTTATCACGTACTGCATTTGTGAAATCTGTTGTTACGGGCATGATTAAACCTCCTTCTAAATTTCCAGAATAGCGTCAACACGTTTGCGGATTTCCTCTAGCCAGCGAAGTCTGTCTTCTGATTCTCTAATTGCCTGTTCGGTATCCGACTGGTCTTTTGAATATGCTGACAACTCATTCAGCTTTTTTTGTAAGGCTTCATCGAGTTCTTTGAATTTTTTCTCGAAAGCATCTTTGACAACTTCGGCTTGTTGAACAGCATAATTCGTGGCAGCTTCAATATTATCTTCAAAGCCGTCCTCCAATCTTGAAAAGAATTTTTGTGCAAGCACTTCCCCCATTACGTATTCGACATCCTTGTAATCATTAACCCACCAGCCGCTATCGTCAAACCAAGTAAAAGGATTCCACCAGTGCTTATCTTCATTTCCCTTCCAATGTCTACCAGTTTGAACACGTTCTTTTTCTGTAGAATCACGAATGAGCTCTTCAAAATCGTGAAAGTCAAGAGTTCCCTCCATGATTTCAAGCGGACTCAATTCAATATCACCAACTTTTAAATCTTCTATCAGATTAGCAAGTTTTTGTTTGTATGCTTCAAGGTAAGCCCGCGCAGTTTTCTGGACATGTTCAGAGATACCTTTTTCAAGTTTGACCACGAATTTAGCTTGTAGCGTTTCCGCAAATCTTGCAAGTCCATCACAGAAACTTTCAGCTTGCGTCTTTTCGACTTTTACTCTGGAAAGTTCAAGCCTATTTGTAATCTCATCCTGAATTTCCCTTCTAATGGATTTGATCATCGCTTCTGTGTCTTGCGTGTAATAAATTCTTGATACTTCCTCCTGAAATTTCCTAGCCTCTCTGCCATCATGAAGTTTTTTGTTTATAACGTCGATTTTTTTCTGGATTTCCTGAGAGCGTTCCTGACCTGATACAATTTCCTTCTTGAGCTTTTCGAGGGCCTTTGTGCTTTCAAGTTTCTTCCTGAAAGTATTGACGATATTCTTAATCTTGGCTGTCCTTGCGTATTTTTCAACGTAAATTCTGATAGCCGCTTCAATCGGAATAATGCCGGTATGCACGAGAGCTTCAGTTTTTGAATCCTTTTCGCTCCTTGCTCTTTCTAATGTCCCGTCAATTTCTCTTTGAAGGCTTGGAGTCATTGTGGCGTATCTTTCAAGGTGTAAGCCTGAATTGCGGTTGAATTTGCGAATCTTTCCAACAGCCTCATAAGTATCATAATCAGCACTGTCAGGGTCAAAACTTTTCAAATCTACTCCGCTGAGGATTGTCCTTATATTGAGCGCAGTTAAAGCCGAAGCCGGGAAAATATTCGGATCATGAATGCCGTGTTTCTCAAGGTAATCCCGAACTTTTTTGAGTGTACTTTCAACGCTGTCTTCACCCATTCTGAAAACGTCCAGCTTATTAACAACGAAGATGAAGCGGTCTTTTGACTGTTTCCCTCCAACGCTCATACTTGCGGCTACGTCAGAAAGCAATGCGTTATCATCGTTCACGGCAAATTGTGAGGCGTTCAGAATGTAAAGAACGAGAGTTTTTGAGGACTGATCAATCATTCTGTAGGTTGCCGCTTTGTGCCCTTCATCACGTGAATTATTAGGGCCGGGCGTATCAACTAAGACAAGCGAAATATCCTTTGAGGAAACAAAAGGAATTTTGCCCTCAACGCCGATTACTGACACTTCTTTGCTGTCATTGAGCCTCTGCATGACTTCATACGTTAATGTCGGTACTTCTTCAATGATATTGCCATTTTTGTCGTAAACAACTGCTCTGAAATCTTCGAGATCGCAATCCTTAATTTCTGTTATCTTTGCGGTACAAGCCTCCTGCTTTGAGGGCATGAGTTTACGAGCCAAAAGAGCGTTAATCAGGGTAGATTTTCCTGCGCTCATTGTTGCGATGACATTCACAGGGAAGTTATCACTGCTTGCACTCTCGAAGGAACTAATTAAATCGGGCTGTCGCAGTTCGTCAAACGGGCCTTTTTGAATATCCTCAAATATTTGCCTGATTACGGGCTCTTTGTCTTCTGTTTCGGTTGCCGGGATATGTTCACAGGTTATATTAACCCCGTCCTTTTTAGCATTCTCCGCAATGAACTGTAAATCTTCAAAATCTGGAGTTATGCCGTGAAATACGACGTGATAATCTCTGTCGTTGCATTCTTCCCTGAGCATGGCGGGCAAATTTTCAATCCATTCCTGTAAGCGTTTTTCTTTTCCTGCTATTTCACGGAAAGGACTATTGTCTTTCACATGCTCATTGTTAATTTTTACTTCAGTTTCAAGTTTGTACGGATTGTACTTAATGAAAACTTCAATCATGTTTTTATCACCTCTATGATAATCTTTAACGGGTTGTAAGTTTGGATTTTCTTCGTGATTTTGGGCGGGTAATATTTCTTCTTCAACATGAGCTTTTATTACCGCTTCAATCGAGATAATTCCTGAATGAACAAGAGCTTCTGTTTTAGCGTCCTTCTCTTTCTTTGCACGCTCCAAAGTTTCTCTTATTTCCCTTTGAAGGCTTGGAGTAAGTGTAGCAAATGTTTCAAGGTGCAATCCGGCGTTACGGTTGAATTTGCGAATCTTTCCAACAGCCTCATAAGTATCATCATCACTGTCAGGGTCAAAACTTTTCAAATCTACTCCGCTGAGGATTGTCCTTATATTGAGCGCAGTTAAAGCCGAAGCCGGGAAAATATTCGGATCATGAATGCCGTGTTTCTCAAGGTAATCCCGAACTTTTTTGAGTGTACTTTCAACGCTGTCTTCACCCATTCTGAAAACGTCCAGCTTATTAACAACGAAGATGAAGCGGTCTTTTGACTGTTTCCCTCCAACGCTCATACTTGCGGCTACGTCAGAAAGCAATGCGTTATCATCGTTCACGGCAAATTGTGAGGCGTTCAGAATGTAAAGAACGAGAGTTTTTGAGGACTGATCAATCATTCTGTAGGTTGCCGCTTTGTGCCCTTCATCACGTGAATTATTAGGGCCGGGCGTATCAACTAAGACAAGCGAAATATCCTTTGAGGAAACAAAAGGAATTTTGCCCTCAACGCCGATTACTGACACTTCTTTGCTGTCATTGAGCCTCTGCATGACTTCATACGTTAATGTCGGTACTTCTTCAATGATATTGCCATTTTTGTCGTAAACAACTGCTCTGAAATCTTCGAGATCGCAATCCTTAATTTCTGTTATCTTTGCGGTACAAGCCTCCTGCTTTGAGGGCATGAGTTTACGGGCTAAGAGAGCGTTAATTAAAGTAGATTTTCCCGCAGGCATTGTTGCGATAACGTATACATAAAATTTATTGTCATTCAAATTCATTCGTTATCTCCTAAAATTTTTTCAAATCCAAGAAGGCCACTGTTTATAAGCAACTGGTAACAGTCAGAAGCTAAAGGATTTTTCCTTTCAAGAAATCTCTTAGGAATAGCAAATCTCTGCATTCTGTCAGTTTCCGTTAATCCTGTTGAGTAAATTGAAAGGTCATACTCAGTTCTAAGGAATTTACGGCGCAGAAAATCAAACTCATCAGCCTCATCTGAATTAAATTCAGTCCTGAAAATGCACTTTTTCGCCAACATAGCAGTATAAGCTGAAATTGGGAGTATTATAGGATTCTTGAAGCCGATTTGCTCAAGGTCATTCCGCAATTTCATAACCGCGTCTGGAATTGAATCATCTTTTGCACTGTAACGATCCAGCTTATTCAACACGAAAATAATTTTACTGTCTGGAACGTGCTGGAATATGTACTCAAGGTGATTTTTATCGTCATTTGTTCCGGTATATTCGCCGTTTACGATGTAAATCAAGTAATCCCATGCTTCATGCTCAATAGTTCTGCGCGTTATGTTCAAGTGTTCGGAGTTTAACGAAAAATTAACTCCCGGAGTATCAATCAAACACCAGCGGAAATTATCTGAAAGGAAAGAACGGAAATATGTCCAGACCCGCACTTTATCGCTGTTTCCGTCGTAAGCCATTAACTGCTCTTCGGTAGCATTCATGTTGAGACTATCTTCCCATTTTGCCGTGAAGCCGTCTTCGTAAGGCTTGTTATAAATGAAATGAATTTTTCCAGTACAAGCCTCACTTTGAGTTTGAGTTATTTTCTTTCCGATAAGGGCGTTAATGAGCGTTGATTTTCCTGCACTCATTGAAGCGGTGAATAAAATTCTACGTAACGGTTTTCGCTCAAAGATTTTTTCTGCGTCCAAACATTCAAGCTGATGTTTGATGTAGCGTATTCCCCTGAAAGGTTCAGAACGTTTCCCTGCGTAAAGATAATCAAACAGCCTGTAAAAAAGTTTATGGTATCTTTTCACTGACAGACTGCAAAAATCATCTAAAATTATTTGAGCCTTGTCGGGGTCGGAATATGCCAGCATAAAAAGACAATCCATGAGCAAACAAGCTCTATAACATCTGTAATGGGCAGTCAAAAAATCAAATCTTGTTCCTAAAAACGAGCGGACAATCTCAATAGCTTTATCATCGCCGCAATACGAGTACGGATTACGCGAAGATAATTTTGCTTCGTAAACTTTGAAGGCCTCACGTGCCTGAATGCTGCCCTCTCCGTACTTTCTCAAGAAATATTCCAGAGCGAACAGATAATCAACCTTGAAAGAGCTGAACAGAGGGTGTTTTGCGACTGCATGACGTGCAAGCGGTAATGTCATCATTCTGAAAGCCTCCAGTCGATTAGTGTACTGCCTTTTTCTGCGAGAAAATCATTTGCTCCCGAAAATGGTTTATGTTCTTCATCGCAAAAATTTACGTATCCTTCTCTAGAGGAGTCGTAACATTTTCGTTGAGATGGGTGATATGATTTAATATATTTGTCTTCACATATTAGTGAACTTTTATCGCCTGCCTTTGTCCCCCATAGCAAGAAAAATACTGGTGGATTTTTAGCGTTGAGCTTTCTGATTACTATATCTGTAAAGGTATCCCATCCAATATTTTCGTGAGAACATGCCTCTGTTCCAACAGTAAGAAACACATTTAATAATAGAACTCCTTGAGAAGCCCAAGATTCTAAACAACCATTATTCTGCGGAATTGAATGACCTACATCATTCGAGAGCACTTCAGAAATCTTACTAAGGGAACGTGTTAATGGCTTTCCAGCACATATGGAAAAACTGAGACCGCAAGCATTGGCATCATGATAAGGCTCTTGTCCCATAATTACAACTTTGGTATTGGCAAATGTTGTAAAGCTAAAGGCTTTGAAAATATCTCGCCTACAACGTGGATAAACTGGCTCTTCATCAGCCCTTCTGTATTTGCTCAATATGTTATCGTTGAGTTCTTGGAGCTTTGCCGAATTTGCTTCAAATTCTGACTTTAATACTTTTGCCCAGTCGTTATTGACGTATTTCTCGAACAGCGGAAAACTCATCATCGTGCCTCCATGTAGTAGAAGTAAGGGATGCCCCAGCCAAAAGGTTTATTATCTGAAATTGACATCGATACCGTTAAATATAATTCCCGTGCATGTTCCGTCATTGTCAGTTTCAAATTTGACCGCGCTATCATGATTTTCAGGGGAAGCTATCATCAATTTGTTATCACCGTCGCGAGCATAAACATAGAAAATTAAAAATTTCTTTCCTGAAGGCTGTATACTGCGCCACTGTTTCTGTTCCTGTTTACACTCAAATTTTTTCACATACCTCTTCAATTTTTTTAATATTCCCTCATTAGGCCAGCTACAAGATTGTTGAGGTTTGAGAAGTTCGCGAAGAAGCGGAGTATTCCTATAACACTTAAGTGTTCCGCTGTGTCCGTAAAGCGCGATAGCAGGCAGAGGAGATACCGCTTTAAAACGATTGAACAAGTTTACGGAATTCAGCTCTATCAACGGCAGATAATTCAACATCATGTAATCGAGCCTGTCGTAAATGTAAGTCAAGTCATCGGGGTGTGCAATAATGTCTTGAACAAGTGCCTCGTATCCTCTGAAGTATTCTTGAATGACTTTTGCACTGCCTGATTGTAAAGCCTCGTCAAGTTTTGCGTGTAATTTTTCAGGATTGAAATCAACTCTAAATTTATTTCCGCCGTCAAAGTAATTGAAAAGTGAAAAATCGACTTCAACGTAAGCAGGGTCAGTTTCCTCATTTCCCTGAAAAGTTTTGATGATTTCACTCAAAATTTCTCGTGCATTTATTGCCTGAGTTCGTACATCTTCAATCGTTCTGACTTGCTCGCCGCCGAAATTAAGATTAAACTTTAACTTCACTGTTTCTTTCCTCCTTCGCTACTAAATTTACTCTTTTGGGGTAGTATAGCAAAGTACTACGTATACTTTAAGGGTGTTTTACTTTTCGCAAAAAAAAGATTTTCATAAAATTTCCCCCTCAAGGTAGCATTCCCTTATATAATCGTGCGGCTGATAAAAGAAGTCCGAATTGAAATTGGAAATGCTGTCGCTGATCCATGAGCCATAAACTTCATTGAGTTTTATGATAATTTTGTCTTTTTCTGAAACACCTTCTGTAACGTCCTGAACGAGTCGAGCATAAACTTTTCCGATGTCCCAGTAGCTTGGAACTGAGTATCTGCAAGCCGTAACGTTATCAAAATTTCCAGTGCTTAACTTGCAGGATTCAATATATTCTTCAGCAACTCTTGAAATCGGTTCACAGTGAAGTACGTCAGAATAATCGTATATGTGCCGTAAAGTTTTATCTCCCAACGAAGAAACGACTTTATATCTGCTTAGTTTTTGTTGCCGCCCGATAAATTCAATCAGACTGCAAAGGAAAAATAAATTATTGTCATTTTTAGTCATTGTGATTCACCCCATATCCTCTTAAAAATTTCAATGTTGCGAGCGCACGCGCAGTATGAAAACTTATCTGATGAGTTGGCCTCTTGAATTTTGCAAGCTCCCAGAATGCGGCTCGTGAAATCTCACCGTCAATGAACCCCTGAATATAATTAAATATTGCGTCATTCGCCATAGGGCCTTCAACGATGTCGTAATCGTGAGACTTTCCACTCCTGCATGAGACAATAAAATCAAGCCATTCTTCGGTCATAGCAGGGAAAACAAGTAATCTGAGATTTTCTAGCGGAGTATAAGAATATTCGCTTACTACGCCTGTTCTCCCGTATCTAGTAGCCCAACGTTCGGCCTGTTCTTTGAAATAAGTGCAGTAAAAACCGAAATAAAAATCTTTATTATATTTTGCTGTCCGTATTTCAGGAAATTTCACTGTTTCTTTGCCGCCGTGATAAATAATTCGATTTTCTGCCATTTCGCCCTCCTTAATCTGTTAAAATTATAACAAAATATAACGCTACTTTAATAGTATTTTACTTTGAATTTAGAAATTTAGCTATGAAAAAATTTTTACCTTCGAGAATAATCATTGAGAAAATAATTTGCATATAAAAAATATATTATATATATTATTTTCTTAACTTTACAGGACAAAAAAATAAATATATAATAAACATAAATTATTGGAAAAATAATTTATGGAGAAAAAGAATGTTAAAAATAGCAGTAACGAATCAGAAGGGCGGGGTAGGAAAGACGACAACAAGCCTTTGTTTGGCGCAGGAATTGAAAAGTCGAGGCTTCAAAGTTCTTTTGATAGATACGGATGCGCAGTGCAATAGCACGAAATTTTATGAGGCGCGGACGGAAGGAACAGCGACATTGCTGGATATACTTTGCGGGGACGAGCCAGCGATGAGTTGTGTTCAACATACAGCCAAAGGCGACATAATTGCTTCGGATAAACAGCTCTCGGACGCGGAGAATATGGTGAAAGTAGATGAGCGTCGATTTACGCACCTGAAACGTTCGCTAAAATCACTTGAAGGCAAATACGACTACATAATTTTTGATACGCCGCCGTCAATCGGAGTGGCATTGAAAAATGTTCTAGCAGCAATAGATTACGTGATAATTCCCGTAGAAGAATCTGGCTGGTCATTGGACGGGCTAATGGATTTAGCCGAAGCCCTTGACCTTGCGCGAGATAACAACGAAAACTTACAAGTCATGGGAATACTAACGATAAAGGCGAAAGAGCGAACGCGCAAATCGAAACGCATGAGCGAATTTGCTTCAAGCCTAGCAAAAAAGTTAGAGACGAAATGCTTCAGGACAAAAATCCGAGAAAGCGTAGCATGTGCGGAAGCTCTGACGGAATATTATGTGCCGTTAAGTGAATATGCGCCAGAAAGTACGACAGCGCAGGACTATAAAAATTTAGTGGAGGAAATATTGGAGGAACTATCAAATGGCCAGAGGAGTTTACACAAATAAAGCGGCGCAAAGTGTAGCAGAATTTCGCGGAGAAGCTGAACCTGCTCCTGTAGTTGCTGAAAAGGGCAAAAGCGGCAGACCTTCAAAAGGAGAAGTTCATAAAATTTCCCTTTCGATACCCGTAGAATTATATGAGGGAGTAGAATTTGGTTCATATTTTTTCAGAGGAAATATAACGGCGTACATAAACAATTTGATCCGTCGGGACTTAGAGAGGAATCTTGACAAGTACCGAGAATTTAAGAAAATGATGGAAGAATTTAACAAAGATTTATAAATACAGGAGGAAAATGATGGCGACATCGAGTATTTTTCATAACGTAATTCTTAATGATCCGAAACAGGTTGAGGCGTTTGTGAGTGCGTTAGAAGCGTCCGAAGCTGATCCGTATGTTAGACCTGAATTTTCATTGGCAGACGTGTTGACAGATAAAGGTGAAATATTGAGGTTACACGAACTGCGAATGAAGAATAGAGACATGAGCAAATGAAGATTACGATAACAAATATTCTGGACAGCATTGCTACTTTAGGAGAAGACGTATTGAAAGGTGAACTTTCAAAATTTGTGAGCGAGAAAAATTCAGAAATCGAGGAATTTATCAGAGAAAAAGCCATAGATTTTGCTCGGCGTAAATTATCAATTACGTATATATTAAGTGATTCTCAAGATGGAGTAATGTTAGGATATTTCACCTTGACGCATAAATCAATAATTGTAAATAATCAAGGACTGAGTAAGACGACTCAGAAAAAATTGATGAGATATGCGCGATTTGATAATGAAACTGGAAACTACATGACTTCAGCTTTTCTTCTTGCGCAGTTCGGTAAGAATTATGCCATTGATGATGGAAGACGAATAACTGGCTCTGAAATGATGAAATATGTAGATGTAGTGTTACTTGACGTACAGAAGCGTATAGGAGGAGGAATTGTATATTTAGATTGTGAAGATAAGGAAAAGCTGAAAAATTTTTATGAGAGAGAAAATTTTAAGAAATCAGGCGAAAGATATTCTGAAAACGATAATAAAAAATATTTGCAGTATATAAAGTTTATATAATTTTTAGCTTGTATTCAGAGGGTCGTGCCAGTGTTTAGAGTATATTGCGCCCGGCCTAGCCCAAGAGCGTTGAAATTTACGCCAATCGAGAGTAGTGTTGCCTTTGAAATCTCTGTAAAGCATGGCCATAGGACAGAAGCCGAGAGCTTTGACGGTTTCCAGCCGTTTAGTGGCGAAGTCGAAGGAGTCGCCGGGATAGCCAATGAGGACATAACAGCGAAGAATGCTCCTGTTACCGTAGCCAGCTTCCTTGAAGAGTTTAGCGGCGTGTTCAAGGGGCGGCAAATCGTCAGGAGTGTCGTAAGCGAAGAAAATTTGTTTAGGTTTAACTTGTTTGAACAGGTCAATATGCCAAGATTTGAGAAGTTTAGCTTCAATGCCGCCCGTAAATTCCGGCCTATGTCTTTGTTGTTTGAGCATGTCAAAGACAGCCCTGATATGACCTTCCGAACAAGCTAATAAATTATCGTCGAGAACGTTGTAACCGTCAGAAATAGGAAGTTCGCGCAAAGTTCCCTCACGTTTAGGAACGGAACAGAACCAGCAGTGATTATGACACCCTCGCGAAGTAATAGTGTAGCCTTGTTTTAGATATAAACCGGGAGTAAAAGCCTCGCCGCGCATCCCCGTAGCAGGACCGCCGATTTTAACGTTGCCATAACGCGACCATTGTTGAGCTAAAAATTCAGATTCCTGTAAATCCCAAGTGAAAGTAACAGAAATATGAATTTCCGAAATATTATCGGGAATGAATAAGCCCGGACTGCCGATAGCGACATAATTATCTTGAGGAGTAGCGTTAGTTTTTCTTGGGAAGACACGTAAAATGGGCATGATTAAAAAGTGAGCAAGGGGACGGCCTTATAACATTTGGAGAGTTTAGCCGCGCCCAGATAACGGGAATCGAAACCGAAGGGCGAATCACTGAGTAACCAGACCTCATCGGAAGCCAGAGTAACGGGGAGCGGGAACGCCTGTAAAAATCGCCCCGCCCTGTCGTGAGAAAGCGGCGCACTGTTCGGAAACGGAACGCCGTTAATGAGAATCAGCCTGTTATCGCCTTGTTCAATAAAATCGCCTTTAAGACCTGCAACTTTTTTAATGAAAGGTTTATTTTTGTTCCACATATTTTTTCTGAAATATTCAGGCGGCACCCAATCAGTAGAGGAGAACGCCTCAACAGGCACTTGAACAAAATCGCCTTTTTTCGGGAGACAGTCAAGTTTGAGCCACAAACCGCGAGGGACGGAGGCAGTAGTATTGAGAATGAAGCACTCCGAACAAATGAGGGCGGAAATAATTGAACCTACAAGAATAATGATTAAGGCATTCCGCTTCTGAAATTTTCTGCACATGAAGAGCCTCACTTTTTGGAGACGGGTTTGCCGTTTTTATCGTTAGCGGTCATCTTGCACTCAGGATAACTAGAACAGCCCCAGAACGGGCCATTTTTACCGTTGCGCAAAAACATGGGCGCACCACAGCGTGGACACTTGATGGAACTTTTCTTTGTGGATTTTTTACCGTCAGTTTTTTTAGAATTGCCGCTATCCAAACTCTGAACGTTGATAGGCTGTGCGGAGGCAATAGTTTCCCTGATAGCGTCTTCAACGAAGCGAATAACCTCGTCGATGGACATAGCAGAATTTTTGACTTTCCTGAAGTAAGTTTCCCAGACAGCAGTGAGGTCAGGCAGAGTAATATTTTCTGGTAAAGCATGAATGAGACTTTTTGCGGAAGGAGACGCGATTAAATTTTTGCCCTTCTTAATTAACATGCCGCTGTCAATAAGTTCTTTGAGGATAGTGGCCTGAGTAGCGGCAGTGCCGATGCCGTCAGTTTCCTTGAGAATTTTCTTGATTTCGCTGTCCCTGACATAACGGTGAACTTCATTCATGGCTTTGAGCAAGGTAGCTTCAGAAAATCTTGCGGGAGCTTTAGTTTTTTTCTCCAATAAATTGATGTCATTGCACGAGCCATTTTCACCTTCGGAAGTTTCAGGAAGAGAAGCGGAATTATTATCCTCGTCGTTATCGTTATCATCGTCCTTGTCCTGCAAATCATTCTCAACGGATTTCCAGCCCTCATTAAGAATCTGCCGCCCCGAAGCGGAGAACAATTCACCGTCAATGTCAGCGGAAATATTGACCTGTAAATATTCAAAGTCGAGCATGAAGAAGCTGATGTAACGCCTAGCGACGAGTTCAAAGATTGAAGCCTCGTTTCCTTCAAGTGGCTTTGAGATTTTACATGAAGCGGAGGGAATAATGGCGTGGTGTTCCTCGACTTTCTTGCTGTTGAAGACAGGAGTTTTACGCCCCTTATCGACAAATTGAGGAATTTTGACAGAGGATAATTTTTCAATGACAGCAAACACATTATCAGCTTCGTCCTGATGAGCCTCCGGCAAAAATTCACAGTCAGAGCGCGGATAAGTCAAAATGCCCTGTTCGTATAACTTCTGACAGATTTCAAGAGTTTTAGCAGGGGACAGGTCAAATTTTTTCGATGCAATCATCTGAAGTTTCGGGAGCGAGAACCCTACAAGAGGCTTAGAGGCTAGCTTTTTACTCTCATACTTAGTGATAGTAGCGGGTTTTCCTTTAAGTCTGCTGACCAGATTATCGCCGACAGATTTATCAATGAGGCGTTTTTCCTCGTCAAGACCATCCTGTTCGTCTTTAGGTCTCCAAGTAGCTTTGAACGAGCCGTTTGCGACAGAAATATCAGCCTTAATAATCCAAAAGGGTTTAGGCACGAAAGATTCAATGACTTCATCACGCCTGACTACAAGGGCAGTAACGGGAGTTTTGACCCTTCCGATTCTGAGAGGGCCGCCACTGTAACCGTTTTTCTCAGCGAGCTTAGTATAAAGGCGCGTTAAGTTCATACCGTGCAACCAGTCAGCGCGACTACGAGCGAGAGCGGCATCACGGTCGCCGTGAAAATCTGAATTAGGCTTTAAGTTATCGAGAGCTTTTTTGACGGCTTCAGGATTGGTATCGCTTATCAGGATACGCAAGACTTTTCCTTTGTACCCGCAATATTCAAGAATTTCGTCAATGAGCAACTGCCCTTCTCTGTCGCAGTCTCCGGCGTTTATGACAACATCGGCCTTCTTCAATAATTTTGTGAGATTATCGAATAAATCTTTGCTTTCCTTTTTGATGAGCATTTTCCAGATTTCAGGGAAAATGGGCAGGTCAGAAATATTCCAGCGTTTATATTTTTCGTCGTAGTTTTCTGGCATAGCCTGTTCAAGCAAATGACCCGCCGCCCAAGCAACAATATCATCACCAGCCTGAATGTAGAGCTTGTGATTCTCCTGCGGCCTCGATAAAACAGCGGCGATGGAGCGGGCGAGACTGGGTTTTTCAGCAATAAATAAGCGCATAAAATTCAAATCCTTTCGTTAGTTGCGCCAGACACGGGGAAAAATGATGTCGTGCTGGACAAAAATCATAAATCTGTATCCGGGTTTAATCTTGATTGTTGGCTGACGGTTGGCTTCCCGCTGGATAATCTGGGCGATGGCTTCAGCGACAGCAGTGGCGGCGTTTTCAGCGAGAATGGAACGTGGATCGTCAGTGTCTCTGTTATTATTGTCAGTAGGAGCGGCGAGTTCGACCCCAGCACCGAGCAAAGAGACGAAGAGGGCAGAGGAGATGATAGGCCCCCAATGCCGATTAACCGCGCCTTTGAAGCCCGAATAGCCGGACTGATCCGCGCCCTTTAAGTTGTCGAGAACGAGACTTGACCCGTCAGGAAAAATTAACCTGCTCCACATAACAAGAACTCTGCTTTGTCCGTAAGAAATCTGGTTGTCATAAGTGCCGATGAGTCTCGACCCGCGAGGGATTAACAGGTAACGCCCCGTAGCGGTGTCCCAGACATTTTCGGAGACCTGAGCAATCATGTTGCCGGGCAAGTCGGAATTGAGGCCGGAGATTAAAACGCAAGGTAAAAGAGTGCCGGATTTTAATTCAAAAGCACTGCGAGGGGAAGCCACAGTATAATTTGAGTATTCTTCGGGCAAATCCTGTTTAGTAAAAGCGTCCTTTCTATTCCAGCCGTTAGGGTCGGGCTGATTATTTTGTTGAGGCATAAAAGGGATTCCGTCTGTAGTCGTAGCAGAAGTATTAACAGGTGCATTTGACAGCAGTCGTGAAACTTCTGCGAGAGTGTCGGAGTTATTGCCATTTTGGGTATTGCCGCCACTGTTTGTCTGCTCCCTGAAAGCCTGAATTGTGGTAGGAGCATTAGCGGCAATGAGTCTTTTTTCCTGATTTTGTTTTCTCATGTCCGAGACTCTCGGCACTGGGACATAAGCCGGACGAACTCGTTGCGGCTGTGGAGCAGGAGCAGGTTCAGGCGCTGGAGCTGGTTCAGGCTCAGGGGGTTTAGGTCTTGGCAAAGAAATGGACTGTGCGCCCCTCGAAGCCTCGAAAAGATTTGTAGGAGCATTGCTTCCGTTTAAGTTACCGCCAGCATTGAGAATAGACAAAGCGACGAGAGTGAAAATAATCCCCGCGCCGATGAAGACGAAGAGGGCAATGCGTTTTGAAGCAGATTTACCCTGTTTAGCTTTCTGCTGTGCGGAAGGTTCAAAGCGGTCAGGACTGTCTGAACTCATTTCCCAACCCGCCTTTCAGATTTAGTAGGAGTTGAAGTTCTGCTTTCCCTGATATTGGTATTAGAAATTTTTTCATCTCTGACGATGGCGACTCTTTTAGTGCCTATTTTGAGATAAGCCCTGTCAAATAAACGGTCAACGATATAATACCGACCTTTGACGCGGTAATTCGAGAGAGTTTCCTTTTTGTCGAGATAAATATAAAACGCCGGAGTTTCACTGAAACGCAGGGGCATACGGATATAAGTTTTATTGCCATCATCAAAAACCGCGTCAGGTTTCCAGTCAACCCTGTTCTTGTCAATGATAGTGTAGCGAGTGTAGAGAGTATCGAAATTAACGCCGTCCGTGCCGAGCTGTAATTCATCCTCCAGAGGCTTTTTACCCGAACTGTTCTGCTGACTTTTAACGAAAATGGAAGTCAAATCGTTCATCTGATAGGAGAAAGCGACACCGCGAATGTACTGCGATTCTTCAGTAGCAGTGAAGTCGAGATTATAAGTTCGTTTGTCAGTGTGAATAAGCAAGTTTGTCGAAATGCCGGGTTGCGAGGGCTTAACGACAATATGAGAGACGGAAAGGCCGTTTTTCATGGATTGGGACGGAGCGAACATCCAGCGCACAGTGTCTCCGGCGTGAATGCCCATGATAGATTCGCCGGGTTCGAGGGCGACATCAGTCATTCTCATAGGGCGACAAGTGATAATCGGGATAACTTCACCATAGGGATAAATGACATAACCCTGTTCACCGATGAAGGGATTTGTGGCGGCTCTTGCCTCGTCGAAATTTTTTCTCATTTCAAAAACGAGCTTGTCATAACGGCGGAGTTTAATCTCCCTGTCCATTTTCTCCCAGAGCTGAATGCGAGCAGTTTCTTCAGCGGCTTCCTGTAATGCTTTGTACTGGGCTTCGGCGGCCTGAATTTCAGCCATGTCATTTTGCGACGGAGCGGGATTTTCATATAACTGAACTTCGGACGGAAGAATAATCTCGCCCGTTTCACGATTGTAACCGGGAGTAACGGAGAAAGCCGGATTAGAGAAGACCGAAATGAAAAATGCGATTATGAGAAATTTTTTGTACATATTCAAGCACCTCAAGATTGAGAATTAGATGTGTTAATATCCTGAGCCATATTGATCTCAGTGATGAAGATACCGAGCGGATTTTTGAGGACTTCCTCAAGCTCACGGACGGGAGAAATGGCGACGGAGACGATAGCGCGCCAGTCTGAGCGTTCAATAATTACGCCCTGATCCAATTTACTTTCCGACCATAGAACTTGCCAAGATTTATCATCACTGCCGGAACGGACGATAGAGCGAATTTCGACCTGAACGGTATATTCGCGCTTGTCCTGAGTAGCGACGAAGGGATTGTGTTCCTTGTAGTACTGGGACACGACAGTCTCGGCAGAACTGTTTTTAGCGAGATAAGAATAAACATCGTTGACCATGCGACGCTGTGAGGAGACATCAGTGATTACGGTTTTGAAGTTGACGAAAAATCCCCCAAGAGCGGCAACAATGACTCTTGTATCAGCAATCGAACCTTCCTGTGCTGATTTAATGGCAACGGCATAACCCTGTTTATCGACCTGAACGATATAGGGAACGACTTTATTCTGACTTGCGAGCCACATCATAGTTGCGCCGAAGGCAAGACATAACATGACCATGAAGATAGAAATCTGTCTCCAGCGGGCCGCGTCCTTAACAGACGAACCGTAACGGTCGCTGTATTCTTTTCTTGCGGACAAGTAAGGATTTTCTTGAAAATCATTATCAGACATTTAGAGTAACTCCTTTGAATCATTTTGTTCCGGCAAAATTTCCGGGACAGAATAAGCCCGATTATTAAGACGTTCATAAAGACTTTCCGGCGAGCTGGGGTTTTCATCTTTGTCGTCTTTGGGTTTGCGAGCAGGGCGCATTTCAGGATTATCGTCGGAGAGATACCTAGTAGCTCTGTCCGACTTAGAGCCAAAGACGGTACTAGCGGCGACGTAATGAAGCATATTTCCAGATTTAGCGGCATTGACGAGATTTTGAACACCGGGAACATGAGAAGCGACATGCTCAACCGCTCCGCCAATTCCGCCCTCTTTTGCCGCGTCAACGGTATTAGCCATACCCCTGAATGCCGCAGTCTGGGCATTGCGTAAAGTTTCGACGATAGTTTTTCCAGTGCCTACTAACCCTCCAGAGCGACCGCCGCCCGGAGATTTTTCGCCGATAACGCCATGAGCGATGCTTGAAGCAGTAGAATTGAACAACTCATGACCGAAGGACAAAGCCGCGCCGCTGACGACGGACTGAGCCATAGACGGAACCATTTTCGATGCCATGAAAATACAAATAGTGCCGCCGAGAATCTGTCCCGCCGTAGTGATGAGTGTTGCCATATCAGTAGTAGCGACAAAACTAGCCTCCCAGTCGATTAACAAAGCATTAGCAAGGGCGTAAACAATCATAATCATGAGTAGTTTTACCCCGATGGATACGGAATACCGCAGGTAACTTAAAGCAATATCACGAGTGTATTCAAACCCGCCGAAGCCGATTAAAATAGCCCCGCCGCAGATGACTAAGTGCATTTCGATTAAGGCAACAGCGAGAGTCCCTGCGAGCATGGCAACGACGACGAGAATAACGATACCGATTAACATAATGCCGATAAAATCGCCCCAACCAGCGTTCCAGCCACGTTCAACCATAGTGCCGTAAAGCCTGATACCAGCGACGAGTAAATCATCAGGAGCGACATCCTGTCCCGCGATAGACCTTCCGGCCTCCATGAAGGAATTGACGATGAGCTTAGGGAGGAAAGTGCCAACGCCAGAGGAGGACATAATCCAGAAGAACACGCCGACATATATAATCCACTTAGCGATATGAGCTGCAACTGAGCCGACGTTACTTTCGCCGCTTAAAATCATTTTGCCAAGCCCCATAGCGAGGGACAGAGTAGCCAGCCCGACAAACAGCCCACGAGCGTAACCCAATAATTTGTCGCCAATGCCGGAAGTGAAATCCTCGACAAATTCGAGAGTGGCATTAGTGCCGGGACTAGCGGCATGAACAACGGAGATAAACCCCAGAATGAGGACTAATGAGAACAGCCCAATAAAAAGTATTTTCTTTCCCATTGTTAAAGTCCTCATTACTTAAAACCCGGAGTGAAAGTTTTACCGGGAGTCTGCAAATTTTGCAGGGACTTGTAAGCCTCAAGAATGCTCTCCTCTTTCTGTTCGCGTTTATCAATTTCATCGCGTTCGGTCTCAAGGAAAGTAGTCATAAAGCCCTGAAGCGTCTGCTCATTACGTGCAATAATGGAGCTTGTATGATCCAGCAAAGCCCCAAGAGCCTGTAAAGCCTGAACCTGTCCCTCTGAATTTGAGAGTGCGGAGAGTAATTTCTCACGAGTATTTTCGTCGTTCTGAAAATCTTTAGCGGTAGTATTAAGGGCTTTTAGGTAAGCCTCAAAAGTTTGTTTTAACTGCTTATCGCGTGTTTCGTTGCGAGCTTTGAGGTCGTCAATTTTCAATCCCGCCTGAAAATCAGGATGTCTGTTTTTGAGCATGTTCTCAATATCATCAGTGAAGTGAGTAATGCTTTCAACGTCCCGAAGAATGCTTCTGACCTGCGAGAAATTTTCGGAGAGAAGTTCTTTCATGCCCTGAATCTGATTGATGGTAGATTGCGGGAGTTGAGCGAGCATCTTGAGTTGATTTAATTTCATCTCAATGGTATTGAGCCATTCAGCGACGGCCTTAATTTTGACGGTGATTTGAGTAGTCTCCTGAGCAATGAGACATTCAGCCTGTTTTGAGAATGAAAAAATCACTCCACAGACAAGAATAAGCAGGAAAAATATTTTGTAAAATCCTTTGTAAGTCATGATGAAAATCCTCCTTCCAATTATTTGAAGCCCGGAGTAAAAGTTTGCCCGGAGCGTTCAGTTTGGGCGGCGTTTTTACCCATTTCGACGATATTTTGTTGAACGAGCTTCTGCCGCTGTTTTTCGGCCTGTTGTCTAGTGATGTAACTTTCCATGAAGCCGCTTAACTCCTGATTATTTCTGTCGAGGAGAAATGAGGCGTGATTGACCATAGCACCGATAATCTGAATGGCCTTAGTCTGTCCCGACTCGGAGTCAGCCTCATTGAGAGTACTTATCATGCTGTCCCTGATTTGCTGTTCGTTATCGAAATTCTTAACTGTCATGTTCAAGACTTTCATATAGCCTTCTTCAAACTTTCGCCAGTCGTCAGCGAGGCGTTTGCCTTCAGTAACAGCGGAGGTGATACTTTCATAGTCATCTGGGAAATGTTCCCTGAAAGCCGAGCCGAAATTAGAAATATCAGCGGTAAGGCTTTTAGCATTTTGCAGGACGGATTGAGCCTCAGTAAAAATCTGCATAATCTGGCCGTTGCCCAACTGAAGTAGTCTTGATTTCAGAGAGTTAAGCATGGCGAGATGCTGTTTAATCATTTCGAGCTGCTCTGAGACTTCGTGAATATCAGCGGCGAGTTTTGTCAACTGAGTACCTTCCTGAACAGGGAAACCATTGACCCAAAGCCACCACGAAAAAGCCGGAGCAGGAAGAAGCGCACATGTAATAAGCAGAAAGATGCTAAGAAACTTTAGAAATCTGTTCATTGATTTTGTCCCTCCATTTTTTGCGCCAAATTTGAGATTCAAAAGACAGGTCAAGACTTTTCCAAGCGTCAGCCCAATCCTCTAAATCTCTTTCATTGAGCCACTGAACGGGCCACGTTCTGCCGTAATGCTCCTTTAGTTCGCGAATCCGTGATAAATCCTCAGCCCCGCTTGCCCCGACAAAGGACAAAGCGACAGGGCCTAAGCCCAAACTGAATAACCTGCGTCCTTTAGGAGAAATAATGTAGTATTCGCGTTTTCGTATCATGTGAGCGATGAGATTGACCTGACGTTCGTTAAGCTGTAGGAAATCCCGGTAAAATTCACCGATTTTGCTCCCCTTAGCGTCAGGGTTGGCGAGAAGAATTTTTGTAGGACAGCTCTCAAAAACCGCGTCTCTGATAGTGCTGTTTACAACGTCAGCGATGGACTGAGTAGCGAGGACAACAGCACAGTTGAGTTTCCGGAAAGTCTTTAGCCATCCCCTTATTTTTTCGGAGAACAATTTATCGCGCATAGCAGTCCAAGCCTCATCAACGACCAGCAGGGACGGAGCACCTTTTAATCTCCGCTGAATCTGGAAGAATAAATAAGTGAGGACAGCAGGAGCAATTTTTTCACGTTCGAGGAGAGAAGCAATCTCGAAGACGTTAAAAGCGGCATAATTTATGTCGTCATGGTCTCCGTCAAGCAGATAACCGCCACTCTGATTGAGGCTGTAAAACCCCAAAGCGGCCTTCATATCCTCGTCCTGAACGGAAGTGATGTATTCTGTTAAAGTACGTTCAGCGGCACGGGTTGTACTTGCGGCTAAATTTTTCAGAGCGTCATTCAATAAAATTCTGCGAGCGGGAGTAACGAGACCGGGAGCGACCATTTCAATTAACATTTCAAGCCATTCCGCCGCCCAGTTCATAACTTCAGGGTCATCAATTTGAGCCAGAGGACAAAGATTTATGTTACTTGCAGACTGACCTAAATCGTAGAAAACAGAATCGTCGAGAGCCTGACACAGAGGATAAATAGATTTGCCGTTATCGAAGAAAAATATTTGAGCATTGTCGTACCGCTGGAATTGAGCGGCAATAGTAGCGAGCAGGGTAGATTTCCCCGCACCAGTAGGCCCTAAAATCAGAGTATGCCCCACGTCTCCACTGTGAAGATTGAGCGAAAACGGAGTGCTTCCGGCAGTAGCGGCCTGAATGAGAGCGGGAGAATTATGCGGATAGAACGGACACGGACAGAACTTATCGCCAATCCAGTCGTTAGAGAGCGGAACAATATCAGCGAAATTAAAACTTGTGATTAAAGGCTTTCTGACGTTTTCTTTCCCATGACCGGGCAGAGAGCCTAAAAATGCTTCAAGATTATTTATGCTTTCAAGCCTTGCGTTACATCCAGCGCGTTCAAAAACTTTTATGACTTCACGTGCAGCTTCTTCGAGAATTTCAGGATTAGAATTACGGAGTATGACAGTCGAAGTATGATTGCCGAAAGCAACTTCGCCGGAATGAGCGTCCTGCAAGGCGTTATCTAAGTCCTCAACCATAGCAACCGCGTCCTGATTAACTCTTGTGGACTGAAGTCCCAGAATTTGAGATAAGAGACTGCGGATTTTTTGTGCCCATTGTCTGCGCTTAGTTTCAATCTGTCCAAGAGCCTCGCGCATGTCAGTAAGAATGAATCTATTAGACCACCTGAAAGAAATGGGCAGAGCCTGTAAATCGGACAAAATCGACGGGAAAGTGCCAGCCGGATAATTGACGAGGGAAACGCACTGCACAAATTCATTGTTATATTCAAGATTCTTGCCGTTAATACAGTCTTTTGCGATGGTGCAGTCCAGATAATACGGAAAAGCCGGAAGCCTTATCGGATGCCAGTTGCCATTGACACAGGCATTGATGACTTCAAGGAGTTCGGAAGTGCCTGAATACGGATCGGGAACATTATCGGGGTGAAAAGTCATGCGCTGAACCTTCATAATGAGGCTTAAAGAATCTTTAAGACCGCGTATAACTTCCTCGAAACGTTCAAGCTGTTTTTCAACAACTTCATCTTCATTTTCAGTGTCCGAGCCGAACAAAAATTTTTTAATACGTTGCAGAAGCGGACTTTTCTCAAAAGTAGGCGGGACGTATGTAATAAAAATGGCCTGAATGGATTCAAAATGTCCCTGCTCCTGTTTGAACTGAGCAAGACGCTCCATGTCAATGAGTTTTGTAGTGGTCTCCTTGAAATTCCCATCGGGGTAATTATGAGCCTCACGTCTGAAGAACTCAAAGTGAATGCACCAGCGCATATCGAGCTGATTGATAGCGCGAGCCATCATTTCGCTTAAATGTTCAAGTTCCTGAACAGTGGAGCTTTCAATATCCGGGCCGGTGAGCCAGAATCCAGCAAGAAAGCCGCCGTTTTTAAGTCCTAAAACTTCAGGAGCTACCATGTGCGAGAAATTGAGAAGTTCAGCAAAGCCGTCGCCGTCAGAAAAACGAGCCAAGATAAAAATCCTCCTTCCTGTAAAAAATGAGAATAAAGTGCGGTTGCGATGAGACAGCCGCACGGATTCAGATATGCGTTCAATATTTCTTATCCTGTCTTGAAAAGCGGGACGAAGCGACGTAAGTGTCCTGATACTTTACCGCCCTGCTGAAAATCTGACTGAACAACGGGTCGTACTTAGCGAGGACAGCCAAAACCTGAACGCCAAAAAAGAAAAAGGCTATGCCGATTAAGACATTGACGTAATTACCCGACCCCAGCCCGCCGGGAAAAATTAACGCAATACAGAACAGCATTAACAGCAGGAACAGAATACGATCACAGCCGCAGATGAGTTGAGGACGTGTGAGACTTTTGCGCACAGGAATAACCCTGATTTCTTCGTCGTTATGTAGCATCATAAAATCAGACAGCCCTCAGTGGTGATGAAATTGCTTGCGATGGTAGATAGTGCGCCCATCATAGAACCGACGAGAACAATCATCATGACCATTTTGCCGAAATTGCCCAAGTCGCCGCCGAAAATCAACATACCGCCCGCGAAGAAAATGCCGACCATAGAGACGAGGAGAGCAGTTCTGCCGGAGAAAGCATTAACGAGTTTGTCGAGAGCAGTGTTCCAAGGCAAGTCATTGTTGCTTGCCAGAGCCGCGACAGGGGAGCAGAGCAAGGCCACGAGTACAACGACCGTGAGAATGGCCGCCCTGCGTTCAAAAAGCCATAAAGAAATACGATTGTTATTCATAATTAGAAACTCCTTTCATTATTAAAAATATTAAGAAAAACAAACCGCGCCATGCTGGACATTTTTATACTCAAGAAATCACCTCCTTTAAGTCATGGAAGACGTATTGACCGTCATAAACGCCGTCAACAGCAACAAGTTCCGAGAGTTTTGGGCCGATATGTGGGTCTCTGATGAGGAAGACGACGACATCAATAGCCTCAGCAATAAGGTCTCGCATGGGACTTTGAGAGACTTCAGAGATAAGCTGTTCAATACGTAACAGACCAGCTCGAGCGTCATTAGCGTGAACGGTACAGACTCCGCCGGGATGTCCAGTGTTCCAAGCCTTAAGCATATCGAGAGCTTCTTTACCTCTGACCTCACCGATGATTATTCTGTCGGGCCTTTGTCGCATGGTAATTTTCAATAAATCCTGCATGGACATGTCAGAAGTTGTGCGCATGGAGACGAAATTATCCATAGAACATTGCAGTTCAAGAGTATCTTCAAGAATCAATAATCGATGTTGCGGGGTTAAAGTCTTCATTTCATTGATAATTGCATTGACGAAAGTGGTTTTACCCGTGCCAGTGCCTCCGACGACGAGAATATTTTTGCGTGATGAAATCGCCTCACAGAGAATTTGGATATCCTTATCGTCAGCGCGTCCAGATTTGATGTATTCGGCAAGTGAAAAAATAGCTGATGCCTTTTTGCGAATGTTAAAAACGGGATTATGAACGACAGGCTGAATAACGCCCTCGACACGACTGCCATCACCGGGAAGTTCGCCCTCGACTTTAGGGTTGTGATAGTTAATGACAGTGCCGAGCATGTGAGCGACAGTGCCGAGCATTTGCAAAGCCTGAACGGGAGACATATCGCATAGAAATTCCATGCCTGAACCGATTTTATCAATCCAGACCTTACCGTCCGGGTTAAGCATAATTTCAATGACCTGCGGGTCGTCCATAGCGTTTCTGATAGTTTCGCCCATTTCGCGGCGGAGTTTTTCAAGATTGCGTCTGATAACTTCGTCATTGGTATTAGTTAATTCACTCGTTTTCATCGTCCTCCTCGTCATCTTTCAAAGATTCCCAATGTTTTGCGTCAGGTTTCCCAAGTTCTTTAACCATCATCGTCATGAGATTTTCTACAGTAATGTTGAGCGCATGACTGATTCGTTTCATGGTTTTTAATTCCGGCCATCTATAACCGCTTTCTAGCCGTGAAACCGCTGATTGGGATAACCCTGAACTTTTAGCCAAATCGACCTGAGTTAAGTTAGCTTCCATTCTCAGTTCATATAAAACGTTGCCGAAAGCCCTTTTCATTGACTACTACACTCCTTTAGAAAGCGCAAAAACACGTAATTTCTGCGCGGAAAATTTTTCTAAAGAATGTGAGAAAGGGCGCATAAAACTAAAACTGCTACAAAAAAAGCGGCTGTAAGATTGATATATTTAGCCCGTCCCTGTTCCGTGAGTCCGCGAAATAAAGCAAAGCCGCCAACAGGAATAAGGGCGAGAGGAATAATCCAGCCAGCCGGAGCGTTAAACAGAGCGTCAATGGGAGAATGTCCCCAGCCCTTGCCAATAGTAGCCGCACCGCCAATAAATGAAATAAGACACAGGCAAAAAATCCCTAAACAAGAACATGCCAGCGGAACAAAAAAGTCATAAAGCCAAATTTTTTTTCTCTGCTGATTAAAAAATTCCTGAGAAATTTGCGATAAAGTTTCAGCGAGAGTTGACTGAGCTTTTTTTGTTTCGAGTTCAACAGAATCAGCTGCGACTTTTTTCATAAATTCGATAAAGTCATCTTTACTTTCAGCAAAAGCAGTTTTAATTTTTTGAGGGAGTTTGTTATTGATACGGCCAAAAATAATAAAAATGCCGACAATCGACCAGATAGCGTCGTTAGACCGAATATTAAATTTAGCCCCAAAGTCCCGAAGAATGTTCTGCTCTTCTTCAGTAAAGTCTCCGAAGAAAGAAGAAAAGACGGCCTCAGCTTGTTTGCTTCCGAAGTCCTCAAAATTTTGTTTGCTGTCCTCATTTGTTTTGTTAAATTCCTGTATCGTACCCATAATCAGGACTGCTCACTTTTCTTAGAGGATTTTTCTTGCTTTTGCGTGGTACTGTTGCCAATGCCAATATCCTCAAACATTTTCCAGCCGATAGACCGCCAGCGTTTAAGTTCAGCGCGATTACCAAGCGGCATTTCTTCGGCAGCTTTAGCAATGGAAAGCCGTTTAGAGTACAAATCATCGGTAACACGGTCAGCAAGGTCAGGGAAGTCGATAGTAGCCCCGCGTTTTTCAGCCTCGACTTTAGTTTTTGAGTTATTGAACAGCTCAAATTTTTGAGGCTCACCGTAAAAAGTATTTCTGACAACATGCAGTTCACCGGGAACAACGTCCATGTATTTTTTGAGAAGTTCAATGCTGTCTCTTTGACGGTTAATAACCCAGAAAGAAATTAAATCCCTGTGAAGTTCCTCCAGAGAGCCGATTAAAGTGCCGCCGAATTTTTCAACAGCTTCCCCCTACCGAGCGGCAGAATTTATAACGATGTCTTTTTTGTTAGCCTCAGAGTAGTTGACGAGTTCGATCCAGCCGTCCGCATTGTCAAGAGACAGGGAAATAACTTCAACGTCATCATTATGCGTAAAAGTTTTGCCGACATCAGGGTTGCTTGTATCGCTTTCAACGAGAATGATTTTCCGCTCTTTGGATTTCGTTAAAAAATCAGCGAGAAGCATACTGAGAATACTTTTGCCGACACCGCCTTTACTGCCCCCGATAAAGTACAAAAATAGCGACGAATTATTGCTCATAATTTATAAGTCCTCCGTATCGGGCGACAGTTCAAAGTGCGCACTGCTTTGCGGCTGAGTATCCGTGTCATTTTTGTCGGAAGCCGCATTATTTTTCGATGAAGTTAAAATCTCAGGAGATAAAGAAGCCTCATTTGTTTCGTCATTTTCTTTGTCAGCAACTGGAACGGAAATTGTTTCTAAACTTTCTGGGGCATTATTCTTATTCCCTTCAATAGCCGAATTAGATTTTTCAGCTTTTGTTTTTCCGGCAGACCTGACGTGAGATTTCTTTTTGCTGGGGTTTTCATCTTCAGACAGGAAAAGACTCCATAAGTAGCGGAAAGAATTTTGGGTAATTTCCCATCCTTCTTTGATGATGATTTGCAGAATTTCGTCTTTTGTATAGTTTTTCTGAACCGCTCCTTTAATACATGGATATAAGAACACAGCCGCGTCCCTAAATTCGAGCATAGTTTTTTGTTTAGCGGGAAGGTGATCCAGATGAGTCTTTATAGCCTGCAAGACTTCAACCTGAACAAAATTTCTTCCTCCAACTTTTACAGTAGCGGCTAACACGAAAATCCCTCCTTTTTTTAATTTATGTTTAGCGCAACGCCATACTGAATTAAGGACAAAATAGCACGTGGTCTGAATTTATGACTTTTTGTCATATTTTTAGAGGGGCGTTTATACTCCAAAAAGATTTGTAGGGGCAAAGGAGCGAAAGGGGACAAGCGGGCACTTGTAAAACAAACTCACTGCGTAAGTTTGCAACAAGGTGCGACGAACGAAATCGGCTGTGAACAGTCTCTCACGCGCTTGTCAGGGAAAATGACCCTGAACCCGAAAAAATTTTCAAAGGAGGGATGAAGTTTGAACGGGGAATTTTTGACAGACCACATAAATATCCGAGTAACGCCGAAAGAGCGGAGTCAGATTCAGGAACAGGCGGAAGTGTCAGGCTTGTCAATTTCGGAGTACATTCGCCGTCGAGTTTATGGACGTTATGTTCCGTCAAGAATCGAGAAAAAGATGTTGTCTGAATTGCGCCGTCAGGGAGGATTGCTGAAATATATTTTTAATGAATCGCACGGAATGTACAGCGAGAAAATGGCGGCCGCACTGGACAATATAAATTCATTCATCAGAGGATTGGAAAGGATAATTTTGAATGATAGCGAAAGTTCCCCCGCACCGCAGAGACGGTAAAAGCAGTTTTAAGAGTTTAGTAAATTATTGTCTTGGAGTAACAGGACACGCAAAAGATTCAGTGCTTCACGTAGGTACGAAGAATCTCAATTCGCCGCCCGAAAAAGCGTATTTAGAAATGGAAGGGCTGTCGTATGAAAATGTCAGGTGCAAAAATCCCGTGCTTCATTTTATTTTGTCGTGGCGAGATTATGAGAGTCCGACGAATGAACAAGTCGATGAGGCAGTGAATATTGCGCTGAAAGAATTAGACTTGCAGGACTGTCAGGCGTTATGGGCATTGCAATCCGACACAGACAATTTACATGTTCATGTGGCAGTGAACCGAATATCGCCGGATACGTTTCGGGCTGTTCGAGCCGCCGGAGGCTGGACAAAAAAAGCCCTTGAACGAGCGGCACGAAAAATTGAAATTTCACAAGGCTGGGAAATCGAACAGACTGGACGCTATGAAGTAAATTCATCAGGACAGATTTTGGAGAAAAAGGAAGTTTCAATTCCTGAAGTATCGCAAAAGGCGCGGGACATAGAAGTTCATACAGGTCTTGAAAGTCTTGAACGAAAGGCCAAAAGAGAACTTGCGACAATTTTAGAGACAGCGGCAAATTGGGACGAGTTACATGAAAAATTAGCGTCCAAAGGATTTGAATTTGAACGCAAATGGAACGGAGCAGTTTTGAAATATGGCGACAAAGCTGTGAAGCTGTCTAATGTGTCTCGAAACAGCAGCTTTTCAAAGTTAGAGCAGAGGCTTGGCAAATATCAGGAGAGGAAAAATGACGTAATTATTCAAAATCAGGACAAAGAAATTCGAGGCGATATTTTTGTCCAATCAAAAACTCCTGCAAAAAAATCATCATGGGAAGAGTATCAAGCTGAAAGGAATCACTATTTAGAAAGTAAAACCTCAGCGATAAAAAAATTAAAAGCTCGTCAAAAACAGGAACGTGAAAATTTGTACTGGCGGCAAAAGAATCGTAGAAGCGAAATTTTTTCCGAGAGCTGGAAAGGTAGGGGCAGTGAGCTTAATCAGCTACGAAGTATATTTGCGTTTGTCCATAGAAAAGAGCAGCTCGAACTGCGAGAACGCCAAACTGAGGAAATGCAGGAATTAAAATCACATTTTCTGAAAAGATTCCCGTCATTCAAAGATTGGCTTGCCGACCAGAGCCGAGAAGATTTATACCGTGTGTACCGTTATCCGGGTCAGTTGCTATTGTCGCCGGAGCAGTCAGGAATAAAAATCCCAAATCCACAAAGGGCATTAGATTTACGAGATTACAGCGCGCGGCGCGGAGCAGGGAGCAGTGTTCTGTACTGTCGAGGCGGGACGTTCACGGCAGATTTTTCAGATATGGGCAAAAGAATTTTACTGAATAAACGGAAGCTGACGGAGGAGTCCGTAGCGGCGGCATTACAGCTTGCGAATCAGAAGTGGGGAGCAACGGAAATCACGGGCAACGCCGAGTATAAAGAGCTTTGCATTTCAGCGGCAGTGAAATACGGCCTGAAACTAGCGAATCCTAATTTAGCGGCGGAAGTGGAACGACGCAGACAGGCATTAAGGCAATCGCGCCAGCAACACACGCTTATAACCATCAAAGAAATTTCAAAATTGAAATTAGCGGAAAATCCCAAAATTTATATAAATCCCCGAATGGACAACCAGCAGTACAACGGGCGAATAGTCCATATAGATGAAAAACGCGGAATCTGTATTCAGTTATCAGGCCAGCGCAGTTTGTTTGTGCACCGCCTTGACAAACTTGAACGTCCACCGTTGCAGGGAGAGACGTTAAAAATTTCGTACACGGACGAAAATCACCGGGCAAAAGTTCAGCGCGAGGAAGTGCGCCGCCGGACAAGAAGCCTGTAAAAAATTTTTGCCTGTAAAAGAAAAAGGAGGAAATTGATTTATGGACAAAAAATTGCAAGAAATTCTTGATTATTACGGAGCGAATTTAGACGACAGCGGCGAGCCTGACGAAGCTCCCGAATTTGAGGGAGTTGTAACGCTACCCACGCCGGAAGAAGAAAAACATGCTCGGCAAAACTGGGAGCAGAAAGTCAAAAGCTGGAATAACGAGGGAGGCAAAAATTTATGATTTCTTCCAAAGCTCAGGAATACCGCGATGAACTCGTCAAAAAATTGTGCGATGCAATGGAGAATGGGACAGCCCCGTGGCAAAGGACATGGACGGACGGGGACGCGCCTTTTAATGCTGTGAGTGGCCGTTCATATCATGGCATCAACTCGATAAATCTGGCAATGCAGAGTCAGACATTAGGTCATCCAGAAGACCCAAGATGGGCGACATTCGACCAAGCAAAGGAAAAAGGCTGGCACGTGAAGCCGGGCGAAAAAGGGACGCACGTAGAGTTTTACAAATTCGATGAGAAGCCAAAAGTTGACGAGTTCGGCGACCCCGTACTCGATGCAGACGGCAAACAGGAAGTAGAGAAAAGTGTTCTCGTAAGAAATTACGTAGTTTTTCATGCTTCTCAAATCGAAGGAATAGGCCCATACGAGCCGAAAGCCCGAAATCCAATCGAGGAGAGCGAAAAAGCGGAACGAATTTTGAAGGAATCGGGAGCAGAAATCCGGCACGGAGGGAACGAAGCCTTTTACAGCCTGACGGGAGATTATATTCAAGTGCCAGAACGCGACCAATTCAGGAGTCAGGCGGATTATTACTCTACTGCCCTGCACGAGTTGGGGCATTGGACAGGCCACCCCGACCGACTGAACCGCGAGACCTCAAGCGATATGAACTCCGAGACCTACGCGAAAGAAGAACTCGTAGCAGAAATAACCTCCATGTTCGTATCAGCGGAGACAGGAATCCCGCAGACGCAGGAGCATTTTGACAATCACGCGGCGTATGTGGATCACTGGGTGAAAGCGGTAAAGGAAGACCCGAATGCGTTATTTAAGGCGGTAAATCAGGCGCAGAAAGCGTCAGAGGAAATTTTGAAGTATGAACGAGTCCGAGAGCGAGAACAAAATCAGGGTCAGACACTTTCAACGAACGGCCAGCCCGTACTGACGGAAAAAGCCATTAAAGATATGAAACTGATTGAGGGCGAGGCAAAAGTATTTTTGAAGCCGCGAGTGGACGGCCAGCAATATAAAGGAAAGATTCTTCACGTTGACGAATCACAGGGGTATTGTGTCCAGCAGGTAGGCCGTCAGAGTCTTGTCGTTCATAAACTGGACAGAATGGAGGAAGTGCCAAAAATCGGAGAGGCCGTAAAAATTTCTTACGGAACGAATAACGAAAAGGCCAAAGTCGGCATTCAAGAAGAACGACATCACGGTTTGAGGCGTTAGGAGCGTAGAAAATGGCAAAAGAGACGGCACTTGAAGAAGCGAGGCGGAGATTCGGAGAAGTAAGCCAGCGTGTACGGTCTGACGGGGATAACTGGTCAGAATTTTTGACATGCGCGGCAAGGAATCATAAATATAATTTCCGGGACCAGCTTTTAATCTATGACCAGCGACCGAACGCGACGGCGTGTGCGGAAATAGATTTATGGAATAACCATTTTAGCCGCTGGGTAAATCGCGGAACGAAGAGCGTCCGTCTTTTAAGTCCAGACGGTCAGAGTGTAAGGCATGTATTTGACATAACAGACACACGTCCGGGCTTCGGACATGAATTTGACGAGCCGCCATATATCTGGAAAATTGAGCCGGAGGATTCGCAGGACGTATCAGCGAGATTAAATCAGGCATACGGAGTATCGGGCGAACTTGGAGTGCAGATAGCGGGAATATCGAGAGATTTTGCGTTAAACCTTGAAGAGAACGGCGACCCGTTATATGCAAATGCCAGCACGCCAGAGGAGCGGCGAAGACTGACGGATTTATTGAGCAACAGCGTGGAGTATTATTTACGTACACGTTGCGGGCTTGAAAATCGCCGAGAAGATTTCAGCTTTGAAAATATCGCAGAACTTGACGGAAATACGGCAATGCGTCTAGGAACGATAACGAGCGGATTTTCACGTCGAGTGCTTGATAACGTAGAACAAATAGTAAGAACGAATCACGAGAGGAGGAGACTCGAAAATGAGCGAAGCGAGAGTGCCGGAGACAGCCTCAGCAGTGAACTTTCTGACGGACGAAGAGTTGAATCAGGCCGAAGAGCGGGTGTTCGCGGAGCTGGAGGCGAAGCCGGAGGAGGAAATGACGATATACCACGAATCGGAGCTGACGGACGCGGACAAGGAGGACTTGCCGGAGGGGAGTCTGATGAGGGAAGCGGACGACGGAATGATATACGTGAAAGTGCTGGACATCTGGACTCCGTATCAGATGGAGAGGCTGAAACAACCGTCCGAGCCGCTGACGAAATACGGACGGATGAGGCGGAAATATCTGGAAGAATGGAAAGCGCGGACAGCGTTAGAGTGGGGCGAGAATCTTCTGATTCATTGTCTGGAGATACAGGAACAGGCGAAGGCGATGAAGCGCGAACTGATGACGCAGTTAGAACGGGACAATCCGCCGCCGGACAAGAGCCGCGATCCGATGGGCTGGGTACAGCACATGAACAGTCTGGACATGCAGGCGGAAGAGATAGTAACGAGCAGTCTAATATACAGTTAGACTTATTTGACGTTTTTGATGTAGCAAGGGAGCAGGAGAATATTGAAGAAATTGAAAATATACCTTCTGTTCCTAATATTGAAAATCAGAATAAAGATGTAGAAAACACGTTATCAGACAGAGAAAATATAGAAAACTCTGAAGATATAAATAATATAGAAACCCCCGAAGATAATACTTCAATAACAACTGAACCAAAGGACAATGCCGAAAGTGCAGAGACCTCAGAGCCACCTGAAGTTTCTGAATCAGACAAAGAAATAAATTTAATCGACACAGTAATAGATTTACGACCACAGCCGCCGGAACAGCGGCGACCGAGCCAGCCGCGAATAAATTATCGAATAACGGACGATGATTTAGGAGTAGGCGGAGCCAAGACAAAATACCACAATAATATTGAAGCAATAAAAACTCTGAAAGCAATCGAAAGCGAAGACCGTCGAGCCACGCCGGAGGAGCAGGAAATATTATCGCGTTACGTAGGCTGGGGCGGTCTTCCACAGGCATTTGACGAGCGTAATGAGGACTGGAAAAAAGAATACGCGGAGTTAAAAGAACTTCTGACCGACGAGGAATATAACGCAGCACGCGGCTCAGTTCTCAACGCACATTACACCTCGCCAATGGTAGCGCGTTCAATGTACGAGACGCTTGAAAGAATGGGCTTCTCAAAGGGAAATATTCTTGAACCGTCATGCGGGACAGGAAACTTTTTCGGAATATTGCCCCAGAGCATGGAGCAGTCCAAACTGTACGGAGTAGAACTTGACGGCCTGACAGGACGAATAGCGCGCCAGCTTTACCAGAAAGCGGACATCACGATAGATGGTTACGAGAGAGCAAAATATCCTGATAATTTCTTTGACGTTGCGATTGGAAATGTACCGTTCGGAGGCTACAGCGTAGTTGACGGCGAACACAGATATGACCGAGAAAATTTCAGGATACATGATTACTTTTTCGCCAAGACACTGGACAAGGTAAGGCCGGGCGGAGTAGTGGCGTTCATAACGTCAAAAGGGACACTCGACAAAATAAATCCTTCAGTCAGGAATTATCTTGCACAGAGGGCGGAGCTTTTAGGAGCAGTGAGACTTCCGAATAATGCGTTTAAGAGCAACGCGGGAACGGAAGTAACAGCGGACATAGTATTTTTGCAGAAGCGCGAAAAATTAGTAGATGATATTCAAGCGGACTGGATTTATACGCGGGAAAATGAGGACGGAATAAGAATCAATAATTACTTTGCCCAGCACCCTGAAATGATATTGGGGAAAATGGCGAGGGACAGCCGTCTTTATGGAAACGAAAACGAGACGACGTGCGAGCCGATTGAAGGAGCGGACTTAGCTGAACAGCTCCACGAGGCACTCGGAAAAATACAAGGCCGAATCGAAGAGCGAGAAATCCAGACGCAGGAAAATACGCAGGAAACAATTCCCGCCGATCCGAACGTCCGCAACTTCAGTTACACGCTTGTAAACGGCGAACTCTATTACCGAGAAAATTCCCAGATGTACAAGCCTGATTTGCCAGCTTCTTCGATAAGCCGTGCAAAAGGGATGGTAGAAGTCCGGGACGCTTGCCGAGAAGTAATCAATGCGCAGATGGACGGCTGTAGTGATACGACATTAGCGGAACTCCAGAAAAAATTAAACAGTGCCTATGATAGCTTCACCCGCAGATTCGGTAGGATCAATGACGCGCAGAATGCGAGGGCATTTGACGAGGACAGTTCATATTATTTAATCTGCGGACTTGAAAATATGGACGCGCATCATAACTTTATCGGCAAGTCGGACATGTTTACGAAACGGACAATCCGGCAGGAGATAGTGCCGACTTCAGTCGAGACAGCGCAGGAAGCCCTTTTGTTGTCCATGTCAGAAAAAGCGCGTGTAGATATGGATTATATGAGTTCACTGACTGGCAAAACGGAGGAAGAATTATTTTCCGAGCTAAAAGGTGAGATATTCAAAATACCGAGCCAAACACCAGTAGGAGGAGAACCCGGCCGGGCAGAATATCAGACAGCGGACGAATATTTATCCGGCAATGTGCGTCAAAAATTATTTATGGCGAAATATTTTGCGGAGGAAAATCCCGAATTTGCGGACAACGTGAAAGCCCTCGAAGCCGCCCAGCCTGAACCGTTAAAAGCGACAGAAATCGACGTGAGATTAGGGTCAACATGGGTGCCGCCGGAATATATAGAGCAGTTCACGCACGAATTATTGCAGACACCGGGCTATGCCCGAGACAAAATCAATGTCAGTTATTCTGAGCATACATCAGCATGGAATATATCCGGCAAAAGGCTTGACGCAGGAAATGTATTAGCGAATACGACCTACGGAACACAGGCAATCAATGCTTACGGAATAATCGAGGAAACATTAAATCTGAAAACGGTAAAAATTTTTCAGACCATCAAGGACGCGGACGGGCACGAACGGCGTGTAATTGACAGCGAAGCGACGACGTTAGCCCAGCAGAAACAGGAAGAAATCAAGGAAAAATTCAAGAGCTGGATATTTGAAGACCCCGACCGCCGTGAAAGACTCGTGAATATTTATAACGAACGATTTAATTCGACGAGAGCGAGGGAATACGACGGCAGTCATCTCCAGTTCGGAGGGATAAACCCAGAAATAACTTTAAGACCGCACCAGCAGGACGCAATAGCGCGTATTTTGTACGGAGGCAACACTCTTTTAGCGCACGAAGTTGGAGCTGGCAAGACCTACGAGATGGTAGCGGCGGCAATGGAATCGAAGCGAATCGGATTATCGCATAAGAGCCTTTTCGTAGTGCCAAACCATCTGACCGAACAAATGGCGACGGAAACATTGAGGCTTTATCCCGGAGCAAATGTTTTAGTTGCGACGAGGCGGGATTTTGAGACGAAGAACCGCAAAAAATTCTGCGCAAAGATAGCGACAGGAGATTATGACGTAATAATAATTGGGCATTCTCAATTTGAAAAAATCCCGTTGTCATCAGAGCGTCAGGCGAGATTTATCGACCAGCAGATTGAAGAAATCACGGCTGGCATACAGGAATTGAAGGAGGAACAGGGAGCGCGCTGGAGTATAAAGCAGATGGAGGCCAGCAAGAAAAATCTTGAGGCGAAACTCGAAAGATTACAGGCTTCGCATAAAAAAGACGACGTAATCACGTTTGAGGAGCTTGGAATTGACCGCCTGTTTGTAGATGAGGCTCATAACTATAAAAATCTGTATTTGTACACGAAAATGCAGAATGTGGCGGGAATATCGCAGAGCGAAGCGCAGAAGTCTTCAGATATGTTCATGAAGTGCCGTTATATGGACGAACTGACAGGCGGCAAGGGGATAATCTTTGCGACAGGAACACCCGTGAGCAACTCAATGACGGAACTTTATACAATGCAACGCTACCTCCAGTTAGGAAAATTGCAGTCAATGGGATTGCAGAATTTTGACGCATGGGCTTCAACGTTCGGAGAGACGACGACCTCCCTCGAATTAGCACCAGAGGGAACAGGCTTCAGGGCAAAGACAAGATTCTCAAGATTTTTTAATCTGCCTGAGCTGATGAAGACGTTTAAGGAAGTAGCGGACATCAAAACGGCGGATATGCTTAATCTTCCAAGACCGAAAGCAAATTTTCACGTAGTATCAGTAAAGCCGACAGAAGAACAAAGACAGCTTGTAGCGGGACTGTCAGAACGTGCGAGCCGTGTTCATAATCGTCAGGTTGAGCCAACGGAAGATAACATGCTGAAAATTACGTCTGACGGGAGAAAAATCGGGCTTGACCAGAGGCTTATAAATCCATTGTTGCCTGACGATCCGGGCAGTAAAGTAAATACCTGTGTTCAAAATGTTTTCCAGATATGGCAGGACACGAAAGAGGACAGATTAACGCAGTTAGTATTTTGCGACTTTTCAACACCGGGCAAAGATAAAGGCTTCAATGTTTACGATGACATTAAGCAGAAGCTAATTGCGGACGGAGTGCCTGAAAGCGAAATAGCATTTATCCACGACGCGGACACGGAAAAGAAGAAGGATGAATTATTTGCCAAAGTGCGAAGCGGAGAAGTTCGCGTCCTTATGGGTTCAACGCAAAAAATGGGAGCGGGAACGAACGTACAGGACAGGCTGATAGCCCTTCACGATTTAGACTGCCCGTGGCGACCTGCTGATTTAGAGCAAAGAGCGGGACGAATAATCCGGCAGGGCAACCAGAATCCCGAAGTCAATATTTTTCGCTACGTAACGGAAAGCACGTTTGACGCATATTTATATCAGACTGTTGAAAACAAACAGAAATTCATAAGTCAGGTGATGACGAGCCGGACACCGTTGCGAAGCTGTGAGGACGTTGACGAATCTGTTTTGAGTTATGCGGAGGTCAAAGCTCTCTGTATCGGGGACAGCCGAATCAAAGAAAAAATGGAACTTGATATAGACGTGAACAAATTGAGAGTCCTTGAAGCAAATTTCAAAGACCAGCGTTATGCGTTGCAGGACAAATTAACGAAGTCATTGCCCGCGTCAATATCGGCAACGGAACATAAAATCGAACTTTTAGAACAGGATTTTGCGACCTCCCAGCGAACACAGGGCGCAGATTTTCAGATAACGATAATGGGTCATTCGTTCGGACTGGATAATGACGGCAAACCGCAAAAGCAGGAAGCAGGGGAGGCTCTTTTAGCAGCGGCACAGACTTTAGGGCGAAATGACGGAACAATCGGGGAATATCGCGGCTTTAAGATGAGTTTCTACACGGATCAGGCGTTCGGGAAAGTGTTTTTGAATCTGTCAGGAGCGACGACGCATAATATAGAACTCGGAACGAGCGCATTAGGAAATCTGACCCGGATAGAAAATGCGATAAACGGAATCCCGCAGAGGCTTGAAGAAGTGCGTGGTCAGTTAGAAGGTTATCACACACAGGTGAAGGTAACGGAGGAAGAATTACAGAAGACATTTCCTTATGCGGACGAGTTGCGGGAAAAATCGGCGCGTCTTGCCCAGCTAAATACGGAACTGACAATGCAGGAGCAAACCCAGCCGCCGGTGCAGGAAGTGCCGCCGAGTGTAGAGCCATTAACGCCAGCAGAAGAAACGCCAAAAATTGAATCCTCTCCCGAATCAATAGCCGCTCAGGGAATCGGAGACAATCAAAAAGTTCATTTCGGTATTCCCGAAGCGAAACCGCAAATAACGGAGCGGACAATTCAAGATATGAAGCTGATAGACGGTAAACCGGCGATTTACCTGAATCCCCGAACAGACGGCCAGCAGTACAAGGGCGAAATTCTGCACGTGGACAAAGAACGGGGTTATTGTGTGCAGTTGAGCGGGAAGCACAGCCTTTTTGTCCACAGTCTTGAAAAATTAGAGCGAACGCCGGAAGTCGGCGAAAACATAAAACTTTCTTATCCACAGGACAAGACACACAAGGCAACGTTGACGATTCAGGAAACACAGACACGGACGCGATGCCGCAAATGAAGGAGGAGTAAATCTAATGCCAGACAACGATGAAAAATTTAACTTGACGCACGAAGACTACCGCCGGATTTTTGAGGAGCTGAAGACCCGGCATATTGAAGGGCGAAAAGCGTCAAGAACACCACAAGCAATAATTTTGTTGGGTCAGCCGGGCAGTGTAAATGAAAATTTCATGACCTCGATAACTCAAAATTTCCCAGACAAAGATTTTGTTCTTGTGGATGAGGCAGAACTCCGACGAAACCACCCGAAATATGAGCAGTCAGTAATGGAAAATGACAGTGTGGTTTTGGGGCAGATAGCCGCAGACGCACATGGATGGGCGAAATCCCTGACACAGACGGCAATTAAAGGCCAGCTAAATTTAGTAATCATGGATTCAAGTAGCGAAGCCGGAACAGTCAGCGAAACTCTGAAACGTTTACGTGAGAACGGCTATACAAGCAGTGTCTATGTAGTTTCAGCTCACGAACGAGAAAGCCTTTTATCTCTTTATCAGAGATATGAAAGCCAGATAGCCGAACATGGATACGGAGAAAGGCCGCAAATTTCAGAACACGAAAAATCTTATGAGGCATTGCCGGAAACGTTACGGGAAATCGAGATCGAAAAATCTGCGGACGAGATTATTATTTCCGACAGTCAGGGACGAATTTTTTATCGCAACGGACTGAAAAATAATGAGTGGACGAATAAGCCTGAAGCAAAACAAGCACTCACAGAAAACCGCAATCGTGCATGGACAGCCGAAGAAATCGCAAAATATCATGAAGACTGGAACACAGTAATAAAAATGATGAACTCTCGCGGAGCATCCCAGAAAGAATTAGAAGAAGTTGAGCGAGTTCGTAATCATTGCCTGAAAAGTCTAAGGACATTACCACAGGAGAAAATAGCCGAGATGAACAAAGTGGAAGAAAACGAAATCGAGGCAGCAGTCTCGTTATTGAAAAATCCGCGTTCACTGGATAATTCCTCATTTCGTGGCTATGAAGCGTCAGCCCAGCAGAATGATACGCTTGATGTTTTAGACCAGATAAAGAAGAACATTCAGGAGAATAAAACCGCGCTTGAAAAATTGAAGAAGGCAGGATTATCGCCGGACAAGGACATAACGAAAAATAAAATCGTGCGTCCGGGACAATTCCCAAATCTGAAAGGTGCGGAAGTAATTTCACGAACAAAGGACACGTTGACGCTTGTCAAAGGCCGAAGTCTTTTCATTTATGAATTGAAACGTCTTGAACTGAAAGCTCCTGCATTGGGACAGCCCGGCGAAAAGTTAGATTTACGCTGGCCAGCGGGACAGGAAAAAGCCAGAGGCACAAAAGCCCTAGAACAAGAACAACATCACAGCCGCGCCCGTAGTCAGCAGGAGGAGATGAAGTAAATGAAGACGACAATTAAGGGCAATTATTCATTCCGCAAGCCGTCGAAGCGAAAAGGCTCAAACTCCCTTGCATTTGTAGGATTGATTTTAATTTTTCTCTCGTTTGTGGCAGGAACACAGTATTTTGCGTGGAATGTAGGGAAAAACCGGCTTCCCAATGAAATATTCAGTTATGCAGGAGTAAAAATTTATTCACCTATAGAAATACTTGAATGGCTGAAACTCTGGAAGTCGAGCCGCCGAGATATGGGAGACTTCACGGAAAGCCTGATAATAATGGGCGGCTGTGCGTTCATAGGAGTAGCGTTAATCGGGGTAACGATAAGGAATCGGAACGTGAAGCAGGACGCGGCAAATTTGTACGGTTCTGCGCAGTATGCAGAACTTGACGAGATACGGGAGGCCGGATTATTGCCCCCAAAAGGCGAAAAGGGCGTTGGAGTTTACGTAGGCGGCTGGATGAATCCGAAGGACGGAGGCCAGTATTATCTGCGTCATGACGGCAAAGAACACGTAATAGCGTTAGCCCCGACCCGTTCGGGGAAAGGCGTAGGTCTTGTAATCCCAACGCTTTTATCATGGGAACATTCAGTAGTAGTCCTCGACATCAAGGGGGAGAACTGGGCTTTGACTTCGGGCTGGAGACACCAGAACGGCCATAAAGTTTTGCGCTGGGATCCGACGGACGCAATCGAAGGGCGGAGTGCCCGATATAACCCGCTTGCGGAAATCCGAATCGGAACAGTGTACGAGACCGGCGACGTTATGAACGTAGCAACGCTGTTAGTTGACCCCGACGGCAAGGGAGTCGAAGGACACTGGGAACAGACGGCGCGGTCGTTGTTAATCGGTGCGATAACGCACGTAGTTTACAGGGCACGCAATGAAGGCCGGACAGGGAATTTGTCCGAAGTTTTGCACGAACTGACGGGCGACGGTTATGAGGACATGGCGAACTCATGGAAACAGTACGAACACAAGCGAGAAGGCGACGTTTTTTATGACCCGACGGGAAATGTGCGCGAAAATCCATGTCATCCTGTTGTTGAGCAAGTAGCGAATGAAATGCTGAACCGTGCGGAAGAAGAAGCCTCATCGGTTTTATCGACAGCCGTAGCGAAATTGGGACTTTACACCGACCCTGTTGTGGCAAGGAACACGGCGGCGAGTGATTTTCGTATTCAGGACATAATGGACAATGATTCGCCCGTGTCGCTTTATCTTGTATTGAACCCGACAAATATTCAGAGATTGAAGCCGCTTGTGAGGCTTTTCATATCGCAGTTAGTTTTTATTTTAATGCCGGAAATGGAATTTAAGGGCGGGCAAATGAAAGCCCCGTATAAGCACAGACTTTTATTATTGCTTGATGAATTCCCGGCGTTAGGGAAATTAGGGATATTTGAACAGGCAATCGCATATTTCGGAGGGTGGAATATCAAAGCATATTTAATCTGTCAGGACAAAACCCAGCTAGACGCGGCATATGGCAAAGACGAATCGATCACGTCAAACTGTCATGTAACAGTTGCTTATGCACCGAATAAAGTAGAGACGGCAAAATATTTATCAGACCGATTAGGAGTAACTACAGTAATCAAGGAGCAGGAGAGCATTTCATTTCAGGGCGGGACGGGAATTTTCGCGAAAAAGAGCATAACTAAGTCTCAGCAGGAAGTTCAGCGTGCGGTCTTAACGCCGGACGAAATAATGAGACTGCCCGGCCCCGTGAAGGACGCAGACCAGAATATAACCGAACCCGGCGACATGTTAGTATTTGCGGCAGGATTTCCGCCAGTGTACGGGAAGCAGATATTATATTTTCTGGATAAGACATTTTCAGAACGCTCAAAAATCGACGCGCCGGAGAAAAGTGATGTTATTGTTGAATATAAAGTAGCCAAATAAGAATATAAAAATCAAGCCCACTAAAGTTTAATGATGTGGTATAATCTTTCCAAATTTAATTATATGAGAGGTGAAGAACGTGAAAACTGAAACTGGACTAAAAGAAAAATTTGAGTGGAAAAATTCCTGTGGAGTCGTGGAATTTTATAGACGTTCTTTGAATCTGACTAAGGTGAAATTGGCTGAACTTTTAGGAGTTTCTGATTCTATCGTAGCATACTGGGAGAAAGGGGTAAAAGAACCCAAGGCTTCAAACCTTGTGAAGTTAGCCAGAGTTTTTGGTGTATCAGAAACAGAATTATTACATCCTTCAGCAGAGATAATAGGAAAGATAAATGCCTTAAAATTGACGAACACCCTAGAGTCCAGCTAGGGTGCGCGTTTTGTCTGCGATTACTAATCTACTATCCACCGAGATTTTAGATTTTAGAATTGCAGAATGTTTTTCTTAATTCTGCAATTATATCACAAAAAATCCAAAAAGGCCGACGGAACAAGACTAGTAAAAACAGACCGGCGCGGAACAATAAAGGTTTTTTACTCCATTAGAGCGATAAAAAATTTTTAATGTGAAAGGTGGTGTACGGGCTGATGGAAAGTGAAAGCGAGAAACAGAAAAATCAAGCAATCGAGAATGTTAGTGAACCTTATTCAAAAGATTCACTGCCCTTACGTCAGCCTGAGAACGCCTCCGGGAAAAACGGATTAGTTTCTGTCGTTTATGTTGCTTCATGGAGCGAATTTGACAAAAAGACCTTTGAAGAAATTGGTTTTGAGCAGGAGGAACGCGAATGGCATAAAGCAGGCTCAGAACTGAACACCAGATTAGAAGATTTAAGAGAAAACGCAGAAGGTCATGGTTATAGTATTTTTGACTGCCGTGTTTCGTTAGCGGAATACGCCGAGTCAGAATTAGATGAAAAAAATATTTCTGAAGTAAAATCATTAATTTTACGGATTTTTAACAATAAAAAATTTTATTTCAACGACACAGAAGAGGCAGTGAAGAGTCTTCTGGAACGTTGCCGTATTCATAGAATACCGACACCGAATGAAATCGTGTGTGTTGTCAATGGTTACCAGATTCAATGGAAATTCACCAAAGGATTTGAAAGGAGCGAAATATCGTTATGGAAATTTATACAGAAGAAATTACATGAGAACTTTGCAAAGATAGGTTCAGATGCTTCGATTTGTCAGGACGCGACGGCAATGCTTTTTGTGCCGGGATTTTCAAACAGCGACTTTGACCTGTGCGAAAAAATCACGACGGTTTACAGCAATGATGAGCTTTGCGCTTCGCCGATTGAATTTATAGCGGAACTGCCTGTGAGTATCTCCGAAATCAAGGAATATCGCGCAAAAAAAGCAGAGAACACAAAATCGGCCTCGAAAAAATCACGTTCAGAAAAGAAAACGAATGTTCAGCCCGTTGAATCACCCGTAGAGCTGGAAATCACGGATAGGGCGAAGTCATGGGCGGATACTCTTGTCGAAGCATTACGATATGAAAATAGCGACGTTCAGGAGTATAGATATTATCAATACAGAATCGCAGGAAATTCAAAGAAAAATTATAAATGGCTTGAAATCAACGGGAGGGGATTTTTACCAAAATTTGACGCAGAATCGGACAGTTGGATTTCGGCGGCGACTTACTATTCGAGATTCAGACGAAGAGGAAATATAGCCGCGATCAATTGTAATTTCCTGATTATTAACTGGTCGAAGTCGGAACTCGGATTTACGCCTACGCCTGAGCATGGCAAGGAACTTGTTTTGTCGCGCTGTCGTGAACTTGGACTTCCAGAGCCTTATATAACTGCGACCCCTGACGGTCTTGAAGTTAAATGGTACTGGCAGGACAGAATGACAAAAATATTGTACGAGCATGACCTGTTTAACAGTCAGTTTAATAAAGATTGGGACGTAATTCAGCGAAGACTGTTTGAAAAGTTCTGGTATCTTGGAGCTGATCCGAAGAAGCTATGTGTTACGGTAATGTTCTCAATACCCGGCTCAAAGGATACGAGAAAATCTCTGAAGTCGAACGACCGAATAATCCGGGAAATTCACAAAGGCGAAACTGTTGAATCGTACAGAAACATTCAGCGGATACTCGGAATAAAAGAGACCTATTGCGATGAGCGGCCTGACCTGTACGACGAACTGGACAGGCAGAAGTGGGAGCAGTTCAGCATAGATAATTCTGAACTCGTAAAGGACTGGCTTGTGGACGTTCTGAAGATTCACTCGTCGAGCAAAAACTGGATTTGCTTCGGCTTCATCGACGAGAATCGCAAATGGAATAATCGTTGGACACGAGCAAATGAGCTTCAGAAATTTTTATTGAGGCTTATTTACAGGCCCGAATTTAATTCGTGCGATTTTTACGTCTCGCAGGGAGAATTTTTCAGCCGTAATAACAGGCACGTGGATAATCTGGCTTCAATCAATGTCAGTTTTGTTGACTTAGATTATAAGGAGTTAGTGAAGTACAGGCCGGAAATTACAGAGAATCCCAGCCCTGAAGAATGGGAAAATCTCATCAAAGCTCATTGTCAGAAATTCGGAATCCCGTTGCCGAACGACGTAGTATTTTCTGGTGGAGGCGTTCATCTGAAATGGATTTATGACGAGCCCGCCTCAAGAGTCGAGCTTCCATTATGGCAGTACAATCAAAAATTATTGCTTTCACAGTTCAGAACGCTCGGAGCAGACCCTGCGGCAGTAGATGCGGCACGAGTGCTCAGGCTTGTAGGAACGCTTAATCATAAAGACAGCCCGATAATTAAGGAGAGAGTTGTTCATGTAATCGACCGGGAATTTTTCTCCGGCGCAAGAATCTCGTTAAGGGAACTTGTGAAAAATTTAGAGTCTTCCAAGCCCGAAAATCCCGAAGAATTTAACGCCGTCAAATCCGAGTGGCAGAGAACGTTATCGCAACTTTCGATTAAAGAAGCGAACATGCTCCGGCCTGATTCTGAAATTATCGATTACGATTCAGAAGACTACAGGAAAGCCGACGGCTATTACTGGCTGAACAGCACGTTACATCATCACCACCCGCGAGCGACGTATCTTGCGGCAGAAATTTCAGGAGTAACGAAATGGATAGAGACATACCATCTTCATGAAAGTTTGAAGATGCTCTACGGAACGCCTAATCTGAAGCTCTCATTGTCCGAACTAAAAGCGCAGGAACGTGAGGAAAAGCGGGACGCTATCGAGTGGATTCCCTGTAATTACGTTGTGTTGTCGCGCTGTCCCGGCGAGACGTTTGACGAGCAGAAGAAAAATATTTTTATTCGTTGTCATGAATATCGTGAAGTCGGAATCCCCGAACCGAATCAGATCATCAAAATCGGAAGTACGTTGCTTGTTGAATGGACGTATCAGTCTGTATTGACGTGGCGGGCATTATCGCGCTGGCAGGTAACGCAGGAATATTTATGTCATCATTTCGAGGACTGGGGAGCAATGGACGACCTCGAATATTTGAAAGCGACGGCGTTGTTGCCAGTACCGGGATTCGTTTATGACGGAGAAACAGCCCGTCTTGAGTACAGTAATTTATCAAAGCGGTACACGTTCAATCGTCTTGCGAACGCAGTATTAAATTTCTCGCAGAAGGAAGTCAAGGACTACAAGGAGAAGAAAGCTGCCGAGAAAGCGAAGCACAAGCCAGCCCGTAAGATCGCATTGCCTGAAAACGTCAGCGAGAAGATTATTAACACTCCGCAGACAGCTGAAGGCAAGTCCAAATACAAAAACGTGGAGTTCCGAATAATGGCTCTCATGCGTTACATGGACATAATCCAATATTTGGAGCTTCAGAGATTAGAGAACGGAGAAATTCCGCAGAATACGAGGGAATTATGCTGTTTCTGGGCATTAGTTTGCGCACGACAGGCCGGGCTTGTAACGACGTATGAAGAATTTAAGGTGAAGGCAGAGGAGCTAATAAGATTCTGTGGTCTTCAGTTTACAGGCGAGTGCACTGTTAAAACTCTTTCAAGTGCATTCAGGAAAAATTATTTAGTAACCACGAACAAGTTGATAAAAATACTTCGTATAACGCCTGAATATCAGAAGCATATGAAAGTATTGTTAGTCGGAGTTCGTGCGACGGCAAAGAAACACCAATCCCGCGAGGAGTGGCTTGCGGAACATACTCAGGAGAAAGAAAAACCGTGGGAGAAGTTAGGGGTTTGCCGTGCGACATATTTTAACTGGAAGAAAGCTGGGAAGTTGCCTTCGCAAATTGAATGGCCGGAGGAGGATAATTTTGCTCCTGTTCAAGTGGCGGATGCTGGCAAAAAACATTTAGACTGGTGCTTATATATTATGAGCGCGATCTACATCGACTCTCTTATTCGTTATCAGAGTTTCAATCGCGCGTTTTTAGTTCATCAGGAGGGTTTTTCTTCAATCTATTCCACTTTGTCTTTGCTTTTGTCTTTATGGGGGCTTCTCTATTGTCGTAATTGTCGTAGGTTTTGTGTCTCTCGCTGGAAGTCCTTTAAACGCCGTAAGGGTAAACGCAAGCGTAAACGTAAGAGGTAGCCTTTCGTTTCGACTTTTGAAATACTGAGTGTTATCTGCTATCATGCCAGCAAAAATTTTATTGAGAATCGAAAGGAGTTAGCAGTATGGTTATAGACGAAGAATTTGCGCAGTTAATCCCGCCATTGACCGACGACGAATTCAAAGGTCTTGAAGCCAGCATTGTAGCTGAAGGTTGTCGGGATTCCCTTATCGTGTGGGGCGATGTGTTGATTGACGGTCATAATCGTTATAAGATCTGTTCATCACATGACATACCATTCAATACAGTTCAGATGAATTTTGTCAGTCGAGACGAAGCGTTATTGTGGGTAATGCGCAATCAGTTATCAAAACGAAATCTGAATGATCTTCAGCGAATTGAGTTGGTGCGCAAGTGTGAAGATGCGGTCAAAGCGCAAGCAAAAGAACGACAACTTGCAGGACTTATTCAGAATGAAGACACCGTTAAGGAAAATTTTCCTGAACGGGAGAACTCTGGAAAACAGGCAAGAGATGAACTCGGAGCGATGGCCGGAGTATCAGGCAGAACATATGAACACGCGACAGAAATGCTTGATAAAGCACCTGAGCCTGTAGTAGAAGCAGCCCGTAACAAAGAACTCTCAATAGATGCGGCGTATGAAGTTACGAAAATGCCTCAAGAACAGCAGGCTGAAATTTCAGAACGTATTGAACATGGAGAGAAGCCCAAAGCTGTTGTTGCAGACGTAAAAAAACGTCAAAAACAAGCTAAGCGGGATAATAAGGCTAAGAGATCGGAATCGACGCAAGAAGATTCTAAAGTACAGCTGACTTTAGAAGGTGAACCTGAAGATATGACGGCGGAGACTTCTGAAAATGAGACAAGTTCTGAGAAGTACAAAGTCATATCTTTGAGTTTAGGCACTGAATTTAATCGTGATTATTTAGTGAAGTTGCACGTGGAAAATTTAGTAGCCGATGATTGTGCATTGTTCTTGTGGTGTAGTTATCAGGTGTTGCCAGAAATATTTAAGGCAGCATTGTGGGAAAATTGGGGGTTAAAGTATCAAACAGTAGCTTTTATGTCGTCGAAAGAGCTTTGTATTCTTGCGATACGCGGCGATTCAATGCTCAATGATACTTCATTGCCGAAAGTTGTAGAATCGTATGAGCAGGAGCGTCAAGACCTGATAAAAGGACTGACAGGCAACGTTCCAGTATGTGAGTTACAATAAGTTTTAACTTTCATTCGAGAAATGAAACTCGTTAGGAAGTATAGTCCTTTGAAAATACTCAGAGGATTATTCTCCCGTAGAAATCAATGAGAAATACTTTATACAGTTCAAATTTTATTCCGCGTTGTATTTAGCACCCGTGTTCATTGTCTGAATTTCTTAATTTCGATTTAGCTCTGACAAGAGTTGTAACACTGATACCAGTCATAGCGGAGACTTGTTTATACGAATGGTCATTTAATAACTCAAGAGCGTGATCGACTTGTGCGCGGCTGAATTTCTTCGGACGGCCATCCCGAAAATTAGGACTCTGACGAGCGACGGCTTTACCTTCCTGAGTACGCTGTATAATCATATCGCGTTCAAATTCAGAGAAAGAGAGCATAATATTTCGTATGAGCTTGCCAGTAGGGGAACTGTCAATAACGCCCAAATTAAGCACGTCAATAATAACGCCTCTGTCATTAAGGTCTTCAATGAGTTGAATACCCTGAATGAGAGTCCTTGCAATGCGATCGAGTTTTGTTATGATAAGTGTGTCGCCTTGCTGAATGATTTTTAGGAGTTTATCAAGTTGAGGGCGGTCATTCTTAATGCCGCTAAAGACATCGGAAAAAATTTTAACAGCTCCTGCGTTTTGAAGGGCGAGGATTTGAGCGTCGAGAGAATTACCATCCCTTGCTTGTCCCATAGTACTGACGCGAGCGTAACCGAAAACCATGAAAACGAACCTCCACTTATGGATAAAAGTAATGAATATCAATCGGATTAAATTTTACAACGTCCGCCGGAAATAACCAAAAGTGCTAACTTATGAACAGTTTTTTACACTTTATTTAGTTTTATCATTTGTTGAGCTAGTTCCCATACGATTTTTCGTAATTCATGAGGTTCTTCAACTGTTATGTATGGAGAAGACGATAAAATCCATCGTGCGACTTCCTTTAAGTCTGGAACATAGGCAGTTAATTCCATTGTTTCCTTGTCAATTCTTTGAGTTTTTTGTGTCGGATTCCATATTGTTTCTGCGACAATAGTTGCCATAGGTTCGATTATTTTTAGCTTTATTTTATAATCCAATTCTCCCGGAGTAGCGTACCAAGCAGACGCAGTAAATTTTTCCTGAGAATAATTTTCAGGAGGAGCAATAAATGGAATGTCAGAACGAATGACAGCCCTGTTTATTCTGGAAAGACGGAATAAATAGGGAACTTGCTTTTTTTGTTTCCCTGCTAATAAATACCAAGCATGAGCGCGAAAGAAAACGCCCCACGGTGCAAGTATGTGTGAACGTGTCTCGCGTTTTTTATAGGGCGAAAGATATTCAAGTTCAATCATTGATTTTTCACGTAACGCTTTGAGTATTATTCCAAAAATATCAGCATTCATCCCGGAAACAGGCGTTGCGACAGTTGCTGCACCTGCTAACCACTGGCCGAAATTAACAGAAGTTTCAGGAAGAATTTTTTTAATCTTATCCCATAAGAATTTGCAATTATCTTTCATGTGAGGAATAAAATGTGCAACCATTCCTAAACCGGCGACTAATGCAATAATATCTTGCTCATTGAGATTTAATGAAAGCAAAAAATCACCTTCAGATTTCAGAGAATACCTGTATGGTTTTGCTCTCCTGAAGATTATTTCGGTTCTATATTCATCGCGTAACATTCGTATATCATCTTGGAGTGCACGACGATCCTTATATTCGCAATGACACATAATTTCGTCTATTTCTGCGCCATTTTCTCCCTTCTTACGGAGGAACGTTAGAAGGTTAATAAGTCTTCGTATTCTGAAAGATGAAATTGCACGTGCCATAGAAATCTCCTATTCTTTTGCTGAGCATAAGGCTATTAGAGCTTCAATGAATTTATTGACTTGAGATGATTCTCTGATTCCTGTTTTGCACCAGATTGCAAAATGCTCACAGTTATTGCAAAGAAGATTATATCCTCTTCTGCCAATTTCATTCCTTGCTCTGTTCACTGTTTCATCACCTGAGTAGAGGTGATAATTTTCGAACTTTAATTCCTTGATTTTTTGCCATAAATCTGATAGTAAATTTCTGTTGTCTAAAAAAGTAAGCTGTTCGATTTTCTCAGGAAAATGGCATATAGTGAAATTATTAGTTCCATTCAAAAACTCTGTTAGAGATGTTTCTCGAACAATACCGTTAAAGTCATTAGGACTGTTTTCACCGGTATAATGAACGACATGCTGATTATTTTTCACAAAAATTCCATAGTGGTCATATAATCCGCGATTTACTTTTATTACATCACCGTTTTCAGCACATTGAATGGTTTTCTCAAGTGCTTGTATATCTTGCTCGTTTATATTAGGTATGCGATTTTTCATTCCTTCTATTGCTGAAAATAAATTGCCAGTACCTGCAATAAAGATTGGAATCAAAGGCACTGGCATTTTTTACTCCTCTTTACTTGAAAGTGTCCGTAATACGAAATCTCCAGTATGTATGAGGTGGTAAGCGTGAAAATGTCTGCTATAAGTTATTTTTACGTTAAACGCCTTTCTCAAAAATTGAAGATCTCTGCCGAGAGCACGAGCCGACGGATACTTTACCTTTTCTAACAGTTCTTCTAAGGTAATGTATGAATCATTGCTTAGTACTGTTAAAAGAGAGTTTAATCTTTTAATGCGCATTGAAGATAATGATTGCGGCATATGATTTATCCTTCTTTAAGATAGTCAGCCAGACTGTTAAATTTTTTTTCTGGCTTTGAGTTAGGCGCAATACTGAAAATTTCCCCTTCGTTATTTTGTAACATTAAGATTCCTTCAATCCCGGTATTTTCGATAACGTACATATCATTGGGAATATATTTATTCAAATTTCTTTCTGATATTGTAACGTTTACGACATTTAGACGGGGAGCGGAAACTACGCCTGTAAGTTCGATACCGTTTGCAGAGATTGCGCCGAATTTTCTTGTATAACTTCGATACTCATCAGCAAAATGAAGTCCTAAAGTTTTTTCAGCGTTATCAATATCTTGTTCGCTCAATGGAGGCAAAGAGCGAAGGTTTTGCAAACTTTCAATAACTTTTATGATTGAACACATTAAACTTCAACTCCTATTCTGTTTTGCCAGTGTGCCTGACGTTCTTTCTGAAAAACATTTCTGTCAATTTCAGATTCTTTAGTCTTGTCGTGCAAAATTGTATCATTGCCTTTGCCTCTGTGTTCCGAGCGTGTTAATTCAGCTAACGGAGAATCGGGTTTTTGTCCTACGTGGTGCAGTTCGATTATTTCTCCATTTGAAGCTAATGGCGGGTTACCATTTTGAACCCGCTCGCGATTGCTCAGACCAAATTCGTCTTTTTGTTCCCAGTTGATGTCATTTTTTAGTAATGCAGGTCTGTCATTGACAATTCCTTCTTTTAGACCGGCATTTTTGTAAAGCTCTAATTCTCTTGGTGAAGAAATATGCTTGTTAATTTCTTGCGAAAAGGTAGATTCTATCTCAACTGGTTTATCAAGTTCGGTAATGTAATTTCCGTTTTCTCGCAAACTCGTAGTGTTAGACGGAATATCTTTTGCAACAGGTTTATCGAGACTGTCAATTTTTTCTTTAGTCCATGCTACAGTTTTCTCGATACCTTTTTTTGCAACTTCAGAAAATATTTCCTGAGTTTTTGGGTGGCTTAATATTTTTTCAAACATTATTTGATCTCAGCTCCTTTCGTAATGCACTCACGCCACTCTGCATATAATTTTAGCCGTTCATTGTCCGTTTTTGAGTATTGCTTCATGAGACACTGACAAGCAGCTATTTTCATTGTGAAAGATAAATCGGGAATATACCTTTCAACCTCATGAAATAGTAATGACTGCGCTTCGGGAGCGGAAGTATCCAACGTTATTATTTTTTCAAGGCGATCTCTGCCGCAAAGTAAGTCCGTGATGATTTGTGAGAGTTCGGAAAATTTATCTTCTTCCCATAACGACAGTTCGCCGCCTTTTTTGTACTCCTGAACACATCGTGCTATTACAAGTTTTATGTTTGCTTTTGCAGGAAGTTTTTTCAAGTCGCGCTCAATAATTTCTATATTGGGTTCGACTTCATCCGACGTTCTCTTTTTCAGCAATAACTTGATAAGCTCGTTTTTCAAGAGGCGTTCATTGAATTGTTCTCTTGTGTCGGGAGTGTATTCGTACTTTTTACTCTCCGTCTCAAATTTCTTTACTTTACAGAGAACAGGAGCCAACCAGTCGTTTTGATAGACCGCCGCAACGCCTCCCGGAAGTTTTGCAATTTCGTCAATCTGTTCATCAGTAAGTGAAGCGGATTTCCCGACCATTTTTCTGTCGGCTTCATCTGGAAGGCGCATAATAATTTTTGTGTTCGTGTTCCTGATTGCTGAAACGTCTAATGCGTTAGGAGACTGATCCGCAATAATAAATCCCTCTCCCCACGTTCTCATTTCAGCGATGGAATTTGACAACATCTCAACAGATTTCCCTGCGATATTAGCTCCTTCGATATTCTGCTCTGTGCTTGTGCGTTTAATGAGGTGATGAGCTTCTTCGAGAACTGTAACATGTTGTAAGGCAAGGTTCATATTTTCACTGTTTGTACTTCTATGTTCGTGTAACCGAATGAGAAGCATACCCATGATGAGCGATTTTGTTTCCATAGACCCTATACGGCTCAGGTCGATTATAACGTTGCGATCGAATAGGGTTGCATTATCTATTTCATCTGCACAGAAAATCTGACCGTTGATTCCGTTTGTGAGAGAACTTATACGTGTGCTTAAAGCCCCAATATAATCTCCTTTTGTGTCAAGAGAGTATGCCGAAATTGAAATTACTTCGCTCAGTTCAGATAGTAAGTCCGAGAATGTCGGGAATATCTCTTCGGTGAAACGGTTTTGTGATGTTGCTAAATCCCATCCGCAATTTTCATATGCGTTACTCATTGCAGATTTCAAGACTGCGGGCATAGCGGCATACATAGGCCAGCAGACATTGAAAACATCGAGTAGCCTGTCAATATGTTCAAGAACGTGTACTCCATGAGCAAATTTGAACGGGTTTATCCGCAACAATTTACTGTAATTTGGGTTTGTTCCAAGCACTAAAACATCACTGCGGTTGCCGAAAATATTTTTGTATTCGCCTTTTGCTGGTTCAATTACCATGAATTTTATTCCAGAGTTATTAAGCTGTTCGATTATTCCATAAATCGTATTGCTTTTTCCTGCACCAGTAGAACCAGTAATGAAAGTGTGCATTGTAAGGCTGTCTCTATCAAGATTTATACAACCAGATATTTCGCTTCCCATGTTGAAAGCGTTACCGATTGCAACCGTGTGTTCTGGAATTTTATTATCGTAACGAACAATCTCAGGAGCGAAACTTGCATGTTCGATAACTGGAAGACCGCGAACAGAATGGCGTGGAAGTCCCATGTG
>ERZ842401.601-NODE-601-length-52503-cov-28.340471_pt1 | contig 52503 bp, 34 predicted proteins | sample MGYA00521270_ERZ842401 | MGnify/ENA primary metagenome ERZ842401 (study PRJEB31892, sample SAMEA3878208) | bioreactor metagenome | biome: Moose rumen | place: Sweden | collected 2011-10 | study: EMG produced TPA metagenomics assembly of the PRJEB12797 data set... | reverse complement strand
ACCATCACAGGTGATAAATTTCTTTTCTTTAGCCATTTGTTTAGAATAGATTAAATAATGAATGAATTTAATTTGTTATTTCGTTGTTTCGTTATTTCGATATTCCGTCAGTAGAGGAATCCTAATAACCACAAGGGTATCTGGTTATCCTTACCAATCTCGGTGTTATATCTAGCATAAATGACATCGGGCGCGTACCTTATCTTATTATGAGCATCGGCATCGCATACTCGAATCTTGAGTTTTCCGTCGACCGTATAGAAGGAATCATGACTATTCTGGTTAACTTTGTGATCTTTCCACAACGAGTTGACGAAGAATGTCTCCATCGCCGTTTGCTTCTCCACATGAATGGGGTATATAGCATAGAGCAGGTTCGAGTTGTGAAGCATCACCTTCGATGGCTTTTTGGGAAACTCCTCACCGAGGGGGTATATCATGTTTAGCAGGCGAGCATCAGTGAGGTACTTGATATAGTTCATCACCGTAGCACGACTGGTTTCGATGTCACATGCCAGTTTTGATACATTTGGTGCTTTGGGCCCTTCCTCAGCCAACTGGTAGAACAGCTTCTTTATCTTAGTCAGATATTTCAACTCTATCTGTTTGATGAGCAGAATGTCCACCTCGGTCATCATATTCATGGTCTTCAGCAGGTTTTCCGAGTAGTTGCGGTGTTCCTGAAAGAAGGGGTAGAACCCATGATGGATATAGTCCTGGAAGTAGCGACGGGGTGACACTTTAGGCAGTATCTGCTTGATAATGTGCTCATGGTCGCTTAGAATTTCTTCTAAAGTGTAAGGACGGAAATCGTTGCCAGTGAGCAAGTTAAGGAACTCACGAAACGAAAAGCCGCGCAAGTTGTACGACTTTACGATTCCATTAAGTTCCGGATTCTCGTCCTTCAGGCGCATCACGCTAGACCCTGTGAAGACAATCTTAAGCCCGGGATAGAGGTCATAGCACTTACGCAGTTCCTGCGACCAGTCATCCTGCTTGAACACTTGGTCGATAAGCAGCACGCGTCCGCCTCGATGGTAGAACTCGCCTGCGAAGTCGGCTATGCCTCGGCCCTGGAAATAGAAATTGTTCATATTGATGTAAAGACATTGCTTATCGTTTACATCAAATTTCTCGCGGGCATATTGTAGGAGGAATGTAGTCTTTCCGACACCTCTGGTGCCTTTGATGCCAATCATACGATTGCTCCAGTCAATCTCATCCATGAGGCTGCGACGAACAGGGGCATTCACATGTTCAACCAAGTATCGATGTGTCCTGAAGAAGGCTTCCATTACAATAGATTTGTTTTAAAACGTTTCTCCGCGAGCGAAGCGTACTGAGTTCAAGGTGCAAAGGTACAAATAATTCCTGAAATTGCAAAGCCGAGATTGCAAAATCTTGCAAAACCGGCTTATTTGTGTATTGTCTAAATAAATCAATTCAGAACTTGTAGCTGACATCGAACATGAACCACCTGCCTTGCTGAGGGATGAGTGTAGTCGACATTCCGCTCTGGTAGTATTGCTTGTTGAGCAGGTTGTGGACATTGAGACCCAGTTCGGCTCTGCCCAACTGATAGTTGGCACCGATGTTCCATACAAGGCGCGATGAGATGTCTTTGTTGATTTGCACGTTCTGTGCCACTACTTCAAGCTGGCCTGCCAGTTCTTTGATTTGCTGCAGGAGTTCGGGAGTGGGGTTTGTTGCGTAGGTTTCCCGTAGACTGTTCACATGTTTGCTAATGGTCAGATAGGCGGAATAGTTTCGAATGTCGAGATAGTATGCCGTCTGTGTGCCGTAGAAAAGCAGGTGGGTGTGCAGTTTCAGGTTCTTGACGGGTCGCCATGCCAACACGCTGCTGACGGAGATCTCTGGCGTGTTGAATGCACTCCCTCTCTCACGGTCGAAAATCTCGGTCTTGCTTTCCCGCTGCCACTCTACAACCAGATTTGCAGAGAAGCGGCTGGTGCGATATTTGCCAGAGAATTCAAGACCGTAGGTATCGATGTTGCCAGTGTTATAGTGCTCGAAAAGTTCCATATAGATCAAGTCGCGTGCACGGTTGTAGAAACCGTTAACCTCGAAGTCGAGCCCTTTTGCCCATTGCACGGCACCGAAGGTCATCTGGAAGGAATGCAGCGACTCGGGCTGAAGGTCTTCCACCAGCGAGGTGTAGCCCATCATCTCGGCAAGGAACAGGTTGGTCTTGCGGTAGAGGTATGGGGCGTCGATAAAGGCCTTCGAATAACTGAGTTTCAGGTTCCACTTGGGCTGCACGTAAATGAGTGCCAGACGGGGTGAGAACTCACGTATCTTGGTGTCGTTGTAGCGATTCTTGTAGTCGAAGCGCAATCCGGCATTCAGTATGAAGGAGCGCCACTGGTGCTTAAGTTGTCCGTAGAAGTTGACGTTGCTTTCATGACCCTTGCCCAGTTGAGGGATGACATCGGTTTCGGACACGCTGAGCGTGTGGTCGTAGCCAAAAGTATAGCGTACGTCTTCCAGTTCGAAATAATTAACTTCAGTACCGAAGGACAGCAGGCCCTTATGCTCTTTGGCTTCGACGTAACTCCAGTCTCCCTGAAACTTTGCACCGAAGGTATGTTCCTGACCATTGATGTAGCGCGAGATGCCACCATAGCCTTTGACGGCTTCTTTTACTTTGTCGGGCACTGGAAGCGCATCGGCCAAAGCTGACACCTGCGCTTCGCTGAGAACCTGATAGTGGGTCAGGTCGCTATTGTCGTAGGTAGCCGCCCCCTTGATATAGAAGTTTCCCAGTTGCTGCCCATAGGTTAGTTCAGCGTGATGCGATTGGGTGGCAAAACCCGGTGCCAACCCGTTGTGCGTGCGGTATTTTTCAATGTCGTAGGGTGCGAAGAGGTAAGTCATCGTCATGGGGGAGATAACTTGTGAGAAGTGGGTGTCGTAGAGGAATTGCAGGTTCTTGTACTTCATGGCCAGGCCTACATCGAAGGACGGCTTCTTGCCCACGCCGCCAATGGTGATGTCGCCGTCGTTGAGTCCCAGCGCGGTGTCTTCGTAGGGCATGTACACCTTTTCGCCGGAGGCCTTGTAGAATCCACCCCATACAAGCATGTCGAGGTCGAAATAGCGCTTCCCGAACAGTAAGTTGCCACGCAGTTGCCCATAGTTGCCTATTCCCAAGCGTGCCTCTACGCCGTCGACGTCGGCTCCTTGCTTAGTGATGAGGTTGACAACAGCCGTCAGCGATACGCCGCCATAGAGCGACGAGGCCGGTCCGCGCAGCACCTCTATCTGTTTCAGTTTATCAAGACTGATGCTGAAATCGGGTGCTGCGATGTTGGTGGCATAACTGTTGAGGCGATGGCCGTTGAGCATGATGAGAATCTTCTCCTGTCCGTTGCTATAGATGCCACGCATGGCGATGTTGATGTCATCGTTGCAGTCGACGAAAGTCATGCCAGGCACAAAGGCAGCGAGCACCTCCTGCAGATTGCGGGCACCAGAGTCTTTGATCATCTCCTCGGTGATAAGCGTCGTGGGGACAGGCACCTCGTTGAGATTCTCAGCCTGACTGGAGGCTGTGGTGATGGTTGCCGACATGCCTGCCTTGATACGTTCGACCATGTCAATGAATCGGCGCTGGTCGTCGGGTGTCGGTGTGTAGTAGGGGTTGATGTTCAGTAGCAGGCGCACATATTCCTCAGCCTTCTCAGGCTTTTCAGTGGCGATGCTGGTCAGGGCAAGCAGGCGGTAGACGCTCTGCTTGATGTTGCCCGAGAAACGGGTCAGGTGACGGGTGAGCAGGCTGTCGGCCTCTTCGAAGCGCCCTATGCTGTAGTCGTACTCGGCTGTCTCAAAGACGGTGTTTATGTTGGAATCCTGGCTTTGGGCACTTGTCCAAAGCGATGCTGTGCAGAAACAGATTAGTATGCAATGTCTGATTGTCATGGTCATGCTTTTATTAGAATTGATAGGCTACCGAGCCCATGATAGTGCGTCCTCGCTGGCGGTAGGGATACATATTGTAATTTGGACCGGAGAGGAAACGGTTGGTGTCGAACACGTTCTCGCAGTCGAAGCCAATCTGGAGATGCCCCCAGAACGTGTATTTGATACCCAGGTCAAAGACGAGTGTCTTGTCGAGTGTCTTTTCGTCTTCCACAACTCTGTCCTCTATCTTTAGTGAGTTGATGAGTTTTGACCCCACGAGGTTGGCGTTGCCATAGACCTTCAGCCCATGTTTTTTGCCGGCCAGGAATGTGTATCCTGCGTTGAGGTTGGCTGTCAAGTGGGGCACGGCGTAGACTTGTTTCTCGGCTTCGCTGTAGTAATAGTTCTCTGCATCAAGGTCTTTACTCCAGTAGAAGGTTAGGATGGTTGAGAGCCGTGGCCTGGTATATGTCAGATTGGCTTCGAAACTGATATTCTTGAACGAACCTTCATTCTCCCAATGGCTGCTGGATTCGTGGTAGACCTGATAGTATAGGTTCTGGTAGTTGTTGTAGACAATATTGACATCGTAGCCTATATGGATCGGCTCGATTTTTCCCAGTATATTGAACTGCATGGCAGTGAGGTACTGGGGCAGATATTCGCTTCCTTCATAGTAATTCTGTATGATGCGGTTGTAGTAGGACATGTCGACAAACGACTTTGCGAAGGTCAATCGCATGCTGAGGTCTTGCTTGGGGGTGTAGATGAGTGCCAGGCGGGGTGAGAACGCTTTCGCATTGTCTTGCTTGTCGCGATAATTGATGTCGTATCGCAGCCCTGCATTGAAGATGAGTTTTGGCGTGATGTTGTGCTTGTCTTGTGCGTAGAAGGATAGGATATGTTCCTTCTGTCTGACTCTTTCGTCAAAGACAGATTTGTCAAAGACATCACTTTCGTAGAATGGTCCCGTGTACTCTTCGCCTGTCAGGTAGGCGTTGTCAGCAAACCTGAAATGCTCAAACTGGCATCCTGCGAGTATGTTGCCCTTCATGCTGCCCAACTGGTAGTTGGAGGCGACCCTCAGGTTTCCGCCCATGGTGTTCTCTTTGAGGTATCTGTAACTATATTCGCCTCTGGTGTATATTTCATATTCGGACTCGTCGGTAAACTCCGGACTTATGCACATGTAGTCGGTATGCTCATACCAGTCGCCATAGACGGAAGCGTTGATGGTGAAGGTGCCCAGCACTCTTGTGCCGCCTACCTCAAGGTGGGTCTCTTGGGTGCCTATGCCAGGTTTGTTGTCATAAATCTTCCTGTATTTGTCGTAGTCGTAGTATCCCCAGTTGTCACCATATTGTGACAGTTTCTTGCCATGTTTCCTGGAGAACTGTATGTCGAAGCCTTTTAGTTTGAAGGTCAGCCCCAGGTCATAACTGAATTTGTCTTTGTAACCGTCAACGTATGAGTGGAAGTTAGGATCCATTTCTATGTAGAACTTGTTGCTGTATTCCTCGGCATCGCGGGCTTGAGAGTGCTGGCCGTCGGATTTGTAGAGCGATCCCCACACCAGGAGGTCGGCATCCATGAAGCGGGTACCCATGAGGAGGTCGGCCTTGTGAGTACCGAATGTGCCGATGCCATACTTAGCTTTGACGCCGTTGAGTTGGGCACCGCTTTTGGTGATGATGTTGACCACAGCCGACAGGGCCACATTGCCATAGAGCGATGAGGCCGGACCACGCAGCACCTCGATGTGGTCTATCTTTTCCGTACTGATGGAGTAGTCCATCGGACTGCTGTTGAAGAGGCGGTTGTTCAGGCGGTGTCCGTTCTCCATGACGAGTATGAGTTCCTGCTCTGAGGAATAGGCCCCATGGGTTGCCATGTTGTCACGAAGGCCATTGGATATCTCGGCCATGCCGGGTACGAAGGCGGCAAGGATTTGTCCCAGGCGTTTGTTGTAGCCCAGGTTCTCAATCATATCGGTTGTGATGATGGTGACAGGCACAGGTGCCTCGTTGATATTCTCGGAGACGCTGGAGGCTGTGGTGATAGTTGTCACGAGGCCAGACTTCAGGCGGTTTACCAACTCTTCGAAACGTATGGGGTCGTTGACGCTGGTGTAGTAGTTGTTCAACGTAATGAGTTGACGGGCATATTGCTCTGCCTCCTCCTCTTTGTCCTGTGCCAGACAGCAGAGCGCTAACAGTCGTAGTGCCTTCTGTTTCTCGCTGTCATCGAAGGAGTAGAGATGTTTGGAAAGCTCCGACTGCACCTGCTCGAAACGTCCTACCTGATAGTCCAGCCCGGCCTGTTCCAAAATGAGTCCGTGCTTTTCGTCCTGGGCGTGCAGCGTCCCTGTGACAAACATATATAATATAATAAGGTATACTGCCTTGTTCATTTCTTGATAGGGATAGTCATTGTGAAGCGTGTGCCTTGGCCTTCTGTGGAGTCAAATTCAAGTGTGCCATGATGCTTGTCCTCAATGATATCGCGTGTGATGGCCATACCCAGGCCAGTGCCTTGTCCGGCAGGCTTGGTGGTGAAGAAATTCTCGTAGAGGCGAGCCTTCACTTCATCCGACATGCCTTCACCATTGTCGGAAATGGTGATGCTGACCATTGTGCCGTCGCTCTTCACGCCAACCTCTATTGTGGGCTGATAGTCATCTGCCGTTGTTTCCTGCGACTTCTTCCACACAGCATAGCAGGCATTGTTCACCACGTTGAGCACTGCCCGGCTCAGGTCCTGAGGGATGACCATCATCTGTGGCAGACCTTCCTGATAGTCCTCGTGGATGGTGATATTGAAGTTCTTGTTGTTGGCACGCATGGCATGATACGACAGCCACACATATTCTTTCACCAGATGGCAGATGTCGGTGGGCAGCATCTCGTTCTCCTTGCCGCGTGACATCAGCAGGATGCCACGTATGATGCTGATGGCTCGCTCGCCGTGCTCTACAATCTTGCTCATGTTTTCCTTCAGGTCTGCCACGATGTCTTCCACTTCCTCGCGGTCTTCGTCTGGTAGTTTGTCGGCGTTGTCGTCTACAATCTCCGTCAGGTCGCTGAGCAACTTGTCTGACATCTTGCTGAAGTTGATGACGAAGTTCAGCGGATTCTGTATCTCGTGTGCGATGCCCGCACTCAGCAAACCAAGAGAAGCCATCTTCTCCTGCTGTTTCATTTTCTTCTTGAGATCTTCCAATTGCTGTTCCATAGCGTGTCAGTTTTGAAGGATTGGTAAGGTGATGGTGAATGCCGTGTATTCGTCTTTCTGTGACTCGACGGTGATATCGCCACCATGATTCTGAACAATCTCATGACTCAGGTAGAGACCGACACCTGATGCCTCTCCTGTGGTTTTGGTGGTGAAGAAAGGGTCGAATATCTTGTCGATGATACTGGGCTCGATGCCGATACCGTTGTCACGGAAGACAAGGGTGGCCTGCGTACCATTGGTCTCTACGGTGACGCTTACCTCGGGGGCATAAGCCTTCTTGCCGTATTTCTTGTCGACAGCATAGATGCCGTTGCCCAGCAGACTCATGAAGGTCTTGCTCAGTTGGTCGGCATTGCCGTTGATGAGTATCTCGTGGTCGGGTAGGGCGAATATCACGTTGATACCGTCGGCTGCTATCTGTTCCTTGTAGTAGGTTTGCACCATCTCCTCGTCTTGCTTGAGCACGCTGCAGAGGTTCAGTGGCACGAGGCCGCCAGAGCGGTCTTTCAGTATCTCTTCCATCGCCTTCAGGGTGCGTGTGGTGTTCAGTCCGTGCTGCTCCACCTTCTGTAGGTTCTGGTCCAGCATGTCGATGACATCCATGGTGTCATCGAAGTTGTCCTTTTCCATATGCTCCTCCTCGTCTTCGATGTTGGCCTTGAGGTCTTTCAGCAGGCCGCACGACAGTTTCGAGAAGTTGTTGATATAGTTCATGGGGTTGAGGATTCGGTCGATGAGTCCCTGCGTCAGTTTACCGGCTGTTGCCATCTTCTCCTGCCTAATGAGTTTCTTCTGAGCCTTTGCCAGTTCGTCGAGTGCCGACTGCAGGCGGTTCGATTTCTCCTCAATCTCGTCCTTCTGTTTCGTGACCTCGGCGGTACGTTTTTGCATGATGTCCTCCAGCCTGTCCTTCTCGGCCTTCAGCCTCCTGAAGCGCCACTTGGCAAAGAGGTAGACTAGCAGGGCGAGCAGCAGCAGGTAGAGCAGCACCATATACCATTGCATGTAGAAGGGCTTTTCGATGCTGAAGTTCATCTCGCAGGGTGCGCTGATGCGTCCGAATGGGTCTATTGCCTGCACCTCAAAGGTGTAATTGTCAGAGGCCAACGACGAGAAGTGGGCTGAGGTCTGTGTGCTCCATGCCGACCAAACGCCTTCGTTCAGACGGTATCGATAGTAAGTCTTTCCGGCATATGAGGGATAGTCGAGGGCATAGAAGATGGTGACGTTACGGTCGTGACTGTCGAAGGTGGCCAGTTGCGATGCCATCTGGCCGAATCCTCCCCAGACGATGCTGTCGGTATTAAGAGTGACGCTCCTGATGCGTAACTGAGGCTTTGCGGTCAGAGAGGCATCAGTGAACTGGTGTCCGATGGTAATCAGTCCGAATTCACCTCCAATCCACAAGAAGTTCTTTTGGTGATAGAGCGCCTTGATGACATAGTCGGCAAATGGTGCTATCTCTTCGTTGAAATTCTCAACGGGCTGACCGTGCCTCACCACATGCAGCATCTTTCCTTCATAGTTGGTCATCCAGGTATAACCCAGTTTGTCGAACAGGCTGAACTGCGGATAGTCGGTACTGTCAGAGACAGCGACAATCGTCACTTTCTTGTCGTTGACGACCATTGTCGAAATGTCTGTCTCTTGTGATGCCATGCTGAACGCTATAGCGGGGAGTGGCTTTCGCCACACCTGTCCATAGATGTCTTCCACCCATAGGGTGCGCTCCTCGTCCAAATAGATGTTGGTGGCTTTCTCGATGTCGCCAACAACGGTACGATTGCCTTGTGCGTTGAGCACCACGCCGTTCAGCTCACCGCTATAGAACAGGTCTGGCGTACCCATGACGGCAGTTGCGCTCTCGTTACTCAGACGGGTGGCGGAGCCGTTGGGACTGATACTGTAGACACCTACGCTGGTGGCTGCCAAAAGCGAGTGTCCCCTTTGGTAGAGTTGCCAGCAGGCGTGGTTGATGCCCTCCACAGGTTCGAACAGTAGGCCGTTCTCACGGTAGACACCGTTGGTGGTACTGACATACATGACGGAGTCAAGCGACTCGATGTCGGATATCTCTCCTTTCAGTCCCTGGGCTGCCGTATAGCGGGAATACTTCGAGGGGATGGCGAGAGCGAAGACGCCTTTTGCTGTAGCCCCCCACAGTGTGCCGTGGCCGTCGTAGGCAATGCGGTTCACGCTGTTACTGCAAAGACCGTTCTCTTCGTTAAAGTGGCACACTAGCTGCCCCTTGCTGTTTTCGATGACGATACCGTCGGCTGGTTTAATGGTTATTTTCAGACCGTCTTCCAGCGTGAGGCTTTGAGGCACGTTGTGAGTGTCGTCTCCTGGGGGTGCCGCAATCTTTTTGATGTTGTCGCCTTCGATGCGGTAGGTGTTACCATTGCTCATGACAAACTGCAGTTGCGGGCCGTCTTCCTGCATCCTGACCACCTCGCCTTTCAGGTTCCCGATGTTCACCGGATGCAGTTGCAGCCGACCATAGCGGTCGTTCTCCACGTAGCCTAGGAAGTTGTGTCCACCTGCCCAGATTCGCTTCTGGCGGTCTCGGTAGACGGAAGTAATTCGTGTGATGCCTGGCGTGTGAATGGTGCGCCACCTGGCCTTGTCGAAATAGAGCAAGCCTTCGAAGTTGGCGACATAGACGATGCCGTCGCTGTCGGGCAGGATGTCGAAGTTGCTGTTATGTGCACCGTATTCGTTAGCTGTATAGTTAGTGAGCAGAGGTACACCCAGTGCCCATCCTGCTATGGGCAGCAGAGCGATGGCAGCAGTAGCGATATATGAGATGATTCGTTTCATACGTCTTATTTTGTAAACGACTCAAAAGGTATTTGATTGCCGATATAGTAATCCCATTCCTGTGGTGTGAAGTCACGCTTTAGACTGCCGTGCACTTTCTCTGCCATCAGGTCTGCAGAAATCATTGTCTGGTTGATGTTGCCGTTCTGGTCGCCTGTCCAGATGTAGTTGCTGGACTGGTCGAAGGTGAAGCAGACGAGCCACTGGTTTGACTTCAGAATAGTCATAGGTTCTATCTTCTCGTTGTTGATATTCCAGAAGCGTGCCGTGCCGTCGTAACTGGTAGAGTAGAGCAGGTTGTCGTCGAAAGTGATGTGCGACACTCTGGAGCGGTGGCCTACCAATTTCCTGACCTTGCCCTTTTTGTCGACCAGATAGATGGTACCGTCGTAGGTGCCATAGGCCTTGTAGCCCTTGGCCCCATGATAGGCGAAAGACATGACGGGCTGGTTGAAGGGAAGATTTCTCGGAGTGACAGAATGGTACTGGTTGTCAATGACATACATCATTCCCTGTGTATCGAACAGGCAGACACTGCCGTCGATGTCTTTGCCTGCTACACGTGTTTTGAAGTTCAACGGCAACGTGCGCAATAGTTTCAGCGATGTGCCGTCCATCACATGCACGGCTTGCTCTGAGATGACGACCAACAGCCCGTTGGCTTTGTCACGAAACAGCCGGAAAGCGTGGCTGGCTCCCTGGATGAAGTAGTCTCGCAGAGCACCTTGTTTTCCCGTCAGCAGATGACCGTCGCTGCTTAGGGCGTAGATGGTGGCATCATTGTCGATGAGCAAGTCGCGGAAGTCGTATTGCTTGTTGAAGAACACCATCTCCGTCTGCAGGTGTCCGTTCTTCAGGTGGTTCATGGTAATCTCACCGTATGTGCTGATAGCCATGAAGGAGGACTTATCGTTGGGCATGAAGCAGGTCTTCATCGAGGCACCATGCCCGATGTTCCAACGTTTGTTGTTCTCGCTGGTCAGGGCCAGAGCCTCGTAAATGGCCGACTGGTAGACGTCACCTTTGTAGCGTTTAGTGAAGGCGTATGCGGCATAGGCTAACATAGAAGCCAGTTCGCGGTTGCCAGTATTGCGCTGAGTGATAGCCATTGAGCCAAGGCTTCGTGCCATTGCCAGATAGCTAAGGGTGTCGGCCACGCTTCTGGAGTACTCTGCCTCGTGCTGGCGCTCTACGGCCAGCCGGCGCTGAGTCTCTGCGACGTTGGAAGCCTCGACGGCTTTACTCTCTGAGAGTCGGGCCTGTTGCTCAGCCTCTTTGGCTTTCTGCTGTTCTACCTCGGCCTGCCGGCGCATCTCGTTTGCCACGATGGTCTGATCCTCTGCTGCCTTACGCTGTTCGTCGCTGATGATTTGCTGCTCGCGGGCAATCTCCTCCATCTGCGAACTAATGTGCTGCACGACAACCGACTGGCGCTCTTTCTGTGTCAGTTCTGCCAGTTGGCGTTCCAAGTCCTCACTCTTCGTTTTCTCTTTATGGTAGAGTGTCAAGCCGACGACGGTTCCGATGCCCAGTAGGCCGATGGCAGTCCATTGAACCACACCTGTCTTCATGTTTTCTTTCAGAATTTAGGATTATATGTGTCTTTTGACGGCCAGCAGCGTAATGTCGTCGCTTTGCGGCGCGCTGCCTACGAAGGTCTTCACATCGTTTAGAATAGAGTCGATGGCCTCACGGCAGGTCATGCCCTTCGTTGTGGTCAGGATGTCCTGCAGGCGCTTGTCGCCATATTCCGTATTCTCTGTATTCATGGCTTCGTTCACACCATCGGTGAACATCAGCAGCATATCACCCTTGGTCAGTTGCAGGACCGACTCGTTGAAGGTCAGCCCATCGATGGCACCTATCATGCAGTTTGTGCTTGTGGGTAACACCTCGCAACTGCCGTCGGCATGTAGCACAAGTGGGGAATTATGGCCTGCATTGCAGTATGTCAACTCACCCGTCTTTACGTTGTAGATGGCGTAGAACACGGTGACGAACATACAGTCGACCGACTCGTTGCACAGCAGGTCATTGCAGCGCTTGATGCAATCCGATGCAGGGATGTTCTGCATACCGATGGCACGTATCAGCGTACGGCTGACAGCCATGAAGATGGCAGCCGGAATGCCTTTTCCGCTCACATCGGCAATGACGAGTCCGATGTGGTCGTCATCAATGCGGAAGAAGTCGTAGAAGTCGCCGCCTACGTCCTTGGCGGGAATCATCGAAGCAGCCAGGTCCATTTGCTCCTCTAAGTCGGGGAAGGGCGGGAAGACACGTGGCAGAATGGCCTGCTGAATCTCTCCGGCAACGGCCAGGTCGCCTTTAATCGACTCCAGCTGGCTGTGCTCCTTCTGCATCTGGTGCACATAGTTGATTTGCTCGATGGCTTTCTCAATGGTCACACTCAAGTCATCCAGGTCGATAGGCTTCGTGGCAAAGTCGAAGGCACCATTGTTCATGGCCTGACGGATGTTGCCCATGTCGCCATAGGCACTCACCATAATAACTTTAAGGGCGGGATTGCGCATTTCGTTGACCTTGGCCAGCAGCGTCAGACCGTCCATCTCAGGCATATTGATGTCCGATAGGATAATCTCGATGTCGGGATGCTTCACCATCATGGTAAGGGCTTCCAGTCCGTTGTGTGCAAAGACGAACTCGTACTCGCCTTTACGTATCTTCCTTCTGAAATACTGTGTCAACAACAGTTCGAGATCCATCTCGTCGTCAACACTAAGAATCTTTATTGGCATAATTATTTCGTTAATTTTATTACTCAATCGAATTTCATTGCTTTTACGAGCACAGCACCGTGAGGCCAGCCATCACAATGCTGACCATCGACATCAGTTTAATCAGAATATTCAGCGAAGGGCCGCTGGTGTCCTTGAAGGGGTCGCCTACGGTGTCGCCCACGATGGTGGCCTTATGGGCAAACGAGCCCTTGCCGCCGAAGTTTCCTTCCTCGACCATCTTCTTGGCATTGTCCCAGGCACCACCGGCATTGGCCATAAAGACTGCCAGCGTGAAGCCTGCTGACAGACCGCCGACAAGCAATCCCAGCACGCCGGCAACGCCGAGCACACAACCCACCACGATGGGGATGGCAATGGCCAGCAGCGACGGCACTATCATTTCGTGCTGGGCGGCACGGGTCGAAATCTCCACGCACGAACCATAGTCGGGCGTGCCTGCTCCTTCAAGGATGCCCTTGATCTCACGGAACTGGCGGCGCACCTCTTCCACCATCTTCTGGGCGGCGCGTCCAACGGCTTCCATGGTCAGACCGCAGAACAGGAACGCTGCCATAGCACCGATGAAGGCTCCCACCAGCACGCGGGGGTTCATCAGGTTCACCTGGAAGAAGTTCATGAAGTCGGGTATGGTGGCTTTCATGGCGTCAATCTTATCGCCGGTCAGGTTCACAATCATGTCGCCCGAACGGTGCATTGCTATCTTCACCTCTTCTATATAGGAAGCCAGCAAGGCCAGTGCCGTGAGGGCTGCCGAGCCGATAGCAAAGCCCTTACCCGTAGCAGCGGTGGTGTTTCCAAGTGCATCGAGGGCATCGGTACGATGACGCACCTCTTCGCCCAGTTCGCTCATCTCAGCATTACCGCCGGCATTGTCGGCAATAGGACCATAGGCGTCGGTAGCCAGCGTGATGCCCAGTGTTGAGAGCATACCCACAGCTGCGATGCCGATGCCATAGAGACCGAGCGACATATTGGCCGAAGTCATCATGTGCTGATAATCGAACTTGATGGCAAACAGGTAACTCAGCATGATGGCCACGCCGATGGTAACCACGGGGATGCAGGTCGACATCATGCCCGTGCCGATACCTTTGATGATCACGGTAGCCGAGCCTGTCAGTCCGGCCTCCGAGATTTTCTGCGTGGGCTTATAGCTGTGCGAGGTGTAGTATTCCGTAGCCTGACCGATGATGACACCGGCAGCCAGACCCGTGATGACCGAGAACGACAGCCACTGCCAGTTCTGGATGTCAAGCAGGTAGAGAATGACAAAGGTGGCTACGGCGATGAGTACAGCCGAGACGTTCGTTCCCAGTGACAGCGAGTGGAGCAGGTCTTTCATCGTAGCCCCCTCCTTGGTGCGCACCAGGTATATGCCCAATATGCTGAGGAACACGCCCACGGCGGCTATCAGCATCGGCGCGATGACAGCCTTCAGCTGCATACCCACAATGTCCGATGTGGCGAAGGCCACGGCTCCCAGGGCAGCTGTCGACAGGATACTGCCGCAGTAGCTCTCATACAGGTCGGCACCCATACCGGCCACGTCGCCCACGTTGTCGCCCACGTTGTCGGCAATGGTGGCGGGGTTGCGGGGATCATCCTCGGGGATGTCGGCTTCCACCTTACCCACGATGTCGGCACCCACGTCGGCAGCCTTGGTATAGATACCGCCGCCTACACGTGCAAACAGCGCCTGCGTCGAGGCACCCATGCCGAAGGTCAGCATCGTCGTGGTGATGGAGATAAGTCCGTCGGAATCAAATTTGTTCAGGATCAGGAACCATACGGCAATATCAAGCAGACCTAATCCCACAACGGTGAGGCCCATCACGGCGCCCGAGCGGAAGGCAATCTTCAGTCCTCCGTCCAGACTCTTGCGGGCTGCATTGGCTGTGCGGGCAGAGGCGTAGGTGGCTGTCTTCATGCCGAAGAATCCGGCCAGGCCACTGAAGAAACCGCCTGTCAGGAAGGCGAAGGGCACCCAGGGGTTCTGCACGCCGAAACCGTAGGCCATCACCGAGAAGATGGCTGCCAGCACAATGAACACAATGAGAACCACTTTGTACTGCTGTTTCAGATAGGCCATTGCGCCGCGGCGCACATGACCGGCAATCTCCTTCATGCGCGGTGTTCCTTCGTCGGCTTTCATCATCGAGCGGAAGAACAGAAACGCCATACTCAGTGCCACTATCGATGCGACAGGTACAAGCCAGAATTCAAATGGGATAGATGTTAACATTCTATTGTTGTTTAGTTTGATATTCCAAATCACCTGCAAAGGTAATCATTTATTTTGGAACAAACAAATATGTTTGCCATCTTTTTCAAACTTTGCTTTGCAGTTTGCTGAAAAAGTATTAACTTTGCAAAAAAATACAAGATGACTGTACATATATTCAATCCCGAACACGATATTGCTCTGGCCGCAAACCTCTCGAACTTCACGGCGCCCCATGCAGGCAGACAGTTGCGGCATGATTTAGGATTCCTGCCGGCTCTATGGGCAAAAGAGGACGATGTGGTGCTTGTTGACGATGTGGAGTTGGCGCGGCGTTCGTATTCAAGACTGGTTCAGGCAGGAAGAAAATACCTGGGGGGAGTTTGGATGGAGCAAACTCCTGGTTTGCTCCGTCCAAACTGCCAGTTTGCTCCGTCCAAACTGCCGGTTTGCTCCGTCCAAACTGCCAGCTTGGAACCATGGGGTTGGGACCTCGCCTTGAAAGCGCGTTTGAAGCGGGCCGGGGTAAGCGAGTCGCTGCTGCCTTCCGACGCAGAGATAGGGCATATCCGCGAGCTCTCTCACCGTCGCACGGCTGCCGGTTTGCTACCGAAGTTGCAGTGCGAAGGTGCCGTTGGCATCTCGCATGAATGCTTCTGTGCCGACGAGGTGGACAGGCTGCTGCATCGCTATGGCAAGGTGGTGCTGAAAGCCCCTTGGAGCAGTAGCGGCAGGGGGTTGCGCTTCCTGGATGTAGAGCGTACGCCTTTGCAGATGCAGGCAGGTTGGCTCAGGAACGTGCTGAAGTTGCAAGGGTCTGTAATGGTAGAGCCGTTTTATATTAAGGTGAAGGATCTCGGCATGGAGTTTACTCGTAGTACCGACGGTACCATCAGGTATGACGGACTGTCGCTTTTCCATACCACCAATGGGGCTTATACGGGCAATATTGTTGCTACGGAGAATAGAAAGCGAGAAATGATAAGTAGATATATATCAATAACTTTGCTTAATGATATTCGACAGAAAATTATAGACAAGGCCGACTTAGGTGGCTATCATGGTCCTTTCGGGGTAGACATGATGATCGTAAGGGGAGAAGGGGAGCTTTCTGACCGCCATTCTGACCTGTTGCTACATCCCTGCGTGGAGATTAACCTGCGCCGCACGATGGGGCATGCTGCTCTGAGTTTGACACCCTCCGACGATGATGTGGTGCGGGTAATGCGGATAGTCTATGCCGACAACGTATACAAACTGAAGCTTCAGGCCGTCAGGCATCTGTGATGCTACTGGCTGCCAGGCTACGCTACTGTCAGAAGCTGCACAGCCCTTTATAGGGACAGTAGCGGCAACGCTCGCGATCGTCGGTAGGAGCGTAGGCAATGTCAGGATTAAACATGTCGTCGACCAGTTCGGCCAGCCGTTCGTTGAAGTGGGTTACATATTCTCCTATATCCGTGATGGGCTCTTTGCCAAAGCAGAGTGTCGGGTCGTAGTTTTCGCCTCCGGCATGCTGTATGAAGAGCAGGGCAGGCGACACGGATGTATCGGGATGTTGCGCCTTTACCAGACTGGCATAGATAAATGTCTGAAGGAAATAGTCGCTATGGTTCTTTATATTCTCAGGCTGGAAAATGGCATTTATGTCAGGCAGGCTTTTTGAGGCACGACTGCCCGTCTTGTAGTCGATGACGCGGATGCGCTCCTGTCCGTCCTTGACAATTCGGTCCAGACGGTCTATGCGTCCGCCTACGACGGTGTTGGCATGAAGCGTCTTCATCGGACCGAAAACATCGCACTCTAAGCCCATGATGGTAAACGGAGCCAGGTCTTTGTCAATCTTGAGCAGTTGGCGCAGATAATGGATAATGACCTCACGGTTGATAATCTGTAGTCCCGTAAGGTTGGCCTGGCTGATGTTTGCCACCTGCTTGCTGAAAGCCTCGTCGACAGCCCGTTCAATGTCTACACCCGACTTCAACAGGCTCTCAATATCGCTCTTCAGTATCTGGCGGCTCTTGGACATCAGCCGTTCGTAGATAATCTGCGACGCTTCGTGGAAGATGTCGCCAAAGATGCGGCTGTCTATAGTCTCATCATCGTCAGCCTCAGGTTCCTGCAAGTCACATACATACTTGTAGTAGTAGCGCAACGGACAGCGCAAATAGGTGTTGATGGCTGTTGGCGAGAGGCGGTGAGGCGGCTTCTTTTGTGCCAGTTTGACAACAGATGGCTCTGTACGCGTCATGCTGGCTTGCACCTGAAGGGTTTGAAACAGAATGTCGTGATGCCGGTCTTCTACCATCATCTGAAGCATGAAGCGCGACATCTCACCGGTCTGTCCGTCGGTAGTGCTGTTATTATATAATATGGTGATGTCGCCGGCTCGCTGCAGCAGTCGGTGGAAATAATAACTATAGATGGCCACCTTGTGGTCGATGGTGGTGAGTCCGTAGGCCTTGCGCAGATTATAGGGAATGAACGAGGTGTCGCTGATGCCGCGTGGCATGTTTCCTTCGTTGCACGACAGCAGCAACACATGGTCGAAGTCCAGGTTGCGTGTCTCCAGCACTCCCATCACCTGAAGACCCTCTGCCGGTTCTCCATGAAAGGGAACAGAGGTAGACTGCATCAACTGGTTGATAAGTCGTTGCAAAGTGCTTGTCTCTACTTGCAGTTCGCCGCTGCCGACAAGCGACAGGAGCCTGTTCAGCAAGGTGTAGGCACGGAAAATGCTTTCCTGGGCCAAAGGCGAACTGTGGGTCTCGCGAGCCACGCGTTGCATTACCTCGCAGAGCCATCTCAGCAGCGATTCGTTGAAAAAAAGCGGGTCGAGCGCCTGCTGAACCAACGCCTTGGCTTCATCGCCAGGCAGCTGCGATATGTAGGGATGTCGCATGACGGTCTTCAGCTGAAACTGACGGAAACGATGGTGCTGACTGTCATAGCCGGTGGTGCGCAGGTTGACGAGGATGGATACCAGCGCAGCCACGGGTGCCTGCATCAGCGGATAACCGGTGGTGATGTTTACCTTCGCTACTTCATCGGGCAGACAATGGATAACCGTTGGCAGCAAGGCCTCGTTGCATAGAACCACGGCTGTTCGGCGTCCTGCCTCTATGCGATTGTCTTCGCGCAGCCATTGGCTTACATAGCGTGCCTGCACGTTCTCGGTGGTTGCCGAAATGAAGCGTATCTGCTTTCTGCCGGCATACTGGTTGTAGACGGCTTCGTTGTCTATATCGAACTCATTAGGGAAGTCTGACAGATACTGACTAATGAAATGTCCGGCATCGTCAAGCTTCAGATACGATTGGTCAAAGTCCCAGTAGAAGCGGGCCTTACCTTGTTTCTTGAGCGTGGAGAACAGTTGCTGTTCTACTTTTTGCAGCAGGTTGAAGCCTATAAAGATATAAGTGTCGTATCGGCTGTTGGAGAAATCGCCTGTCGCCACTTCCCTATAGAGGGCGCCTTCGTAGGCCAGACCTTGCGCTGCAAGTCGTTGGTTATAGTCGTGATAGATATTGCCCATCTTCGACCATAGTTGCAGGAAGCGCTCTTTGAGAATGCTGTTATGATCATCCGAGAAATTGCTGAAGAAGCGGCGGATGGCTTCCTTTTGCTCTGCCGACAGATAGCTCACATCGTCGAGTTCATGGATGTCGCGCAGATTGGCAAACACCTTGTCGGCATCGGCCATATTCTTGTCTAGGTCGTCGAAGTCGGACAGCAGCAGTTGGCCCCAGCCATAGAAGTGGTCCAAGGTCTCGTTCAGTCCTGTCTGTGCGGTAAACGACTGATGCAGGTCGCAGACCAGCTTAATGGGATCGGCCACCGTGCGTTCGCTTTGCTGTCGGAAAAGGTCGCTGATGGTGATATACGCCGGACTCCATATTGGATGTTCCGAGCATTGTGCCAGGTGTCCGTTAATGAACAGCGAGGCACGCTTGTTGGGGAACACCACCGCTATGCGTGACAGGTCGGAACCGAATTTGTCGAGCAGGTCTTCGGCCACATATTCAAGAAAAGTCTTCATCTTACTTCTACAATTTCATTTGAATAGACAAACCACAGATAGCCCTCCACATGCAGGTGTCCCATCTGACGCAGCAAATTCATGTATTCGCGCACCTGCTGGTGGTATTCCTCGCGTGGATGTCCGAACTTGAAATCGACAACGATGGTTCTATCCCCATCAGTCATCACGCGGTCTGGCCGCCTCTCCTGTCCGTCGGGCAGCAGAATGGTGCACTCGTTGTAGAGTCGCCAGCGGTCGGAGAACCAGTCAGACACCTGCTTGCTGGACAGTCGTTTACGAATCATGTTCTCGATACGTTGCCGCGTGATATGCTCGTCATAGATAATGCCGTCGAGTTCCATCTGCTTCAGGGCCAGGTCGATGTCGCATGCCGTCCTGATTTGTGAGAATACATTGTGCAACACGTTGCCCATCTGTATGTAATGGTTCTGCTGTGCCTGGTCATCATCTTCATCGGCCTGTGCAAATTGGCGACTCTTATTGCTCTGCTTGAAGGTGGTCTTCTGGGCGAATACCTCGATGGTTACAGGGATGATGGTGCTGGGACGCAGGAAGGGATTCTTATCATTGGTTTTCACCTTCTCGCTATCCTTCAGGGACATCTCGCCATACGAGAACTCCAGAATGTCATCGTTGTTCTCCTGACCGCTGAGCACAGCCCCCTCTAATTGCATGCTAAGAAGGGCTTGCTGAACGAGGGTCGAACGAGAGTTGGAGGCGTTTCTCCGTCCTAACACAAACAGGTTGCGCGAGGCTCGTGTAAAGGCTACATAGAGCAGGTTCAGATTATCGACAATGTTCTGTCGGTGTTCTGTGTTGTAGCAAGTTTCATAGATGGTGCCACTCATGCCTTTCTCGCTGTAGTCGACCGGCACCAGAGGCAACTTATTGAAAGGTGCCTCGTCTGGTTGGCACCATAGTACGTCGGAAAATTCCAGACGCCAGTCACAGAAGGGTATGATGACATGATCGAACTCCAATCCCTTCGACTTGTGTATACTGATAATGCGTATACCATTGACGTCAGGACATTGGATGGTCTTGCTGCACAGCGTGGCATCCCATTCCTTCAGGAAATCATAAATGTCGGCGGCATGTTCGCCCACATAACCGGCTACCTGATCATAGAAAGCACAGATATATCCGCTCTGACCAGCCATTTTATTCAGTTGGAACAGATCGTAGAGCTGTTCCGTGAGTTCATAGAGCGGCAGGCGGACAAGGGCATCGCGCTCCTCGACAAACTGTGTTGGCAAGTCGCCATTGAGGTCGCCTGAGAACGATTTGGCCAGGAAGGCTTTCGAGATATTGTCGTCGGGATGCAACAGCAGACGAAGTGCCTGAACGATGACTTGCACGGCGGGAGAGGCATCCAGTCGGAAAGCTTCATCGCTGATGACGTTCACTTCTGGCAGTCTGCAAATCAACTCGTTGGCAATCATGGGAATATGGGCATTGCTGCGCACCAAGATGGCTATATCGCGTGCCTGTGCTTGCTGTGACAGGAGTGTCTCTACCTGCGCTACTAGGGCATCGAGCATACTCTTCTCATAGTCTTTTCCAGGCAGCAGACGTATATTGACCAGACCGGCAGGCTGTCGGTACGCGGGCCATTTCTGGCTTACATCCTGATATGCACTAACCTCTTCTATCTGTGCCGCTGCCTCGAAGAAGGCGTTATTGAAGCGTATGATGTTTTGCTGAGAACGATAATTGGTGTCCAAAGGCTTGATTTCCAGACGTTGTTCGGCATTTTGAAACTCGCTGTCAATGTTGGCCAATAGTTTCCAGTCACCACTTCGCCAACGATAGATGCTCTGCTTGACGTCACCCACGATGAGGTTGCTGCTGTCTTCATGGCTCATAGCCTCTTCAAGAAGCACCTTGAAGTTCTGCCACTGGACCGTCGACGTGTCCTGAAATTCGTCAATCATGATATGCTCTAGACGGGTTCCTATTTTCTCAAAGATAAAAGGCGAATCGCTGCCTTCTATCAACTCATGCAGCAGTTGCTGTGTGTCGCTAAGAAGGAAGCGGTTGGCTTCTTCGTTCAGTTGGCGTACTTTCTTCTCAATACTGTTAAGTAGCCGCAACTGACTCAGGTGTTTCAGCGTAAGTTTGGCTGACTGGTAGAGTCGCCATTGGCGGGGCTGTTCCTCTACAGCTTGACGCAGCAGCGCATCGAGTTTGCTTTCAGCAAGGGCATGAATCTGCTGGGCTTTAGGATTACCTTTGGCGTACCATTTCTCGGGAAGGCCGACAGTCGCTTTCACAGTATTGTTCACGATACTTGCATCAAACTGTCCGTTTCTTATCTTTTGGAAGATAGTACACACGCCGCGGTTCTTGCCTGAGAAATCGTCAAAGGTGAGCCCTTCCTCTTCGATGATGCGGAAGAACTCGTCGGCAATCTGCGTCATGTGTTGCGCCGCATCGTCTCGCACTTCTCTGAGTTCCCGGGTATAATCATCGAAAAACGACTTGTTGTCGGCAATGTTGGCTAACCATTTGCTTTCTTGTTTGTAGAAGTCGCGGAATATAGTGTTGCCAAATTTTTTAATCTGTCCAATCACATTCCATGTGCGGTCTTCATTGATGTTATCCATGATGTAGTTCAACAGCCATTGCAACAGCAGGTCCTGTGTCGACAGACTGTCTACGAGATGGTCTACTGCCATTTCTTCTACCTGCACGTCGTTCAGTCCAATACGAAGGTTAGCTGTCAGGTCCAGTTCGCGTGCCAGGTTTCGCAGCACACTCTGGAAGAAGGAATCGATGGTCTCTACACGGAAATAGCTGTAGTTATGGAGTAACAGGTGGAGGGCAATGCCAGCTTGTGAGCGGGCATGTTCAGGTGTGACATCCAGTTCCTTGCACACTTTGTCGAGATAGGGCTTCGAGTTGTCCAGTCCACGCCAGATGCCATACAACTGACTCAATATGCGTTGTTTCATTTCGCCTGTGGCCTTGTTGGTGAATGTCACGGCAAGCGTCTCTTTGTAGGCCTGCGGATTCTGCACCAGCAGTTTGATGTATTCTACAGCTAGCGTGAATGTCTTTCCGCTGCCTGCACTTGCTTTGTATACAATTAGTGGTTTTACCATCTTCTGAACAGTTCAAAGGTGAATTTGGCACCCATATCCTGATATTGCAAGTTGAGGAAACTGGCAAATAGTCCCATAGAGAAATAACGACAGGTGAATCCATAGCCTAACTCAGAGTATATCCGTGTATGGGCAATGCCCAATGAATTCCAGTAGATGCGCTCGCGCTCGACATAGCGTCCGAGGATTGGTACAAGCGAGGCGGCCAGCAGGGGCGACTCGTAACTGATGTTGCCGCGCAGGTAGTAACTCGACTCGTTGTATAGACGCGAGTCCAGAAGTTGAAAGTCGCCCGACCAGTCATCTTCCCATCCGTCAGGCAGGTTGTTGTCGCGGAAATTGGTATAGTCCATGAAATAGTCGGTATCCTTAGACGAATAGAAGCCGCCTCCTATGCGCACGTTCAGCAGTTGGGTGCAGCGCATGCGGTGTTTGATAGAGGCATCCATCTCCCAACGTTCGTATTTCAGGTAGTTCCGGTTTACGCGGATACCGCGTTCATAGTCTATCGTGAAGAGTGGGGCATGGGGCCAAGGGCGTAGTTTTAAGGAGATTGCCGGTGCCATAGAGTAGTATTTCGTGCCCTTACCTAAACTGTCCATCAAAGCAGCATTCATGGCTTGCCGGCGATGGAACACCATTCCGGTTTCAATGCTCATCCATTCCATCGGCTTTATGCGATGCTGCAGACGCAGGTAGTTGTCGTCAAATAGGTCCAGGTCCATGTTGTCCAACTCAGGCAGTTCTTTGTGCTCGGCCTTTATCTCCTCCAGTATCTGTGAGTTGCCTATGCGGTTGTCTTTTCCTACGACCACTTCAACGCTAGCGTCAAGGTCTTTGTTGTAGACCAGGTTCAGTGGCGCACTATAATAGACCTCGCGCTGCTTGAAGTTGTAGCCGATCTGAGGGTTGAATTCTATCCGTGTCTTGTTAGATAGCCGATAACTGGCTCCCATGCGGAACTTATACGAAAGACCTTTCCGATGGCTGTAGCTGATATACTGTGGGTTGATGATGGGTGAAAGCCATACGTACCCCTTGTCGTTTTCTGCAGACAGACTATGAATCAGATTGTCGCCCAGCAGGTCCCATCCAATCTCTTTCAGATAGTTGTGGCGTGGTGTCATCTCATCTTCGGACGTATCTTCTTTCACCCATGCTTTTGTAGCCGACAGAGTGTCGGGCGCCGTCTCTTCCTCAATTACCTCGTAGTGCTCCCTGTCGAATGCCTCATACACTCTCATTTCGTCTTTCGACAAGGCTATCGGACGTATCGAGTCGATCATCATTCTGTCACCATGTACGTTGATGCTATCTGCCAGCGTGATGGGGCAGTCGTATACAGCCTCGAAGCGCGAGGTGACGTGGTTGCCGCCGAACTTGAATGTGATATATGTCTGACATATCTTGGGTAGCAGGGCGCGCACGCCTTCGTCGCCCATCATGGCCAGTGTCTTAAAGCGAATCATGTCGAACTCGCCTTCAAGTTCCACCTGTTCTATGCGGCCCGTGTGTTCGTCAATGGTAGCCCGCCCTCTCACCAGTTGGGTATTACGCACCAGTCTCGGCCGGAAATACACACGAATCTGATGGTTTCCCAATTGACGTGTTCTATAGCGGTAGTAGAAACGGTTTTCGTGACAGAAAGGCGACAGGATATGGTCGCCATAGATGGTTACATTATACAGGTTTGGAGTTAGGAACTCCATCAGTACAGGCATTGCATGGCGATTACGTGGGATGGTAGTGTAATACACCTGCTGTTTGTTTTCATATTGGTCGACATCTTTGAAGGTGATGCAGCTGTATTCCTCGCTGACAAACTCCCGTTGTCCATAGGCAATCTTATACATCGACGGGATGATCCATAGCGTGGCGTTGCGTTTGTGCACCTGATACAGGTGTTTCATATATACATTGGTCGAGAACTCTTCTACATGGTGTGAGTAGGTGTCCTTGAATCGGAACATGCGCTCCAGCGCCAGTGTGTCGTTTTCCAATTCGGCAGCGCAGGCAGTGGTCAGCATGGCCAGTATATATATAGTGGTTAATAAAAGTCGTTTCATCTTTTCAGGTACAAAGGTACGCAGAAAAAATGAAACGACCAAAGAATTTTAACAAGATGTTTCTTCAGAAAAAAATCTGAGGTTATCCGAGGTATTTCATCAGGATGCGAGCATTGCCCGAGTCACGCAACTTCGCTATACTCTTTTCGCGAATCTGACGCACACGTTCACGGGTAAGTCCCAATTCGTCGCCTATCTCCTCAAGGCCTTTCTCATGACAACCAATTCCGAAACACTCTCGGATAATGATAATCTCGCGATCCTTCAGGACCTTTGCCAGTACAGAGTTCAACTCCTGAGCCATTGACTCGTGGTCCACATGGCGGTCAGTACGGCTGTCGTCGCCGCTGGCCATCACATCAAGCATACAGTTATCCTCACCGTCCTGGAACGGAGCATCGATTGACACGTGGTGACCGTCGGCCATCATCGACTGTCCGATTTTTTCTTCATCAATCTCAGTCATCTCGGCCAACTCACTCACCGACGGATGGCGCTGGTTCTCCTGTTCAAACTTGTTAATCTCGTGGTTTATCTTATTGAGCGAGCCCACCTGATTTAATGGCAGACGCACAATGCGGCTCTGCTCGGCAATGGCCTGCAGGATGCTCTGACGAATCCACCACACGGCATACGAGATGAACTTGAATCCGCGTGTCTCGTCGAATTTCTGTGCAGCCTTGATGAGTCCGATATTGCCCTCGTCAATCAAGTCGGTCAGCGTCAGTCCCTGATGTTGGTATTGCTTGGCAACCGAAACCACAAAGCGCAGGTTTGCGGTGACCAGTTTATCTTTAGCGCGTTCACCTTCCAGTCCTCCTTTGCGAATCTTCTGTGCCAGTTCAATTTCCTCGTCAATGCTAATGAGAGGAGCTCGTCCTATTTCAACAAGATACTTGTCAAGCGCTTCGCTCGAACGGTTGGTGATACTTTTCTGAATCTTTAGTTGTCTCATCTACTTTTCCTCAATTATTCTTTCTAACTTCCTGATTAATAAGCGTATACGTGTATTCCTTTGTTTTGCGGATGCAAAGTTACAAAAAATATCGATACGTTGTTCTCCATTGAGTCTTTTTTTAAGTTAAAAAATTATAAACTCCTATTTGTCTTTAGATTATCATCACTAAAAATGATTACCTTTGCAAATTGATATGTTATATATAAATGACCAACTGCAGAATCTTGATTTGTCAGCAGCCTTGCATACTATCAGTAAGCAGCGGCGCGAGCAGGCTTTGCGTTTCAAGTACGAGCATGGCCGTCGGCTTAGTGTGGCAGCCTATTTGTTGCTTAAGCATGCATTGCTCGAGGAGGAAGGTATTGCAGAGAATCCTGTCTTTATTTATAGCGAGCATGGTAAGCCATCAATAGAGGGACATCCTGAATTGTATTTCAGTCTGAGTCATTGCAAGGAGGCTGTGGCATGTGTTCTTAGCCGTCGGCCTGTTGGTGTTGATATTGAAAGTCTGGGACGTTATAGAGAGAGTGTGGCGCGCTATTCGATGAATGATGACGAATTGCTGTGTATCCATCAATCCGATCGTCCAGATGTGGCTTTCACCCGTCTCTGGACGATGAAAGAGAGTTTGCTGAAGTTACAGGGCTCTGGCATTACCAATCAGATTAAAGATGTACTCCGCGAGGTTTCTTCATCGTGGTTTTCCACCGTAGAGCAATTGGATAAAAACTATATATATACTGTTTGTGAACAATTAGAGTAAATAATGAGAGTGAATACCGGATATCAGCGTGAGGGCGACTATGCCCATTATGTGGTTAACGAACCAATGCCCCTATTGGAGTGGTTGTTAGCCAATGTCAAAGAGAGCCGCAATAAAATCAAGTCGACGTTGCAGGGTCGGGGAATCAAGGTTGACGGAAAGACCGTCAGTCAGTTTGATTTCCCGCTGCAGAAAGGCATGAAGATCGCAGTCAGCAAAACCAAGCGCAATCAGCAGATTTTCAAGAGTCGCTATGTGAAGATTGTCTATGAGGATCGCTGGCTGATAGTGATTGAGAAGAATTTTGGAATTTTGTCGATGGCTGCTGGTCATTCCTCGCTCAACGTAAAGAGTGTGCTCGATGACTATTTCAAGAAAAGCCGTCAGAAATGCCGTGCTCATGTGGTGCACCGTCTGGACCGCGATACAAGTGGTCTGATGGTATATGCCAAGGATATGGAGACAGAGCAAATTCTTGAGCACAACTGGCACCAGATTGTCTACGACCGTCGTTATGTGGCTGTGGTCAGCGGCGAGATGGAGAAGGACGAGGGCACCGTTCAAAACTGGCTGAAAGACAACAAAGCCTATATCACTTATTCCTCGCCAGTAGACAATGGTGGAAAACTGGCCATCACTCACTTCCATGTGCTCGATCGCACCACCGATCATTCACTCGTAGAGTATAAACTGGAGACGGGGCGCAAGAATCAGATTCGCGTTCATTCCGCTGACATGGGGCATCCGGTCTGTGGCGATGAGAAATACGGCAACGGCGATGACCCCATCCATCGTCTGTGCCTGCATGCCTGGCTGCTTTGCTTCACTCATCCCGTTACAGGTGAACCTATGGAGTTTCAGACGCCTGTGCCCACAGCTTTTCGTCAGTTATTCAAATAAAATCAGTGGTGTAATGGAAAACTGGATATATTATGCTGCTGCTCTTTTAGCAGTCATCGTTGCCTTCTATATTATTAAAAAGGTGGCTAGTTGCGTTATCAAGACCATCGTTTTCGTGGTCTTGCTGGCAGCGCTCTGTGCCGGCTACTATTTCCTGACCTCAGCCTGATAGAACTTCTCAAACTGAGCCCTCAGCAGGGTTGGGTCGGCTATGATATGTCGCAGTTCCTTCAACTTCTCCTCGTTGGGCGAACCGGGAATCCACAGCCTGATATAGCCGTTCTGGGAGTATTTCTCGTCCATGTGCTGCTTGAAGCGTTGCCAGTGCTGCTCCTTGTCCAGTTCCGGATAGTTGGCCATGCCAAACTGTACTGTACGCATGAAGACCACGTCGGGTACAATGTCGCGGTCGGCTTCGGCCACTATTTTTCCGTAGAGGCTTCTTGGTGCTCGCGAGGCAGATGCACGGTGGTCCTCCACAGCTTCTTTCATGATATTGATCTGTTCGGCAGAGAACCAGCGTTTCAGTCTAGCATCTGTTGCCAATATCTTCCCTCCTGTGATATGATGCACGGCCCTAGGGCCCGACATGCCCAGATCGTGATAAGCGGCTACGGTATACGCCATGTTAATATCAGCACCTGTCCGCTGAGCCAGTTCCAGCGACCGACGTATCACTCTTGTGACGTGCTCCAGATTGTGAGCCTTGTCAAACTGGGCGTATTGCGGCAGTATCTGAGTTTCGACAAATGCCACCAAGTCGAGGCTTGCAGTATTCTTAAGCATCATTTTTTCTGTATTTAGTTTGCAAATGTACAGAAAAATATCTACTTTTGCAAGCGTTTTATGAAAAAAGTGACTATGGAAGTAAAAAAGAACTCGCTCAAGGCATGGGTGCTTGCAGCACGTCCTAAGACGCTGACAGGCGCTGCAGTCCCTGTGATGATGGGACTTGCACTGGCCTGGACACACGTGGACGACTATGCCGGTGCCACTTTCCTTTGGGTGCCTGCCGTGCTCTGCATCCTGTTTGCCTTCATCATGCAGATAGATGCCAACTTCATCAACGATTTTGTGGACTATGCCAAGGGAACTGACAATCGTGAGACGCGTCTTGGCCCTGAGCGTGCATGTACTCAAGGGTGGGTCAGCATCGAGTATATGAAGCATGCCATTGCGGGCACCACCTGTCTGGCCTGTCTTGTTGGTCTGCCGCTTGTCCTATATGGTGGTCTCGAGATGGTTCTCGTCGGCCTGTTGTGCGTGGTATTCTGTTTTCTCTATACCACTCACCTGTCATATATAGGTCTGGGTGATGTGCTTGTTCTGGTGTTTTTCGGTGTGGTGCCTGTCTGCGCTACTTACTATTTGCAGCTTCGCCCCATCCCCTATGATGTCTGGGTTGCTTCCTTGTCCTGCGGACTGGTGATAGATGCCCTATTATTGGTAAACAACTTTCGCGACCGTGATACAGACAAGATTGCCGGCAAGAATACTCTTGTAGTACGTCTTGACGAGAGGGTTTCGCTGACCCTTTATCTGGCAGTCGGGCTGGTAGCTTGCCTGCTGGGCATCGTCTTTGCTATCAAGGGTGAGTGGTACACTTTTGGTCTGCCGTTTATCTATCTGATATTTCACGTGCTGACCTTTCTGAAAATAAAGCGTATATGGAAAGGACGCGAGCTGAATCGCTGTTTGGGCGACACAGCTCGCAATATCCTTATCTACGGTGTGTTGTTCACAGCTGGTTGTCTGCTCGACTCTGTAATGTAGTCAATAGCTTCGTGCAATGATGACGCGAGCCTTGGCGGGCTTGCCGCTCACCATGTCTATGCCAGGCGTCTGCTCCACGCCGAAGGGCACGCAGCGGATGGTAGCCTGCGTCTCTTCTTTGATTTGGGCCTCAGTCTCGGCTGTGCCGTCCCAGTGGCAAAGAAAGAATCCTCCGTCCTTTACCTTCTCCTTGAACTCCTCGTAGTTCTCGCATTCAAAGATGTGGGCATCGCGGTAGTCCTTGGCTTTCTTGAAGATGTTTTGCTGAATGTCTTCTAGCAGTTGTTCCACGTATGCGGCAATATCCTTTATGCTGCGGGTCTCCTTCTCCAGCGTGTCGCGGCGCATCACCTCGATAGTGCCGTTCTCCAAATCGCGAGCACCCAGCACGAGGCGCACGGGAACACCCTTCAACTCATAGTCGGCAAATTTGAAGCCCGGACGCTTGTTGTCGCTGTCATCAAACTTCACGGAGATGCCCTTCCTGCGCAGTTCTTCGATGATGGGCTGCACCTCCTTATTCACTTGTTCCATCTGCTCGGGTTTGGTGGCGATGGGAATGATGACTACCTGAATAGGAGCCAGACGTGGCGGCAGCACCAGTCCATTGTCGTCAGAGTGGGTCATGATGAGGGCACCGATTAGACGGGTAGAGACACCCCATGATGTGGCCCATACATACTCGGGCTTGTTCTCCTTATTAAGATAGGTGACCTCGAAGGCCTTGGCGAAGTTCTGCCCCAGGAAGTGCGAGGTGCCGCTCTGAAGAGCCTTGCCGTCCTGCATCATTGCCTCGATGGTGTAGGTATCGAGGGCACCTGCGAAACGCTCAGTCTCGCTCTTCACGCCCTGAACTACAGGTACGGCCATCCACTCCTCGGCGAACTTGGCATAGACCTTCAGCATCTTCTGTGCTTCCTCCTCAGCCTCCTCACGGGTGGCGTGGGCGGTGTGGCCTTCCTGCCACAGGAACTCACTGGTGCGCAGGAAGGGACGCGTGCGCATCTCCCAGCGCATCACGTTGCACCACTGGTTGCACATCAGGGGCAGGTCGCGCCACGAGTGAATCCAGTTCTTATAGGTGTTCCAGATGATGGTCTCGGAGGTGGGACGGACAATCAGTTCTTCCTCCAGTTTGGCAGCGGGGTCTACTACCACGCCACCGTCGGCAGCCTTCAGTCGGTAGTGGGTCACCACGGCGCACTCCTTGGCGAAACCCTCCACATGCTCGGCTTCGCGGCTGAGGAACGACTTTGGTATCAGCAAGGGGAAGTAGGCGTTCTGAGCGCCTGTCTCCTTAAACATCTTGTCCAATTGCTGCTGCATCTTCTCCCAGATGGCATAGCCGTAGGGTTTAATGACCATGCATCCGCGTACGGCCGACTGTTCGGCGAGGTCAGCTTTCACGACGAGGTCGTTGAACCACTGGCTGTAGTTGTCGGCGCGTTTCGTTAAATCTTTTAATTCTTTTGCCATGATTTACATAATAAATTGAAAATTTTGGTGCAAAGGTACAAAATAATTCATAATTCTTAATTCATAATTCATAATTATTTTCTATCTTTGCATCCGAAAAGTGGATGCTTTAACATTTTTATTAATATAATACATTGAGATTATGAAGAATTTGAAAGTATTGATTATGGCGCTTTGCGCTAGTTTGGTAATGGCCGGATGTAACAATCTTGGCAAGGGTACGGCTATCGGTGCTGCTGGCGGTGCAGTGCTTGGCGCCGTCGTGGGTAATATTGCCGGCAACACGGCTGTAGGTGCCGTTGTTGGTGCCGCTGTAGGTGCCGGCACTGGTGCACTCATCGGTAAGCACATGGACAAGGTGAAGGCTGAGGCTGAGGCTGTGAAGAATGCTCAGGTTGAGAGCGTCACCGATGCCAACGGTCTGCAGGCTGTGAAACTGACATTCGATTCGGGCATCCTGTTTGCTACTGGAAAGTACACGCTGACAGCCAACTCTAAGTCTGCCCTGAACCAGTGCGCCACGCTGTTGAAGAACAATGCCGACTGCGATATAGCCATCTATGGTCATACCGACAGCACCGGTTCCGACGCTGTCAACAATCCGCTGTCAGTCAACCGCGCCAAGGCCGTGCAGACCTATCTGCTGGGCCAGGGTGTGAGCAGCACCCAGATCCGTACCGTCGACGGTCAGGGTTCCACCAATCCTGTTGCTGACAACTCTACCGCTGCCGGTCGTCAGCAGAACCGTCGTGTAGAAATCTACATGTACGCTTCTCAGGCCATGATTCAGTCTGCCGAGGCTGGCACGCTCCAGTAATCGTCCTTCCGTTTTTTTAACGTGTTGGGTACCGGGTTCTTTTCTCGGTGCCCAATTTGTTTATAGGCAGAAATGAAAAAAAACGGAAAGATTGTTGGTGGATTTCTTTTTTTTTATTATCTTTGCCCCTCGGAAACAATCTATTTTTTAAACAACAACTAAATAATTATGGAAAATAACGCTCAACTCATTGCTCAGTGCGAAGCACGTGCAAAGGAATGGCTCTCTCCCGCTTTCGACGAGGAGACACGTAAGGAAGTGCAGGCGATGCTCGATGCAGAGGACAAATCGGCCCTTATCGATGCATTCTATCAGAACCTGGAATTTGGTACTGGTGGTCTGCGTGGCATCATGGGTGCCGGCACCAACCGCATGAACAAGTACATCGTAGGTATGGCTACCCAGGGCTTTGCCAATTATATTCTGAAGGCGTTTCCCGGCAAGCAGTGCTCGGTGGTGGTAGGTCACGACTGCCGTAACAACGGACGCATGTTCGCAGAGTCTGTTGCCGATATCTTCTCGGCTAACGGCATCAAGGTCTATCTTTTCGAGAGCCTGCGCCCCACGCCTGAGATCTCGTTCGCTATCCGTCAGCTCGGCTGCCAGGCTGGTGTCAACGTCACCGCCTCGCATAACCCCCGCGAGTACAATGGTTACAAGGCCTATTGGGATGACGGCGCCCAGGTGTTGTCTCCCCACGACAAGGGCATTATCGACGAGGTGAACAAGGTGACCATCGACCAAGTGAAGTTCGAAGGTAACAAGGAACTCATCGACATCATCGGCGGTGAGATGGACTGGGACTACTTGCAGGCTGTCAAGGAGGCCATGGTCGACCAGGATGTCATCCTGCGTCAGAAGGATCTGAACATCGTCTACTCGCCTATGCATGGTACTGGTCGTGTCATCATTCCAGAGGCCCTGCGTTCATGGGGCTTCCAGAACATCCACGTGGTGCCTGAACAGATGGTTATCGACGGCAACTTCCCAACAGTAGTAAGTCCTAACCCTGAGAATGCCGAGGCTATGACACTGGGTATGAAACTGGGTACACGTCTGAATGCCGACCTCGTGATTGCTTCCGACCCTGATGCCGACCGTCTGGCCATCGTCTGCCGCAACGCCAAAGGCGAGTGGGAGATTCTGAACGGCAACCAGACTTGCATGATGTTCTCGTGGTACATTATCGCCAACAAGAAGAAACTTGGCCAACTGAAGGGCAACGAGTTCCTCGTCAAAACCATCGTGACAACAGAGGTCATTGCCGAGATTGCCAAGAAGAATAACGTCGAATACATGGACTGCTACACTGGTTTCAAGTGGATTGCCAATGAGATTCGCATCAACGAGGGCAAGAAGAAGTACATCGGCGGTGGCGAAGAGTCGTTCGGATTCCTGCCGTTCGACAAGGTGCGCGACAAGGACTCTCCCGCATCTATCTGCTTGATTTGCGAAATTGCAGCATGGGCCCGTGACAATGGCATGACGCTGTATGACCTGTTGATGAACATCTACAAGGAGTACGGTTTCTCGAAGGAGGTGACCATCAACGTGGTACGTCCGGGTAAGAGCGGTGCCGATGAGATCAAACAGATGATGGTCGACTTCCGCGGTGCCAAGGCTCCTAAGTCGCTTGCAGGCAGCAAGATTATCTGCACGAAGGACTATCAGAGCCTGACGGCTACCGATGCTGACGGCAATGTGCAGAAGCTCAACATGCCCGACACCTCTAACGTGCTGCAGTGGTTCTGCGAGGATGGTACCAAGGTCTCTGTCCGTCCCAGTGGTACCGAACCCAAGATCAAGTTCTACACCGAGGTCAAGGACCCGTCGTTCAGCGGTGCAGCCGACTACGAACGTTGCTGTAAGGCTGCTGAAGCCAAGATTGAAGCTCTGAAGAAAGATCTGAACCTCTAAGCCAGGAGACTGTATATCAATATCAAGGGGGCGTCCATTGTGGATGCCCCCTTTAAGGTTTAAACCCGAGGTTTGCTCCGTCTAAACTGGGAGTTTGCTCCGTCCAAACAAGTGCTTTATTGATAATCGTCTTTGGTGATGATGACGTCCAGATACGTCTTTTCAGGGGCTTTTGTAGAACGGTAGATATAGCGGAAGCTGGTGCCGCGGTTCATCAAGGCCTTGTAGTTGGGCGTGTTTTTCAGTTCACGTACCAGCGTGGCTCTGATGTCGGCTTTCTCCAAGGCGATAACCACGCTGTCATTATCGGCATCGCCAATGAAGCGGAAATATTGTGTCTGCGTGAGGGTGGGGATGGAGAAGACGATGCTGTCCAGATACATGTTGTCGCCAACGGGCATGGGACATTTCGATTCTGTGACCTCGCGGGCCTCGCGTGCAGCCCGTTGTTCCAGCGATTCCTGACAGGCTGACAGAAAGATTGCGCAACACGCAATAAGGAGTATTTTCTTCATAATTGTCTCTATTTTTATTAATTTGCGCTACAAAGATACAAAAAAAACATAAAATAGCGATAAATATCCGTACTTTTTTGTAACTTTGCAAGCTAAAGACGTATACACGTTATGAAAAATATCCGGAATTTCTGCATCATAGCACATATAGATCACGGCAAGTCGACCCTTGCCGACCGCCTCCTTGAACGCACCAAAACCATCCAAGTTACTGAGGGACAGATGCTTGACGATATGGATTTGGAGCGCGAGCGGGGTATCACCATCAAGAGCCATGCCATCCAGATGGAGTATGAGAAAGATGGCGAGAAATATATCCTTAATTTGATTGACACACCGGGACACGTTGACTTCTCGTATGAGGTGAGCCGTTCGATTGCAGCCTGTGAAGGTGCCCTGCTAGTGGTAGATGCCACACAGGGCGTGCAGGCACAGACTATCTCGAACCTATATATGGCTATCGACAACAACCTGGAAATCATTCCTGTCATCAATAAGATTGATATGCCTAGCGCCATGCCTGATGAGGTGGAGGATGAAATCGTAGACCTCATTGGCTGCGACCGTTCGGACATTATCCGGGCCAGCGGCAAGACTGGCGAGGGTGTCGACGCTATTCTCGATGCCGTCGTAGAGCGTATCCCGCACCCCGTTGGCGATGAAAAGGCACCGCTACAGGCGCTGATCTTCGACTCTGTGTTCAACTCGTTCCGTGGCATCATTGCCTATTTCAAGATTGTGAACGGCAGCATTGCTAAGGGCGACAAGGTGAAGTTCTTCAATACCGGCATGGAGTACGAGGCCGACGAGGTGGGTGTGCTGAAGATGGACATGATTCCCCGCAAAGAACTGCGTACGGGCGATGTGGGCTATATCATCAGCGGCATCAAGAATTCGAAGGAGGTGAAGGTGGGCGATACCATCACTCATGTGGCCAATCCCTGCGACAAGGCCATTGAGGGATTTCAGGAAGTGAAGCCGATGGTGTTTGCAGGCGTCTATCCCATCGATCCGACCGACTACGAGAACCTGCGTGCTTCGTTGGAGAAACTGCAGCTCAACGATGCCTCGCTGACCTTCCAGCCTGAGTCGTCGGTGGCTCTGGGCTTCGGTTTCCGCTGTGGTTTCCTGGGCTTACTCCACATGGAGATTGTGCAGGAACGACTGGACCGCGAGTTCGATATGGACGTGATTACCACCGTACCTAACGTCAGCTATATGTGCTACACCAAGCAAGGTGAGGAAAAAGAGGTGCACAACCCCTCGGGACTGCCCGACCAGACGATGATAGACCACATTGAGGAACCCTATATCCGTGCCAGCATCATCACGGCGGCCGACTTCATCGGACCCATCATGACGCTGTGTCTTGACAAGCGCGGCGAACTGATTGACCAGCAGTATGTGAGTGGCAATCGCGTGGAACTTCGCTTCATGCTTCCCTTGGGCGAGATAGTGATTGATTTCTACGACAAGCTGAAGAGCATTTCGAAGGGCTATGCATCGTTCGACTATCACATAGACTCGTTCCGGCCATCCAAACTGGTGAAGTTGGATATACTGCTCAACGGCGAGCCCGTAGATGCCCTCTCTACGCTGACCCATCAGGACAATGCCGTGACCTTTGGGCGCCGTATGTGCGAGAAACTGAAGGAACTGATTCCGCGTCAGCAGTTCGACATCGCCATCCAGGCTGCCATCGGTGCTAAGATCATCGCCCGCGAGACGGTGAAGCAGGTGCGCAAGGACGTGCTGGCCAAATGCTATGGCGGCGACGTGAGTCGCAAGCGCAAACTGCTGGAGAAGCAGAAGCGAGGCAAGAAGCGCATGAAGCAGATTGGAAATGTGGAGGTGCCTCAGAAAGCTTTCCTCGCTGTGCTGAAGTTAGATTGACAATAAAAACTAAAAACCATAATCAAAAAAGAATATGCCAAACCTAAGTTTAACTCCACGCGATGTGGCCCGCGAACTGGCCCGCAGATATAGTACAATGACCCACGACGAGCTCGACATTCTGGAGAGCGTACTCGTACCGTTGAAATTTGCCAAGAATGAAAAAATCCTGAATGAGGGCGAGACGTGTGAACAAATCTATTGGATTGTTAAGGGTTTGGTACGCCAGTATTATTTCAAGAACGGCAAGGAACTGACGGAGTATATGGCAACGGAGAACTCCATCATGATGAGCATTGAGAGCCTGTTTAAGGAGAAACCGTCGAACCAGATCATCCAGGCTCTGGAGCCTACCATCGTCTATGCCTTGCCGAAGAAAGAGCTGGAGGCTGTTGCCATGCGTAGCGTGAACATCCAGATTCTCTATCGAAAAATACTGGAGGAGTCGCTCATCATCAGTCAGCAGCGCGCCGACATGCTGCGCTTCGAGAGTGCGCAGGACCGCTACCAGAAGTTGGTGAAGAGCAGTCCGCAGTTGGTGCTCCGTGCACCGCTGGTCTACATTGCCAGCTTCCTGCAGATGACGCCCGAGACGCTGAGCCGCGTGCGGACCGCTGTGCTGATGAACTCATAGCACAGAAGACCCGCTTTTTAAAGGCTCGCTTTTTATAATTGCCCGCTATATAAAGCCCTGCTATTATTTATAGAGATACCGCTTGATGCTCTTCTTGGGGGTCTTGGCAAACTCTTCGGTGTGTATCTCTACCTCGGAAATCTTCTCGTAGGCGGGCAGCATCTGGTTCAGCGTGTTGCGGTTTTGCTCCATGATGCCTTCCAGGTCCTCCATCGTGAAGTTCATGGCTTTGGCCTCGTCCAGGTCGGGATAGACCAGAGCCACCAGTTTGGTGTCGCGCTGCACCACTATGCTTTCTACAACCATCGTCATAGAGTTGAGCTTGTCCTCAATCTCCTCGGGATAGATGTTCTGTCCGTTGGCTCCCAGCAGCATGTTCTTCGACCGGCCGTTGATAAATACGTTGCCGTCGCCGTCCATAGTGCCCAGGTCGCCTGTATGGTACCATCCGTCCTTGTCGATGACCTCGGCCGTAGCCTCTTCGTTTTTATAGTAGCCCAGCATGACGTTGAGTCCGCGGGTGAGAATCTCGCCGGGAATGTTCTCGGGGTCTGGCGAGTCTATCTTCACCTGCATGTGGAGCACGGCACGGCCGCAAGAGCCGGGCACGAACGCATGCCAGTCGGAATAGCAGATGATGGGGGCGCACTCGGTGGCACCATAGCCCACGGTGTAGGGGAAGCTGATGCGGTGGAGGAACTGCTCGACCTCTTGGTTAAAGGCCGCGCCGCCGATGATAATCTCGTAGACATTGCCGCCGAAGGCTTTCAGCACCTCTTGGCAGATCATCTCGCGCACTTTCATCGAGATGATGGGCATCTGCAGCAGCAGGCGCATGCGGTTGTTCTGTATCTTGGGGAACACCTTCTTGCGGATGATCTTCTCGATGACCAATGGTACGGCGATGATGATGCGGGGCTTCACTTCAGCAAAGGCCTGCGCAATGATGGCGGGCGACGGCGTGCGGTTCAGATAAAACACGTGGCAGCCATGCAGGAACTCGAAGAGAAACTCGAAAGCCATGCCATACATGTGAGCCATAGGCAGGATGGATATGATGTTGTCGCCCTTCTTGATGGTGGTGCCCAGCACGTTGCAGGCAAAGTCGTAGTTCGACCACAGCGCGCGGTAGGGAATCATCACACCCTTAGAGAAACCGGTGGTGCCGCTGGTGTAGTTGATGAGTGCCATCTCGTCGGGGCTCTGCTCAATGTAGTAGTTGATATGCTCCTGACGGAAATACTTGGGGTATTTCTGACCATAAAGTGCATTCAGGTTCTCGCGGGCATAGGTGAGCTTCTCCGAGCGCGACACGATAAGCGAGTAGTCGGTACTGCGGATGATACCCTCCAGATGGGGCATCTGTTCCGGATCGATGGTGCCCGACACATGGTCGCCTGCAAACAGGAGCTTGGCGTCAGAGTGGTTCACTATGTTGTGAATCTGCTCTGGCATGAACTCGTGCAGGATGGGCACGGCGATGGCACCATAAGTCAGCGTGGCTATGAAAGCCACGGCCCACTGGCTGCTGTTGCGTCCGCAAAGAGCAATCTTGTCACCTTTCTGTATGCCGGAATTCTCGAAAAGTATGTGTACCTTCTCTATTTTACGAGCCACATCGTGGTATTGCAGAGTCTGACCTTTGTAGTCAGTCAGTGCATCCATGTCCCAATTGGCTATAATGCTTTTCTGAATCAGTTCGTTGAAACTCGGTATTTTTTCCATATCTTAGATTTTTTGTTAGTCGGGTAGTTATGCTTTATACAGATAGCGTTTGATGCTCTTCTTGGGAGTCTTCTGGAACTCCTCGGTGCGCAGTTCAATGCGGCTGATGCGGCTGAACGAAGGGAGCAGCGCATTCAGGTTCTCGCGGTTCTGCTCCATCACCGCCTCCAGCTCTTCCTGTCCGAAGTTGACAATCTCGTCCTGGTCGGGGTAAACCAGTGCCACCAGTTTGTCGTGCTCCTGCACTATCAGGCTTTCGCTGACCATAGGCATGGAGTTTAACTTGTCTTCTATTTCCTCAGGGTAGACGTTCTGTCCACTCGCACCAAGCAGCATGTTCTTGATGCGGCCGCGAATAAAGATATTGCCATGGGCATCCATTGTAGCCAGGTCGCCGGTATGATACCAGCCTTCCTTGTCAATGGCTTCTGCTGTGGCTTCGGGGTTCTTGTAGTAACCCAGCATGACATTGGCGCCGCGGGTCACAATCTCGCCGGCGGTCTGCCGGGGCTGCGGACTGGCTATGCACACCTCCATGCCGTCGACGGCTTTTCCGCATGAACCAATCACGTGCTCCTTCCAGTCGTGGTAACTGATAAGGGGGGCGCACTCGGTGGTGCCGTAGCCAACGGTGATGGGGAATCCAATGCTCATCAGGAACTCCTCGACCTCTTTCGAAAGCGGAGCACCGCCCACAATGACCTCGTAGGCCCGGCCGCCAAAGGCATCGTACACCTGTTGGCAAATCTTCTCCTTCACCTTCTTCGATACTACGGGCATGGCCAGCAGCAGTTTCATCCTGTTGCTTTGTATGATGGGGAATACTTTCTTGCGGATAATCTTTTCGATGATGAGCGGTACCGACACAATCAACGTGGGACGTATGTCGGTAAACGCCTTGGCTATCAGCGTGGGCGAGGGCAGGCGGTTCAGGAAGTACAGGTGGCAGCCGTTGCAGAATCCAAATATAAACTCGACAGCCATGCCATACATGTGAGCCATTGGCAGGATGTCGAGTAGCGGGTCGCCGGCTTTGACGTGATTGCCCAGACGGTTCAGACAGAACGTCAGGTTGCCCATCAAGGCGCGATAGGGTAGCATGACTCCTTTTGAAAAGCCCGTGGTGCCGCTGGTATAGTTGATCAGAGCCAGCTCCTCGGGTGTGTCCTCGTAGTAGTGTACGTGCTCTTTACGAAACGCCATCGGGTATTTGTTGCCGAACATCAGGTTGAGATGTTCGCGGGCATACGTCAGCTTTTCCGAGCGCGACACCAGCAGCGAGAAGTCGGGCATAAAGACGATGCCTTCAAGATGTGGCATCTGCTCCGGGTCAATCTCCTTGGCGATAAAGTCGCCGACAAACAGGGCCTTGGCCTCTGAGTGGTTGACAATATTGTGAATCTGTTCGGCATTGAACTCGTGTAGGATGGGCACGGCAACGGCTCCGTATGTCAGCGTCGCCAGGAAGGTGACAGCCCAATGTGCCGAGTTGCGTCCGCAGATGGCTATCTTATCGCCCTTTTGTATGCCACAGTTCTCAAAGACGATATGTAGTTTCTCGATTTTGCGGGCTACGTCGTGAAACTGAAGGGTTGCTCCCTGATAGTCGGTCAGCGCATCGGCATCCCAGTTTTTGACGATAGCGTCGTAGATGTATTTATTAAAACTAGAACTAGTGTTCATTGCACAAATTTCAAAATTTTGTGCAAAGGTACATTGTTTTTTGCACAAATCCAAAAAAATCGTGCAATATTTTATATATTTAGTACTTTTATGGCGATTTTTTACACCGAGGCCTCCCTTTCTCCTATTTATTCATAGTGCATGGAGCGCGCGGGGTGTATGTAGGAAACCAGATAGCTGGGTATGATGAGCACCAGCATGCTGATGAGCAGCGTCGCAACGTTGAGCAGCAAGACCAGCGGGATGCTGAACTCCATAGGTGCCTCACTGACGTAGTAGGTTTGGGCGTCCAGTTTGATGAAGCCTGTGTACTGCTGCAGCAGCACCAGTCCGATGCCTGTCAGGTTTCCCCACAGCAGGCCACGGCCAATGATGAAGGTGGCAAACCACAGGAAGGTGTGGCGTATTGTACTGTTGCGTGCTCCCAGAGCTTTCAGCAGGCCTATCATCTGCGTGCGTTCCAGAATGATGATGAGCAGTCCGCTTATCATGGTGAATCCGGCTACGGCAATCATCAATCCCAGTATAATCCACACGTTGATGTCGAGCAGTTCGAGCCATGAAAATAGCTGGGGATATAGTTCGTGGATAGTGTAGGGGACGGAGAACTGTCCGTCGCAGTCGGGCTTGGCGTGCAGTGTCTGCAGTACACGCTGGTCAACGGCAGTCAACTGGTCCAGATCTGAGAGCAGCAGCTCGGCCCCCGTGCATTGTAGGCTGTCCCATTGGTTCAGCCGCTGTACGGCATAGAGGTCGGTGATGCATATCAGATCGTCGAAGCGTTTCATGTTGGTCTGATAGATGCCACTCACCGTGAACCGGCGGGCACGCACGTCGTCGTCACCGATGAAGTAGGCAAAGATGCGGTCGCCCGTGCTTAGGCGCAGTTTGTCGGCCATCGTCTTCGACACTACCAGTTGGTATTGCGTGGACGAATCGGAAAACAGCGGCAGTTGTCCGTCGGTGATGCAGGTGCTGAGAAAGGTGGTGTCGTATTCCTGTGCGATACCTTTCAGCATCACGCCGAGAAAGTCGTTGTCGGTCTTAAGTATGCAGCGGGTGGTGGCAAAACGTTCTGCATGACGTACGCCCTCGACAGACTGGTATGTGTGCAGCGTACTGTCGTCGATGCAGATGGGGCGCTCACTCGACTGCACGTTAACCACTTGTATATGACTGCCGAAGCCGGCCACCTTGTCGCGGATGGTATGCTTGAATCCCAACACCACCGAGACGGTCACTATCATGACTGCCAACCCAATGGCTATACCAATGGTGGCTATGCGAACAGCCGGCCTGCTCACCTGATGGCGGTAGTCCTGGTTGCTGTATATTCTTCGTGATAGGAATAGAGGCAGGTTCATTCGTCAACGCGGCCAGGATAGGCCTCAAGAGCTTTTTGCAAGACCAAGAGGGCCGTCGTCAGGTCTTCCTTCTTCAGCACATAGGCTATGCGTACCTGGTTGATACCGGCACCGGGGGTGGTGTAGAATCCGGCGGCGGGAGCCATCATCACGGTCTGACCCTCGTATTCGAATTCCGACAGGCACCAGCGGCAGAACTTCTCGGCATCGTCAACGGGCAGTTTGGCAACGGTGTAGAAAGCGCCCATGGGGATAGGCGAATAGACGCCGGGGATGCGGTTCAGACCGTCAATCAGGCACTTGCGCCGCTCCACGTACTCGTCGTACACGTCGCGCAGGTAGTCCTCAGGAGCATCGAGCGAGGCTTCAGCCACTATCTGTCCAATGAGTGGGGGTGAGAGTCTGGCCTGGCAGAACTTCATCACGGCAGCACGCACTTCCTTGTTTTTGGTGATGAGTGCACCGATGCGTATGCCGCACTCGCTGTAGCGCTTCGAGACCGAGTCAATGAGTATCACGTTTTGCTCGATGCCTTCCAGATGGCAGGCCGAGATATAGGGCGAGCCGGTGTAGATATATTCGCGATAGACCTCGTCGGAGAAGAGATACAGGTCGTATTTCTTCACCAGGTCGCGAATCTGGTTCATCTCGCGGCGTGTGTACAGATAGCCTGTCGGGTTGTTGGGGTTGCAGATCATGATGGCACGGGTGCGCTCGTTGATCAACTCTTCAAACTTCTCTACCTTGGGCAGCGAGAAGCCCTCTTCAATCGTGGTGGCTATGGTGCGTATCTTGGCACCGGCAGAGATGGCAAAGGCCATATAGTTGGCGTATGCAGGCTCAGGCACTATAATCTCGTCGCCGGGGTTCAGACAGCTCAGGAAGGCAAAGAGCACGGCCTCGCTTCCTCCGCTGGTGATAATGATGTCATCGGCAGTCACGTTAATATTGTATTTCGCATAGTAGCCCACCAGCTTCTCGCGGTAGCTCAGATAACCCTGCGAGGGTGAATACTCCAGTATGCTGCGGTCAATGGTCTTCAGGGCATCAAGTCCAACCTGTGGCGTGGGCAGGTCGGGCTGACCGATATTCAAGTGATACACCTTCGTGCCGCGCTTCTTGGCGGCGGCAGCCAGCGGAGCCAGCTTACGTATGGGACTCTCGGGCATTTCAAGCCCTCGTACAGAAATCTCAGGCATCGTTATAATTTGCGCTTATACTACTTACGTTTTCTCAATTTGGGTGCAAAGTTACCACAAATCGGCCGAATAACCAAAACAATTCGCATTTTTCGTTGCTTTTTCATTTCACTTCTGAAGAAATTGGCTGACATTTGATGCTTTATTGATTACATCGGCCTTATGACACCCCGGTAAGGACACAAAAAGAGAGCCGTAATCTCACTGGTTCAAAGATTACGGCTCACACACGGTGAGATTACGGCTCACTCATAGTGAGCTTACGGCTCTCTTTTTTGTCCGGGCAATGGGGGGATTAGTCTTCCTCCTTCATCTCAGCCTCGTGCTCCTTGATCAGAGCCTGCTGGATGTCGTTCGGCACGAGTTCGTAGCTGGCGAACTTCGTGGTGAACGAAGCACGTCCGCCGGTCAGTGACGACAGGGCAATCGAATAGCTGGCCAGTTCCTTCAAAGGAATCTTGGCTGAAAGCTTCTGATAGCCAGCCTCGCTGTCCATACCCATGATGATGGCACGGCGACCCTGCAGGTCACTCATCACATCACCCATATAGTCGGCAGGAACCAGAACCTCGAGGTCGTAGATGGGCTCAAGCACCTTAGGACCGGCCTCCTTGAAGGCGGCGCTAAAGGCGTTACGTGCTGCCAGCATGAACGAGAGTTCGTTAGAGTCAACGGGGTGCATTTTGCCATCGTAGACAATGACGCGCACGTCGCGGGCATAAGAACCTGTCAGCGGGCCCTGCTCCATACGCTCCATCACACCCTTCAGGATAGCGGGCATGAAGCGCATATCGATGGCACCACCGACAACCGAGTTGATGAAGACGAGTTTGCCGCCCCATTCGAGGTCCTTCTCTTCCTTCGACTTGATGTTCATCTTGAACTCCTGGCCGTTGATGGTGAATGAGGTCGGATCGGGCATACCGTCGGTGTATGGCTCGACAATCAGGTGTACCTCACCAAACTGTCCGGCACCGCCTGACTGCTTCTTGTGACGATAGTCGGCACGTGCCATCTTCGTGATGGTTTCACGATATGGAATCTTCGGCTCCTGATACTCAATCTGGATCTTCTCGTTGTTCTCCATACGCCACTTCAAGGTGCGCAGGTGGAACTCACCCTGTCCGTGAACGATAATCTGGCGCAACTCCTTCGACTGCTCGACAACCCACGTCGGGTCTTCCTGGCGCATCTTCTGCAGAGCCACCATCATCTTCTCGGTCTCAGCCTCGTTGACAGCCTTGATGGCACGCGAGAACTTCGAGTTAGGATATTTGATGAAGTCGAACTTGTTCTCTACATCCTTGCCGTTCAGCGTGTTGCCGGTCTTCACATCCTTCAGCTTCACAGTACAGCCGATATCGCCGGCACGCAGTTCGTCAACCTGGATACGGTTGGCTCCGGCGCAGGCATACAGCGTACCCATGCGTTCCTTAGAGCCGCGGTCGGCATTGGTCAGGTCGTCGCCGCTCTTCACTACGCCGCTCATTACCTTGAAGTACGACACCTCGCCGATGTGGGGCTCCACACCTGTCTTGAAGAAATAGAGTGAGGTGGGGGCGCTGGCGTCGGCAGGAACGTCCTTGCCGGCTGCGTTCTTGATGACAGGCATCTCGCTGACGAAGGGAACAACGTTGCCGAGAAACTCCATCAGACGGCGAACACCCATATCCTTGCCTGCACAGACGCAGAACACGGGGAAGATGCTGCGTGTGACGAGACCCTTGCGGATACCTTCACGCATCTCGTCCTCAGTGAGGTCCTCACTCTCGAAGAACTTCTCCATCAGCGTGTCGTCGCCGGCAGCGGCAGCCTCTACAAGGGCAGCCTTCATTTCCTTGGCCTTCTCCAACTGGTCGGCGGGAATATCCTCAATGATGGGAGCACCACCCTCTGGTTTCCACGAGTACTTCTTCATCAGCAGCACGTCGATGACGCTGTTGAAACCGGCACCCGTAGCGATAGGATACTGCACGGGCACGCAGTTGTTGCCATAAACTTCCTTCAGCTGATTCAGAATCTGGTCGAAATCGCAGTTGTCGCGGTCCAGCTGGTTCACCAGGAAGATGACGGGCTTTTTCAGTTTCTCCGTATTGCGGAAAGCATTCATCGTGCCCACCTCGGGTCCGTACTGGCCATTGATGAGGATAACGGCCTGGTCGGTGACGTTCATAGCGGTAATAGAGCCGCCTACGAAATCGTCGCTGCCCGGACAGTCGATGATGTTCAGCTTCTTGTTGTTCCACTCTACATGGAAAACAGTTGAGAACACCGAGTAGCCGTATTCCTGCTCCACAGGGAAGTAGTCGCTCATGGTGTTCTTACCCTCTACGGTGCCGCGACGCTTGGTGATGCCGGCCTCGTAAACCATTGCTTCGGCAAGAGTGGTCTTGCCGCTACCCGCACTGCCAATGAGTGCAATGTTTTTGATCTCGTTTGTCTGATAAATCTTCATGACGTTTATAATTTTAGGTTGTTGGTAATCGAAATGTGGGCTCGAAATTAGTCATTTTTTGTGAAATAACCAAGAATTTCTTTCAAATATTAAAATAAATTAGTACTTTTGCCGTCAATATGGCAGGATTATACGTACATATTCCGTTTTGTAAGAGCAGATGTGTGTATTGTGACTTCTATTCTACAACCCGTCTCGACCTGCGTCAGCAGTACGTTGATGCCATCTGTCATGAAATACAACGGAGGGGGCATGAGGCAGTCCGTATTGACACCATCTATCTGGGTGGTGGTACCCCCAGCCAGTTGACAACAGAACAGCTTCATCTGTTATTCGATGCCCTCTATATATATAATAAGGTGGCGGCCGACGCTGAAGTGACCATCGAGTGCAATCCCGACGATGTTACGGCTGACTTTGCCGAGTGTCTGAAGCAGCTGCCCGTCAACCGTGTGTCAATGGGAGCCCAGACCTTCGCCGACGAACGCCTCTGCTTTCTGCACCGCAGGCACCGCTCGTCGCAGATAGCCAGTGCCGTCAGCCTGCTCCGTCAGCAGGGGATCAGCAATATCAGTATCGACCTGATGTATGGTTTTCCAGGCGAGACGATGGATGAGTGGGCAACGGATGTGCAGACGGCACTTGCCTTAGGCGTAGAACACCTCTCGGCTTATGCCCTTCAGTATGAGGAGGGTACTCCGCTCTATGCTATGTTGCAGCGGGGACAGGTCTGCGAGGTCGACGAAGAACTGTCGCGCAGGATGTACTATCACCTCGTTGACCGACTGGCGGCTGCTGGCTATGAGCACTATGAGATCAGTAATTTCGCCCTTCCCGGCTTCCGTTCGCGCCACAACAGCAGCTATTGGAACCAGACTCCCTACACAGGACTTGGAGCTGCAGCACATTCCTTCGATGGTCAAGGCAGATGGTGGAATGTGTCTGATATTCAGAAGTATATAACTGGCATAGAAAGAGGCGAGCCCTGCGTGGAACGCGAGTTGCTCACCCCAGCCAATCGTTATAATGAAATGGTGATGACGGCCCTGCGTACTTGCGAGGGACTTTCGTTGTCGGCACTCTCCGACGGTCATCGTTCCTATTGCCTGCGCCAGGCGCGCCGCTTTCTAGAAGGGGGCCTTTTGGAACAGCGCGACGGCAGGCTGCTGCTGACCCGCGACGGACTCTTCGTCAGCGATATGGTGATGACCGAGCTGATGAAGGTTTAGTATTTCACGACGATGGGCTGCTCCACTTCCTTGCGCCAACGCTTCAGCCAGCCAAACCACTCTTTGGCATTGTGGAAACCAAAGGACTCATTGGCTGAGCTGTAGACAACCTTGTACGACAGCGTGCGTCCTTCAGCCTGCACCACAAAGGCGTAGTTGTCCTTGTTCTGCGGCTCTTCGCTGACGATGTGCCGCTGGGGAATAAGGATGCCCAGTCCCACCGTCTCGCGGCTCCACTTCACGGTGTCGGTCGAGGGGTAGTCGGTTCCCCAGCAGGCCCGTAGTCCATTCTTGTCGGAAAACTCCTCGGAACCTTTTACGTTGATGATACCGGTAGAGAACAGGTAGCCGTCGACGTCCTTGTTGAACACCACCTCGACATCGGTGTCGCGGTGGCCGGCATATTGCGTGTAGCGCAGCGTCATGTTGACAGCTGGCTTGCCCGTGTTGGCCAGCCACCCTTGGTCAGCCACCTCTACGATGGTGCGCAGCGGTCCGTAACTGACCACACGCTGTGTGCGGTTTTTCACGGGGTCAACCATCGTAGGCTGCTGTCCATCCCAACCTCTGAAGGCTCCCAGACCGAAAGTGTTGCCCACCCACAGCACATCGTCGCCGTAGCCCTGCTGCTTCTGGTCGTCCTGTGTGTAGAACTGTGTGGCCTGCAGTTCCAGTCGTTTCTGGAACTTACCATACAAATCCAGCGTCTGTCGCTTGTCGAAATAGATGCGTATACCGTTGAGTTCGCTCTCGAAAGCCACACCATGATGGTGCAGCAGGTTGTAGGAGTTGGCACAGTCGCCTCTGGCGGTGATGCTGCTCACAAAGTTGTTGTGTTTGTTTTTGGCCTTTACCTTGTCGTTGCGTATCAGCATTTCCGCATACACACGAGCAGGGTAGGGGCGTGGCTCGCCGTCCTGACTCAGTGTCACCTGATATGTCTTGCGTTCCTTGCTCTTCAGGTCGGCCAGAAAGCAAAGTTCGTCGTACTGTTCGTCCAGGTCGGTGTCGTCCAGTTGGCAGGGAATCTCTTGTCCGTCGGTGGTGACGAGTGCCGACCTGACCTCACCGTATTTCTTGAGGGGTATGACTACAGGCTGGTCTGTCCGCTCTGTCGCGGAGGGGTTCTCAACGGTGATGCTGATGGTTTGCTGGGCATCTATTTGTGAAGACAAGCACAATGCAAAAAGCAGGAAGATTTGTTTCATACGTGTTAGTTTTTCTGCAAAAGTAGTCTAAATGAGCGAGAAATGAGGAAAAGGTTTAATATTTTTAGGTTAAAATTTGGTTAATTCAAGGATTTTTAGTAATTTTGCAGGCGTATTTAACAAAAGTAAAACATTTGGCATTGCGAAAACTCTGTCTGATACTGCTAATGGCGATGCTGGCTTGCATGGGTTGCCAGTGGCATCTGACCCCCTCCGACGAGAAACAAGAGGCTGGTCAGGTGGTCATTGAGCGTTTCGACCGTACGGAGCGCCTCTTTCTGACCACTGGCGATTTTGCAGCCCTTCAGCAGATGAAGATGACCTATCCCGGCGAGACGCGTGCCCTGATTGAAGACGTGTTGCAGTTGGGACTTGTCGATGAACCCGACATCAACACGCGATTCCTCTTTTTCTTCCAAGACAGCACGCTCCAGGCCTTGCTGCTCGAAGTAGAGGACCAGTATCGCGACGTGAGCGACCTGAACGCTGAGTTTACCGAGGCTTTCGCCCGCCTGACGGAGCTGTTGCCGGGAATCACGATACCCCGCATCTACACGCAGATTGGTTCCCTGGACCAGAGCATTGTGGTGGGCGACACTCTGGTGGGCATCTCGCTCGACAAGTACCTGGGTGCCGACCATCCCATCTACCTCAAGTATGGCTATACACAGGAGCAGCGCTCCATGATGACGCGTCAGTATATCGTCCCCGACTGTCTGGGCTTCTATCTGCTAGGCAACTATCCGATGCCTTCGGCATCTGTCGACTCCTTCCCGCTGCGCGATGCTCACATGGCTAAGGTTCAGTATGTGGTCAACTGTGCGCTGGATCACCGGCTGTTTACCCGCCAGGCCGTTGCCGATGTGGAACAATACATGAGCAGCCATCCGGAGGTGACGATTGAACAGCTGCTTAGAAGCGACGATTGAACAGCCGCTCAGAAGTGACCAGAGTGCTAAAAATCATCAATAGTCATAATTTTTAGTTATAAGTCGCCCGAGTTTCCCACTTTTTTTGTATTTTTGCTTCAAATTTCAAGTAAACATGAAAAAAATGGCAATATTAGGTGCAGCCTTGATGATGGCTGCTGGTCAGCTGGTTGCAGGGCAGCGGCTGGATTTGAAGGAGATTACAGATGGTGCGTTCAGGGAACAGACGATGGCAGCAGTGACGCCACTGGCCGACGGTGAGAGTTATGCACAAATCACGCCCGACGGCAAGCAGATTGTTTCCTATTCATTTAAGACGGGCAAGCAGACCGCCGTGCTGTTCGATGTGACAACGGCACGCGGAGCCAAGCTCAGCAAGGTCGACGGCTATGTGATGAGTCCCGACGGGCGGCGCATGCTGGTGCGTACCGACACGAAGAGCATCTACCGCCGTTCGTACACGGCCACCTATTATATATATAGTATAGCCAACAACAAGATGGAACCACTCAGCGACGGCGGTCCCCAGCAGACGCCCGTCTGGAGTCCCGATGGCGAGCAGGTGGCTTTCGTACGCGACAATAATATCTATCTGGTCAAACTGCTTTACAACAATGCCGAGAGTCAAGTGACCAAGGACGGGCGCCGCAACGAGATTATCAACGGCATCCCCGACTGGGTCAACGAGGAGGAGTTCTCGCACAACAGCTCTATGGTCTTTACCGCCGACTCGAAGCAGATTGTCTGGGTGCGCTACGATGAGAGTCAGGTGCGCGAGTTCACACTGCCCGAATACACCTATAAGTATCCGGTGCCCGGCGACCAGAATTCGAAGGTTCAGCTGATGAGCTACGACATCAAGAGCCACCAGACGCGCGTCATGCAGTTGCCGCTCGATGCCGACGGCTACATTCCTCGCATCAAGTCTACAAGCGACGCCTCCAAGGTGGCCGTTTTCACCCTCAACCGCCATCAGGACTGCATGCGCCTGTATATGGCCAATCCGCTGTCTACGGTCTGTCAGCTGGTTGTGGAAGACCGGGTTGACAAGTACGTCAACGAGAACGTCTTCTCGAATGTGAAGATTACCGATAATGCCATCCTGCTGACCAGCGAGCGCGACGGCTACAACCACCTTTATCTTTACACGCTCAACGGACAGTTGTTGCGTAGCGTGGGCGATTTGGAGCAGCCTGGCCAGCGTCTCGGCGGCACAGCCCATACAATTGTTACCGATGTCTATGGCTATGACGAGCAGACTGGAGACATCTACTTCGCTGCCCTCAGCGACCCGATGAACCAGAAGGTCTATGTGTCGCACAAGAACGGTAAAACAGACTGTCTGACGCCGAAGGAGGGGTGGAACTCGGCTATATTCTCCAAGGATTTCAAGAACTTCGTGCTGACGTGGAGCGACATCAATAATCCTGTCGTTTATTCGCTTTGCAACAATCAGGGCAAGACGCTCACTACGCTCATCGACAATAAGGCGCTGAAGCAGAAGTACGACTCCTACGACATGGGTACCAAGGAGTTCTTCGTTTTTACTACACCAGAAGCAAAACTCTGTGGCTATATGGTCAAGCCCAAGGACTTTGACCCGCAGAAGCAGTATCCCGTCATCATGTACCAATATGGTGGGCCTGGTTCGCAGCAGGTGAAGAACGCCTGGAACATCGGCATGAGCGGCTGCGGTGCCATCCTTGAGCAGTATCTTACGCAGCAGGGCTACCTTTGCGTGTGTGTCGACAACCGAGGCACGGGCGGACGTGGTGCCGAGTTCGAGAAGTGCACCTACCTGCGCCTGGGCGAACTGGAAGCCCGCGACCAGGTGGAGGCCGCCCTGTGGCTGGGCAGCCAGTCGTATGTCGACAAGAACCGCATTGCCATCTGGGGATGGTCGTACGGCGGATGGAACACGCTGATGTCTATGTCCGAAGGTCGCGACGTCTTTCGTGCTGGCATAGCCATCGCACCTCCTACCAACTGGCGTTTCTACGACACCATCTATACCGAGCGCTTCATGCGCACACCCAACGAGAATGCCTCGGGCTACGACGAGGTGAATCCCATTGCCCGTGCTTCAAAACTTCACGGGGCGTTGCTCATCTGCCACGGACTCTCTGACGATAATGTGCACTATCAGAATACGGCTGAGTATGTGGAGGCACTGGTGCAGGCCGACAAGGACTTCCGTCAACTGGTCTACACGGGGCGCAACCACAGCATCGCCGGCGGCAACACCCGCAACCACCTGTTCCGCCAGTGTGTCAATTTCTTCAATGCCAACCTGAAATAACAAGCCGCCATATTCCAATCTGCAATAACAAACTACTATAGATATATGCGAAGACTAACCCTTCTGTTTCTGGTGCTGACCGTCTGCACGGCGGCAGTTGCCAAGCGTAAAAAGCAAGTGGCCGTCAAGCCGTTGACAACGATAGAGATGATTACTAAGGTCAACGACTACTGGCAGCAACACCACAGTCCACAGGTGCGCGCTTTCTGGGACGAAGCCGCCTATCACACCGGCAATATGGAAGCCTACCGCCTGTTGGGCAATGCCCGCTGGCTGGCCTATAGCGATGCGTGGGCACGTCACAACCTGTGGCAGGGTGCCCGCGAAAAGGATGCCTCGAAGTGGAAGTACAAGAACTACGGCGAGGGACAGGACTATGTGCTTTTCGGCGACTGGCAGATTTGTTTCCAGACCTATCTGGACATCTACGAGCTTCAGCCCGATGACTACAAGATAGCCCGTGTGATCGAGGTGATGGACACCGAAGTGCGTTCGCCCGAATGCGACTTCTGGTGGTGGGCTGATGCCCTCTATATGGTGATGCCCGTCTTCTCGAAGCTCTACAAGACCACCGGCGACGTGAAATATCTCGACAAGCTCACCGATAATTTCCGTTGGGCCGATGCCTTGATGTACGACTCGCTGGAGCAGCTCTACTACCGCGATGCCAAATATATCTGGCCTAAGGTCACCACGGCCTGCAACGGTGGCAAGAGCTTCTGGGCGCGCGGTGACGGTTGGGTGCTGGCCGGACTGGCAAAGGTGCTGGCTGACATGCCCCGCGACTACAAGAACCGTCCTTTCTTCGAACAGCGCTTCCGCGAACTGGCTATGGGCGTGATGCGCCTGCAGCGTCCCGACGGCTATTGGAGTCGGTCGATGCTCTGCGAGGAAGATGCCCCTGGGCCCGAGACCTCGGGCACCGCTTTCTTCACCTACGGCATGCTCTGGGGCGTGAACAACGGTCTGCTGGACCGCAGCACTTACGAGCCCATCATAGAAAAAGCGTGGCACTACCTGACCACCACCGCCCTGCAGCCCGACGGCAGCGTGGGCTACGTGCAGCCCATCGGCGAAAAGCCCGACCCCACCAAGACCGTCAATGCCCGTTCGCAGGCTAACTTCGGCGTCGGTGCCTTCCTGCTGGCTGCCTGCGAGCACCTGCGCTATGAGGACAGTCAGACCAAGGGCGGCTCGATGAGCGTCTCTGTCTACAATGCGGCCGAAGAATATCGCGAACAGGTGATAGCCCTTCCTGCCGACTCTGTGTTCCGCCGTCTCAACATCCAGGGTGGCCGACAGTTCATCGTGTGCGATGTGGCCGGTCTCGAGGTGCCCTATCAACTCACGTCCGACGGTCAGCTGCTCATACAGGCAGGTGTCGCCCCTCATGGCCGTCAGACGTTTACCATCCGTCGGGCGGTACCCAAGAACTATCCCACGGTGTGCTACGGCCGTGTCTATCCTGAGCGCAAAGACGACTTTGCGTGGGAGAACGACCGCGGTGCCTATCGTGTCTATGGTCCTGCCTTGCAGCAGACCGGCGAAAAGAGTTACGGTACCGATGTGTGGACCAAGAACACGCCCGACCTGGTGCTCGACCAGCGCTATTGGATTGAAGACGTGGTGATGATGCCTCAGGTGGAAAAGCTGCGCCGCGAGAACCGGCAGCGCGGCGATTCGCTCTATCGGCTCAACTCCTATCACCACGACCACGGACGCGGGTCAGATGTCTATAAGGTGGGCCCAACGCTGGGCTGCGGTGCACCTGCCTTGATGGTCGACGAACAGCTTGTCTTTCCCTGGTGTTTCAGCGCATGCCGCGTCATCGACCAGGGACCGCTGCGGCTGACGGCTCAACTCGACTACAGCCCGACGGTCATCAACGGCGACACAGTGGTGGAACACCGTCTTGTCAGTCTGGACAAAGGCTCTAACTTTTGTCGCCTCACCGTGTGGTACGATGGGCTGAACACGCCCCTTGACCTGGCTTCGGGGGTGGTTGTTCATTCTGAGGCCAAGAAGGGCATTGTACTGGGTAAGGACTATGTGCACTATGCCGACCCTACCGACAATGTGCCGGTGAACAACTGCCAACTGTTCGTGGCTTGTCTGTATCCTAATGGTGTAGCTGAGACCAAGGTCCTGCCGTTGTCGCAGCCCGTGGGCGGCAACGAGGGTCATGCCCTGGGAATAGTCGAAAACTACATGGGCGAGCCCTACACGTATTATTTCGGTTCGGCCTGGTCTAAGTTCGATGTGCGCACCCAGCAGGAATGGCAGCAGCGCATCGAGTGGACGATGCGCTGCCTGCGTGAACCCATGAAAGTGGTTTTGGGAAAATAGTGTCAGTCGGCCGAGGCAAATTCTTCGAGGAAGCGTGTGTCGTTCTCGGAGAACATGCGGAGGTCGCTGACGCGGTATTTCAGGTTGGTGATACGTTCCACGCCCATGCCAAAGGCATAGCCCGAGTATTCCTTCGAGTCGATGCCGCACTGCTCCAGCACGTTGGGGTCCACCATGCCGCAGCCCAATATCTCTACCCATCCGGTGTGCTTGCAGAAGCCGCAGCCCTCACCGCCGCAGATGAAGCACG
>ERZ842401.600-NODE-600-length-52516-cov-15.726578_pt1 | contig 52516 bp, 47 predicted proteins | sample MGYA00521270_ERZ842401 | MGnify/ENA primary metagenome ERZ842401 (study PRJEB31892, sample SAMEA3878208) | bioreactor metagenome | biome: Moose rumen | place: Sweden | collected 2011-10 | study: EMG produced TPA metagenomics assembly of the PRJEB12797 data set... | reverse complement strand
GCGCCTTTGCCACGCACTCAACGCTGTCGGCAATGAGTTCGCGCGTGACGAGCGAATATTTCATGCCCTCATGCCCCATCGCGATTCCGTCGCACACGCCGATTGCAGGGAATTCCACGGGTGTGCCGCCCGCAAGCCGAACGCCCGCCTTTACCGCCTCGCTGATTCGGTCAAGCTCAATGTGACCCGGAATCAGTTCGTTTTTTGCACAAATGATGCCGACCATCGGCTGGGAAAGTTCCTCATCGGTGTAGCCCGAAGCATAAAAAAGAGAGCGGTGCGGTGCGTGCGCCGTTCCGACGATTGCGTTATCAGATTTCTTCATTTTGTACCTCGATAAAAAAAATTCTTTCGTGATTTTACCGCCGATTTTTAGAAAAATAAAGAGTTCGAGTCTTGCGCTTAAAAATATGATTTGTTAAAATTGAAAAACCTAGTTTTTTAATAGGAAAAACGATATATTTTTTTACTATGTATTTTTATAGAAAATTTTGGAGGGTTTTATGAGTTCTGATTTTAAGGGAGATTTTTCGTCTACGACCAATTCCTCGATTCCGGGTTCACACGGCATTTCTCCGTCGCCGTGTAGTGTTTCTCCGTTTGCTTTTGAAACGTTGTGTTCGCATGGACACGCTTCTGTTGATAAGTATACTGGAGCGATTGGCACGCCGATTGTTCAAGCGGCAACATTTGCGCACCCGTCGCTCGGTCAATCGACGGGTTTCGATTACGCGCGAGGTCCTCATCCTACTCGTCTGGAACTTGAAATGACGGTTGCTCAACTTGAAAAAGGAGAGTTTTCGCTTGCGTTTTCTTCTGGAATGGCTGCGATTTCTTGTTGGCTCAAACGATTTTCTTCTGGAGCAAAAATAGTTGTCAGCGAAGATTTGTATGGTGGAACCTGGCGCGTTTTTTCGATGTACGAATCTTATGGAATAAAAGCGATTTACGTTGACACGTCAAAACTTGACGAGGTAAAAAAGGCTCTTGAGGGTGGGGCAGACGCGCTTTTTATTGAAACTCCTTCAAATCCAATGATGCGCATTTCTGATATAGAGGCGTGTGCGTCTTTGATTCACGGCGTTGGAGGAGTTCTTGTTGTGGACAACACTTTTTTGACACCGTATCTTCAAAATCCGCTTGAACTTGGCGCGGATTTTGTTATTCATAGCGCGACAAAATATCTCGGCGGGCATAACGACGCGGTTGCAGGAATGCTCGTATACAATGGAAAAGAAAATGATGAATTTTTCCGTGCGGCGCAAATGGCGGAGGGGGCGTGTCTTTCTCCGTTTGACAGTTTTTTGATTTTGCGCGGAATCAAAACGCTTGCGTTGCGAATGAAAAAAGCGGAAGAAAATGCAAAAAAAATCGCTGATTTTCTTTGCTCTTCCGAGGCTGTCGAAAAAGTGTTTTATCCAGGATTTTCGGATTCTCCTGGATTTTCTGTGAATGCAAAACAAGCGCGAGGAAGTGGCGCGATGATTAGTTTTCGCGTGAAAAATGCGCACAAAATCCCCGATATTTTGAGTTCGCTCAATCTGATTTTGTTTGCAGAAAGTCTTGGTGGCGTTCAAAGTCTTATAACGTACCCCGAAACGCAAACGCACGTTGCGATTCCCGTTGAAATGCGCGAGCGAGTCGGAGTTGATAAAAATCTCCTTAGAATGAGCGTTGGAATCGAGGATTGCGACGATTTAATCAAAGACCTTTCTAGCGCACTTTCAAAAGCACTTTGAAAGTGCGGGCGGGGCGGGGCGAAAAGCCACGTCCCGTAATTCCTTGAGAGAAAAACGGCGGGCGGGCAGCGGGGCGAAAAGCAAATCCAAAAAAAATCAAAAAGAAAAAGAAAGGCGGGCAAAAAAGCGCGCGAACAAACACATAAGTCTATTCCGCGTAGCGGAAAAAAAAATTTTTGAATTTTTCGACAAATGTATAGTTGTAATTTGCTCCCAAAAAAAGCACGATTTTTATATGGAAAACGCTACGATTTTGGAAAAACATTTTCAGCAAACTGATTTTTGGGCAGATTTTAAGTGCGCGCACGGTTGGAGCAAGGTCAATTTTGCTGAAAATTCGGTTGAAACAACCATTCTTCTTAAAAATTTTAAGGCTGGTGCGTTTAACGCCACGCTCGCTTATGTTCCCATGGCTCCGTCGTTTTTGAGTGCCGAGGAACGCGAACAGTTTTGCGCTCGCTTGCATTCTTTTTCAAAAAATGTCAGAAAAAAACTGCCTTCTCAGACTTTTTGTTTACGGTTTGACGTTCCGATTGACTTTGAAACGGCGGCGGAGCGCGATTCGTTTGTGGAAAAAGTGCAAAAAAATGCGTTTCGCGTAAAAAAAAGTCGCGTTGACGTTCAGCCGCCAGACACCGTGATTCTCGATTTGTCAAAAAGCGAGGAAGAATTGCTTTCTGACATGAAGTCAAAATGGCGATACAACGTTCGGCTTGCAGCCAAAAAAGGGGTAAAAGTGCGGGCGGTTAGGGCAGGGGACGAGCATTTTGAGCGCGACGTTGCGTCGTTTTACGATATTTACAAAACGACCGCCGAGCGAGACGGAATCGGTTTACACCCGCTTTCGTATTATGAGGATTTGCTTGAGCGCGGAAAAAAATCTGAAGATTCTGATGTTGTACTATACATCGCAAGTCACGAGGGGGAAGACCTTGCGGCAATCGTTGTGCTTTTTCAAAAATCTGAATCGATTTATCTTTACGGTTGCTCGTCAAATGAAAAGAGAAATTTGATGCCTGCGTATCTCGTTCAGTGGACTGCGATTTGCGATGCCAAAAAATTCGGCTCTCGCATTTACGATTTTTACGGCATTCCGCCAACAAACGATGAAAAACATCCAATGCACGGGCTGTATTTGTTCAAAACGGGGTTCGGCGGAAAAGAAATCCATCGCCCGGGCAGTTTTGACGTGCCACTTTCGGTCATTTATTTTTTCTACGTCCTTGCAGAAAATGCTCGCGCTTGGTATCACAAAAAATTCTTGAAAAAAATTCGAGGAAGATGATTTTCAAACATGATTTTTGACTTCGGCTGAAATTCGGCGCACGATTTCAGGAATTCGCTCTGGAAAAATGCTTGAATAATTCATAACAAAATCGTCTTTTTCTAAAAAAGTGCCGTCGTCAAAGAAAAAATCAGAAAGAAGCGGAATCTGAATGTGCGCGTTTTCAAAAAGTCGCCGTCGGATTTCGCGGCAATCACATTTTTTTGGAAGCGAAAGCAAAAAATGCAATCCCGATTCTTTTTCGCGGATTTTTGCGATGTCTTTTAAGTCGCTTTCAAGAATTGCGCGAACGAGTGCGTTCCGAACGGAGCGATAGCGATTTTTCATTCTGGAAATGTGCCTGGCAAAATGTCCTCCCGCAATAAATTCAAAAAGCGTAAATTGCTCAAAAGAGGGGACTTGGCAAGAATAAAAACCGAGTTTTCGCTCAAATTCCAAAAGTAATTCGGGCGGAAGAACCATGTATCCCACGCGAAACGCGGGCGAAATCGTCTTTGAAAATGTGTTTATGTAAATGACGCGCCCTTCAGTGTCTTCGGCTTTGAGCGTTGGAAGCGGCTTTCCGCTAAAACGAAACTCGCTGTCAAACTCGTCTTCGATGATAAAACCGTGATGTTCGTTTGCCCATGTCAAAAGTTCCCGACGGCGACGAAGCGGCATTTTGATTCCCGTTGGAAAATGGTGTTCTGGCGAAACGTGCGCAACGAGTGCGTTTGAATCGTACAATTTTTCCACGCAAAGTCCAGCGTCGTCGATTGCAACGGGTTTTACCGATGCTCCGTTTGCTTCAAAAAGCCGTGCGATTTTTTTGTAACCAGGATTTTCGACAACGTACAATTTTTCGCGTCCTAAAAGGCTCACGAGCATTGAAATGAGCGACTCGCTTCCCGCTCCAATTACGATTTGCTCGCTTGAAACGCACAGATTTCTAAAATCAAACAGATAGTGCGCGATTGCCGCGCGAAGTGGCGCGATTCCTTTTGCGTTTGTGCGCCTAAGCAATTTTTCGTCGTTCGTGGAAAGCACTTTTCGCATGAGGCGCGCCCAAAGCGAAAACGGAAATTTTTGCGCATTCGCAGAAGAACTCGAAAAATCTGCAAAAAGGTCGGTTTCTTTTTCAAAACGGTGCACGGCTTTTTCGACTTGATTTTTTGAAGGCGTTTTTGAGTAAAACGGAATCGAATCTGAAACAAAAAAGCCGCTCCGCTCGATTGAATAGACGAATCCTTCGGAAATCAAATTTTGATACGCATTTTGCACGGTAATGATACTCACGCCCAAATGCTCGGAAAGTGCTCGTTTTGAAGGCAATTTTTCACCTTTTTTGAGTTCGCCGCTCAAAATCATGGTGCGGATTTTTGAGCAAAGGCTTTTGCACAGTCCTTCTGTTCGATTTTCAAAATCAACCGTAATCATCAAAAAGATTGTGGCACAAAGCGCGTTTTCTGTCAGCGACTTTTCAAAAAATGGCGTTTGAACGTAAAATGAACGAATGATTGACGTTTTCATTTTTGATTTGGACGGCGTGATAATCGATTCGAGCGCGGATTTGGCTTTTGGCGTAAACGAAATGCTCGTTCATTTTGGATTTGCGCCACTTCCTGAAAAAACGCTGATTTCTTTTGTTGGAAACGGCGCGAGGAAACTTGTTGAACGCGCATTGTTTGCTTCTTCGCATGGAAAAATCGGCGCGGATTTTGACAAATTCGAGGAAGCACTTTTGTGGTACGTCGCTTTTTATTTTGAAAATCCTGTGAAAAAGACGATTTTGTATCCGCGTGTGCGTTTTCTTTTGGAGAATCTTCAAAATCGAGGAAAAAAGAACGCGCTCCTCACAAATAAACCTGCAAAAATTGCAAAAAAAATCCTTGATATTCTTGACGTTTCGCAGTTTTTTGATTCTGTGGCAGGTCCTGAATTGATTTTGCAAAAAAAGCCCGCTCCAGATGGAATTTTTTATTCGCTTGAGCAGATAAATAAAAAATATTGTATGAATTACACCACAAAAAATGCAATTATGATTGGCGACAGCGCGGTTGATATGCAAGCGGGAAAATCTGCGCATTGTTTGACGGCGGGCGTTACGGGCGGACTTGGAAATAAAGAGAAATTGATTTTTGAAAAACCAGACATCATTTTGAATTTTGCGGGCGATTTGATTGAAAAAATCGATTGGCTCGACAGTCTATAGCGAAAAGTGGCGGGCGCGTACTTTCAAAATTGCATTGAATCATGCTAAAATGAACGAAAAGTTGGAGTTCAAGTCGATGAAAAATACGCTTTTTCAAACGGTTGGAAAAACGCGAATTATCCCGATTTCGCTAAAAATCCTTACGATTTTTGTGAGTCTTTTACTTTTGTCGAATTTTGCCACGAACTTCATAAATCTCAAATTGTCGCAACGGCACATAATAAATCTAAATAACACTGTCATGGTGAGCCTTTTGAAAGACGTTTATATTGCCGCAGGAAATCAAAGTCAGATTCTCGCTTTTTCGGGCGACAAAAAAGAAGCGGTCAGTTCAATCGCGCGAACGGCAAAAAAAGGATTTTCGCTTCCAAACAGTTTGGCTTTTGCGTTTGATTCTGACGGAAATATCCTTTTTTTTGTGTGCGCGAACGAAACGTCGTTTTACAACAATTTTGATTTTTTGAAAAACGGAAACGATGGTTCTGGAGAATTTGATTTTTTGGGCGAAGAAAAAAAAATCGACAAAAACGGCAAAGAAATCGAGCGCGTTCACCCTTTTGAAACAAAATTCACCGACGAAATCGCGCTCGAAAGCGTTGTTTCGGCTTTGAACGACGGCGTTCTTGACGGCTCTCTTTCGTTTAGTTGCAAAAACGGGCAGTATTTTGGCGTTTACAAATATCAATCGGATTGGTCTTGTTTTTTTGTTCGCGCGGAAAAACGCACCGACACGTTGCGCTCCAACGCAATTTTGTTTGGGCAGATTTCAATCGTGATTCTTTTGATGATTGTCGTTTTTCTTGTTGCGGGACTTTTTATGCTCAAAAAAATCCTTTTGAACATAAAGCGAATCACGGAAAGTCTGTACGAAATGCAGCGCGGACAAAAACTCGATTTAATTGACCTTTCGACTTCTCCAAACGACGACGTGTCGTATCTTGCGTGTTCGTTCAATTCGCTTTCTGGCACAATAAACAATCTTTTAGGCATTTTTCAAAAATTCGCTTCAAAAGACGTGGTGGCGCGTGCTTATGAGGAGCGGCAAATTCGGCTTGAAGGCAATCAGCGAAATCTCACGATGCTTTTTTCCGATATAAAAAGTTTCACGTATCGAACGGAAACGCTCGGAAATGACATCATCGACCTTTTGAACGTGCATTACGACCGAGTGATTCACGCGGTTCACGAAAGCGACGGCGTAATCGGCTCGATAATCGGCGACGCGATTCTTGCGATTTTTGGAACTGCGGAGGAGGGAAAGCACAAGTCGCTTTTTGCGCTTGAGTCGGCGTGGAACATTACGCGCGTTACGGCGGAACTTCGTGAAAGAATGAAAGCGCGTCGGCGAGAAATCGAAAAAACGCGCGTTCTTTCAGAAGCGGAGGAGCGCGTTTACAAGGCAGTTTTAATCGACGTTGGCGTGGGAATTGACGGCGGCAACGTGTTTTATGGAAACATCGGTTCGGACGAACACATGACAAATACGGTTATCGGCGACAATGTAAATTCTGCAAGTCGCCTTGAAGGTCTTACACGGATTTATCAACTTCCCGTAATCGTTTCCGAATATGTGCGCGACGAGGTTTTGCAATCTCAAAAAGAACTCGGAGCGGAAAAATTCGTCTTTTTTGAAATTGACACTGTACAGGTGAAAGGTAAAACCGAAGGGAAGCGCATATTTTTTCCATTGGATTCTCAACATACAACTCAAAACGACATCGAGAATTTTTCGATTTACGAAAACGCTCTTTTTGATTATTACAAAGGCAACTGGAACGAGTCGCGGGAGCGTTTTTCAAAATGCGAAGTTCCTGCCAAAACCGTTTTTCTTGAGCGAATGGGGAACAAAAACGCGCCTGACGGCTGGAGCGGAATATGGACAATGCAGACGAAATAACGATTCACAACGAAGTGCGGTTGTTTTTGGGCGACGAACTTAAAGATTTTGAAAAGGCAAAACCGCAATTATACGATTTTGAAGCCGAGTATGCGCAAACTCGAAAAAATAAAAATACGCTTGTTTGGATTTTACTTGTTTCTTGTTTTGTTTTGGTGGGAATAGTCGCATTTTCTGTTACAAGATACGTGTCTTATTCAAATAAAAACATAACGATTGACATAGATTCTTTTGACGATTTGAATATTCGCACGCTGTTGAACAATGTGGGCAGAGCTGAAAATCAACTTTCAAATGCGCGAAAAAATCTTGCTTCTTTGATTTCTGAAAGGGACGAAAATCTAAAAATCGCCGAAGAACGCAAGGAAAACGACCTTTTTACGCTCAAATCGGTGGAACAAATTTCTTCAGCGGATTCGATTCGGGAGCAAAAAAAGAAAATTGCAGAATCGTTTGACGAAACAGTCAAAACGATTCACGAAAAGTATGACGAGCGAATTAAAGAAGCGGAGGCTGAACTCAAAAATCTTGAAAAACGAATTTCCGCGTTTGATTCTGGAAAAGTGGCACAGGCGCAACAAAGCGAGGGCGCACTTGACAGTCAAAAATTGTTGCACGACCTTGAAATGAAAAGTCAAGCAGGGCAGTACGAGCGAACGATTGAATTGTTGCGCGCCCAACTTTCCGAGCAGCGAAAGCAAAGCGCGGAAGAAATGCGCCAAGCGATTGAAAATGTGCGACGAACTTTTCAGGCAAAAATCGACCTTTTAGACCCAGTTGTTCGCGATAATCGCGGCGAAGACATCAAAGTTCACGCGACTTTTGAGCGCACAACTCCGATTTCCGTTTTGGAATTGTCTGAAAAATTGTCGTCTACACAAACGTCCGAGCAATTTGCTTCAACCTATGAGCAGATTCGAGAGAAATTTTCAGATTTCAATTATGTTGCCGACATCGTGTCCACCGTTCCGCAAGAACATTCAATTCCGTCATACGTTAATTCTATGAAGTGGCTCACATACGAAATTAGCGAGGAAATGGCGGGCAATGTGGAAATTTTGCAAAAGCGGCTCGATAAATTTTCGTCTTTTCTTGAAATTCTTGTTTTGGAAAAAAATGCCGACGGAATCGTGCTTTCAAAAAATGAAACGGGCGAGATTTTCATCTTTGTTTCAAAAAATGCGCGCGAAAAAATCAACTCGGAAGGCACGATGGCAAACATCGGACTTGATGAAATAACGATTTTTCCAAGCGACGACGGCTCGATTATGACCGCCGTCATTTCCGACGAAGCGGCAAAACTGCGCATTTTGGAAGGGGCGGCGGTCGTTTTGAAGAGCGAACAAATCATTGAATAATTTTCCAAAATCGTAAAAAAAACGAGTTTTTGCAACTTTTTTTATTTATGCGCAGTCTAATTTTTAGTTAGACGCGACAATTACAACGCTAATTTTGTAAAGTAAGGAGTTTTTCAAAAATGAACTTGATTGGAGATTTTGTGCCAGAGTTTGCTGCAAAAGAAATTGATTACGATAAAATACATGATTTTAACATAACAGTTCCTGATAATTTTAATTTTGCATACGATATTGTTGATAAATACGCCAATCTTGAACCAAAGAAACGCGCACTCGTTTGGTGCGATGATTTTGGAAATGAGCGCACAATGAATTTTTTGGAAATGTCGGAGGCATCAAAAAAAGCGGCAACGGTTTTTGATTCGCTTGGAATCAAAAAAGGCGATTTTGTAATGCTGATTTTGCGTCGCCGTTGGGAATTTTGGCCAATTTTGCTCGCGCTTCACAGAATTGGCGCGATTGCCGTTCCTGCCACAAATCAACTTCTTGCAAAAGACATAGAATATCGCACAAATGCGGCAAAAATCAAAATGATTGTGGCTCTTGATGAAGCGCAAGTTGTCAAAGCGGTTGAGGACGCGCTTCCAAAATCGCCTTCCGTCGAAAAACTCGTTCTTGTTCGGACAAACGTTGGAAAAACGATGGAGCCAACAAAAGAATGGGTCGATTTTCACGAAAAATTCGCATCTTCTTCGTCTGATTTCAAAAGAAAAGAAGGCGATGGGAGAACAAAAAACGATGATACAATGTTGATGTATTTTACGAGCGGAACAAGCGGTTATCCTAAAATGGTTCAGCATAATTTTTTGTATCCGTTAGGGCATATCGTTACGGCAAAATTGTGGCAAAATGTTATAGAAGACGGGTTACATCTTTCCGTTGCCGAAACTGGCTGGGCAAAAGCCATGTGGGGCAAGATTTATGGGCAGTGGATATGCGGTTCTGCCGTGTTCGTATACGATATGATTCAGTTTAAGCCGTATCTTTTGATGCAAAAATTGGAAAAATATAAAGTAACAACCTTTTGTGCACCTCCAACGGTCTATCGTTATCTTATTCGCACGGACATTAAAAAATTCGACCTGTCAAATTTGAAATATTTTGTTACGGCGGGCGAAGCATTGAATCCTGAAGTTTACAACAAAGTTCTTGAACTTTCTGGAAAAAAACTCTTTGAGGGCTACGGGCAAACGGAATGCACGTTGCTTTCTGGAAATTTTGTAGGAATGAAGCCAAAACCTGGTTCAATGGGAAAGGCTGCCCCTGGGTATGACCTTGCGGTTTTGGATTCCGAAGGAAACGAGTGCGCGACTGGCGAAGTTGGTTCTCTCGTGATTCGATTGCACGGAAAACGTCCTGTTGGTATGTTTTCAGGGTATTATCTTGACGACGCATTAACTCAACAAGTGTTTAATGGAGGATTGTATCATACTGGCGATACAGCATATAAAGATGAAGATGGCTATCTTTGGTTTGTTGGACGTGACGATGACCTTATAAAGACTTCTGGTTATCGTGTAAGTCCTTTTGAGGTTGAAAGCATTTTTCAACAACATCCTGCTGTGCTAGAATGTGCGGTAACAGGGGTAAAAGACAAACATCGTGGGCAAGCAATAAAGGCGAGTGTGGTTCTTACAAAGGGAATTGAAGCAACTGTTGCTTTGGAACATGAAATCCTTGAGTTCGTAAAATCAAAAACGGCAAGTTATAAACATCCTCGGATTCTTGAATTCGTGAAAGAACTTCCAAAAACAATTAGCGGGAAAATTCGGCGAGTAGAAATCCGCGAAAACGACGCAAAAAAGCAAGACGAATAAGTAATTAAAACAATTTTCACAAAAAAAACGAAACTCCCTGCAAGATTTTTTCAAAAAGTGTTCGGAAGTTTCGTTTTTTTTATATGCAATATATATAAAAATTTACAAAATCAAGTCGGAAGTGGCAGTTGTCATACCAATTTCGCGACTCGATTCAATAAAATTGAGTGCATTTTTGCCATAAATCTGGAGCGTTGTAGAACAATCTGTCAAAAGAGCAAATCTTTGTGGTATAATATATATAAAAAGGTCGCGCAACGTGTTTGCAACGCTGTGTGACAAACTTTCGCCTGCAACAAAGATTTTGTCCGCTTTTTTTAAGTTGTCTATAAGAGCAAAGTTTGTTTTTGTTGTAGCATCAAACGGGTCTGATACTTCTGTCCGTATTGCGCTGTAATGTTCTGTAAGAGGATTCCGTGATTTTACAATAAAATTTACGGACTTTCCAGGAAATCTTTGCTCCCACTTGTTTACCGCATTCCAAACATCCTGTTGAATGGAAAATCCCCACGAACCAATAAGGCAGTGCGGTGGCCAAATTGTGAGTTGATAGCGACCAAGGCTTTCAAGCGAAAGCAGATAATCTTCAACGCGAGGACGGAGCGTGTCAATGACTGGCGTATATTTTCCGCTGAGAAAATCCGCGTGAGTTATAGTTGTATTTACAGGAATCTCGTTTCCGTCTGCCGATTTCCAAAAAGACGAATTTGCAATATGGAAAAATTGATGACAATCCATTGTCATATATATGTCATCTATTTTTTCGGCATTGTTTTCCAAAAAAACTACGACTCGTGCACAATCAGATTCTGCCCCTGGCACAAAGAGCGAACCTTCTGGAGAGCAAAAATCATTTTGCATATCTATTAACAATAACGCAGTTCTCATAATTAGAAGTGTATATGAATAAACAAAAATATGCAAATATTTTATAAATAGCATCATTGTACATATAAAAGTCTATTGCTAATATTAGTAAGTATTTATATGGAAATTGAATACAAAAATTTTCTTTTTATAAAGAATCGACTCGACTGCGAAAAAACTCGAACAATTTTATTATTCCACCGTCATTCGTTTTACGCTATACTTTTTTGTATGAATATGGAAGTTTTTGTTCTTGGCTGTGGAGGCATGATGCCTCTGCCGTATCGTCATTTAACGTCTGTGCTTTTGCGGCGCGATGGCGACCTTTTTCTTTTTGATTGTGGCGAAGGCACGCAAGTTTCTCTCAAAAGACTCAACCTAAAATGGAAAAAAATAGATGCGATATTCATCTCTCATACACACGCTGACCATGTAACAGGTTTGCCAGGTATGATGATGTTAAGTGCGCAAGTTGACAGAACAGAACCGCTCTACATTTACGGTCCTCCAAAAGTCGCAGAATATGTTGAAACAAGTAGGCGAGTTCTTGATATGTACATAAATTACCCTATTGTTATAAAAGAAATTACGGCTCCATGCGTGGTTCATGAAGGAAATGGATTTTACGTGCGAGCATTTCCACTTTCACATACAAAAACGTGTGTAGGCTATACGCTTGAAGAGTTGGACCGTCCTGGCGAGTTCAATGTGGAAAAGGCAAAGTCGCTCGGTGTTCCCACAGGACCTTTGTGGGGCAAATTGCAGCGTGGGGAAAGTGTGCGTTCTTTGGACGGGCGCGAGATTTTTCCAGCGGACGTGATGGGCGAAATGCGCAGCGGACGAAAATTCAGTTTTGTAACAGACACGATGTACATTCCGTCGATTGCGCGTGAAGTGAAGGGGAGCGACCTTTTGATTTGCGAGGGAATGTTTGCTGACGATTGCGAGGTGCAGGCGCGTGAAAAAAAACACATGACTTCTCGGCAAGCGGCGCAAATTGCGCGTGACGCAAATGTTCGGAAAATGGCGATGATTCATTATAGCCCGCGTTACACTGACCGCGACCTCGATGTGCTTTTGAAACAGGCGCGCGAAGTTTTTCCAGAAACCGAACTCACAAAAGACCGAATGATTTTTAATATCCCTTACGAGAATTGATTTTCAAAAAGTCGAAAAAAATGATAGAAATCAACCATTTTTCCAAAAAATATGGAAAACGAGAGGCGGTAACGGATTTTTCACTGCTTTGTAACGAAGGCGAAATTACAGCGATTTTGGGCGCAAATGGCGCGGGAAAAACTACTATACTCAAAGCAGTGTGCGCCAGACATTTTGCGACAGCGGGGAGCGTTCGCGTTTGTGGCGTGGACGCTCAAGAACAGCCTTCTTCCGTGCGAGTTTTGACGGGATTCGTGGAGGAAAATGCGAATCTTCCAGAAGAATTGTTTGTTCGGGAGTTTTTAGCGTTTCGCGCAGAACTGTTTTCACGCAAAAGCGAAGACATTGAGCGCGTAAAAAAATCGTGTATGCTTGACGAAATTTGGAACGAAAAAATCCACATTCTTTCAAAAGGTCAAAAAGAGCGCGTCAATTTCGCGCAAGCACTCATTCACGACCCGCGCGTTCTTGTTTTGGACGAGCCGATGAGCGGACTCGACCCCGCGCAGATTGTCCGAATGCGAAAACTCATTTTGTCGCTCAAAAAAGGACGCACGATTTTGCTTTCCACGCATTTGATGCAAGAAGTCGATGCGCTTTCTGACAAAATCTGCGTTCTCTCGCGCGGGAAAAGCGTGGCATTTGGAACTGCAAAGCAAATCGTTGAAAAAGCGCAATCAAAAACGATTGAAGAGGCATTTTTTTCGCTCACGTCGGAGGGGCTATGAAATCACACTTTTTTGCACTATACAAAATCGCGCTCGCTCGATTTTTCATCGAACCGCTTTTTTACATTTCTTCCATTGTTGTTGTGATTTTTTGCGCATTTCGATTTTTCTTTGTTTCGCGATTTTTTGTTTTGGGAGTTGGCTCAACGGATTTACGCACTTTTTTTTCGTCGTTTCTCGTCATTTCGATTTTGATTTTGCCGCTTTTTGCTTTGCGCCTTCGACCGCTTATTTTTGACGATTCGCTTCCGATTTCTCCAGAAATTCGATTTTGTGCACTTTTTGCATCTCAAAGCACCGCGTTTTTTGTTCCGATGGTGCTTCTTTCTTCGATTCCGTTGAGCGTTTCGTTCTTTGGCGACGTTGACGCGGGTCAAACCGTTGCGGGGTACATCGGGATTTTTTTATACGTCGTCGCGTCTTCTGGGCTTTCGATTTTTTTGTTTTCCGCGTTTGAGTTTTCGTCTGCCGTACCGTTCATTTTGTCGGTGGCAATCCTTGTGGCAACTGCTTCCGCGCATTTAATTCCGCTTTATTTGAATCTTGGCGGAATTCTTGGCGGATTTTTGCAAAAAATCAGTTTTTTTTGGCAAAACGACCCATTTTCCAAAGGCATAATCGACACTCAAAGCATCGCGTTTTATTTTATTTTGATTTTTGCACTCATTTTTCTTTCTTCGATTTTTGAAAAAAGGCGGACGGGACGAAAATTTCCGCATCGAGCCACGATTTTTGTTTTTCTTTCGTTTATTTTGCTTTTTCTTTCGAGCGAAATGATGTCAAAGCGGTTCGACCTTACAAAAGCAAAACGATTTTCCGTTTCTGAAACAACAAAATCCTTGCTTCAAAAAGCCGAATCTCCGATTAGAATCACCTATTATCGCTCGCCCGAACTGTCTTCCCGTTATCCGCAGACGAACGATGTCATTTCGTATCTTTCCGATTTTTGCCGTTTTGCAAAAGGTGCAACGTTTTCTGTTCAAAAGGCAGAACCTGAAAAACTTTCTGCGCTTGGAATCCGTGGGCAAAGCCTTAGAAACGAAACGTCGTCCCGCGTGGAGTTTTTGACGGTTTATTCTGCCGTGGTTTTGCATTACGCGGGAAATCAATCGGTCATTCCGTTCGTTCTTTCAACGGATACGCTTGAGTACGACCTTTCGCAACGAATTTCGCGTTTTATTTCAAAAAAAGAGCGCACCGTTTTGGTTTTTGCGGGAAATGACCGCTCGATTTCTGAAAATTATCATTTGGTTTTGCCGTGGCTTTCTTCGCGCGGATTTTCTCCAACGGAATGCGACCCTGAGTCCGCTGTTCAAGAAATCCAAGCATTGCAAAAAGGCGACTCGCTTTTGATTTTGGGTTCGTCTGCGATTTTGCAAGAAACGGCTCTTGAAATCGAAAAAGCGATTTCTCGTGATGTGGGCGTTTTTGTGGCAACGTCTCCGTACACCGTTCCGATTGAAAACGCTTGGGAAATCAGTCGAAGTGACGAAGATTTTTTGATTCCGATTCTCGAAAAGCGCGGAATTGAGTTTGGCGACGCGCTCGTTCAAGATGTGTCTTGCGTTCCCGCGACGTTTCAAAGTCTTGACAATTCGTCAGAATTTATCACGGTTAATAATCCGCAGTGGCTTTCGATTTTGCCGCAAAAAAATGCCGTTCGCGGGCTTTCGCTTTTTTGGGCAAGTCCGATTTTGTTGGACGACCAAGCCGAGTCGATTCTTGAAACGAGCGATTTTGCCTGGATTCAAGAAGAATCAGGCGATAAATCAAACGAATTTTTGACTGACGCTTCCTCGATTCCCAAAAGTGCGCACGCCGCGGATGCGGTTGCAGAAAAAATCTGTGTTTGCGCAAGAAACAAAAATCTCTCCGTGCTTTCCGACCAATATTTTGTCGATTCCACAATGACGGGGTTCATTTCTGGAGAATCGGTTGATTTACGCAATTTTGAATTTTTGAGCGCGGAACTGTTGCGCCTTCGTGGAGAAGAAAAACTTGCCGAGTTGATGGAAAAGTCAAGAAATTCAAACGATTTGTACAAAATCCTTGATGAAGAGAAATTTTTTTCTGCACGCACCGTAACGATTTTTGTCAATTTCGCGCTTCTTCCATTTTTGCTTCTTTGTTTTTGGATTTTGTCGTTTTTCATTCGGAGAAAAATATGGAACATAAAAAAATAACGCGACTATCTTTTTTGTTTTTTCTTGCGTCCGTTTTGATTTTTTGCATTTCGCTTTTTTTTGCACATTCTCGCTCGATTTCTCCGCGTCCGTTTTTGTCCGCGATTCTCAATCCGTCAAAAGAAAAAAAAATCAACAAAATCACCATTTTGACAGACGAAAACGAGCGACTTGAATTAAAAAAAATAAACTCGAATTGGTTTGCAACACTTTTCAACGACGAAGGCGCAACAACTGCCCGCGCAGAAAATTCTCTTTTGGAGTCGTTTGTAAAAAAGGTGGCAAAAATTAGACCGCTTTACAAAATCTCGGAAAATCCTTCCGATTTTTCCGCGTTCGCGCTCAAAGAAAATGCGGCCGTCGTGGAGTTTTTTTCGGACGAGGAGCGTGCGATAAAGGTGCTTTTTGGGCTTCGCGACGCGCTTTCTTCGCGGATTTTTTTTAGAAATGATGACAAAACCGTTTTTGAAACCGAGGACGATTTTTCGCAATTTTTGACAACTTCTTTGGATTTTTGGGCGTGTGGCGAGTTTTTCTCTGCGATAACAGAAACCGACGTTCAGTCGGTTCGTTTTGTTGCTCCCGAAAAGCAACTTGATTTTAAGGCGGATGCTTCAAACGATGATTTTTCGTCTCTTGCCCACTCACTTTTAATTCTTCGGCACGGAAATGTGAAAAATGCGCGTTTTTTTGGCGAAAGCCGTTTAGTCGCAACTCTTTTTGTTTTTTCTGGAAACGGAAACGCGGTCAAACTCGAAATTTTTGAAAATGCCGAGAAAGTCCATTTTTCAAAAAAAACAGAATGGGGAAGAGAGGGCGAAGAAATCGTAGCGGAAAATGCTTTTTACGAAATGAGCGATTGGACTTTTGAAAAAATTTTTTCATTATTCTCTTGACGTGTTCGCGTTTTTTGTGCTATTCTATCTTTGCTTTTGATGAAGCGTGTCTCCTTCGTCTAGTGGTTAGGACATCGGGTTTTCATCCCGACAACAGCAGTTCAATTCTGCTAGGAGATGAAAAAATCCTCGGTTTTTCCGAGGATTTTTTTTGTCTATTTTGTATGCAAACAAAAAAGACGAGCATATCGAAAATCTCAATACTCGTCTATTTTGTTTGGCTAATTTGTGTTCCGAATCTGATTTATGATGTCGGTGTATTGAGAACCGTATTTTTGATACAGTGGTTGCATTGCTTCTTGAAACTCTGCAAAAGCCGACGGAGAAAGTTCGATTATTGTGTTTCCGTTTGTGCGAACGATTTGCTCGCTTTCGGATTCTTTTTCTTTCCATCGCTTTATCTCAAATTCTTGTGTTTCTTTTGCGCACTGTTTGATGATTGCAACGTCGGCGGGGGAGAGTCTATCCATAACGATTTTTGAAGCGATGAGCATTTCGGGAACGCGCGTGTGCTGGTCAAGAATATAGAACGGAGCGACCGTGTAGTCGCCACCAGATTGGTACGTCGGCCAGTTATTTTCCGCGCCGTCAACTTTCCCGCTTTCAATCGCGTCGCGAACCGCGGCAACGCCAATGCCTGTAACGCCTTCCGCGCCAAGAGCCGTGCACATATCGACCATCATTTGATTGTTTTGAACGCGGATTTTTAACCCTTCCATGTCGGCAATGGAATTCACTGCGCGATTTATGTAGAAATTTCTCGCTCCGCCGTCGTAATAACAAAGTCCCACAAGTCCAGAGCCAGATTTTTCAAGGTCGTCAAGAAATCCTTGCCCGATTTGCCCATTCAAAACATTCCACATGTGGTCAGATGAACGATAGAGGTAGGGAAGCAAAATTGCGTTGAGTTTTGGAACAAATGCCGCCACAGGAGAAGCCGAAACGCGCGTAAATGCAAGGTCTCCCAATTTTAGTGCTTCGATTGCGTCGGATTCGTCGCCAGCGAGTGCGCCACCTGGTCGAACCTCGATTTTGATGCGCCCTTCCGTTTTTTCTTCAACAAGCCTCGCAAACTCGGCATCTGCAAGGGCTGTGGGGTAGCCTCGCGCGTGAACTTCCGAAAGACGGAGTGTTACAGGTCGCTTGGTTACCGTTGCCTTTTCATTTTTGCAAGAGCAAGCAAGGATTCCCGTTGCCACAAAAAGAAGAGCCGTATGTATCATTTTTTTTGTTTTCATAAAAAATCTCCTAAAAATTTCCTCAAAAATTCTGGATTATGGCACAAAATGTTTCTATTTTGTTTTCTCGCTCATTTATTCCGTTTTGAATCGGTCAATTTGATTTCCGATTTTGTTGATTGCATCTTGAACATTGCTCGAAACGCCCGCGAGAGCCATACCCGTTTCGTTGATTTTTCTTGCGCCATTCGCCATTTCTTTCATGCTCGATTGCATATTTTGCGTGGAATCTTGAAGAAGTTGCATTTCGCGCATAATTCGAGCGTTTCGCTGCGACATTTCTTTTGACGCTTTTTGAACTTCCACGGTGCTGTCGTTCATATTTTTGAGAGCTTCGCCGATTTGCTTTGAGCCAGCGTTTTGCTCTTCCATTGCGCTTTTGATTTGCATGACGAGCGCGTCAGTTTGCTTGATGTGATTTGCCACCGCGCTAAACGCTTCACTCGCTTCGTTTGAAGAAGCAACGACTTCGCCGATTGAATCGCGGATTTTTGTCAGTTGCTCGCCGATTGACCGCGACTGCGCACTCGACGTTTCTGAGAGTTTTCGGATTTCGTCCGCAACGACCGAAAATCCTTTTCCCGCATCTCCTGCGTGCGCCGCTTCGATTGCTGCGTTCATTGCCAAAAGGTTCGTCTGCTCTGCAATCGAAGAAATCGCAAGGTTTGCTTCGCTCAAAAGTTCGCTTTGCCCTTCAATTTGCTGAATTCGATTGTTTACGTCTTGCTGCTTTCCAAATCCCATTTGCACGTTTTCGTTCAAAGAATCAAAGGAAGTCGCCATTTTGTCAACGCTTGTTGTAACGGCGGCAATGTTTCCCATCATTTCCTCGATTGCGGCACTCGCTTCCTCAACGCCCGACGACTGATTTTCAACCAAATCGTCGAGATTTGTGATATTTTCAGAGATTTCGCGAACGGCTCCTGCCGTCTGCTCAACGCTGTCGCTTTGATTTGTAATCTGACTGTGAATGCCGTCAATATTTGCGATAATTTGCGTAATCGCACTCGACGTGTCTTCTGTTCCAGCAGAAAGATTTGAGCCGCTTTCTCCCAACTCGTTTTTTGTCCCTTTTACGTCTGCCATGATTTGTTGCAATTTATCAAGGAAAAAGTCAAAGTGAATTATGAGGTCGCCGATTTCGTCGCGAATGAACAGTTTACAACGTTTTGTCAAATCCGCATCTCCTGTTTCAAGTTCTTTAAGGAAGTTCGTAACGTTGTAGATTCGCCACATGAGCCATTGAACAAATCGGTAACTGAAGAACGCGAGAATCAAAATAACAATTATGGCAATCGGAATAACTCTTGTAATCGTATGATTTCTGATGTCTGTAACCATTTTCATAGACCGAGCGATAAATGCCATGCCAGAAATGTCGCCGTTACTCGACACAAGCGGAAAGTAAACGCTCATGTATTTGTTTCCGTTTATCGTAACGTTTCCGTGATATTCGTTTCCGTCGGAAAGAACCGCTTTTGTTACGTCAGGATTGTCAAGGACTGTTCCAATAAAATTGTTTCCGAGCGTTGTTGAAACTCGCTTTGTTCCATCAAAAATAGTACATTCTGCTGTGTACGAGGATTTTACTTGCTCCACAATATCGCCGTTTATAAGCGAGTAGGCAGCGACCACCGTTCCAACCACTTTGCCGCCTGCGCGAATGGGAGCCACCGCAATCATCGAGTAGCCAGCCGAGCCGAGTTCCTCGTAGGAGTAACCTGCCGTTCCGCGAAGTGCGCTTTTTACCGCTCCCACCGACGAAATGCGCGTTCCTTCCGAAACGCCGTCTCCTGCAAGAACCGTGCCTTCTTTGTCTGTTACAATCAAAATTTCCACGTTCAACGTGCCGTTCGCCCAATTCAAAATCGAGCGAAGATTTGCCACGTTGTCATTTGCAATTCCTTCCGCGATGTCTTGTCGATTTGAAAGCAACATCGTGTCCGCTTCCAACGTGTCGCGCCAATCTTTGAGCGTCATGTCAAGTCCCGTCGCAAAGTTCAAAAGGTCTGTATCCGTTGAAGAGCGCACACCTTGGTCAAAAATATTGAGTTCCAGTACCGCCACTCCAATAACGCTCAACGAAACAGAAGCGATTATCATACTCAAAAGTTTTGTTACAATTCTTACGCCGTGTTTTGCCTTTGTGTCAAATCTGTCGAGTTCTTTTTTTTGTTTTGCCATTAGAATCTTCCTTGAATTGAGAAAAATGAAAGTCTTTTCTATTATATTATATATCGACCGTTTTTCTACATTTTTTTTCTTACGACTTTTTTGAACTTCTTGTCGAATTTTTGATGATTTTCTTTTTGATTCATGGTATAGTAATTTCATTATGAACGCAGAAGAGTTTTACACAAAGGTCAAGGCTGACGCTGGATTGCAAGCAGCCTTGGAAGAGGCGACGGACAGCGGAACGCTCGCAGACTTCCTGTCTGCAAATGGCTGCACGGCTTCCGCCGATGAGTTTTCGGCCTGCGTTGCGGCACATGATTAACCAGTCCACTTTTTGCGGTTGGTTTTCCCGCGACCTTGAAACGCCCCACTTTTGGGGCATTTTTTTTTCTTAAATCAGCCAAAAAAGCGCGAACACACAAAAGTTGTACAATGCGTGTACAAAAAATGGCACAAAAATCGAGCGAGTTTTCAAAAAACAGCGTCGGAGCGCGATTGCGCACAAAAACGCATTCAAAATTCCAAAAAATCCTTGATAAAAATGAGCCAGCGAAAAAAGTGCGAGCGGGATACATTCTAAAACGAATCGCCTGAATGAGAAAAACGAATCGTTTTCTTTTTCAAAAAAGAGTGAAAAGCGAGAGGGGAGATAGAGTCGAAAAATCACTTCCTCTGAAAAAGCCGCGCATGGCGTTCCGAGTGCAAAATTTATCCATCCGAGTGCGTTTTTAGGAGGCAGGATTTTTTGTTCGGGCGCAGAAACATTGAAAAGGTGCAAAAACAAAAGCGAAACGGCGGAAATCAAGCACAATGAGCCAAAACAAATATTTGCACATGAAAGACAACGGATAAAATCCGCGCGTTTTTGCTCTTCAAGAATCGGTTTTGTGTGAAAAATCCGCGTCGGAAACTCCAAAACGAGCAAAAAAGAAAGAATCGCAAGAAAAAACACGCTCGCGTTGTACTCCGCAAGCATAGGGGAGGCTTGAACGCCGTCTAAAAAATACGCAAAAATCTGCGAAAAAATCGGGTTCAAGACAAAAAGTGCAAAAACGAGCGCAAATTCAAGCAACGTTTTTTTCATTTTTTGAAACAATTTCAAAAGAAAAGTCCGCGAATTGCGGACTTTTTGTTTTAGTATTTGCTATCCGCAAAGCCAATCCAGCCTTCGTTTTCGACGAGTGCTTTTTCAAATCCTTCGAGCTTGAACGGATAGCTTTTTGAGAGTGAGCCAGCGATGAGCTTCACTTTCCAAGTGCCGTCCTCTTTCTGCCCGATTTTGCATTCGCAGTCCTTCGTGCCGAAAGTGCGGAACATATCATCGATGTCTTTTTTTGGCATGTTGAGTGCCAAAAGACCGCAGTTGTACATGTTCTGATAGAAGATTCGCGCGAAGTTCGGAGCGATGACGGTGTAGATTCCGTTCACTTCCAAAGCCCACGGCGCGTGCTCTCGGCTTGAGCCGCAGCCGAAATTCTCGCGCGTGATGATGACCTTTTTGTTCGGGACATCGCGCTTTGCGTCGAATCCGTCAAGCTTCAGGTCTTCGAGCAGATACGGCTTCAACGCCTGCTTTGAGACTTCCGTAAGATATTTTGCAGGGATGATTTCGTCAGTGTTAATGTCTGAGCGATCCAAGAAAAGTACATTTCCACCAAATGGTTTCATAATTTAGCTCCTTTATTTTTATTCTTTGAAAAGTTCTGAATTCGTGATTGTTCCCGTGATTGCCGTCGCCGCAGCAGAAGCCGGACTCATCAAATGAACCATGCCGCCTTTTCCCATTCGACCGTTGAAGTTTCGGTTCGTGGTTGAGGCGCAGACCTCTCCCTCGGCAAGAACGCCGTTCGACATTCCCAGGCACGCTCCGCAGGTCGGGTTCGTAACGCAGAAGCCCGCCTCAAGGAATGTGTCGATGATTCCCTCCGAGACCGCCATCTTGTAGATTTTCGGAGTGGCGGGGGAGACGATTCCGCGAACGCCGTCAGCGAGATGATGCCCCTTGAGGACTTTCGCCGCGATTCTGAGGTCAGAGATTCTTCCGTTCGTGCATGAGCCGATGTAAATCTGGTCAACGCGAGTTCCCTTCATCTCCGAGATTTTTTTGATTTGGTCGGGCTTGTAGTTTATCGTGCAGACCGGCTCCAAGTTCGACAAATCTTCTGTAATCACCTTTTCGTAGGTCGCGTCGTCGTCGTCGCGCCATTTCGCGTAATCGGCGATTGCGTCCTCCTTCGTCTTGTATTCGTCCTTGATGAATTCCCAAAGGTAATCGACCGTCTTTGCGTCGGGGAAGCAGATTCCGCTCGTGCCGCCAGCCTCGACCGCCATATTGCAGAGAGTCATGCGCTCCTCCATGTCCATGTTGTCAACGACAGGTCCCGTGAACTCGACCACGCAGTTCGTCGCGCCGTTCACGCCGATTTTTCCAATCAAGTGCAATATGACATCTTTTGCGAAAACGCCTTCTTTGAGCTTTCCGTTCAGGACGAATTTGATTGACTTAGGCTCGCGGAACGAGCAGACACCTTTCAAGATTCCGACTTCCAAATCCGTCGTGCCAACGCCCGCCGCAAACGCACCGAACGCGCCGTGCGTGCAGGTGTGGCTGTCGCCCATGATGACCGTGAAGCCCGGGCGCACGAAGCCTTTCTCGGGGAAAATCGCGTGGCACACGCCGTTCGCGCCGATGTCAAAAAAGTCCTTGATGTTGTTGCGCCTCGCCCAGTCGCGAAGAATCTTCGACTGCGTGGCGGTCTTGCTGTCTTTTGATGGCGTCACATGGTCTATGACCGCCTTGATTTTCGTGGGGTCGAACACGCGGTCTTTTCCGCGCTCAACTAAATCATTGATTGCGACAGGAGTTGTGATTTCGTGGCAGAACACGCGGTCGAGCTTCAAGACATAAGTTCCCGAAAACGGCGTGTCAACCAAATGTGACTCAAAAATCTTTTGGGCGATAGTTTTTCCCATTTTGTACCTCTATAATATGTATGTACAATGCGGTGGTTGAGTTTATCGAAACCACCTTGAAACTCAGTCATTTGCTAGTTGCTACGCAAGCGCACAGGCTCAATGACCGAATTCCTGCATTTGTTTTCTAATTTACTACATTTATCGGCTTTCCAGCCAAGAATGCCTTTATGTTCTCGACTTCGATAGCCAAAAGCCTCTCGCGGGTCTCTCTCGGTGCCCATGCCAAGTGCGGCGTAATTACGCAGTTGGGGGCTTTGTAGAGCGGATTTTCAGCACTCATCGGCTCTTTTAATAGCACATCCGCCGCATAGCCCGCAATTTTTTTGTTGTCGAGCGCATTTCGCACAGCTTGCTCACAAATCATGCCACCACGAGCCGTGTTGATTAAAATGGCAGACGGCTTCATGAGCGCGAGCGTTTTTTCGTTCACGAGTTCCGTTGTCTCAGGGGTGAGGGGAGCGTGGAGCGAAAGAAAATCTGACTGCGCGAAAAGTTCTTCTATAGAAACAAGCGAGACTTCCGATTTTTTTGCATCCGCAACTTGAAGCGATTTCAAGTTTTTTTCAAACGATTCTTTTGAATGAGCGCACACAATCACATTCATGCCGAACGAAAGCGCGATTTCAGCCACTTTTTGCCCGATGTGACCGAAGCCGAAAATTCCGAGCGTTTTGCCCGAAAGTTCGGTGAGCGGAGAAAGCCAGTAGCAAAAATCGGGATTTGAAATCCATTTTCCCGCGTGAACGGATTCTGAATGAAGGGCGACTCGATTCGTAAAATACAGGATAAACGCAAACACATGCTGCGCCACCGCGTTCGTGCTGTATGAGGGAATATTCGTGACGGTGATTTCTTTTTCGTGGCAAGCCTTTATGTCGACTACATTGTAGCCCGTCGCCAGAACGCCGATGTAACGGAGACGCGGACAGCACTCAACGATTTCTTTCGTGATAAAAACTTTGTTTAAAAGAATGATTTCACTTTCCCCGATTCGCTCGGCGACAAGGTTTTGAGGAGTTCTGTCATATACGGTAAATTCATCTGCGAGAGCCTTGATTGAATCCCATGAAACATCGCCTGGATTCAGTCCGTACCCGTCAAGAACCGTGATTTTCATTTTTTTTTCAGATTTTTTGATTATCCAAGAACGGAAACGCCCGAGCCTTCGATTGCTGCCGTGATTGCCGCTTCGTCGCCATCAAACTCAACGAGAACTTGCGATTTATTCGGGTCGGCAACGCATTTTGAAACGCCTGCAATCGCACTCACTGCTGCTTGCACTTTTTCAGCAGTGTCTGAATCAAACATTCCGTCAACATATATCTTTTTTTCCATAATTGAAGCCTCTGAATCGGTTTAACCTAGTTTACATTGAAAAAATCGAAAATTCAACAAAAATCGGAAGCGGAATTTTTCTTGTTTTCTTTGAGCGTTCGTCCCAATTGCCCGCACGCTCCGCCGATTTCTCGTCCGCGTTTTGTTCGGAGCGTTGCGTTTATGCCCGCGTCCGACAGTTTTTTCAAAAAAAACGCGCACTCGCTTGCGCTTGGTTCTTTGAACGGCAAATTGTCCACAGGATTCCACGGAATGAGATTTGCATGAACGTTCAACCCTTTTGCAAACTGTATAAAATTCCGTGCAGATTCTTCGCTTGTGTTTTTTCCGCCAAGAAGAGCCGCTTCAAGCGTAACGCGCTTTCCCGTTTTTTCGCAAAAATAGCGAATCGCCTCGCGGAGCGCAGAAAGGTTGTTCGATTTTGTTACAGGCATTAACTCCGTCCGCAAAATTTCGTCAGCCGTTGTAAGAGAAACCGCGAGCCGCACGGCAGGACCGTTGTCTGCAATGTCAAAAATACCACTACACACGCCACTTGTAGAAATGGTGATTCTTCGGCTTGAAAGCGCGCGACCATTTTTGTCCGTAAGAATCCGAATCGCTCCACGCACTGCGTCAAGATTCAACATCGGTTCTCCCATTCCCATGAATACTATATTGTCGAGTTTGCCCGCGTGTTTTTCAAGAAACAAAAATTGCTCAACGATTTCTCCCGCCGTAAGATTTCGCGCAAAACCGAGCCGTCCAGTTTGACAAAACGCACAGCCCATCGCGCAACCGACTTGGCACGAAACGCATGCCGTTCGCCTGCCTGCTCTGTCGATTAAAAGCACTGTTTCCACGGCAAGAAAATCGGAAAGTTCAATTTGGAGTTTTATCGTGCCGTCGGAATCTTTGAGAATTTGAGAAACTCGAGAAGAGCGGAGTAGGGCGGTTTCTTTGAGTTTTTCGCGGAGAGAAACCTGTAAATCTGTCATCTCGTCAAACGTTTCCGCGCCACGACCTATCCACTTAAAAATCTGGCGAGCGCGAAAGGCGGGCGAAAGATTGAGCGCAGTTGCGATTTCATCCGCAGAAAGCCCCGCTACTGGAATTTTTTGCGGCATTACGATTCCTCGATTTTTGCAAGCATATCGCTCACCGCTTGGCTTTTTATGCCTTGTTTATTGAACGAATTGAGTGTTTCTTTCGCTTTTTCTCGATTTCCCATTTTCAAAAAACAGTCGGCAAGGTCAATGTAAAGGCGATAATTTTTTTGGTCGCCTTTTATGAGAGTTGCAAGTCGTTCTACGGCTTCGTCATATTTTCCTTCACCTTTACAAATGAGTGCTAATCCGAGGGCTGCGTAAATATCAAAGTCGATGTTCATCGCTTTGTTGTAATATTCTGTAGCAGTTTTATAATCGCCCGTATTTCGATACGCATCACCCGCCCGCGTTAAAATCACCTTGTTTTTTGGGTCGATTTCTAGTATACGATTCCAATATTCGATTGAACGAAATTGTTGATTCATGCCACGATAGCAGTCGGCAAGCCCAAAGAGCGCGTAAAAATTCTGTGGTTCGTTTTGAAGAGCTTTTTCAAAATAGGGAACACCCTTGTCAAATGTTTTCAGTTTTCTGTGGCAATTTCCGATAGATGTTAAAACTCGAATATCTGCTTTGTGTTCATTTGATTCGAGCATTTTTGTCCAATAAAAAAGAGCGTCCTTGTATTCCTTAAAATCGTAATGCAAATGCCCCAACCCAATGAGCGCGTAAGCATTGTCGCTCTCCATTTCAAGAACTTTTCGGTAGAGTTCTTTTGATTTTTTGAAATCCCGCGTTTTTCTGTACGCATCCGCAACGCGAGTTAATACGGTAATATTACGGTCATCGTGTATAAGATACTGCTCCCAAATGTCTATTGCCTTATTAAATTGACCGAGAGCCTTGTAGCAATCGGCAAGTCCAAAGAGCGCGTAATTATTTCCAGGATGCGAGGCAAGACAACGCGAATAAAATAAAACTGCCTCGTCAAAATGACACTGTTTTCGTTCGCTGTCGCCCATTCCAACGAGCGCGTAATTGTTGTTCGCATCAATCTCAAGAATCTTTGAAAACGCTTCCTTTGCTTCGTCAATTTTATTTTCTTTTAGAAACTCGTAGCCCTTTTTGGATAAGTCGGAAAGCTCGGAATCCTGTTTGATTTCTGGAAAATTGTCAGTTATTGGAAAATCCATTTCTTTCAAAAAGTCTTCGCTCATCGTATTTCCTCTTTTTTTTTCATTTTTCTTCAAAAAATATCAGTCAACAAAAGTCGCCAGCAATTTTGAAAGTTTTTCGTAAATCTCTTCAGATTTTTTTTTGTTATGCGCCAAAACATAATATTTTAGAGCGGTAAGTTCTTTATTTTTGTCTTTGTACCAATCTCCGACCCGCGTAAGTCCGTCAGAATACCCTGTTGTTATAAAAATGCGCAACGCTTCTTCGATTTTTCCTTGATTAAAAAGAACGTTTCCCTTGCGATTTAACGAAACTTTTTGCTCGCTTGAGAGCGTTCCAATCGGTTTTTCCGTAACTTTTATAAAACCGTTCGGAATTTCATGCTCGTCAAGCGTTTTTTTTACGTTTTCTGTTATCACTTTTGACCTTCATTCGCACAAAAAATTGACTTTTTGATGAGCCGCATCGTCGTAGATTGCGATTTTTTTATGTCTAAGATTATCATAAGTGTCATATTTGTCAATAGTTATCTATAATTTGGTATAAAATTTTTTTGTTATATTTTTCATAGCAATTTATAATGTAAATAAATGCAAAAATTTGTTACTTTGACTGAGAATCTTGCGGATTTTTTTCGCGGACTTTATAAAAATTGACGATTGAACGCCCGTACACTCGCTTGTCGCTCAAAAAAAGAGTGCCAATTTCCTCTGGAAGTGCGTCTTCTTCTGGATAATGAACCAAAACCGTGCCGTTTTCGTTCAAAAGTTCCCGCTCGCTTATTGTTTTGAGCAAGTCGGTACGGAATTTATACGGAAACGGCGGGTCAAGAAAAATATAGTCAAATTTGGAGCGACACCGCTTTAAAAAAAGTTCCACGGAAAGAAAATGACACAAGATTTTTACGCCACATTCTTTTTCTGTAATCGAAACATTTTCAAGAATCGTTTTTGATTTGATTTTGTCTTTTTCGCACAATTCTACGTTCGGAGAGCCGCGAGAAACCGCTTCAATCGCAACCGTGCCACTTCCAGAAAAAAGGTCAAGCCAAGATTTTCCCGCTAAATCGCCAAGAATTGCAAAAACGCTTTCTCTCATTCTGTCCATCGCAGGTCTTATGATTCCGTCGGGACATTTTATAATTCTGCCTTTGAGTTTTCCGCCAGTGATTCTCATTTTTTGCCCCCGAATCGATTTTTGAAAGAAAGCGACCAAAAAACGTCGTCCCGCTCGATTTTTGTGTTTGCATTGGCATAATCGAACGCGGTCATTCCGTCGGCAGTGATTGCTTCGCGCTCGGCTCCGTTTTGCAAAAGCCAAGAAATAGTTTTTGTGTCCGCGTTTGATTCTGCCGCGTACATAAGCGCGGTTTTTCCATAAAACGGCGTGTTGAGCGAAATTCCGCGCTTTTTGAATTCTTCAAGAACGCTAATGCTCGCTCCAGATTGAACGGCGTGCATAAAAGAGGCGCGAACATCTGTTTCAGTTGCCGCGCGATTTTCAAGCAACGCCGCCGTTACAGAAGGCTCTTTGTTAAAACCCGCGGCAATCATCAGCGCGGTAACGCCAAAATTATTCTTTCGCCTAAAATTCGCGCCCGATTCCAAAAGAACGTTCACCGCTTCGGGATTTTTTTGATAGCGAGCGGCAAACATGAGCGCAGTCCACCCGTCATTATCGCCAACGTCAACCGCCGCCCCAGAATACAAAAGGTCTTTTATTTGATTTATGTCGCCATTTTTTGCGGCTTTCATCAAAAGCGTGCGTCCATTTTCATCTCGCGCATTCACGTTTTCAATAAAAGTCCGCCCCACATCTCCGCGCGAAATCCGCGAATCATAATCGGCGTAATCGTAAAGATACTCCGATTTTTCCTCAACTTCGATGTTTTTTATGGCTTCAATCGCCTTTACAAGGTTTGTTTGCGTTTCATCTTTTTGCGGCACAATCGATGACGGCGGCGCTGGCTCTGATTGTGCCGATTCCGCTTCGGCTTCTTTGATTTCTTCGGGCGGAGTTTCGACTTCCTCGACCTCCTCAATTTCTTCGACTTCTTCGGGCAAAGTTTCAGACGGAGTTTCGATTTCTTCGATTGTTTTTTCGACCGACTCTTCTAAAGGGGAAGCGGCAGACTCCTCGACTTCCTCTGGAATATCCAGACTTGGAATCGTTGACGGAAGATTTTGATATTTTTCTGGAATGGGAACGTATTTTGAAAAAAGTTCAAAAATCTCCTCTCTCATTCCAGGCATTTCGTTTTTGGCAGCGTAATCGTAAGAATCTTGCCCATTGGAATCTGTTGCAGAAATGCGTTTTTTTCGTTTGCTGCTAAAAAAAGACGAATTTTTGAGAATCATCTCCACGACTTCAATGTTTGACGAGTGGCGAGCGGCGTACATAAGCGCGGTTTTTCCGCTTTTTGTTTTGTAATCCACGTCGATTTCAGCGTCAAGAAGCAGTTTTATGATTTCGTAATCACGGTCAAATTTGAGCGCAACAATCAAAAGATTTTCGTTGTCATCTCCGCGCGTTGCTTTGTACAGATTCGTGTTTTTAAACAGTTCCATTTTGAGCGCGTTTGCCGTAATTATTTCCGATTCGTCCTCGACCATTTCAAAAACGCGCTCGTTTTTTTCCTCTCGGCTCGTTTTTGAAAAAAGCGGCGCAAACAAAAGCGTAGCGATAACGATAAAAATCAGCGTTTTTTTCATTTTCTCAAAAACTCCCTCAATTTTTTTTCAAAAGTTACAATTCAAGCCATTTTCCGTCGGCGTTCAAATACCAAGTCGCACTGATTTTTGCCACATTCGCGTTGTACCAACTAATCGAGCCGTTCCTGTTGAGAATCGCGACTCGATTTCCCGCGCGAACGATTTTTTGCGGCATAGATTCGCCTCGTTCGTAAAGAAAATCGCGCCGAGTTTGAACATTATATGCCCTTGCTTGACTTTTTCCAACGTTCGTATAGACATTTTTTGAACCGACCGACAAAAATGCGTCCGTGTCTTCCTCGTTGAACGGAAGAAAAGTTCGGGCAGTTCGTTTTTGCGTGTCAAACGAAAAAACGTTTGTATTTTGCTTTCCGTTGGAAGACGAAACGACGATTCCATAGATTTCATTTGCATTCGATTCGTCAAAATCGAGCGAATACGCAAACGAACCAGAAAGAGAAAGCGGGACGGTTTCTTGCGTTTTTGTGTCAACGTACAAAAGCGGAGTTGCGGGATTGGTGGCAGCCGTTTTTGAAACATACAAATCCGTTTCAGAAAGTAAAAGCGCGTCCGTGAGAGATGAACCTGTGTAAAGCGTTTCCTTTTTTCCAGAATCGAGCGCGTAGCGATTTACCACAGAATCGGCTTCAACCGTGACGCAATAATTTCCAAAAACCCGAAGCGATTGCAGTACGCCACTTGGAGTAAAAATCGTTCGCTCTTTTCCGTCGGGCATTGAAACAAACAAAACGCTTTTTCGGCTTCCGCGCGACCACAAAACAACGCCCCCGTCCGCTGTGGCAATATTTGTGTGTCCGTTGGAATTTCTGGCTCTTTTGTCGATTGCGCTTTCGTCATACGCGCTCTGAAAAATCAAATCTGGAGTCAAAATGTAGCAATCCGCTCCGACCGACGAAATGTCTAAAACGGTGTCGTAGCGGTCGTCGGTGATTGGAGAGAGAACTTCAACTCGCTCCATGTCATAGGATTCAAATTTGTAGACGTTTCCGCTTTCTGTTCCCGCGTAAATAAAATCTCCAAAAAATGCCGCCGAAGTTATTTTGTCGTCGCTTTTTAATCCGCCGTAAGTTCGCACAAGTTCAGGCTCTCCAACGGTTCTGCCGTTTTTATTTTGAATTCTGTAAAGCCGAAATTGTCGTTGTTCGTTCGTTATGTAAAAAAGATGTTCGCGACAATTATGCACAATGACGCTATTTGCCGCGCTGAATTTTCCCGCCGTGCGCCCGTTTAGAGCGTGAAGAACAACGACGCTTCTGTCTTTTATGCCTGCCAAAAAAATCGAATTTGCAAACATCGTTACGTTGGAAAGTGCCGATTCCACGTCGAACTTTGCTTTTTGCGCTCCGTTTTGCAAATTGTAGTACGAAATTTGCCCAAGTGGAGAGTAGAGAACGAGATTTTGTTCGCTTGCGCCTGTTGCCGAAAACGAAAAACTCGCGATATTTTCGTCGATTTTTTTTGGCTCGATTTTTCCGCTTGACGAATTTATGAGAAAAAGTCCGTTTTGAGCCGCCGTTCCCACGATTACATACGTGCCTTGCGCCGAAAACGAAAGACTCGTTACCGATTCGTTAAATCTAAACGCAAATTTTCGCCGTTGATTCTCCCAATCCCAAACGCTCACTCGATTAAAAAGCGCGCCGTCGGTTTCGTAAACGGCAACATCAATTCCATTTGGACTTTGCGCTATTTTTTTTATATTCAATTCAGAGATTTGATAATGCTCTCCGAGGTCGTTTTCTTGCCATTTTATCAAAAATCCGTCTTTTCCTGCGCTAAAAACGCCACTGCCATTTGACGAAATGACGGAAACGCCTTTTAAGTGCGCCACGCTCGATTCATTTGCAAAAAGAAATTCGGAAAAAACAAAAAAGAAAGCGCAAAAAATCAAAATGCGTTTGTAAATCTTATTTTTTTTCATCAATTTTCACCTGATTCCTTTGAAAAAATACAAAATGTCGTTCATCGTCGAAAACAAAAACAGCGACACAAGTATAGAAATTCCAACGATTTGAGCGATGAACCGAACGCGCGAAGAAAGGCGTTTTTTTGTTATCGCTTCCAAAAGCGACACGATGAGCAAAAATCCGTCGAGGGCGGGAAGCGGCAAAAGGTTCATCACAAAAAGTGCCACACTGATGTACGCCGTAAATTGCAAAACGGGTGCAAAACCAAATTGTGCCACGCCGCCAAGTTCTGCGGTGATTCTCACAGGTCCGCTCAACGACTCCGAAAGTTTTGTTTCCGCTCTAAAAAGCGAAAAAATGCCCTCGATGTAATTTTTCAAAAAAACGCACGTTTCTTTTGAACCTAAAAAAAGCGCGAGCGGAAACGGCGAACCGTGCGTCATTTTTTTTGTATTTGAAACGCCAAGTTTTCCGATTCCGTTTTCGCTTTTGATGTCAACGTCAAAAAAAAGAACGCTTCCGTTTCGATTTACTTCGATTTTTGCGTTTTTTCCTGCAAGCGGCGACACAAGTTTTGGAATGTCGGAAAAATCCTCGACTTTTTCGTCGTTTATCCGCACGATTACGTCGCCAGAGAGCATTCCTGCGTTTTTTGCCGCAGAGTCGATGTTTTCGGGAATCGTAATTTCGCTCTCTGAAGAAAAATACGGATGCGGGAAAAATTCCACGGCAGAAAGCAAAATCAGCGCGACAAAAAAATTGGCAAGAGGACCTGCAAACGCGATTAGTGCGCGAAAAATCGGTGGACGACCGTAAAACGAATCTTTTTCACATTTTGTAAAATCGATTTCGAGGTCTTGTTCGCCTTTCATTGCGCAATATCCGCCAATCAAAAATGCAGAAATTCTGTAATCCGTTTCTTTGATTTTTTTGTGAACAAGAACTGGCCCCATTCCAATCGAAAACGCTTCCACAGTAACGCCACAAAAGCGCGCAGAAATAAAATGCCCCAATTCGTGCAAAAAAACGAGCAAAGACAAAAGCAAAAGACCGATTGCGACACTCATAAAGTCTCCTTTTTACAAAAATGCTTTTGCTTTTTCCCGCGCATTTTTGTCCGCTTCAAAAACGTCTGTTAAGTCGCGCACACTTTCAGTCCATTGTCCGTTTTTCAAAACGTCCGTAACAATTTCTGCGATTTTTGGAAAACCGATTTTCCCGTCGATAAACGCCTGCGCCGCAATTTCGTTTGCCGCGTTAAATGCAATGGGAAATGCTGCGTCTTTTTGTGCCGAAAAAAACGCAGCATCGAGAAGCGGAAAATCTTCTGTACGAGGTTTTTCAAAAGTAAGAACTCGCTTTTCGCCCACAACGTCCGTAAAATCAAACGGCTTCATCGAGTTTTTTTTGATTTTTGGAAAAGTGAGCGCGGAAAGAATCGGATGGCGCATATCTGGCTCGCTCATTTGAGCGTAAACTACGCCGTCTTTTAAGCGCACAAGCGAGTGAACGATGCTTTCAGGATGCACCACAACGAAAATGTCTTTTGCGTCAAAATCAAAAAGTCTACACGCTTCAATGACTTCAAGTCCTTTGTTTGCAAGCGTTGCGCTGTCCACGGTAATTTTTACTCCCATGTTCCAGGTGGGATGATTTAGCGCGTCGGAAAGCGTGGCGTTTTTGATTTTCTCGGAAGTCCACGTTCTAAAAGGACCGCCACTTGCTGTGATTATCAATTTTTCCACATTTTCTTTTTTGCACTGATTCAAAAGCGAAAAAATCGCAGAGTGTTCGCTGTCAACGGGCAGAATTTTCGCCCCGCTTTTTTCAGAAATCCGCTTTATAATCGGGTACGCCATCACGACGCTTTCTTTGTTTGCAAGCGCAAGGTCAACGCCCGATTCAAGCACCACAACGCTTGGAAGCAGCCCCGAACTTCCCGCAATTCCGTTTACGGCAATATCTGGCTTCGTTTTTTCGATAAGATTTTTTAGACTTTCGGCGAGTTTTTCTTTTTCGATTTGTGACGTTAAAAGCGTTTTTGAATCAAATTCAAGTCCGAGTTTTTCGAGTTCCGACGATTTTGTGTGAGCGGTCATTGCGCAAACTCGAAAATCTTTTTCGTTTTTGATTACGGAAAGCGTGCTTTTTCCGATTGAACCTGTTGCACCAAGGACGAGAACTTTTTTCATGTTCGCCTACTGAAAAAGAATTGTGTAAGAAAGATAGAAAATCGGAGCGGCAAAAAGTATGCTGTCGGAGCAATCGAGCATTCCGCCTCGACCTGGAATCAATTTGCCAGAATCTTTGACTCCCGCGCTTCGTTTGAACACGCTTTCGACTAAATCGCCGACTATCGCAAAAAGAGCCGTCAATACGCTAATCAACGCGACTTTTGGAAATGAACCGAACACTTCTGGAAAAATCGCATTTCCGATACACCCCGCTGCAATCGCTCCAAAAAATCCGCCTAAAAATCCTGCAATGCTTTTGTTTGGACTTGCCTTGATAAGACCTTTGTTGTTTTTTCCAAAGAGATTTCCAAAAAGCCATGCCGCGCTGTCGCACATGAACACGGAAAACAGAAAAACGGCAAGAAGAATGCGCGAATGAGGCACAACGGTGAGCCGCGCGATAAATGCGGGAAAATACCCACAATACAAAATTGTGAACGCGCTTGCGGCAAGTCGGGAATTGGACGCAGAAAATTCTTTTTGAGTTATCGCTTCCACCGCCATTGTAATCATAATCGCGCCCATAAAAACGTAATTTGAAAGGGATTCATGGAGCGAAAAAATCGCGCACAGAGAAGCGAGCAAAGTCGTTAAAACGCTCAAAGGAACAACAAGCGTTTTACTTTGACACCCCGAACCGCGACTAAAAATCGAACACAACTCGCTTGAAGTCAGCGCACTCATCAAAATAAGAATGATGTGAATCGGCAGGTGATGAAAAAAGTCAACGTAAACGAGTCCCACAAACAACGGCACGCCAACAATGAACGTTGCAAGTCTCGGTATTACTTTTTTTATTCCGCTCATATTTTACGCTCCGTTTCTGTAACTCCACCGAATCGTCGGTTTCGTTTTGAAAATTCATCTATACTTTTGATGAATTCTTCTTCCGTGTAATCTGGCCAAAGCGTATCCGAGAAAACCAACTCGGCATACGCGCTTTGCCACAAAAGAAAATTTGAAAGTCGTTTTTCTCCGCCCGTGCGAATCATCAAATCAACGTCTGGAAAATCTGGATTATCAAGCGAACTTGAAATGAGTTTTTCATCAATTTTTTCGATTTCAATTTCTCCGTTCGTTGCTTTTTTTGCGATTTTTTGAATCCCGCGGACGATTTCGTTTCGGCTTCCGTAATTTATTGCAAGAACACACGTAGTTCCTTGAAAAGATGACGTGTCAATCATCGCATTTTCTAACTCGGAACGGATTTCAGACGGAAGTCCATTTATGTCGCCAGTATGTCGTATTCGGATTCCATTTTTTTTGTAAAATGCGAACTCCGAACGCAAATGTATTTTTATGAGCGACATCAAATAACCGACTTCTTCTTCGGCTCGTTTCCAATTTTCCGTTGAGAATGTGTAAAGCGTAACGAATGGAATGTTGAGTTTGGAAGCGGTGGCGATGATTCGTTTTGCCGCTTTTAATCCTTCTTTGTGCCCTGCCGTGCGAGGAAGAGCGCGTTTTTGCGCCCATCTGCCGTTTCCGTCCATAATTATTCCAATGTGAACGGGAAGCGATTTTTCCATCGTTTTTACATTTTCAAGCGTTTTTTCCAAGGAAATTACGTCCATTTTTTATTTTTACGAAAGGATTTCCTTTTCCTTTGCCTCAAAGATTGTGTTTATTTCTGCAATAAACTTGTCTGTGAGTTTTTGCAAAGAATCAGTTTCCTTTTTCAATTCGTCTTCGGTGATTTCTCCCGCTTTCTGCCGTTTTTTGAGGTCGTCGTTTCCGTCGCGACGCACGTTTCTAATGGCAGTGCGATATTCTTCCGAAAGATTTTTTGCTTGTTTTACCAATTCCTTTCGCCGTTCTGCGGTAAGTGGCGGAATTGCAATCCTGATAACTTTTCCATCGTTTGATGGATTCAATCCCAAATCCGCCGTCAAAATCGCCTTTTCGATTTCTGTTATGAGCGATTTGTCGAACGGAGAAATGACAACGCTTCGCGCGTCTGGAATTGAAACCGTGGCAACTTGATTCAACGGTGATTTTGAGCCGTAATAATCAACGCGCACTTTGTCAAAAATCGAAGCGGAAGCACGTCCCGTCCGAATTGCTCCAAGCGCGCCTTTGAACGACGCGATGCTTTTTTCCATACGTGCCGATGCATCAAAAGCCATTTTTGACCTCCCTAAAAAATTGACCTAAAAAATAGCGCGACTTGTCTTATATGAGAGCCTTGAACAAATGTCCAAGGCTCATTTTTTAGAAAAATCCGTTATTTTCCAAGAATGTAGAGCGACACTTTTTCAAACGAAAGTTTTGCGCCCGCGCTCTTTCCAACTTCGTCGAGTTTTTTTGAAACAGAAACTTTGTCGTCCTTCACGAATGGTTGGTCGATAAAGCAAATTTCTGCAAGATGCTTATTGATTTTTCCTTGAAGGATTCCCGCTTTGACATTCTCAGGTTTTGAAGCCACTTTCTCGTCCTGCGCCATCTGCGCCGAAAAGATTTCCTTTTGCTCGTCGATGTAAGCCTGTGGAACGTCCGACTGCTTCGTGTACGCTGGAGTGAATGCCGCCAAATGAAGACAACAATCTTTTGCAAACGTTTTTACGCTTTCAGCGTTTGAACCCGAAATGACTACGACCGCCGCCGTTTTGAAATCAGAATGAACGTAAGTTGCCGCAGCAGAATCCGCTGGAACTTCAATGATTTCAAGTTTTCGGAGCGTCATGTTTTCGCGGATTTTTGTTGCAAGTTCAAGAACCAAATCCTCAAGCACTTTCTCGATTTTTGTGTAGCCGTTTGCGAAAACCTCGTCAAGCACTTTTTCTCCAAGCGCAACGAAATCCTCGTTTTTTGCCACAAAGTCTGTTTCGCACGTAATTTCAGCGACGGCGATTTTATTTCCATTCTGTCGAACAAAAACACGCCCCTCGCTCGTTGCTCGCTCCGCGCGTTTTGCAACGGCAGCAAGCCCTTTTTCTTTTAAAATTTTCTCTGCTTCCGCTGCGTTTCCATTTGCCTCCGTAAGTGCTTTTTTGCACTCCATCATGCCCGCGCCCGTTTTGTCGCGGAGCGCTTTTACATCGGCGGCTTTTATTTCAGTTGCCATTTTTATACTCCAATTTTTCTACTTTTATTTTGTAAACTTTTCTTCCAAATCCTCTTCATCATCGTTGGAGTCGTCAGCATTTTCGTTCTTTGACTCTTCGGAAGGTGTATAGTTTGAGTAATCGTCAATTTCCTCGTCATCTTTTTTTGTGGAAGCGTCTGTAACGATTTCCTCTTCTTCGCCAAGCGTTTCGATGATTTTGAGTCCTTGCTCGTTGTCCGCTTCAAGCACCGCGTTTGCAATTACGGAAGTGAAAAGCGAAATTGCACGAATTGCGTCGTCATTTCCTGGAATGGGGTAGGTGATTCCGTCAGGATTGCAGTTCGTATCAACGACTGCGACCACAGGAATCTTCATGCGAATCGCCTCGGCAACGGCGTTTTGCTCCTTGTGCGTGTCAATGATAAAAATCACGCCAGGAAGTTCTTTCATGTCTTTTACGCCACCAAGATTTTTTTCGAGTTTTGCTCGCTCTTTCAAAAGTGCTGAAACTTCTTTTTTGGTGAGGTTGTCGAACGTGCCGTCAACTTCCATTTTTTCGATTTTCTTAAGTCTTTGAAGGGATTTTTTTATTGTAGAAAAATTGGTGAGCATTCCGCCGAGCCAGCGATTGTTCACGTAGAACATTCCGCATCTTTCGGCTTCTTTTTGAATTGCCAGCTGTGCCTGCTTTTTTGTGCCTACAAAAAGCACCGTTTTTCCCGATGAAACGATTTTTCGCACCGCTTCATAACTGTCTTTTATCGCTGCAATCGTTTTTTGCAAGTCGATAATATGAATTCCGTTCCGCTCCGCGAAGATATATTTCTTCATGCGGGGGTCCCATCTTTTTACTTGATGTCCAAAATGAACGCCAGACTCAAGTAAACTTTTCATGGTTACAACTGCCATAACCATTCTCCTTCACCGGAAGCGAGCGATTTTTGCTTTTGCTTCCACCGAACTCTGTTTCTCCGTTTTTGTGAAAAAACGGGAAGATTTCGACCTTCGATTCCCGCGCACGGCGTTCCTCGAAAACCGGCAAGAATAATTTGATTTTGCAAAAATTATCAAAAACAAAAACCTTGCGTTTTCAACATATCATAAACGTCCGAAATGGGCAACCCCACAACGTTTGTGTAAGAACCTTCGATTTTTTTGACGAACATTCCTGATTTCCCTTGTATTTTGTATGCACCTGCGGCATCTTTCCATTCGTTTTGCTCCACAAGCCAATCAATTTCAGAATCTGTCATTTTCAAAAATTCAACGCGCGTTAAAACGCTTCTCATCTCAATTTTATTTTTCTGAACATTAAAAAGAGCCACGCCCGTAATTACTTCGTGCGATTTTCCAGAAAAAGATGACAAAAAAAATCGCGCTTCGTTTTTATCTTTTGCCTTTCCGATTGCTCGTCCATTGAATAGTATCATTGTGTCAGCTGCTAAAATCAATGAATTTTTTTTATTTTCGTTTGCAACCGATTCGGCTTTTTTTCTTGCAAGAAGTGCAGGAATGAGCGACGCGGGCGTTTCGCTCGGAACGATTTCGTCGCATTTTGGCAAAACAACTTGAAACGAAACTCCCATTTGACTCAAAAGTTCCTTTCTCCGCTCCGAAGTGGACGCAAGCAAAATTGTTTTCATTTTTTTTGCCCTCCTTGACAATTCACATTCAATACGATACGCTCATTTTTACTTGAGAGATTAGCTCATTTGGATAGAGCGTCAGCCTCCGGAGCTGAAGGTGGTGCGTTCGAATCGCATATCTCTCAATTTTTTTTGTAAATAAAAAAGCAGGGAAAAATCCCTGCTTTTTTGCTGTCAAACGGTGCGATTATTTTCCGTCTTTGTTTCCTCTTGAAGAAGAACTGCCAGATTGCTGGAGTTTTTTGAGCAACTCAAGCGCACGGTCGCGAACTGGTTTTACGTACTGATAATTTGTTGCAATCGCTCCAAGGTCTTGAACCATCGCATTTTTATCCTCAACGGAATCCGCGAGTTTTTCATACGCGATAACAACTTCAAGCGCGAGACTTGATGTTGGATTCAAAACACGATTTCGTTTGTTTGCCCAAGCAATCGTATTTACAACTTCATCTCTGTCATTGATTCCAATGTCACCGAGCGAGCGAACTGCTGCCGTGATAACCATTGGCTCGCTGTCTGCAAGTGCGATTTTTACAAGACTCTGCTTTGCCTCTTCCGTTCCGACTTTTCCCAAAAGTTCGCAAGATTTTGCGCGAATATCAGGATAATTGTTCATAAGGCGACCGTTTGTGCGAGATTGCGCCGTAACGCCTTCTCCCGCAAGGTTTCCAAGCGCAACAATCATGTCTGGCGTTGCTCGACCTTCGTTTACTGCATTTTCAAGATACTGAAGGGCGACCAATTTGTTGTCGCGTTCATCAGAATTCGCAAGTTCCGTGATAACAACGTCCTCGACCGTGCTGAAATACGCGCTTTCGACCGACTGCTCATCCTTGCCAGATTGTGCAAAAACACCAAACGCTGCAAGAACTACAACGGCACACGCCGCCGACTTTTTCAAAGACTTCATAAAATCCTCCTAAGAATTCTATTTTTGAAATGTTTTACAAAAAGTATAAATCAACATCTTACAAAAAGCAACGAAAACCGTTTTTGAAGCAATTTTATTCGAGCGGAGGAAGATACACTTTCCATTTTCCGTTGATTTTTTTGAAATAATAATAAATCAAATCCGTGTTTCCTTGAACATCAACGGCTTTAACATACGTTTCAGAAACATAGCGAATTTCTGTAATCGTGCGCCCCTGCCGCGCTGGAACAAAAACGTACTTAAAATAATCTTCAAGCGATTTTAATTGCAACCCACGAACAGGAAGCCGCGAAGACGCTTTTCTCAAATTTGCCGATTTTGACCAATACGAAACCGAATCAGAATCCACGTATCCAATCCATTTTTTATACTGCTTTTCTCCCATAATCGCAGCAAGTTCTTCGATTATTCCCATGATTTCCTTTTTGTCTGCTTCAAACGTATCTTTGTCAACGTGCACATCGCCCACACTTCGAGTGTACTCATCATCAGAAGGAGAAGGGGCGGGCGGCTCTGCTTTTTTCTCTTCTTTGACAGGAACAGACTCGCTTTTTAACTCTTCTGTTTTTTTAGGCGGCACAGGCTCTTCTTTTTTGGGAGGCGCAACTTGAGGTTCTGGCTCTTTTTGTGGCGCAGGAGGTTCTTCTTTTTTTTCCTCTGGCTCGATTTCGACTTGTGGTGGAAACTCAATCTGCGGCTCTTCTTGAATTTCGGTTTGCGTTTCCGCCTGAGGCTCTGGAATTGGAGTCGATTCGCTTTCGATGTTGTTTGCGCGATGGCAAGAAAAAATGACAAGAGAAAGCAAAGCAAGGAGCGTATATTTTGTTCGTTTCATAAACAATTTCACTAAAATCTTATTTTTGAATGTAAAAAAAAATGAAAAAATCTTTGGATTTGTTCAAAAAAAAATGCTGATTTTTTGTTTATCTTATATAACTTGCTACATTTCGTCAAATGCGCTATTTTTCTCAAAATGACAAAGGCGATTTTTCCAGGTTCGTTTGACCCACCAACGAACGGACATTTGAACATAATCGAGCGAGCGGCGCGTCTTTTTGACGAAATTGACGTTGTAATCGCGCAAAATGTAAAAAAAACGTATCTTTTTAGCGCACAAGAGCGACTTGGCGTTCTTTCTGAATTGACAAAAAAATTCAAAAATGTTTCCGTTCATATTTGCGAAACGCTCATTGTGGAATACGCTAAAACGAGTGGCGCAACGATTCTTCTTCGAGGTATCAGAAATTCGCTCGATTTTTCTTACGAATTCGACCTTTCGCTGATGAATCGAAGTCTTGACGATACAATCGAAACGATTTTTATTCCAACCGACCAAAGATTTTTGACGTTGAAATCAAGCGCAATAAAGGAACTTGCATCGTTTTGTGGCGACGTTTCGAGCATGGTTCCAATGGAAGTTGCAAAAATGCTTTCTGAAAAATTCAAGAAAAATTCCACCCGTTGACAATGTTTCAAAAATCGGTATAGGATAGAGAGCATTGTTATTGAATTAACAAAAAATACAAGCGAGGTTACATAAAATGGCAGTACCAAGAGCAAAAACTTCAAAGGCTCGCACACGCCGAAGAAGAGGCGTTAATATGCGTCTTGATGCTCCGCAGTTGGTTGAATGTGCAAATTGCAGCAACCTTATCATGCAGCATCATGTTTGCCCAAAATGCGGTTTCTATCGCGGGCGACAAGTCATTACGCCAGAAAGCAACGGCTAATCGACGAGTTATAAAAAAACGTTTGATTATCAAACGAGCAGTAAAAGGAGTATTACTATGACAGACGAGGAATTGTTTAGCAAAATCCAGAAACTCATCGCTGAGAAATTGGAAATCGAGGAAAGTTCAATTAAAAAGGAATCTTCATTCCGAGGTGACCTTGGAGCGGACAGCCTTGATACTTACGAATTGGTTTATGCAATCGAAGAAAATCTTGGCGTTCAGATTCCAGATGAAAAGGCAACCGAATTTGAAACTGTAAACGATGCGTTTGAGTTCATCAAATCGGCGCAAAAATAACCGTTTTATTTTTACGATTTTGCAGCACAGGTCAAAAACCTGTGCTATTTTTTTAGACGCGAAGAAAGAGGAGGCAGCATGGGTTTTGCGGAAATTTCAAAAGAACGTCAAAAAAAACTTTCTGATTTTTGCAAAAAAATCGGAATACAATTCAAAAATCTCTCCCTTTTGGATTTGGCTTTTCATCATCGCTCGTTTTGTAACGAAAATGCAGAATTTTTGCACAAAAATAACGAGCGACTTGAGTTTTTGGGCGACAGTGTGCTTGGAATGGCAACGACTTCATTTCTTTTTGAGGACATGAAGGAAAATCCCGAAGGCGACCTTGCCAAAATAAAAGCGGCGGTTGTCAGCGAAGAAACGCTTGCTCCAATTGCAAAAAAAATCGGAGTCAGTTCGCTCTTGGTTCTTGGAAAAGGCGAAGAATTGAGTGGCGGGCGCGAGAAAAAGGCGATTTTAGCGGACGCAGTGGAAGCCATAATCGGTGCGCTTTATCTTGACGGCGGTTGGAAAATTGCGCGCGAATTTGTGCTTTCTTTGATTGTTCCAGAAATTAGAGCGGTTCAAGAAAATCGCGCTCACAAAGATTACAAAACGCTTCTGCAAGAATGGTATCAAAAAAAACAAAAGGCAATTCCTGAATATCGTTTGGTTGGAAAATCTGGACCTGAGCACAATAAAACGTTTTCGGTTGTTGTTCGACTCGGCGAAATTGAGTTTGGACCTGAGCGCGGCAAAAGCAAAAAAGAAGCGGAGCAAAAAGTCGCTCGCATTGCTTTTGACGAATTGACAAAAGTTCCGTAATTTTGGTAGAGTTTTTGATATTCTTGTGGTGGCGGTTTGATTTTTGTTATTTTCTACGTCATCGGGCAAGAAAAGGAGTTTTTTATGAGAAAGGGAATTCATCCCGAATACAAACCGACAAAAATCGTTTGTGCTTGTGGCAACGTGATTGAAACGTTTTCAACGGGCGGAGACAAAAATGGTTCGATTTCTGTGGAAATCTGCTCTGCATGCCATCCGTTTTACACTGGAAAGCAAAAACTCGTTGATACCGCTGGACGAATTGACCGATTCAACAAGCGATACGGCATCAAAGCAACTGCGGAGTAACCAAAAATCCCCTGAAAAACAGGGGATTTTTTTTATGGCGCACTGATTTTCCAAAGGCGGTGAGGACGAGTGTGCGCAAAATCCTCAGGAATTGAAGTAGCAGTCCAATCTTCGATTTTTGAACAAACGTCCGAAATCGCGGAAGCGTCGAATTTGAGTTTTTTCGAGTTTGTAGAAAAATAAAGCGTTCCGCCAGAATCGAGCAAAGAAATGCACGCGCGAACCTGTTTTTTCCAATCGAGATTTATGTCAAGCGTGTTTTTTGTCGCCTTGGAATTTGAAAATGTTGGCGGGTCAAGAATAATGATGTCGTATTTTTTTTGAGTGCGAATCGCATTTTCCAAAAAAAACTGCACGTCGGAGCGAACAAATGAAAATTTTGAATCGTTTTCGTTAAAACCGTTCAATCGAACATTTTTGCACGCCCAATCGAGATACGTTTTGCTCAAATCCACCGATTCCACCGATTTTGCGCGACCTTCTGCGGCGTAAACCGAAAAAGCACCCGTATAGCAAAAAAGATTCAAAACGCGCTTTCCGCTGCACGTTTTTCGCACTTCGTTGCGGAGTGGTCGGTGGTCAAAAAAAAGCCCCGTATCAAGATAATCGCTCAAATTGACAAAAAAAAGTTGCCCACATTCTTGCACAATCCCTGCGATTTTTTTTTCGTTTTTGATTTTTTCGTATTGATTTTCTCCGCGCTGTTTTTTTCGCGTTTTTTTGATAATCCGTTCCAAAGAAATGTCGAGCGTTTTGCTGGCGGCTTCAACCATTTTTGAAAGCCAAACTGCCTCGTCGTTTTCGTCTTTTTTGTATGGTCGTTCATAGAGATAAACGTGTAAAAAAGAGCGAGCGCGTTTTTCTGCGAGCGCATTTTCGTCATTTTTAGAAATTCGCTCGTTTTCTTCAAAAAACGCCTTTGCATATTCGGCTTTATCCTCGATTCCATCTTTGACAAACTCGTACAAATCCACCGCAAGCGGAATTTCTGGAATGTCGCGGTCGTAAAGTCGATAGCACGTAATTCGATTTTTTCTTGCCCACTTTCTGAGAAGGCGATATTTTTTTGCAAGCCGATTTGAAAAAAGCGTTGCCTGATAAGAAATTTTGTCGTCCATAAACGAATTTTACCACGTTCCGCTTTTTTTTATCACCCACATCGGAATTTTTGTAAGAAGCGCAACGAGAAAAATCATAACGAGCGCGTAAGCGTAAATGTCTTGATATTCGTTAAAATAACTACTCAAATATATCGCTTTTCCGAGCGAATTTTTTGTCTGAACGAGATATTCTGAAGAAATTACAAGTTTCATGCCCATTCCAACAGCATTTATGTATGCTTGCTTTAGATAACCTGTCATAAGAGGAAGATAGACGTAAATCAAAATTTTGGGAGAAAAATTACTCACAAGCCGATAAACGTCAATCAATTCTTGGTCAATGTGCAAAAATCCTTCGCACGTCGCTTCGCTTATGAGTGGAATGAGCAAAACGCTTGTGGCAATGTATGGTATATATGGATATTGTGTAAGAACCATAATTATAACGACAAGCACAATCATCGGAATTGAGCGAAGCATAGTCATTAACGGGGAAAGCAATTTTTTTACAAACGGAAACAGTCCGCTTACAACGCCAATCAAAACACCAATGACCGTGGAAAAAAACAGCGAAAGCGCGAGGTGAAATATCGACACGAAAATACATTTATACGTTTGTTTAGTAACAAGCAAACGTATAAACGCCCGAAAAATCTCGATTACACTTGGAAAAACAAGGTCGTTTCCTTTTGCTTTTCCAAGAATCTGAAGTAAAATTCCTATTAAAACGATTCCTAGAAAAAAGACGAGGAAATCGGAATGGTTTAGATTTTTTGATTCGTTTTTCATTCGGAAAAATAAAAATCATCGCTCGGAAGCGCACCGCCAAATTGCAAAATGTCAATATTTGCAGTAGTTTCAATTTGTTTTCTTGCGTTGAGCGCACTCATATATCGAATCGCACATTGTGGCAAAGCCTCGGTGATGATTTTTTCATTTGGAAAAAGACCAAGCGAAACGCCCGCTTTTGCAACGGCAGCAACGTCAAGCGTACATTTTTCAACGGATTCTTTTGCCTGTTTCAAATAATCTTTTACCGATTCTGGATGCTCTTCGATTGTTTTTGCTCGCACAAAAAGCCCTGCTTGTGTATACCCGTCAAATCCTGTTGCTTTTTTGTAAAGTTCATTCAAAGAATACGATTTTATGTTTTTATTTTTCATTTTTGCGGCAGAAAGAGAAGGTTCTGCTGTAAGAACAATCGAATTTGAATCGGAAAGCAAAAGATTTTGCGTATTTGCCGCCCCAGCCAAATAGTGCACGGACTTTGGTTTGATTTTATTTTTTTCAAGAACGGAAAGCGCAATAGACGAATTTATAGTATTCTCTCCAAAGAGCGTAATTCCTGATTTTTGAATATCTTTGAGTTTAAAATTCTTTTTTTGGGAAGCAAAATACAAATTTCCCCAGCAAACAACCGCTGCTAATTTGTATTGTGATTTTCCCATTTTGAACAGTTTCGCACCAGCGTTCAGCGGAGCGATTATAAAATCCGCATTATTGTTTGCAAATTCTGCCGTAATCGTTTCCGCAGAAAGAAACGTGTACTGTTGCGGATTTTTTTCTGCAAGCGTTGCAAGCGAAAGTGCGGGCGCACCCAGCGGCGCGGAAACGGTGATAACGTAATCGTCTGCAAAAAGACTCGCAATCATCAACATCGAGAAAAAGAGAAAAGAAATCAATTTTTTCATTATGAGAACTCCAAAAAATTGTTAGGATTTGCTAACTTTTTATCTGTAGAGTTAAAATAGTACAAAATTATTTGGCAAAAAGTCAAGAAAAAGTCTAAAATGGCGAAAAAAATCGAACTCTTCACTTAATTTTTCAAATGAAGTATAATCGTTTCAAAATCTCAATAAACGTGGTGAGAAACTTCTGTTTCAAAACAGGTCTAATCATCTTATTTTATTTTTACTTCGGAAATCAAAATTGTATGAATTATTCAGAATTACATCTTCACGAACATTTGCAAAAAGGCATTTTAGAAGCGGGATATGTTGAGTGTACGCCTGTGCAGCAAAAAGTGCTTTTGGTGTCGCTTGGGGGCGCGGATTTGTACGTGCAATCGCAGACGGGAACGGGAAAAACGGCGGCGTATCTTCTTACGATTATGCAACAACTTCTTTCTGGCGAAGGCGCGGAAAAAAAAGCACTCGTTTTGGTTCCCACGCGAGAACTTGCCGTGCAAGTTGAGGACGAGGCGCGAAAAATTGGAAAATATACAAACCTTTCGTTTGCGTCTTTTTACGGCGGCGTGGGCTATGAAAAGCAACTTGATTCGCTCAAAGCGGGCGTTAACGTGATTATTGGAACGCCAGGACGAATCATCGACCTGCAAGAGCGAAACAAAATGGATTTGAGCCGAGTGGCGTTTCTTGCGCTTGACGAAGCGGACAGAATGTTTGACATGGGATTTTATCCCGATTTACGAAAACTTATTCATCGACTTCCTGCAAGCGAAAAACGACAGACGATGCTTTTTTCTGCAACACTAAACACGTATGTCAAAAATCTCGCTTACGAATACACGCGCGGAGATGCGGTTGAAATTACGATTGAAGCCGAAAACATCACCGTGGACGAAATCGACCAAGAGTTGATTCACGTGTCGAGCGAAGAAAAACTCCCGCTCCTTTTGGGAATAATTGCGCGAGAAAAACCTGAAAGTCTCATAATTTTTTGCAACACAAAAAAAATGTGCGAAGTGCTGGCAAAAAGGCTTCGGATAAATGGAATCGAAAGCGATTTTTTAATTGGCGACCTTCCGCAAAAAAAACGACTCAAAATTATGACAGATTTTAAGGCGGGAAAAACAAAATGCCTTGTGGCAACTGACGTTGCGGCTCGTGGAATTGACGTAAACGATTTGGCGATGGTTGTAAATTACGACCTTCCAAACGAAGCGGAAAATTATGTCCACCGAATTGGGCGCACGGCGCGTGCGGGAAAATCGGGGAAGGCGTACACGCTTTGCTCTGAACAAGATGTCTATCAACTCGTTTCGATTGAGCGTTATATTGAAAAGAAAATTCCTTCAAGCGTTGCCGTGCAAGAAGATTTTTACGAAGACAAAAGTCGCGACATGTGGATAAAAACGGGAGATTGGAGCGAAGAGGGCGATGGCTCTTTTTCTTCGCATTCAAAAAAAGAGCGAAAAAGCGGAAAAAATCGACACAAAACCGAAACTCGAAAAGGCGAACGAAAAGAAGGCGAGCGACGAGGCAAAAACAAAAAACGCGGCGAAAAATCGCACGCAAGCGAAGAGGAAATTCAAAAAATTTCGAGTATGACAAGCGACGAGCGACTTGCGTATTTTAAGGAAAAATATGCAGGAAATCGCGATGCAAACGCGCAAAGTCAAAAAAAATCCGACAGAAAAAAACAACGAAAAAGAAGCGAAAACGCAATCTCAAAAAATACGCCAAAAAACACGGCAGTTTCAACCGTAAAATCGATTTCTGCGCAAAGTCAAAAAATCGAAGCCCCGAAAAAGAAAATGGGATTTTTTGAAAGATTAAAGTCGCTCATCGGGCGCGGGAAATAATTTCAGGAACAAAAAACAGGAGCAAAATAAATGATTACAGTTTCAGATGTATCGCTTCATTTCAGCGAGAAACCGCTTTTTAAGGATGTCAACATCAAGTTCACGGCGGGTAACTGCTACGGAATTATCGGCGCGAACGGGGCGGGGAAGTCAACCTTCCTCAAAATCCTTTCGGGCGAGCAGGAGCATGATACCGGCGAGATTTTTATGACACCCGGCGAGCGAATGGCTGTTTTGAGCCAAGACCACTTCGCTTTTGACGAATTTTCGGTGAAGGACACGGTAATGCAAGGCTATCCAAAACTTTACGAGGTGAGCCGCGCCCGAGATGAAATTTATTCAAAGGCTGACTTTACCGAGGAGGATGGAATCAAGTCTGCCGAGCTTGAAGCCGAATTCGGAGAGCTGGGCGGATATGAGGCGGAGAATCAGATTGAGCAGATGCTTAGTGGCTTGGGATTGGAAGAGAAATTCCACGACAAGATGATGAGCGAGCTTGACGAGAGCCAGAAAGTGCGTGTTTTACTTGCCCGCGCGCTTTTCGGAAACCCGGACATCTTGCTTTTGGACGAGCCTACGAACGGCTTGGATTTGGAATCAATAAATTGGCTTGAGGACTTCCTCCTTGACTTCGAGAACACGGTTATCGTCGTTTCGCACGACCGACACTTCTTGAACACAGTCTGCACGGTTACTTGTGACATCGACTTCGGAAAAATCACGCAGTTCGCCGGAAACTACGATTTTTGGTATCAGATGAGCCAAATCTTGCAGAAACAAGCGAAAGACCAGAAAAAAAAGAACGAAGAGAAGGCGAAAGACTTGCGCGAGTTCATTCAGCGGTTCGCGTCGAACGCGGCGAAGAGCAGGCAGGCTACGAGCCGAAAAAAGGTCCTCGAAAAGCTGGAGCTTGAGGATTTGCCCGTCACGAGCCGAAAATTCCCTTATGTTCACTTTGCGACTGAGCGCGAAATCGGAAACAATGTGCTTGAGGTGCGGAAACTGAGCGCGAAGGACGAGGAAGGAGTTCAGCTTCTGAAAGACTTCGATTTAAAGATAAACCGCACGGATAAGGTTGCGTTCGTGGGCGTGGAGCATAATGCCGTGTCCGCGCTCTTCGACATCATCTCTGGTGAGAAAAAAGCGGAGAACGGCGAGTATTTTTGGGGGCAGACCACGAGCAACACATACCTTGCGCGGGATAACAACAAATATTTCGACAACGACATGAACATCACCGAATGGCTCAAACAATTCTCGAAAGAGCAGGACGATGCCTATGTTCGCGGATTTTTGGGGCGGATGCTCTTCAGCGGCGACGAATCTCTCAAAAAAGTGAAGGTGCTTTCGGGAGGAGAGAAAGTTCGCTGTATGCTCTCAAAGATGATGCTCCAGAACGCGAATGTTCTGATTCTCGACGACCCGACGAATCACCTTGACTTGGAGGCAATCGAAAGTTTGAACCAGGCTCTCGTAAAATTCCCCGGCGTGATTCTTTTCACGAGCCACGACCACGAATTCATTCAGACAATCGCGAACAGAATCGTGGAGATTACCCCGAATGGCGTTATTGACCGCATGATGAGTTTTGATGACTATATGGCGGACGCTCAGGTTCGGGAATTGCGCGAAGAGTATTACAAAGACAGCGAGCGGAAAATCAAGTTCTAAAAAATCGCCAAAACGCAAAGAATCTTGACACAAAGCGGAAAAAGACGGTAACATAAAAACGTCTTTTTCCCAAAATTCCTATATACGAGAAGAATTTTTAAGAGAATCGTCAGGCACAAATCTTTCGGTAAGACAAAATATCAAAAAATGAATTTTTTATTGATTTTATATATAAAACCTATCAAAAATCCTGTAAGAAAATAGTAAAGGAGTCTTGCAAAATGGAATCTGAAAATGAAAATGTGCCGCCTGTTCAAGAAGGCGCAGAAGAAAGTACGGAGATTCGTCCAAAACGAGTTTATAGAAGAAAAAAAGTTTTGCATGAAGAAGAAAATGCTCCAGAACAAACCGAAAAATCTGAAAAACTGGAAAAACCTGAGAAAATCGAAAAAAACGAAGTTGAAAATCAAACGTTAGAACAAGATACTCAAACCGCTCATTCTGATACCAATAATATAGAACAAAACGGCGAAATCCAGCGGGAAGAAGGCGAGGGCGAAACGGAAAACGCTCGCGCGCACGACGGACATTCGGAAGAAAACGCTTCGCAGCCGTATTATCAATCCAGAAAATTTTCTGCAAAAAATTACCGAGGCGACGACGGAAATCGCGAATACGGCAGAAATTATCGAAATGAGGGCAGAAACTATCGCGACGACGGAAATCGCGAACCTTCTGAGGGAAGGCGCGAATACGGCAGAAATTATCGAAACGAGGGCAGAAATTACCGCGATGACGGAAATCGCTCTTACAGCCGCGGATACCGCAGAAATTACAACAATTATCAAAATTACGAACGTCGAGAAAATCAAACCGAAAATCCAATCGATGAAAACACAAACGAAGAAAAACCAAAACTCCTTATAAATGACTTGATAAAAATGTCAATGCCAGAACTCCGAACGCTTGCAAGAGATTACGGAGTTCCAGAGGAAGAATTGCCCGCGATGAAAAAGCAAGAAGTGATTTTTGTAATTCTTCGCTTGCACACGGAGCGTGGCGGAATCATTTTTGCTTCGGGCGTTCTTGAGATTTTGCAAGACGGCTACGGATTTTTGAGAAATCCGCAAAACTCTTATCTGCCAGGACCTGACGACATTTACATTTCTCCAAGTCAGATTCGATTGTTCAATTTGAAAACGGGCGATACCGTTTACGGACAAACGCGAAGTCCAAAAGATGGAGAACGATTTTTTGCGCTTTTGAGAATTGAAACCGTGAACTTTGACGAACCGAGAATAGCACAAACAAGAGTTCCGTTTGAAAATCTTACGCCGCTTTATCCAAATTCGCGGCTTTTGCTTGAAACGGTTTCCGAGGAGTTTAGCACGCGCATCGTGGATTTGTTTGCACCGATTGGAAAGGGGCAACGGCTTTTGATTGTCGCTCCGCCAAAGGCGGGAAAGACGACGCTCATGCAAAAAATCGCGAACGCAATCACGGCGAACAATCCGAACGTGTATTTGATTGTCCTTTTGATTGACGAACGCCCCGAAGAAGTTACCGAAATGGAGCGGTCGATAAACGCTGAGGTTGTTTCTTCGACGTTCGACGAGCAGGCGACGAGGCACGTTCAAGTCGCCGAGATGGTTTTGGAAAAAGCGAAGCGACTCGTGGAGCATAAACGAGATGTCGTGATTTTCCTTGACTCAATCACGCGTCTTGCCCGTGCTTACAATATCACCGTTCCAACGAGCGGCAAGGTGCTTTCTGGCGGCGTTGACTCGAACGCGCTCCACAAACCAAAGCGTTTTTTTGGTGCGGCTCGCAATATCGAGGAAGGCGGCTCGCTTACGATTATTTCCACTGCGCTCATCGACACGGGAAGTCGCATGGACGAAGTTATCTTTGAGGAATTCAAAGGAACGGGCAACAGCGAAATCGATTTGGATAGGAAACTTGCCGAAAAGCGCGTGTTCCCCGCAATCAACATCAAAAAAAGCGGTACGCGAAAAGAGGAACTGTTGCTTCCGCCCCAAACACTCCAGCGGATTTGGCTGCTTAGAAACAACCTTGCGTCAATGGAAGACGTTGAAATCACCGAGGCGATTCTTGAAACGATGGGAAAAACGCGCAACAACGAGGCATTCCTTCAACTAATCAACGTAGGCTCGGCTGCAAATTAAAATTAGAATCGGTGGTTTTGAAAAACTCAAACCACCGATTTGTATGCTTTTCATATCCGCGCTTGGCGCGGGATTTCCATCTACACCGTGAACTGCGCCATCTGCTCGCCGATTTCGGAAATCGAGTCCTTCATCTTGAGCGAGATGTCGGAAAGCTCCGCGCCCGTCTCGTTGATTTTCTTCGCCCCAAGCGCCATCTCGTCCATGCTGTCCTTCATGGTGTCGCTTGAGTCCTGCAGGCTCGTCATGTTCTGAAGAATCAGCTTGTTCCCCTCCGTCATCTCCTGGGAGGCGTTCAGGACCTCCTGCGTGCTGTTGTTCATGGTGCGGAGCGTGTCGACAATCTGCTTGGAGCCTTCGTTCTGCTCTTCCATCGCAAGTTTGATTTCGCGCACAATCTCGTTTGTCGAGTTGATTTCCTCGGAGACCGTGGTGAAGGCCCTGCTCGACTCCTGCGAGGCGGCGACGACCTCGATGATTGAGGACTGGATGCTCTTGAGCTGGTCGCCGATTGTCTTCGACTGCACGCTTGAGGTTTCCGAGAGCTTCCTGATTTCGTCGGAGACCACGGCGAACCCCTTGCCCGCCTCGCCCGCGTGCGCCGCCTCAATCGCCGCGTTCATCGCAAGGAGGTTCGTCTGGCTGGCTATGCTGGCGATTGCCCTGTTCGCCTCCTGGAGCATCTTCGACTTCTCCTCGATTTCGCCCACCTTGTCGTTCACCGCCCGCTGCTTCGCCTGCCCGGACTGCGCCTGACGCTCCAGCTGCGTGAACGAGTCCGCCATCTTGTCAACGCTCGTGTTGACGGACTGGATGTTGCCTATCATCTGCTCGACGGCGTTGGAAGCCTGCTGAACGCCCTGCGACTGCCCGCGAATCATGCGCTCAAGGCTCTCGATGTTCGACGCGATTTCGTTGACCGCGCTCGCCGTGTCGTGCACGCTCTCCGCCTGGCTGGTGATTTGTTGGTGGACGCTATCGATGTTCTCGATGATTTGGCTGATTGCGCGCGCCGTGTTCTCCGTGGAAACGCCCATCTCGCTTCCGACCGAGCCGAGGGTGGCGTCCGAGTCCTTGACCTTGCCGATGATTTCCTGGAATTTTATGATGAATTTGTTGACCGAATCGACGAGCTGGTTGAAGACGGGAAGCCACGACTTCGTTCTCATAGTGACGCGCTTGGTCAGGTCCGCGTTTCCGCTCGAAAGCTCGGCGACGGCGGAATTCAAAATCGCAAGCTGGGAGATGATGTTGACCATCGCGAGCGCAAGGACCACAATCACCAAAATGATGACGACGCTTGTGGCAATCGGAATCACCGCGTTTCTCCAGAAGTCCGCCATCGTGTAGCCGACGAAAAGCACCATGTGCCAGCCGACGAGATTAATCGGAGCCAAAAGATATTCGCCGTCAGAGACCGACTCGAAAGCGAGCTCCGTGGGCTTGCTGTTGGTTTCCGCCAAATGCGGGAATTCGTCGAGCACGGAAAGCTTCTTGTCAAGAATCGACTCGTCCAAACTGCCGGTGATTTCCATCTGGTCATTGTAAAGGTACATCGTGATTTTAGAATCGAGACCTTCGTAAATCTGCTTAATCATGTTCGTGAGCGGAATGCCCGTGCCGACCACGCCAATCGGCCTTCCGTTGTCGCGCACTACCGCGTTCACCCACAAATTCGTGATTTTTAGCGACGGGTTGTAGTTGATGTTGAAGTTGTACTCCTCCGTCTCGTACATGGTCATCTTGTACCAATATTCGTCGGGGTTGTCGGGGTTGACGACGTATCCGTATTCCATGTTGCTCCAGAATTCCTTGTTCGCGTCGGAGACCCAGAAGATTGACTTTGAAAGGAAGGACTCCTTGAATGACCCGAAGTCGCGGTAGGCCGCCTCTCGGGAAACGGGGTCGTCGGGATTGAGGAGGAAGTCCTTGATTGAAGGCATCTTCATCATCTGCCGCACGAGAGTCAGCTGCTCGTTCATCGCCGCCTCAAACTCGACGGAGCGGATGCGCGCGTGGACCTCCATGTCGTCCTTTATGTTGAGCGTGAAGGTGCTACGCGCGATTTTGTTTACCACAAAGTAGTCGCCCACCGCGACCACAAGCGCAATCACCACGCCGATACAGATTTTCGTTGCCCTTTTCATCCTGAAGACCTCACTAAATGTGTGAAATAAAAGAATCAATATGGGAAAATTATAGTGCGGATTCGGAAAAGAATCCACAACCATACCTTCCGCTGTTTCTCAATTGGTAAGATGACTGCCTGACAGTTTTTCCTTTTTGAGTGCAATTACTTGACCGAATCCATTGAAAAAGGTAAAGTTGAGGAAGTTGCTCGCCCGGGTGGCGGAATTGGCAGACGCGCTAGGTTCAGGTCCTAGTGAGG
>ERZ842401.599-NODE-599-length-52526-cov-11.147453_pt1 | contig 52526 bp, 48 predicted proteins | sample MGYA00521270_ERZ842401 | MGnify/ENA primary metagenome ERZ842401 (study PRJEB31892, sample SAMEA3878208) | bioreactor metagenome | biome: Moose rumen | place: Sweden | collected 2011-10 | study: EMG produced TPA metagenomics assembly of the PRJEB12797 data set... | reverse complement strand
GTTGTCACTCATTGTTTTTAATACTTTGGGTGTCAACCTTATTTAAAAAAAGACATATTGTTTATTTTGTGAGTTCTTGATACAACATCTGCCCCTTTAGGGTTAGCAAGTATTTCTGTCGTGGATGGCGAGGGGTCTTTGGATACAACAGTTGGACGTAGCCACCAGCTATGGCAGGATTAAGATGGTATTCAATGAAGTTTTTCCTATCCTTCAATCCTACACTTTCCAACATATCCTTGATGCTACATTGGTTGTTCCCGATGACATTTACCAGATTTTGAATCAGCGGATTATCTGTTTGAAGCAAGTCCTGAGCTGAACTTGTGGGGGTACTTGCGGGGGTACTTGTGGGGTCCTTCCATTCTTCGGGTGGATTGACAATCATGTACCTGTTCTTTAGCTCATTCGTCTCACCCAGCAACAGGTTACGGAAGAATCGTATCAGGAATATCGGTTCTGCATTGATTCCTTTTTGCACATTGCGATAGTTTGCACGTACCAACGCATTACGGAAATACCAGGAATAGTGCTCAAACATATCATTATTTACGCTGAAGCCCAATGAGCGAAGATACTTGATGGTAAAAATAGCGGTGGTTCGAGTGTTGCCCTCACCAAAGGGATGAATCTGCCACAAGCCTGAAACAAACTTTGCCAGATGCTCTATCATCTGATCTTTGTTTAAAGCAGTATAGTCGAACTGTTGCTCTTGTTCCAAATCATACTCTACTGTCATACGAAGGTCTTGCCAGCGTCCATAAAGCACAGAATCGTTTCGCAGAACCCATTCTTTTTTCGAGATGTCATAATCGCGGAAACGTCCTGCATGCTTAAACACACCTTCGAAGATAGCGCGATGAATGGCAGCGAAACCTGCCAGACTATACGTAAAGGCATCCGACTGTAAAAGTTTCGAGATATTACTCGACACACGGTCTGCCTCTTCCTTGTCTGCGTCGTCTTTATCGTGAGTCGTCTTTTTGATATAATACTGCTTCACCAGTTCGCGTGCTTCGTCGATGGTGATTTCACCTTCGATATTTCGACGTGCCGTCTCTTGCAGATATTCTGAGGTCTTCAATCCATCTACAGCCTGCAAGCCTATAGCCACGCGCCAAGCCTCAGCACGTTCTTTCTTCTCTGGTTCCCCTTGACGGATATACTCATCAAAGTCCAGATACTTTTGCCTTATATTCTTGTCTTCTGACATATATCTTGGTTGCAATATCTTCCGATCAGTAGATTTATTTCTGCAAAGTTACTAAAAACTTCCAATATCTACAACAAATCGGTAAAATTATTTTGAAAATAACCGTGCGTTATTGAAAAAAAAATGTCCGAGGCATCTGGATGATACCTCGGACTGGTTGTACGACAGTTGTCGCACCTCAAATAACAACCTTATTACCTATTCTTCTTCGTTAGAGGCATTCTCTGCTATGAGCTGCTGCTGCAGGTCGCTTGGCATGAGCTCGTAAGATGCGAAGCTGGCATTGAAGCTTGCACGACCTCCTGTGAGAGAACTGAGGGCTACAGAGTAGTTGGACAGTTCCTTGAGAGGTATCTTGGCCTGAAGCTTCTGATAGCCGTTCTCCATATCCATACCCATTATCATGGCACGACGGCCCTGAAGGTCGGACATTACATCACCTGTCATGTCGGCTGGCACATAAACCTCGAGGTCGTAAATAGGCTCCAGAATCTTTGGATTGGCCTTCTTGAACGCCTCTGAGAACGCATTGCGCGCTGCGAGCATGAATGACAACTCGTTAGAGTCAACTGGGTGCATCTTACCATCATATACTATTACGCGTACGTCGCGTGCATAAGAGCCTGTCAGCGGACCACGTTCCATCTTCTCCATGACACCCTTGAGGATGGCTGGCATGAAACGCATATCGATGGCACCACCGACAACGGTATTGATGAATACGAGCTTACCACCCCACTCCAGATCGACCTCTTCACGGGACTTGATATTCATCTTCACATCCTGACCATTGAGCTTGTATGTGGTAGGATCTGGCATGCCGTCTGCGTATGGCTCTACGATGAGGTGTACCTCACCGAACTGGCCTGCACCACCAGACTGCTTCTTGTGACGATAGTCGGCCTGAGCACTCTTGGTGATGGTCTCACGATATGGGATGCGTGGCTCTGAGTATTCTATCTCAATCTTATCGAGGTTTTCAAGACGCCACTTGAGGGTACGCAGATGGAACTCTCCCTGTCCGTGAACGATGGTCTGACGCAGTTCCTTTGACTGCTCCACTACCCATGTTGGGTCTTCCTGACGCATACGGGTGAGGGCACTCATCATCTTCTCTGTATCGGCTTCCTTCTTTGCCTTGATGGCACGAGAATACTTGGAGTTAGGATACTTCACGAAGTCGAAGCGATTCTCGCAGTCCTTGCCATTGAGGGTATTGCCTGTCTTGACATCCTTGAGCTTCACGGTACAACCGATATCGCCTGCTACCATCTCGTCAACAGGTACACGCTGTGCTCCGGCACAGGTGAATATCTGTCCGATGCGTTCCTTTGTTCCTCTGTCGGCATTTGTGAGGTCGTCGCCTGCCTTTACCTTGCCGCTCATAACCTTGAAGTACTGTACCTCACCGATGTGGGGCTCAACACCTGTCTTGAAGAAATAGAGAGAGGTAGGACCGTTAGCGTCAACCTTCACTTCCTCACCACGGGTGTTGTGAACCTTTGGCATTTCGTCAACGAAAGGTACTACATTGCCCAGGAACTCCATAAGACGGCGAACACCCATGCACTTTCCTGCACATACGCAGAAAACAGGGAAGATAGAACGTGTTACGAGACCCTTACGGATACCTTCACGCAGTTCGTCTTCTGACAGAGTCTCTGTCTCGAAATATTTCTCCATCAGGCCTTCGTCATTCTCGGCTGCTGCCTCAACGAGTGCCTTATGCATCTCCATAGCCTTATCCTTCTCTTCTGCCGGTATCTCCTCAATAGTAGGAGCACCACCTTCAGGACCCCATGAATACTTCTTCATCAACAGAACGTCGATGAGGGCATTGAAGTTAGGACCTTCATTGAGAGGATACTGGATAGGAATAACCTTCGGACCGTAGATATCTTTCAGCTTTTCGAGAGTGCCATGATAGTCGCACTTCTCACCATCAAGCTGGTTGACAAGGAAGATAACCGGCTTCTTCAGTTTCTCGGTATAGCGGAAGTGGTTCTGTGTACCTACCTCTGGACCATACTGGCCATTGAGCAGAATTACGCAGGTATCTGTCACCTCCAATGCTGTAAGGGCTGCTCCGACGAAGTCATCACTTCCCGGACAGTCAATCATGTTCAACTTCTTGTTGTTCCATTCTACATTATATACAGTAGAGAAAACTGAGTAACCATACTCCTGCTCTACTGGGAAGTAGTCGGAAACAGTATTTTTCTGAGTGATGCGACCACGTCTGCTGATAACGCCTGCCTCATAGAGCAGACTTTCTGTCAGAGTGGTCTTACCTGAGCCGTCATTGCCAAGGAGGGCAATGTTCTTGATTTCGTTTGTTTGATAAACTCGCATAGTTTTTTATTATTTAGGTTAAATATAATTGATAGTTGACAGTTGACAGTTGATAGGTGATAGGTTATAGGTTGTTGACCTTAGACCTTTGACCCTTTAAAAAGTGTCGCGAATGCAAAGATACGTTTTTTTCCTGAAAGCACAAATAATTTCACATTTTTTAAAAAAAGAAACTCTATTTGGTTTCAGGTTTCAAGTTTCAGGTTTCAAGTTTCAGGACTTTTGACCTTTGACTATTGACCTTTGACTATTCTCTTCACAGGGAATGTGAAATAGGTATCAGGGAATGGTTCGTTCTTTAACGTAAAGTGCCACCATTCTGTATCAAAAGGTTTGAAGCCGTGGGAGAGCATGGCGCGACGCAGTATCATACGGTGTGCGAACTGCTCGGCTGTAATGCTGCGACCAGCAGGTGACTTGTGGTTATCACCTGTATATTCTCCCGTCTCAGGATTGCCACAGAAATCAGGATGGCTCTCAGGACCGAACCAGTCGAAGGTGCCACCCATATCCAGTTCCTTCTCTGTCTTCATATCAAACAGCGTCAGGTCAACCGTTGAGCCACGAGTGTGACCACTCTTCTCTGCTATATATCCCTGCGGGAAGAGCACACTCTTGTCGAGGTCAGGATAGAAATATGGCTTCATCTCTGTTGCATTCAAGTCTGCTGCCCAGCGCACAAAGTGATCCACAGCCTTCTGAGGACGATATGCATCATAAATCTTCAGTCGATATCCCTGCTTACACAAATCGTCACTAACAGCCTTCAGCGAATCAGCTGCCTGACGAGTCAGCAGAGCCCTTGGTTCCTCATAGCCGTCAATACGCTGACCAGCAAAGTTATATGTGCTGTAATAGCGAATCTCCAAGATAGCATCAGGCACTACATCTGTGATGTTCACAAACTGGCTGTTATCATCAGTAGGACTTACCTCAGTAGTGGCAGGCTCTTCACCACCATTACAACTTGTCAACGCTCCTGTTCCACAAAGCAAGAATAGTGTTGCAAAAAACAACCAAAGTTTCGTTTGTTTCATAATATAATTCATTATTTATCTATGTCATTCGGGGAACAAAGATACGATTAAGTTATGAATAATGCAAGAAAATAAGAATATTTTTTTCTTGGCATTATCATGACGGAGTATCTTCGACAAAGTCAAAGGTACAAATAATGAGGTAAAAAACCAAGAAAAAGCAAAAAAATTTGTTTAATTGAAAAAAAATTCGTACCTTTGCCGCCTGAATGTCCGGTTTCGAGATGCTTGATATTGACCTGAGAGCTATGACAGAGGACTCGCAAGAGTTCACTCTGGTGCTTGATGACAGATATTTCCAAGCTCTTGACGATGCTGAAATACAGCATGGAACGGTAACAACGACAGTGCTCATCAGCAAAATGCCGTCTGAACAGTTTGCCTTATCATTCACTATTGAGGGCAACGTCACTATTCCGTGTGACCTTTGTTTGGACGATATGGAGCAACCCGTAAAGGGACAATGCCGTTACATCGTAAAGCTGGACACCGAGTCTGGCGTTGATGACGAGGTGATAGTGGTGGATGAGAATCAAGGCATCCTCTCACTCCCTTGGATAATCTACGAGACAATAGTATTGGCAATACCCATCAAGCACGTTCATGCACCTGGAAAATGCAATGCTGCGATGACACAAAAGCTTGAAGAGCTGTCAGCCACCCGAAGTGGTGATGAGGATGCCGCTATCGACAACGATGATACTATTGACCCACGCTGGGCAGCATTGAAAAAGTTTAAAGATTAAAGTTTAAAGTTTAAAGTAAAATTATGGCACATCCTAAAAGAAGACAGTCAAAGACTCGTACTCTCAAGCGTCGTACTCATGACAAGGCTGTAGCTCCTACACTGGCTATCTGTCCTAACTGTGGAGCTTACTATGTTTACCACACAGTATGTCCTACATGCGGTCAATATCGCGGAAAGCAGGCTATTGAACAAGCAGAGGAAGCATGAGTAAAGTAAATGCTGTAATAACAGGCATTGGCGGTTACGTTCCTGAATATATCCTTACCAACGAGGAATTGTCTCGTATGGTAGAAACCAGCGACGAGTGGATATACACTCGCGTTGGTATCAAGGAGCGTCGCATTCTGAACGAAGAAGGTTTGGGATCGGCATATATGGCACGTAAGGCGTGTCGCCAATTGTTGGCAAAGACACAGGTGGACCCACAGACAATAGACTGCGTCATCTGTGCTACTACAACAGGCGACTACCACTTCCCTTCTAATGCCTCTATAATCATAGGAAAACTTGGACTGAAACATGCCCACGGCTTCGATGTTTCATGCGCATGCTGCGGATTCCTCTATATCCTTGATATGGCATCAGCCATGATACAATCCGGACGCTATCACAGAATAATATGTGTAGCAGCTGAGAAGATGTCATCAATGGTTGACTATCAGGACCGTCAGACTTGTGTTCTGTTCGGCGACGGAGCAGCAGCTGTAATGGTTGAAGCAACAGAAGAAGAGGGCGTCGGTTTCCAGGATTCTTTCCTCAGGACTGATGGTTTAGGGCTCCCATTCCTCCACATGAAGGCTGGTGGCTCTGTTTGTCCGGCATCTCACTATACCGTAGATCATAGAATGCACTACGTCTATCAGGAAGGACGCACAGTATTCCGCTATGCTGTCACCTCTATGGCTGACGACATACAGGAAGTGATGAAGCGCAACAACCTCACTATGGAGGACGTCAACTGGCTCATACCACATGAGGCGAATATGCGTATCATCGAGGCTGTCGCAAAACGTCTTGAAGTTCCGATGGACAAGGTTCTCGTGAACATAGAACATTACGGCAATACCAGCGCTGCTTCTATTGCTCTTGCTCTGTGGGACTTCGAGAAGAAGCTCAAGAAGGGTGACAATGTCCTTCTGACAGCTTTTGGTGCAGGCTTCGTACATGGTGCAAGCTTCTATAAATGGGGCTATGACGGTGACAAGGTCGGAAAAAATGCATAAAGCAGGTTTTGTAAATATCGTTGGTAATCCCAACGTCGGTAAGAGTACGCTCATGAACCAATTGGTTGGTGAGCGTATTTCTATTGCCACCTTCAAGGCACAGACAACACGCCATCGCATCATGGGAATAGTGAATACCCCAGAGATGCAGATAGTATTCTCAGATACTCCAGGTGTGATAAAGCCGAACTACAAACTACAGGAGTCGATGCTTGCCTTCTCAGAGTCGGCCCTGACAGATGCAGACGTTCTGCTGTACGTGACAGACGTAGTGGAAGAGCCTGAGAAGAACAAGGAATTCCTTGACAAGGTAGCAAAGATAAGCCAGCCTGTAATACTGCTTATCAACAAGATAGACAGCCTCACCCCCGCCCCCTCTTCTAAGGGCGAGGAGAGCAGTCAGTCTAAATTGGGAGCAATAGTAGAAAAGTGGCATAGCTTATTGCCAAACGCAGAGATACTGCCTATCTCGGCAAAGAACAAATTCGGCACAGACATTCTGCTGAACCGAATAAAGGAACTGCTCCCCGACTCTCCCCCATTCTTTGACAAAGACCAGCTGACAGACAAGCCGGCACGTTTCTTCGTCACAGAGATTGTAAGAGAAAAGATTTTGCTTTATTATGACAAGGAGATACCTTACTCTGTTGAGGTAAGATGTGACTCGTTCAAGGAAGATGACAACCGCATCCACATCATGGTGACCATCTTCGTAGAGCGCGATTCACAGAAAGGTATCATAATAGGTCATCAGGGTGTTGCCATCAAGAAGGTAAGCACAGAAGCCCGCAAAGCACTTGAAAAGTTCTTCGACAAAAAAATCTACCTTGAGACATTCGTCAAAGTAGATAAGGACTGGCGCTCCAACGAGAAGGAACTCAACGCATTCGGGTACAACCTTTAGTTTCAGGTTTCAGGTTTCAAGTTTCAAGTTTTAGGTTTCAACTGTCAACTATAAACTTACCACTGCCTCTAAACTATAAACTATAAACTCTAAACTATCTAAGGTACCACACATCATCTTTCAGCACCATCGGAACGAGTACTTCTTCCTTGGTACTGTCAGCAAATCCTAATGATATATATGCTCGCGCTGTGACAGCCTCTATCTCGTCGCTGCCAGGTGCTTTCAGAGTATCTACCTGAGCACGAATGGCCTTAACAGAACGTATGCCATGATGTTCGTCCTGCATACGTTCCATATACATCTTGGCATTAAGCACCAACTGCTCCTTATAATCGGCAGGGAGAGAATCCTGACTTATTACTGTGCTTTCAACAAAGCCTTCGTAATCACCTGCCACCAACTGCTCATAATACTTCTTGGCTGTAGTCATAGCACGCTGTTCCTGACTGACGTCAGAGGAGCATGCAGCAATTCCCATAAGGGAGAAAATGACACCCGATATAATTAAACTCTTATTCATTTACTTCTGACGAACAAAAACATTTATGGGAGTTCCTGTCAACTTCCAGTGATCACGCATCTGGTTCTCAAGGAAACGCTTATACTGCTCCTTCACATACTGAGGCAGGTTGGCATAGAATACAAAGGTAGGTATCTGTGTATCAGGCACCTGCGTGCAGTATTTTATCTTGATATACTTACCCTTGATACTTGGCGGAGGTGTTGCCTCAATGATAGGAAGCATCACTTCATTCAGCTTACTGGTACCGATACGCACCTTTCTATTGAGATATACCTCTTTTGCTGTCTCAAGAACCTTGAAGATACGCTGTTTGGTGAGTGCAGAAGCGAATATAATAGGGAAATCGACAAACGGAGCCATCCTCTCTCTTATGGCAGCAGTGAAGGTATCTATTACTTTCTGGTCTTTATTCTCGACAAGGTCCCACTTATTGACAACCACCACGAGTGACTTCTTGTTTTTCTGAATCAGCTGGAAGATATTCATATCCTGAGCCTCGATGCCGCGTGTAGCATCAATCATCAGGATGCAGACATCACTGTTCTCAATGGCACGGATGCTACGCATTACGCTATAGAACTCCAGATTCTCGCTAACCTTGTTTTTCCTGCGGATACCGGCAGTATCAACAAGATAGAAGTCGAAGCCGAACTTATCATACCTTGTATATATAGAATCGCGCGTAGTGCCGGCAATATCTGTCACGATATTCCTATCCTCCCCTACGAAGGCATTTATGATGCTCGACTTTCCTACATTCGGTCTGCCGACAACTGCAAAGCGTGGGATATTCTCCTCTGCGTCATCCTTCTTATCGAGAGGCAGTTTCTCAATTATCATATCAAGCAAATCTCCTGTACCGAATCCTGATACGGCAGATATGCATACAGGCTCTCCTAACCCTAGGCTATAGAAATCAGCAGCATAGTATTGCTGTTCATTGTTATCTGTCTTGTTGGAGACGAGGATAACAGGCAACTTCGTCTTGCGCAGTATCTGCGCGACATCACTGTCGAGGTCTGTCACACCTGTCTGCACATCAACGAGAAAAAGCACGAGGTCGGCTTCTTCTGTTGCTATCCTCACCTGGTCGCGTATGGCTCCCTCGAAGATATCGTCTGAGTTGACCACCCAGCCGCCTGTATCTACGACAGAGAATTCCTTACCAGCCCACTCACACTTGCCGTATTGCCTGTCACGAGTGGTGCCGGCAACCTCACTAACGATGGCGTGGCGGGTTTTTGTCAACCTGTTGAACAACGTTGACTTACCAACATTTGGTCTTCCTACTATGGCTACAAGATTTCCCATTAAACAGTTTTTTTTGAAAAAAGGGAGGTACCTAAAGAAGATACCTCTCTTTTCTATAATAGCAAATATCTTTTATTCTTTAAAGATTTGGATTAAGTTCGTTCCACTTGCTGATTTCTGGTATGATACCAAGTGTTACGAGCTCATCGCGCATCTTCTGCAAGTGCTCGTATGATGATGTCAGAGCAGCCATCTCCTCAGCTGTTCCTTCTGGAGCAGAATAGTGTACGCCAGTCTTGTCGATTGTTGTAGGCATAGCCATCATAACATTCTTATAGCCACACTTATCACAATTTACGTAGCATCCTGCAGGCAGAGTGAATGGCTCACCACCCATAGCGCCCTCTATCATCTTCACAGCCTGATATGCAGGGCTCTGGAAAGAAGAGCGACCACGAAGCTTGATGATATTAGAACCACCCTGGATAGTGTTGTGCTTTATCTCCTCCCAACGCTCTGGAGAGATAGTGAACTCAGAGAGAGGCTTACCGTCAATCTTCACCTTAGAAGCGAATACAGCCATCTGCTCACCGTGACCACCATATGTGTGGGCACCGGTAACCTTATCCTGCTGAACACCGAACTCCATAGCGAGCTGCTGCTGCAGACGTGTAGAATCCAATGCTGCGAGAGATGTCATCTGGTTTGGCTTCAAACCTGAGTGAATCAATGCTGTCAGAGCTGTTACATCAGCAGGATTGAAGATAACTACTACATGCTTTACGTCTGGGCAATATTCCTTGATGAAATCACCAAACTGTGCTGCTATCTGGCAGTTACCCTTCAGCAGGTCCTCACGGGTCATACCCTCCTTACGGGGAGCACCGCCGGAAGAGATGATATACTTTGCGCCAGTGAAAGCCTCTTTAGGATCTACTGTCCAAGAGATATTAGCACCTGGGAAAGCACAATGTGCCATTTCGTCTGCTACACCATGTACACCTGGCTCGTAAATATCATACAAACAAATGTTTGGAGTTAAACCGAGCATCAAAGCTGACTGAACCATGTTAGAACCGATCATTCCGCCAGCACCTACAATCAAAAGTTTTTCGTTGGTTACAAATTGCATAATTACAATATATTTTTATAAGTTCTTTATCCCCCTTTGGGGAAAATATTACTTCAACATTTCTCCACGAGCCTTCTCAATCTGAGGTCTCATCTTACCAACCTGCTCCCTGAGCTGCTCTACGCTGATAGCATTGAGCTCATTCAGTGGAGCCAGGATATCTACCAAGCCCTTGATGTTTGCGTCATAAGTAGCGAGGTCGTCAAGAGCAAGCTTCAGTACTGCAATATGATATGTCATATCAGATGCTGTCTGGTCGTCGAATGCCTGCAGGAACTTATCCTGATTCTGAGAAAGGATATAGAATGTCTCAATGAGGCCGGCAGCACTTGTCTCCCAGAAGAAGTTGATTCTTCCTGCCTCTTTCTCTGCGAGGTAGAAAGCCTTTGCATCATTCATATCACCGTTAGCTGCTTCCTGAAGGGCGTTGTCATTAACGTCAGTAGCAATCTTTGTTATTGCTGCTGTGTAACCGTCGGTATCCATCTTGTAGAGAGAAGCAACCTTCTTGTCAACTACCAACATACCCATAGCACGATACTTCTGTGAAAGCAGAGACATATCATCAGCAATAGTAGCTGGGAGCAGATAATTTGGCTTAACCTTCATCTCATCTTCTGAGAGCTGAATCTTACCGTTAGCAAAGATACCATCAACAGGACCGAGCTTGTGCCACTGGTCGATGATAGAATCGAGCTCTACCATAATCTTCTCTTCAATCTGTGACTGCTCAAAAGAGATTGAGTCACCATTTCCCTGATTTGCTGCTGTCTTATTACCACAAGAAGCAAAAACCATAGCTGCAACAGCAGCAACTAATAAAGAAAACTTTTTCATAATCTTGAATTTGTTAAAGTTAATATTGTTGTTAATCTATTCTTTTCTCATCCATTGTCCAGGGATATCGAGCAGCAGGCATGCTATGACGATGCAGCACATCAGGAACATCACCTCAATGTTGAATGTCAGAGTGGTAAACTCCACATCCCCGAGCCGTTTCTTACTTGAATAGAACGGTGCATTACCATTTATGCTGCGTGGAGTCAGGAACACGAATCCGGCACGTGGAACGATATGTCCGTCAACCACCTCGCAAAGCTCTTTTGCCCCATATCCTGCCAGCTGTTTCTCCAGCTGCATATTTACATTGTCTCTCTTCAACTGCTGCAGTTTCTCCCTACCATATCTGTTCACTCTCTCCTGAAGCACACGGTCTGCTGCCAGTGTGGCTTTGTTACCACGCTCTTGGAGTACTTTTTCTGCCTTGTCAAGATATTCCCTGACAGACATATAGTCATAATCACCCTTGTAACGTTCCAGTTTACACAGTTCCCCAATAAAAGGCATCTCATTCTTCAGCAGCTTCAGCGCCTTGTCCTTTTCTTCCTGAGTGGAGTATTTCGCATTCCTGCGTTCTACGGCACTCTGCAACTGATAGAGGAAACCGAGCCTGTAATACTGCTCTTCGTATTTCTCCTTGTCATAAGGGAATATGTCCTCTTCGTAGTCGTTATCCACATAACTCGTTACAGCCAGTGCTTCGTACGACCATCTCGACGGTATTATGTTACCTATCAGAGGTACATTTCCCGTTGTGCTGTTAGGGGTCAGGTCCGTAAAGCTTACCACCAGTCCACACAGCAATATCTGCGGAATGAGCAATACAGGGATACTGATATATATGGACACTACTGACGAAAGGCTCTGCGACAGTACCAGTCCCGTCAGATTCGCCAATATTGCCGTGACGGCAAGCACGAACCACCATAGGAAGAACTGTCCGCTGATACCCATTATGAAGTTGCCCACTGCCACAAACAGAAATGTCTGCAGTATAGAGACGAACGCCATCAGCACTATCTTCGACCATATATAGCTGCCATATGACAGTTGGAGGAATTTTTCCCTTTTCAGCAGAGCGCGATCCTTGATAATCTCTTCTGCTGATGCCGACATTCCGACGAATGTCGCCACGATTACTGCCATGAAGATAAATGACACGAGGTTCTTGTTCTGCATTATGCTATATTCCTCTCCTGCAGGAGAATAGTGTGTCAGCAGAGCACAGACACCTGCCAGCAACGGAGCCTCCAGCAATGCAATGGCGAGGAACTGCTTATTGCTCATCTTCGTCTGCGCATTACGTTTCATAAAGAGCAGGAACTGCGTAATAGCAGTCGGTTTCTTCTGTTCAGTAACAGGCAATTGGGTCTCTTTCAGGGCATCAAATTCCTTGCGTTTTTCGAGATACATATTATGCCATGCCTCAGGACTCACCTTTCGTTCGTCAGAGAGCTGACCTTTGCTGTTCATTGCGCGCTCCTCGATAATATTCAGCATTATCTCCGGATTCACATTGCCGCATGTAGGACAAGCACTCGTCTCAGCATCAGCATAGTTGGCTGCCGTCTTGAAGTATGTGATAGCCTCGATAGGATTGCCGTCGAAGATGGGGTAACCACCTCTGTCGAGCATCCACAACCTGTCGAAGAGTTTATACACATCGCTGGATGGCTGGTGTATATTCGTTATGACGAGACGACCATGATAGGTCTGCTCCTTCAGCAGATATATCACCATTTCTGTATCAGCAGATGACAGGCCTGATGTCGGCTCGTCGAGGAAGAGCACTTCAGGCTCTCTTATCAGCTCCAGAGCGATGTTCAGGCGTTTTCTCTGTCCTCCTGAGATGAATTTGTTTATCGGAGAACCGACCTTGAGGTCTTTTGCCTGTTCCAGGCCCAAGTCGCGGAGCATCTTTATCACCTTAACATGTATCTCCTCCTCCGTCATACCCTCGAAACACAGTTTCGCGGTATAGTAGAGGTTCTGATACACCGTAAGCTCCTCAATCAGCAGATCATCCTGCGGAACAAAACCAATCAGTGCCTTTGTCTCAGGATCGTCAATACTGTGACCATTGATTGTGATTTGTCCTGATGTGGGTTTGATGTTTCCGTTCAGTATGGATACCAATGTCGTCTTTCCTGAACCGGAGCCACCCATGATAGCGATTAATTCGCCATTACGCAGGTCAAACGAGAAGTTGTGGATACCGTTATTGCTGTTCGGATAGGTGAAGTTGATGTTCCTACCTGAGAAGACTATCTCATTCTTCTTCTTTCGGATGCGATACTGCGCCATGATGGTAGAGTAATACAATGGTTTGCCTCTGTGGTTACGCAGTATTCCGGAGCTGTCCCACACCTGGTACATTCCCTTTACTACTGGCACACCATTATACTCTACTACGTCCCCACCGTCATAGGTGAAGATGACGAGATTCATCTTCTCCAGCCACATTGTTTTGACAGGAGCGCTGAAACCGTCAAATTTTGTCAGTTTGACGTGTCTGGATTCCTGTCCCAGTACGTAGTGGGTGAAGAGTTTGAGTAAGCTGTCCGGCACCCCCATTCCCTTTGCTGCTGCTGCAAACAAAGGATCGTCAGGCTGGAACTTTTTAGGAGTATTGACGCAGCAGAATTCCATCAGACGCAACAAGCCCAGAGCACGCTCTTCCAAAGTAATCTCTCCCTTCAGGCTCTTGCAGATATTGTCCACCACATCCTGAGTATCCATATCCGGCATCTCTGAATAGAGATGGCGTAGTTCCAGATAAAGACTCACATACTCCTCATGGTTACGGATACCGAAGTGTCTGCTGAGATAAGCCCTCAGCATATCAGACGAAAAGTCCTCATCTACATCCGTCTTGGAGCAGAACAGGGCAAAAAGGTTCGTCAAAGCCGATATAATTGTATCTGTAACCACGCAGGCACAAAGGTAGTAAAAAAAGTGGAGAGTGGGCGTCGGAGATAAAATAGAGTATCTATTTTTAATATTTTTTAACCAACTGTCACTCCCTTATTATTTTTCGCGCAGTTTCTATGATAGTATCTTCTCCCCTTTGGAAGTCCTCATCCGTCATATTTACCGTCACACTGGGCGCCACACCATTTTCTGTAGAAACGCCATTGACATCATACATCGGACAGGCCGAGAAACGTACTCCCCACCCGTTTGGCAACTCCGCAGAGAAAGGCATACCAGAGCCTCCTCCCGTGACATCACCAACGACAGTATGTCCCAATGCCTTCATATACTTCACGAATTCATTGGCGGCACTATAGACACTCCTGTTTGACAACACGCAAACCTTTTTCTGCCACCGAATTCCAGCAGACGCCTCCAACCACTGTTCCTCCCTCGCAGAGAAATCCAAACGACCCGTACCCGTCTTGTGGGCCATATATCCCACCAGCTTACGCTCGTTGCAGAAACGTGACGCAAGACGCTGTGCCTCAGTCAGTTGTCCACCGCCATTATTACGCACATCTATTATTAATCCGTTGCAGGGGGCAAGGGCATAAAGTATCTCATCAAGATTGCCGTCACCAAAAGAATCTTGGAAACTGCCTACATACATATAACCGACATTGTCATCAAGCACACGATAATATATACCAGAAGCAATGCCGTATTTGGTACCCAGATATTTGCGTTGCAGAGAGTCTGAGAAATTCTTCGGATAATCCTCTTTCCACGACCAGTTGCGTGCATAGTCAAAGGAAGCCGAGATATTCACGTGTCCATCACGAAGTTCTCCCACCATATTACTCAGGAATTCGAACAACTGATAACGCGTCATTCTGTTGTCCACATTGCGACGATAACGTTCGTGCACCTCATCCCAGTTCACCCCCAGCTGTTCTTCCTTCTCGGCAAAGAAGCAGTAGTGTTCATCCATGATGGTCCACAATGCTTCCATATTACTCTCCACGTCCGACTGGTATTCATCCACATCGACGCAAGCGGTCAGCAAGAGGGTAAATAACAACCCCACCCCTACCCTCCCAAGGGAGGGGGAAGTAAACCAAGACAAAATTTTTTTTATTAATTTATAATGCATAATGCACAATGCATAATTGAATGGTTTCAACTCTAACCTCTAACCTCTTACCTCTAAACTCTAAACTTTAAACTTTAAACTTTACCCACCCTCTCCCCCTCCCCTTGGGAGGGTCGGGGTGGGGTCACTTCTTAATCACCACTCCTATGGTTGCGGCATTGTAGTACTGGTGCTGTTTCAGATTATTGGGCTTTGCCTGACGGATGTCGGAGATATATCCGACTCTTAGAGAGGTCCTGTTTTTCAACGGGATATCAAAGCTAATTTGCTGTCGCATCTGGAATGTGGCAAGGGAGGTAAACACGATATTGTGGTCATAGTTACCGCGAGAGAATATCTCGTAATACGACTGTCCGTAGTTTGGCGAGAACATCATTCCCAACCAAGGCATTCGCATCTGATAGTTTACTGTTATTGTGGAAAGGAATTTCAGAAACCTCTTTTCTGGTTGCTTCATAATGGCCGATAATTTATACGATGCCATTATATGTGGTCCGACAGCCAATGATGCATACCCTTGTGCAGGATTGTTTGTGTTTCGGGTATTGTAGGCAAATCCCAGCCATAAATCCGCCATTCCACCGACTCTCAACGTCAGTTTTTCGTCACACCAAGACCACCTGTGCATCATAGCAAAGGTGAAGTCGTAGTGTCCAGAAATCTCGTCAGCATTATTAGCACGATTGCTGGTAAAAGAGATATCTCCCTCGTGTTGAAACATCACCTTGTTTTTCAACACCTCGGAGATAAATCTTATTTCCGTCCCCCTGTATTTCTCAGGCGACAGATAGGTATCAAGATGGTTTGCGTGTCCTACAGCAATCTGCGTTGCCACCTCCTGTGCAAAGGAGTATTGCCAAGATGCCAAAACGAACAACAGCGAGTATAAAAACCTCTTGCTACTCATCATCAAAGATTCTCAGCTGTCCGCTCAGTTCATCTATCACCTGTTGCTGAGACTTCCCTGCATCAGGATCAAGATTCTCTTCTTGCTGCTCTTCACCCTCTGCGTCTTCAGGCTCTTCTTTCACCTCTGGGAAGCGAGTAGGGTCCAACTCCTCCACCCCACTGATATCAAAGGTAGAGATACGCTTTCCTTTCGCCTTGAAACCCTTAACGCCAATAAACTGTTCACAGTCTATCTCCTGCGGCTCGCGGAAACTGTCATTACCACCAAACGTAACTTTTATGCGAGGATAGACGGTATCTGTCAACAGCAAGAGTACCGTACCATCTTCTATACCATTATCTCCGAGGAAGTTACGGTGATTTTTCACAGCATCCATCTCGAAGCGTTTGATATATCCGAACATATTATTTCCTGCATCCTTGAGTACGGCTGTCCATACTTTGCGGGCATCCCATTTCTCTATGCGCAAGATATTCTGTTCAAAGTGGTTATTCGGGTCAGCAGTAGTGATATAGAAATCACCATTCTTCAGTATTACAAGGATACTGTCATCATCGTGGAATTTACCCAGCAGTTCTCCGTGTCCGTCAGTATTCAGGCGGTTTACGTCAGCATCCCACCATATCTCGCGACCTCCCAAGGTAGAGTGTCCGTGAGACTTCAGGCCTATCCTGTGTATAGGATTCTTTGACAACTGATTGCCTCGTGCTGATTTTCCCTTTACCTCGAGGGTTGAGAAATCATAGTCGTAGAAAATCTTCTTTATCTTCGGCCCTGGTTCCAGAGTTACCTTTATCACCTCTGCCTCACCATTGGCATTTGCCGTAAAGTATATCACACGGCTTCCAGGAGTTCCCATCGTGATGTCATACTCCTTGTCTCGGGTACTGGAATCAACACAGAACCTCTTGACGTAGTATCTGCCTCCCTTTCCGTCACGATATACGCAGTTATAGATGGTGCGTTTATCGCCCTTCTTCCATACCTGCAGATGGAGCACGTTCTTTCCGACATCCATCTTCTCGGCAACCTTGGCGACCTTATACTTACCATCCTTATAGAATATGATGATATCGTCGATATCGGAACAGTTGCAGACATATTCCGCATTCTTAAGACCTGTGCCGACGAATCCTTCCTGACGGTCAATGTAGAGTTTCTTGTTTGCCTCGACAACCTTTGATGCCTCGATAGTGTCAAAGTTACGTATCTCCGTCAGGCGTGGATGTTCCGCACCATATTTCTGCTTCAGGTGTTCAAACCATTCGCATGTTATGTCAACCATCCGCCCGAGGTCTTTCTCTATCTCTGCTATCTCTGCCTCTATCTTTGCTATGAGTTCGTCAGCCTGATCCTTTGAGAACTTCAGGATGCGCTTCATCCTTATCTCCATCAGTCGCAGGATATCCTCCTTGCGCACTTCACGCACCAACTGCGGATAGTAAGGTGTCAGCCTTTCGTCGATATGCTCACAGGCAGCATCCATAGTCGGAGCATTCTCATATTTCTTATCCTTATATATACGCTCCTCAATGAATATCTTTTCCAAAGAACAATAGAAGAGTTGTTCAAGCAGCTCGTCACGCCTTATCTCCAGTTCTCTCTTCAGCAATGCCATTGTCTGGTCAGCAGAAGCAGCCAGAACGTCGCTGACGGTCAGGAATTGCGGTTTCTTATCCTTTATGACGCAACAGTTAGGCGATATGCTTATCTCACAATCGGTGAAGGCATACAGGGCGTCCAATGTCTTATCTGACGAAGCGCCAGGTGCCAGATGCACCAAAATCTCAACATTGGCAGCTGTCAGGTCCTCTACCTTGCGTACTTTTATCTTTCCGATATTCACCGCCTTTGTGATGGAATCTATAAGTGTTTCGGAAGTCTTTGAGAAAGGAATATCCCTGATGACGAGGGTCTTCTGGTCCAGTTTCTCTATCTTTGCACGCACCTTTATGCTTCCGCCTCTCTGACCGTCGTTATAACGTGACACATCAACGCTTCCTCCAGTCGGGAAGTCAGGATACAGATGGAATTCCTCCCCTCTCAGGTATGCTATTGCCGCATCGCATATCTCGTTGAAGTTATGCGGCATTATCTTTGAGTTCAGTCCGACAGCAATACCTTCCACTCCCTGTGCCAGGAGCAATGGGAATTTTACAGGCAGCGTAATAGGTTCCTTATTACGTCCGTCATATGACATCTGCCACTCTGTCGTTTTGGGGTTGAATACCGTCTCGAGGGCGAATTTACTCAGTCGTGCCTCTATATAACGCGGAGCAGCAGCGCTGGAGCCTGTCAGGATGTTACCCCAGTTACCCTGTGTATCAATGAGCAGGTCCTTCTGCCCCATCTGTACCAGTGCATCACCAATAGAAGCATCGCCATGCGGATGAAACTGCATGGTATGTCCTACGATGTTTGCCACCTTATTATAACGTCCGTCATCCATGCGCTTCATTGAGTGCAGGATGCGACGCTGAACGGGTTTCAGACCATCCTCAATATGTGGCACAGCACGCTCCAGGATTACGTATGAGGCATAATCCAGGAACCAATTCTGGTACATCCCGCTGAGGTGGTGTACAGCGGAGGCGTCGAAGCGGTTATTACTCATTGTATTTTCGGCATTTTTTTACCCGGGTGACCGATATAGAGCAGCATAATATCAAAACGCAGGGTACTGTAATTAGGCACGGAAGTAGTTGATGATGATGAGCCATATCCCAATGTATATGGAATTATCACCTCAAACCTGTCTCCCTCATGCATATTCATAAGTGCCGTCTGGTAGCCATCTATCAAATCCTTTACAGCAAACTTAACAGGCATCGCTGTGTTTGGATTCAGTTCTTCACCATAATAAGACGTATCAAACTGCACGCCGTCCTTTGCATACGTTGTGGTATCCTGCACATATGAATCACGTGGTATCAGCTTGCCACGATAGTGCACATAGACGGAGTCTGTCATCAGAGGCGTCTCCTCGTCAGCAGCATGCGGACATTCTATGATGTGGGCAATGACAAAATCCGTCGGAGCCGATGAGTTAGCATCTTTGTATACAGATTTCAGCAATCTCCAGTTATTTTTTCCGGCAGCGATAGAATCCTGCGCCTCTCTGAATTTCTGGTTGAAGTATTCCGTATTACGACTTTCCCAATTATCGTAATTGGTGAGTTCGTTATTTTCCTCCTTACATGACGTCATCATCGTGAGGAGCATCACGCAACAGGTGGCCAGTATGATATGTACTTTATTATGCATTATTTCTTTTTTACTGAAGTTTCTTGAGTAGGGAGGTGATTGACACCTTATCCTCTATAATACCTTGCAAGTCAGCTATGTTCACACGTTCCTGTTCCATTGTGTCGCGATAGCGTAGTGTTACAGTATTATCCTCGAGAGTCTGATGATCTACGGTTACGCAGAATGGCGTACCGATAGCATCCTGACGACGATAGCGCTTTCCTATCTGGTCTTTCTCCTCGTATTTGCAGTTGAAGTGGAACTTCAAATTGTCGATAATCTCACGTGCCTTCTCTGGCAGACCGTCCTTCTTTGTCAGAGGGAAAACAGCCAGCTTCACAGGAGCAAGGGCAGCAGGCAGGTGGAGCACTGTGCGTGTCTCGCCATTCTCCAGTTTCTCTTCTTCGTAAGAGTGACACAATACAGAGAGGAACATGCGGTCAACACCTATTGATGTCTCTATGACATACGGAGTATAAGACTCATTAACCTCCGGATCGAAGTATTTTATCTGTTTGCCAGAGAATTTCTCATGCTGTGAGAGATCGAAGTTAGTACGTGAGTGAATACCTTCTACCTCCTTGAATCCGAATGGCATATGGAACTCAATATCTGTTGCAGCATTAGCATAGTGCGCCAGCTTATCGTGGTCGTGGAAACGATAGTTCTCTGCTCCCATACCAAGGTTCTGGTGCCACTTCATACGTGTTTCCTTCCACTTTGCAAACCAGTCGAGTTCTGTTCCAGGCTTAATGAAGAACTGCATCTCCATCTGTTCAAACTCACGCATACGGAAGATGAACTGACGGGCAACAATCTCATTACGGAAAGCCTTACCAATCTGTGCAATACCGAATGGTATCTTCATGCGGCCTGTCTTCTGAACATTAAGGTAATTCACAAAGATTCCCTGTGCTGTCTCAGGACGCAGGTATATCTTCATGCTATTATCAGCAGAAGCGCCCATTTCTGTTGAGAACATAAGGTTGAACTGTCTTACGTCGGTCCAGTTGCGAGTACCGCTGATAGGGCAAACTATTTCCTCGTCCAGTATTATCTGCTTCAGCATATCGAGGTCCATCTTGTTCATAGCCTCAGAATAGCGTGCATGGAGGTCGTCAAACTTTTTCTGGTTCTCCAGCACACGAGGATTTGTCTCACGGAACTTTGCCTCATCAAAAGCATCACCGAACTTCTTCTTTGCCTTTTCGACCTCCTTAGCAATCTTATCCTCATATTTCGCCATCTGCTCCTCTATGAGTACATCTGCACGATAGCGTTTCTTTGAGTCGCGATTGTCAATGAGAGGGTCATTGAAAGCATCCACGTGTCCTGATGCCTTCCATATTGTCGGATGCATGAAGATACTTGAGTCGATACCCACGATATTCTCATGCAGCAACACCATTGACTGCCACCAATACTGTTTGATATTATTTTTCATCTCGACACCATTCTGACCATAGTCATAAACAGCGCCCAATCCATCATAGATATCACTTGATGGGAACACAAAGCCATACTCCTTACAATGACTTACAATCTTCTTAAAAACGTCTTCTTGCTGTGCCATTTTTTATTATATTATTTTCGTTTTTGTTATCGTTATTATCAGTTTGCATTCTCGCTGATGTACATCAGTCTGATAAGCCTTATTTCCTCGTCGGTATATGCACCATTGAATTCCTCATAGGCATTCTTCAGGCTGTCTGTTTCTGCCTCAGCGAAGTAACCATATATATCGTCTATCTGTTCATCGTCCATCACGTCCTCGATATAGTAGCTCAGGTCCACCTTCGTACCACTATATACTATTGCCTCCAACTCATCGAGCAGCTCTGGCATCTTCAGACTCATGGAACGTGCTATATCATCAAGAGGAATCTTTCTGTCTATGCACTGAACTATCTTCAGCTTGCCCATAGAGTTCTTTGCTACCGTCTTTACACGGATATCCTCGGGGCGAACTATTTCGTTCTCTTCGCAATATTTCTTTATGACCTCCAAGAAAGGCTTTCCGAATCGTCTTGCCTTTCCTTGTCCTACTCCCTGTATTGTCTGCAGTTCTTCTATGGTAGTAGGATACATTGTTGCCATTTGTTCCAGCGAAGCCTCCATAAATACTATGTATGGCTGCACATTCTTTTCTCTCGCCACATCACGACGCAGATTCTTCAGAATATGGAACAGTTCTTCATCAAGAGCACCGCCTGTTGCATTGCCTTCCACCTCATCGTCTGAGAAGGTATTGTCTTCTGTTACATAGAACTTGGTGTCCTTGTTATATTCCTTGAGCCATCTCTTTCCGGCAGCGGTAACCTTCAGGTTTCCATAGCTTTCCACTTCCTTCTTGATATAGCCCTCCACCATTGCTTCGCGAATTATGGGGTTCCAAAGCTTTTCGTTCATATCCTCTCCACAACCGAATTCTGCATGTTCGTTGTGTTTGTGGGATACTATATCGTCCGTAGCGCGACCTTTCACAAAGTCTACAACATATGCCGTCTTGAAGTTCTGCTTCACAGCCAGTATTGACGTCAGTACTGCCTTCAGGCCTTCTGCAGCCTCTATCTTCACCTTCGGATGCGTACAATTGTCGCAGTTGCCACAGTTGTCATACGGATAGTCCTCGCCAAAATATTTCAACAGCATCTTACGACGGCATATTGACGACTCAGCATATGCTGCAGTCTCTTGCAGCAGGTGTTTACCGATCTCCTGCTCCGCCACCGTCTTAGACTCCATGAACTTACCCAGCTTCAACAGGTCTTTGTGCGAATAGAATGCTATGCACAATCCCTCTCCTCCATCGCGTCCTGCACGACCAGTCTCCTGATAATATCCTTCCAGCGACTTTGGTATGTCATAGTGAATCACAAAGCGCACATCAGGTTTATCAATACCCATTCCGAAAGCTATCGTAGCACATATCACATCAATGCGTTCCATCAGGAAGTCATCCTGTGTCTCGTTACGCACCGCTGTATCAAGGCCTGCATGATATGCCGCCGCCTTTATGTCGTTTGTCTTCAGCACTTCGGCAAGATCTTCCGCCTTCTTTCGGGACAAGCAATATACTATGCCGCTCTTTCCCTGGTGCTGGCGTATGAACTTTATTATCTGCTTATCAATATCAGGAGTCTTTGCGCGAACCTCATAGTAAAGACTTGGCCTGTTGAAAGAACTCATGAAGTCCTTTGCCTTAGGTATATCCAGATTCTTCTTTATATCCGCCCTCACCTTTTCTGTAGCTGTTGCCGTCAGAGCTATTATGGGAGCCCTTCCTATGGCATTCACAACAGGACGGATGCGTCTGTATTCAGGTCTGAAGTCATGTCCCCATTCAGAGATACAGTGTGCCTCATCGACAGCATAGAATGACACCTTCACCTCTTTCAGGAACATTATATTCTCTTCCTTCTGCAACGATTCGGGGGCCAGATACAGCAGTTTTGTGATACCATTCCTCACATCCTCCTTTACCTGGTCTATTGCAGCCTTGTTCATTGAGGAATTAAGACAATGGGCAATGCCATCATGTTCGCTGATACCATTTATCACATCCACCTGATTCTTCATCAAAGCTATCAAGGGAGATACCACGATGGCAGTTCCCTCCATTATGAGTGACGGCAACTGATAGCACAACGACTTTCCACCGCCTGTCGGCATAAGCACAAAACAATCCTTCCCATCAAGCAGATGCCTGATGATTTCTTCCTGCTGACCCTTGAACGAGTCGAAGCCGAAGTATTGTTTAAGCGGTTTTAGCAAGTTGACTTTCGGCATATTCCTTTGTCACTTCAAATTTTGCAAGATTCTTTGATGGAGCCTCATACATGGCATCCGTCATAATATCTTCTACTATCGAGCGTAATCCCCTGGCTCCAAGCTTATATTCCACAGCCTTATCGACAATGAAATCCAACGCCTCTGTTGTGAATGTCAGCGTTATCTTATCCATTTTGAAGAGCTTGATATACTGGCGGATAATGCTGTTCTTCGGTTCTACGAGAATACGCCTCAGGGCATCGTGATCCAATGGATTCAGATGTGTCAACACAGGCAGACGACCTATTATCTCTGGTATCAGTCCGAACGACTTCAGGTCTTGTGGTGCTATGTACTGCATCATAGCATTCTTATCAATCTTTCTCACATTCTGCACACTCTGATATCCCACAGTATGAGTATTCAACCTCTGTGCTATCTTGCGTTCTATACCGTCGAAGGCACCACCGCAGATAAAGAGGATGTTTCTCGTGTCCACGTGTACATAGTCCTGATCAGGATGCTTACGTCCACCCTTTGGTGGTACGTTTACAATGGTTCCCTCCAACAGTTTCAGCAATCCCTGCTGTACTCCCTCACCGCTCACGTCACGTGTGATGCTGGGATTATCGCTCTTGCGTGCTATCTTGTCTATCTCATCTATGAAAACTATACCCTTCTGTGCTGCCGCCAAATCGTAGTCTGCCGCCTGCAGCAGACGGCTCAGGATGCTCTCCACATCCTCACCTACATAGCCAGCCTCTGTGAATACCGTAGCATCAACAATAGTGAATGGCACATTCAGCAGTCGTGCTATGGTGCGAGCCAGGAGGGTTTTTCCCGTACCTGTAGAACCCACCATGATGATGTTCGACTTCTCTATCTCCACACCATCCTCATCCTCTGGCTGCGAGAGACGCTTATAGTGGTTATATACTGCCACTGAGAGATATTTCTTTGCTTCGTCCTGACCTATGATATACTGGTCCAGATATTCCTTTATCTCCTGCGGCTTTGGCACCTGTCCCATATTCATACCCACCGACGACTTGCTTGCAGCAGTGCTGTCTGGGCCTTTGTCGATGGTCTGTATAATGGAATATGCCTGCTTTACGCAATCAGAACAGATAAAGCCATCCATACCTGTAATCAGCAGGGGCACTTCATGTTCATCTCTTCCGCAGAAGCTACATCTATTTAGTTTCTTCCTCGCCATTTGTCTGTTTTTTCTTTAATACCTGATCCACCATACCATACTCCTTTGCCTCTTCCGCCGTCATCCAGTAGTTACGGTCAGAGTCTGCCCATACTTTATCGTAAGGTGTGTGTGAGTGGTCTGCAATAATGGTATATAATTCTTTCTTAAACTTCTGTATCTCCCTTGCCTCTATCTCTATATCCGATGCCTGTCCCTGCACACCGCCCAGAGGCTGATGTATCATCACCCTCGCATGTGGCAGAGCCGAACGCTTACCTTCCTGTCCTGCCACCAGCAGCACAGCGCCCATAGAAGCAGCCAAGCCGGTACAGAGGGTAGCAACGTCAGATGTGATAAACTGCATCGTGTCATAGATGCCCAAACCTGCCGTCACGCTACCACCAGGGCTGTTGATATATATTGAGATATCCTTGCCTGGATCTGTAGAATCCAAGTACAGCAACTGCGCCTGAATAGTATTTGCAGTATAGTCATTAATCTCCGTTCCCAAAAAGATGATACGCTCCATCATCAGTCGTGAGAACACATCCATCTGTGTCACGTTCAGCTGACGTTCCTCCAGAATGTAAGGATTAAGATACTGATTCTGCGCCTTCAGCACATCATCCACCATCATGCCACTCATACTCAGCTTGCCCGTAGCAAACTTTCTGAAATCACTTGTAATATTATTCATAATTTTCTATTCTTTATCAATAGTAATTTTGAGCATCTTTATTGCGGCACAAAGCCACAAAAAATAAGATTTGCACAACAAAATTACAAAAAATCACCGAGAGCCACAAATATTTAAGAAACTTTAACGGCTTTTACCCGCTAATCGTCCTTGTTTTCGTTTTCGTTATCGTTGACGTTATCGTTCTAAAGACTCGCTCCTGCGAAGAGGACGAGGATAATACCGATAAAGAATGCCGGCATCCATGTATACTTCGGGTCAGGGACTTTTTCGAAATGGAGATAGCGGGTATGCAGCCACGCTATTGCTGATACCGTGAGGACTGCAAGGACGAATCCGCCAAGGATATCGCCAGGATAGTGATAGCCCAGATACACGCGCGAATAGCAGATAAGTAACGAGAATAGTGACATCGTGATGATGGTCCACCTGTCCCTGAGCCAATAGAACAACACAAAGGTAAGCATCCAGTTATTGGCAGAATGGGCTGACGGAAAGCCGTACCCCCCACCCTTGACGTCGTTGACGCGATAGAGAAGCGGGAAAAGAGGATTCTCCGGATTATTAGGGCGCAGACGACCAATGGCAGGACGCAGGAATTGGGAATTTGCCCAATCAGTAATGAGCATACCCACACCCACCATAACAAGAAGTTGCAAAGCCCCACTCCAACCATAATTGCGCCATACCACATAGAGCATAGAGCAATAGAGCGGAATCCAGATGGTCTTCTGTGTGAGAAGCCACATAAAGCTATCAAGAAATGCTGTATGATGTCCGTTGACTAACAGCAGGAGTTGTTCATCCATATAGTCAGTTTTTTTTGCAAAGTGGAAGCAAAGGTAATAAAAAGATAGCCCATTGGTCGTCATTCTTTTGCCGTTTTATGCAAAAAAAATTAAAAAAAAGAAGTTTTTTTTTGTGTTTTGGTTCTTTTTAGTATCTTTGCAGTCAAACTATTAACCAATCATAATTACAACAACAAAATTCTAACTATTGTAAATGGACAAGTGTTTCTTTGCGGTAGACCTTGGAGCTACCAGCGGACGTACGATTATTGGTGGAATAAACAATGGTAAGATAGAGCTGAAAGAGCTTACTCGCTTCCCCAATAACCTTATTGAAATCAACGGGCATTATTATTGGGACATCTATGCCTTGTACTTTGAAATCATAAAGGGTTTGAAGGAGGCAAAAAACAACAATATCGCCATTACTTCCATTGGTATTGACACATGGGGTGTTGACTTCGTATGCGTTGCTGACGACAATTCCATCAGCCAGCCTATAGCATACCGCGACCCTCATACCTTTGAGGCTATGGAGGATTACCTTGCCAACGTAAAGACAAGGGACCAGGTGTATAACATCACTGGCATACAGTTCCTGAATTTCAACAGCATCTTCCAACTGCACGCCATGAAGAAGGCCGGAAATGTGGCACTGAAGAATGCAAAGAAGATTCTCTTCATCCCTGATGCGCTGAGCTATATGCTGACAGGCGAGATGGTATGCGAATATACTATTGCCTCTACGGCACAGCTTCTCGACCCTCGCACAAAACAGCTGGACCCAAGCCTGCTGGAGTCTGTAGGACTCTCACAGGACAAATTCGGCAGAATGGTGAATCCTGGTGACTTCATCGGAAACATACGCCCTGAGGTGCAGAAAGAGACAGGATTGGGAGCAATACCTGTTGTTGCCGTTGCAGGACATGATACTGGAAGTGCCGTAGCTGCCGTTCCTGCTGCCAACGAGAATTTTGCATACCTCTCATCTGGCACATGGAGCCTTATGGGTATAGAGAAAAAAAATGCTATCATCAACGAGATTTCATACGACAGGAACTTCACCAACGAGGGTGGCATAGAGGGTACTACACGATTCCTGAAGAATATCTGCGGCATGTGGATATATGAGCGTTGCCGCAAGGAGTGGACGAACGCTCCGAAGTCACATACAGAACTGCAGGCAGAAGCTATGAAGCAGCCTGCTTTCCAAAGCATCATAAATCCTGACGATCCGATGTTTGCAAATCCTGTGAATATGGTGGATGCCATACAGGAATACTGCAAAAAGACCGGACAGTATGTACCAAAAAGTTATGCCGAGATATGCAGAATAATATTCGAATCGCTGGCACTGAGATATCGTCAGGTATATGAATATCTTGAGGAGATGGCAGAATTCCCTATCGCTGTACTCCATATCATTGGTGGCGGTTCGCTAAATGCCTACCTGAACCAGTTTACTGCAAACTCTTGTGGAGTAAAGGTGCTGGCCGGTCCGCAGGAGGGTACTGCTCTCGGAAACATCATGGTACAGGCAAAGGCCGCAGGCGAAGTAAAGGACCTTTGGGAGATGCGCCGTGTTATTGCCAACAGCCTTGAGCTGAAGGAGTTCACCCCTACCGACCGCGAGGAATGGGACAAGGCGTACGAGAGGTACCTGAAGATAATTGACAATTAAATATATACATTGAAAAATTTTTTAGATTATGGCTAAACCATTAGTAGAAACCAAAGCGAAGGTGGGTGTCTTCAGTATTGCTCTGCAGGCTTACCTGCCACAGTTCCCACAACTTGTTCCTAACTTCGAAGCTCAGTATGAGGCTTTCAAGAAGACGTTGCCCGACACCATCGAGATTATCGACGGCGGTATGGTAACCACCAAGGAGCAGTCAATGGCAGCAGGCGATAAGTTCCGCGCTGCCGACGTAGATCTCGTTATCTTGCAGATGCTGACATACTGCACATCTTATAACATGTTGCCTGCCGTTCGCGACCTCGACGTACCTGTTGTCATCGTGAACCTGCAGAAAAAGCTTGCTCCTGACTATGCTAAGACAGATATTCCTACATGGCTGGGTGACCTCTATGCTTGCGGTGCTATCGGTGAGATGGTAGCCGACCTTAACCGTGCCGGCAAGCGTTCTGCCGTCATCACAGGCGTTGTTGAGGGTGGTGATCCTGGTGTTCAGGCTGAAATAGAAGACTGGTGCCGTGCCGCTCAGGTGCGTCGTCGTTTCCGCGATACCAACATCGCACAGATCGGACGCCCATATCCTGGCATGATGGACCTCTATATCGACGAGACAAACCTCTACCACCGTATGTTCGTCTATACCAAGCAGTTTGACTGGGAGCAGATGTGGGCTATTGCCGACAACATCACCGACGAGGCTGCCATCAAGGCAAAGGCTCAGGATATCCTCGACACATTCGAGATTGAAGGTGGTGGCACCATCGAGAAGGTATGGGATATGGCAAAGTATGTTGTAGCATTTGAACAGTGGGTAAAGGATGAGAAACTCGGCATGATAGCTTCTCACTATGCTGGCTTTGCTCAGGGCGTAGCAGGCAAACTCGATTCTATGCTGATTCCTGCATTCTCTATGCTCATCAAGCAGCACACAGCATGTGCCGTTGAGGGCGATATGAAGGTGGCTATGGCAATGAGTATCCTGAAGACTATCTCTGGCACAGGCACACTGGCTGAGATGTATTCTATCGACTTCCCGAAGGATATCTGCATCATCGGTCACTCTGGCTCTGGCGACTTCGACATCTCTCAGGCTCACAAGCCAACGATGAAGATTGTTCCTGTCTTCCACGGCAAGACCGGCGGTGGCTACCTGACACAATTCTATCCTCCAACGGGTCCTGTTACTTATCTGGCTATCACACAGGATGGTAACGGCAAGTTCAAGTTTGTCGTTGCCGAGGGCGTTAACGAGGAAGGTGAAATCTTCATGTTCGGTGATACCAACATGCGTACGAAGTTCTCTCTCTCTTGCCGCGAATTTGTTAACAAGTGGAGCGAGGCAGGTCCTACACACCATATGGCAGCCGCTGTAGGTCGTCATATCGATACCATACTGAAGGTGGCTAAGATTTTCAATATTGAGTGTGATGTAGTTTGCCGTTAATGGCGTAATAACGGTATAACGTAATAACGACATAACAAAAAAAATGGCAAAAAGCAGTTCATTAAAGAGCACCCTTGCGGTGTCTCTCAACAATTATCTGGATGCCGGTGCTATCGTGGCTGGTGCCAGTGGTGTTACCCTGTGGCAGAATTATCTGGGACTATCTGAGATGCACCTTGGATGGCTCAATGCCCTCAGTGCCAACGCGCTGGGCGCAGCTATTGGTGCCATCATAGGTGGTTTCCTGGCTGATAAGTTTGGTCGTAAGTTTATTTTTACTTACAACCTTCTGGTATATATGACGGGTGTGCTTATCATCATGCTGTCAATGAATTTTCCTATGCTGCTGGCAGGATTCCTCGTTACGGGTATTTCGGTAGGCATTGGTGTGCCGGCATCATGGACGTATATCTCTGAGAGTTCTGAAATCAACAACCGAGGCCGCAACATCTGTATCTCGCAGATGTCGTGGGGACTGGGTCCTATGTTCATACTGTTCTTCGGCATGCTGCTTGCGCCGGGTGGTTATCTCTACGCCCCTGTAGAGTCGCTGGCTCATGCTGTTGTAGGTGCCGATGCTGGACAGGCTGCCATCGAGGTGTTCAGCTCTCGCGTAGTGTTCTTCACATTGTTTGTTGTGGCATTCATAGCATGGAACCTGCAGCGTCAGCTGGAGGAGAGTGCAGAGTTCACAGCCCAGAAGGCAGAAGAGAAGAAGAGCAGCATCCTCGACAATATCAAGTTGCTGTTCACCAACGGCATCGCCGTGAAGACTGTTGCCTTCCTGGCTGCCATATACCTTACATGGAACCTTGTGGCCTCTGTGATGGGTTTCTTCATGCCTCACGTCTACGAGACAGCAGGCGGTCTGACTAACGAGGATGCCAACATGCTGAGTTGCGTAAGCTGGGTATTTGTGGTTGTCACCACTCTCATTATCTCTTTCTTTGTCGACAAGGTGGCCCACCGTTTCTTCTATGTCTTCGGCCTTGCCGCAGCTCTTACAGCGTGGATACTGATTATCGGTGGCGGTGTGACAACCATCGGCGGCATATGGCTCTTCACCATTCTGTGGGGCATCAACAACGGTTCGTCCGTACAGGTATTCTATGCCCTGTGGGGTTCAGAACTGTTCCCAGCCAAGTTCCGTGCCGGAGCCCAGGGCTTTATGTTCTTTGTGGTACGCGGTCTGTCTGCAGCATGGGGTCTCGTCTTTACATATATATATGGTGAAAACGGCGACGGCTTCACCACAGCCGCTTTCTGTATGGTTGCCCTGCTGGCAATCTCGCTGATAGTCGGCCTCATCGGCATGCCAAACACCCGAGGCAAGTCACTGGAGCAGATTACCCGCGAGCGCTATGGAGAGAATGTTTAAGAATCGTAATAACGTAATAACGATATAACGTAATAAAATATGAAAAGTATCTTAGAAGGCCGCGAGGGACTGAAGGCGGTCGTGTATCAGATTGCCGAGGTAACAGGTTACCTGTGGCAGAAAGGTTGGGCAGAGCGTAACGGTGGTAATATCACCGTCAACGTCACCGAGTTTATGGACGATGAGTGCAAGGCTATGCCAGCCATTGCTCCTGTGAAGCAGATTGGCATGGTACTGCCACAGCTGAAGGGAAAGTATTTTTATTGTAAAGGTACGGGCAAGCGCATGCGCGACCTCGCTAAGGAGCCAATGCAGAACGGTTCTATCGTACGCATCTGCGACGACTGCGCCAGCTATGAGATTATTGCTGACGAACCAGTTGCTCCTACCAGCGAACTTCCAACACACTTGGCTCTGCAGAACTATCTCCTCGAGACCGGTTCTTGCTACAAGGCAACTCTGCACACCCACCCTATCGAACTCGTTGCTATGAGTCACATCAAGCGTTTCCTGAAGGGTGACGAGATGACAAAGGTATTGTGGTCAATGATTCCTGAGACTCTGGCATTTGCGCCATTGGGCATCGGCATCATTCCTTACGACCTGCCTTCTTCTGTAGAGTTGGCAAAGGCTACTCTTGAGGGCATCAAGAAGCACGACGTAGTGATGTGGGAGAAACACGGCACCGTTGCCGTAGGACAAGACATCATGGATGCCTTCGACCAGACAGACGTACTCTGCAAGGCAGCCAACATCTACATGTGTGCCAAGGCCATGGGTTCTGAACCCGACGGCATGACAGACGCACAAATGAAAGAAGTGCAGGATGTCTTCAACCTCCCGAAGACAAGACCGTGCTAAGTCCCTCCCCTGCCCTCCCGAGGGAGTGGTAACGGTTAAAGATAACAATCCCTGGCAGGAGTAAAACCCTGTCAGGGATTGTCAGTTATTGACCATTGACCGTTGGCTAAAACTTAATGTCGTTTGCAAAGTCAATCATTATTTCGCAAAGGTACTACTTTTAAGCTATATTTCCTGCTATTTCTATCAAGTACAACATCATACTCTCTAATCCCTTTTGCTTTTGCGATGGATCTCAAATGTGTCTTATATCGGGCTTCCATGTGAAGGCCATAATAGATAGCTTTTAAATAGCCCATATCTGGAATGCTTATATAATCTTGGTCGATAGACTCCCTATCAAATTTCAGCATTCTCCACTCTCTTTCGTGTGAATAATCTGCTTTGTCTTTATAAAGGTACATCTTTATGAAATACATCATATCTATAGGATAGAATTGATGTAGCTGAGTCTTAAACAATTCAAATACTTCTTTATACGCTTCCTCTGGTTGAATGCTATTAACATAATCTGTTATACATATTCTGTCTATCATTTCTGTTGCATCCAACATCTGAGGGGAATATATTACAGGATACAGATTGACATTTAATGCATACCATTTTCTGAAATCATATTCTAACGCGAAGCCTTTATACCCATCGGCATAATAGTCCCACATGAATTTTGTATCAATCTTTTCAGTAAAGCATCCAATCTTGGTATATTTGTTATTTCTTGACCAGCCCTCCTGCTTCTGGATTTCAGATTTCATCTGTTCTAAGAACCCATTATAATCAGTTCTAAGTGAATTAACTATCTCGCTGTCAGGTGTATTGGAGTTTATCAATTCCAATAATTTGCCATTTATTGGGCTATTCGGAAATGCTACAGGATTATTTCTTGCTATTTGAACGATGTATGACATTGTCGTTGAAAAAGCAGTCGAAAATCTGTCTAGTAACGTCTTATAATCATAGAATACATTCGAGTCATATTTATCTGAGAACTTATCTGCAACACACATTGAAATTGTACCTTGTTCAAAGGAAGTCAACTCATCTATTCCACATTTCCTAAAACGGAATAGCTTTGCAGGAATATAGGGCTGAACAAAATCATGCAATTCACGAATAATCTTTACTCTCTCCTCATGTAAAAGATTATTTGGAATTGTAGTCTTTTCCATCAATCTTGCAAACTCTTTCTTGAATTGAGTCTTTGTATATGATACTTTTTCTTTGCTCATTTTTTACGCATCCTTTGCGTGTTTGTTTATCCTATTCAGGAATAGCCTCCGATATTTGGGTGGTTGATAAAACTTCTACTTTTGAATCTACTGGTTCATCATCAATTATTTCTCTTTCTTCTCCATTTATCATACGAAGATATGAATTATGGCTTTTCGAGAAAATTTCATTAATTTCTTGGTTGTTAAAACCAACAAAATTCAGCATACAACATAATAATAGTTTCCTTAACTTATGATTCAAGTTATATAGTTCACGTCCACCCACAACATGCTCCTTTTTCCCTGTAGGAAGCAAATGAGAAAAGTAATGTCTAGAATCGCGAATACATTTTATGTCATCATCAGATAATTCAAGAATAGAAATATCAGAAAATTCATTTTGCAAATTATGCAATATTGTAGTTAGGTTTAGCCCGTCTTCTCTGAACCTACAATAATAACCTTCAACAGCCTGTGCAACTATTAGGAAATCATTGCTACAAAAAGTTCCTCTGTGTCCTACACTATCTATTAAATGTGCACGTATAGGAAAAATATTCTTTTCTGCATACCAATTACATATAATAGAGGAGAAAGAATCTTTTATCGTTTCGTAAACAAAAAGATATTCCCAAAAACGTTCAGGGTCGTTTAACCTTTCATCTTTCTTTTCATAGATTTCAATGGTCTTATTATTAGTAGCCTTCCCATCCTTGTCTTTGTCTATGAGCAGGAAACGGTCACTTTGCACTGGTGTTAAAGTGGCAAACGAAAGAAACTGCTCAAATAGAAACACATTGCGTTTAGCATCATTCATGGAAATGGGTCTTGAACAAGCAAAATTAAGAGTACTCATCTGGTTAATTTCGACCTGCATTCCTGTTTTCCCATATGAAACAGTCACCTCTCCTTCAAGTTCTAATTTACAACCGTCATCTAATGTTACAACAATTTGATTTGCATTCTCTAAATCTGTACTAAATGTAAAATTCCTATTTTGTTGACTAATATGTATAATATTGGGCCTATACCAATATGACAATTCTTCAATATATGCTTTTACATCATAATTCCCTTCCTCACCTAATGATTTAATATGTTTGCCAACAGCGACCACCTGTACACTGTATTTGGCAACAGGGAAGGGGCAATCAGTATTCAAGGACATTGACTCATAACAATTGAACACACTAATCTTTTTTGCTTCTGACGAGATACCCCAGATTACATCATATTGGGGTACGTTTCCTCCAGCAAACTGATCTATAGGAGAATCAGAGCCAAACATGCCAATTGTCTCAAGGACTATTTTGTCTTTTTTGACAATCAAAGTTCCAAATACCTGATTCTCTATATCTTCAGGTATCCACCAAAGCCCTTTGAAATTCTTTATTGTATTCATTCTCGTCCTATTTTATTGATACTTCTTGGAATGCCCCATTTCGAATTACCCACTAAATCGTGAGAGTTAACCAGTAACAAGAAATACTCTATTTTTATACATTATCACTTTTTACTGACTTTTCTAATAGATAATTGTGTAACTTTTCAATCAACTGATCAGGTGTCAAAACATCTTTGGGAGAACTACCAACAATGGAAGGAATGTATTTGTCATTCTTTAATTCCGTAATTATATTTGCTTTTTGATTTCCTTTACCAGAATGATGATATATTTGTCCAATTATAATGATGTTATATTTGGTCTGCCCTTTTTGCAGGGATTTATAAATATTGGCGTTTTCTAATTTCGTGTTATTGAAGAAATCCACATCCCAGTCTGTCGTAGATACTCCAATCTTGGAGAAATACGAATTCAGTTCGTGTCTTATTTGCGATTGATCAGAAACCTCTCCTAAAATACAAATATTAAATGGAGTACTGACAACTACCTTTTCAATAGTTTGTATCTGTGGTTTAGCCCCCCTTGAAAGAACATCTATATTTGTTTTATATTGTTCAATAATTGTTTTTGCTTCTTCTAGTTCAAGTTCCAAAAGTTCTCTCTTTAATTTCTCATCTCCCAACTCGGAAATGGATTTCTCATATTCAGAGAAAAGTTCTTGGTATTCTTCTTCTACCTTGGTTAGTTTCTCGTCATTTTTTATTTTATCCTTAATTTGCAGTTGCTGACTTTGGATAAATTTCATCAAGTTATGTTCGTATAAGGATTCGAAGTTATCCAAATCCATATCGTTCAATCTCTTAAAGAACTCATAGTAGCAATTGGGAGAGAGAATATAGAAACGAACCTTCTCTTCACTCTTTACCCGTTCTATATAGTTCTTTCCAGCCGTTAATTTGTAATAATTCTCAGCTTTAAAATCTTTATCATCCTTGATTTCGACTATGATAGTTTCTTTTTTTGTCTTGAGGATAAAATCAGGGAAGAAACCATAGTAATAGCCGTCTTCCTTTTGATAAGCAATACAAAAATATTTGCTTTCGCTTTTCCCGTTTTACCAAATACAATTCTTCCATCAGCAAGAAATTTCTTATATTCGTCTTCTGTTGTCCTCCAATGACGACCTTTTGGTGGAAGATATTTTTTCCCGGTATTTGGGTTTTCAATAATATATGTCAAATTCTCTTTACGTATTTCTGGCGCGTCAAAAGGGTCTGCTGTCCACTCTCCTCTTGGATCATTGTCAGGATTAGAGAATTTTTCTTTTGAACCTCGTAATCTATAGTTCAACTTGTTTTGTTGTATAACGTCTATGTTTTTTGCGTATATCAATGTGTGATTATGATTCAAAGAAACAATTGTATCGTTAGAAACAGATTTCCTTGAGTTCCAAATCAGATCAATGACAAAATTCTTTTCTGTAAAAATGCTATCGCATAATAATTTCAATTGAGCAAACTCATTATCATCTATGGAAATAAAAATAAGTCCATTATTCGATAATAGATTCTTAGCTAATCTTAGTCTCTTACTCATAAATGATAGCCATTTTGAATGTCTAAATTGGTCTGTCTTATCAACATATGAGTCGTTGTATATAAAATCATTATTCCCTGTATTATATGGAGGATCGATATAAATTACATCAATGCTCTTTTTATGCGTAAAACTTAAAGCATATAAAGAATGATAGTTGTCTCCTTCTATAATAATATTGTATGGCAAAGATGTGTCACAAACTATTTCTTTTGCGCAATCCTCTTTAAGCAAAGGCAATTCCGAGTCACATCGTTTTGCGACATCCTCCTCTTTGTCTTCCCATACAAGTCCGTACCTTTCCTTCTCTAACTTTTCAATTTTCGCTATTAACTGTTGAGGAGTCCATCCTTGATATTTTGATTCTTTACTCATTTTAAAATATAGTGTTTTTATAAACTCACAGGCACCAGCCCTAATTTGTTAATACTCTCGTTAGTTTTCTGCATCGTTCAAATATTTCTTATTCATTGCCTTCTTCATCTCCCTTTTTACAACTCTCCATAAACACTTTTTGCAGTTCTTCCTTTGGAGGCAGGGCCTTCAGCAGTTCTGGATCCATTTCGTCTGCAGTCTTATAGGTAGCCACTCCCATTGGCTGCTTAAAGTCCTGCATGATGTATCCGGCATAGTCTTTGTCAGCATTCTTACAGAGGATGATGCCAATAGGGGCTTCTTCGTGGTCTCGTCGGTCATCATCGTTCAGTATTCTCAAGTAAGCGCTCAACTGTGCAAGATAGGCTACTTTGAAATTACCATTCTTCAACTCAAACACTACCGTTCGGTTCAGATCGCGATTGAAGAACAAAAGGTCTATCCAATGGTCATGGCCCAGTTTGTCGTAGTGAACCTGACTGCCGGAGAAGGTAAAACCTCGTCCAAAGGTCATAATGAAGTTCTTCACATTGTGGACAATATTACTCTCTATCACTTTTTCATCCACGTCTTCATCGTGCATACCCAATTCCTCTACATTGATAAAGTCAAGCAGGTACTCATCCTTAAACATACGTATGGCTCGATAGGCCTGCTTATAGTCTGGGATGGTGGCCAAGAAATTATTAGGCATCTTGTCCTGATGGTGATAGAGGTCTTGCTTGATAGCCTTCTCCAAATCATCAACAGTAGGCTTGTATGTATCTGCATACTTCACATAGAAGATGCGCTCTTCGTATGTCTTCGCTTTAGCCAATATAGCAATGTGGTGGGTAAAGCTGATACTAAGGAACTCCTTCAAAGGGAAATCGGGTAGATTCGCCAATTGCAATTGGCGAATTTCACTATCACTTACAACTTCGGCAGTTGCGACTGCCGAATTAGCGGTTTTGTTAATTTTTGTGATTTTGGCAGTCATAACTGCCGAATTGTGCCGTTCAATCATCTGCCATTCTTCAAAGAACGTACGCATATTCTTGATATTCCTTGCCGAGAAACCGCGAAGCCCAGGCAGTTCAGCACGCAACTGACTACTGATGGTCTCGATGGCGCCCTTGCCCCAATTCTTCTTACGGCTGCTGGCTGATACGTATCTGCCTATGCCATAGTACAGAGCCAGTTGCTCCTGATTGACGGCTTTAGCGGCCCTCGCCTGACTCTGAAGAATCGCAGTTTTTATGATGTCTACAGCGTTTTTATATGTCATGATATCTTGCTCCATATTCTATCATTTATTTATTACGGACGTGAGCTCTTGCCAATCTTCACCCAATCCTTACGGAAACTGGGATTCTTCAAGGTGCCGAAGCGACCTGAGGTTGAGTGGGTCAGTATGTAAACGTAGCCAGGTTCTTGGTTGCTCATTTTCTTAATTTTTTGTCGAGTTTAACAAGTCTTTGATGTCAACATCAAGGATATCGGCAATCTTTGTGAGAGTGGGTAGGTCTGGCTGTGAGGTGTTGGTACACCATTTGGACACGGTAGCAGGGTCTTTGCCTATTTGCTCTGCCAGCCACTTGCCTGTTCTCTTCTTTTCTACAAGGACAACTTTGATTCTGTTAATGTCTTCAGTCATTAGATAAATAGATTGATGTTTGACGCAAAGGTATAAAATAATTAGCAAACATCCAAATCGTTGGAGGATAAACAGCATTTATTTATTGTTTTTTAGGAAAATTGAAGGGGAATATGGTAAAAAGCGAAACGCCGTACGGACAGCCGCGAGACGCCGTATCAAGGACCACGATACGGCGTTTCGTTGGTACGGCGATGCAGGATTATTTTTCCCAAGAATCCGTTATAAACATTGTTAAAAACAGCGTATTCGAAGTTAAAGTTTTTAACAACTATGACGACACCATAGTCATAGTTGGTTTTGGCAACAGCTGTAACTTTGTGGCGGCTTCCAAGAAGTGGGTGTAATGCAAAGGAGAATGGTCTGTATAAATATAAATATAATAATAATAACAACAGCCCCCCCCTATATAGAGGGGGGGGGCTGTGTAGAAAAATAAATTAAAAAATTAAATAAAAATGGAACAGCGATACGAAAAAAAACGGACTTGGCGAGAGTCGTAAAGTCTAAAATGATTACCCGAAATTGAGTAAAAGCGATCTTTGAAACATTGATACAAATATTAGTGCCGAGTGCCTAACCATGCATTATCTGCTACATGGCTTCGTAGAAAAAGGGGACAATAAAAATGAGGATGTGTCAAAATAGTCACATCCTCATTATTTTTCCGGATAGCATAATATCAGTTTGTCGGAACAACGGGGATGATGTTGCCGGCTTTGTCGAACTTCATGACATCAATGCATACCTCACGATGAGTGCCAGGGACACCATTGCCGCCATTGACATAGTCGGGATTGATGCGATGATATACTATACGCCAGTCGTCACCATAGGAAACCTTGCTGACTCCCTTCTTGCTCTTCTTATACTTTGACGGCAGGAGGATGACGGAATTGTGTGCCGTACCGTAAATCTTCTGGTCTGGCACCTGTGAGATTACCATATAGTGGTTCTCGTCGATGCTGATAGGGCCGAGCGGAGATGTGCTGGTACCGTAGCATACATGATAGTTTGGAGAACCGGTATCGTCAACAGACCACATAAAGTAATACTTTCCCTGACGATAGAAGACATATGCGCCCTCTCTGTATGCCCATGTCTGCAGCGAGCCGCCCTTTGGCGTAAGATTTACCTTTGTCTCGGGCTTGATGCTTACCATATCGTCATTGAGTTCTGCACCAGCCATAAAGCCATTACCCCAATAGAGGTAATACTTTCCGGAAACAGGATCCTGGAACACATCAACATCAATAGCCTGTCCACCAACACCTTCAGGGCGGTCAGCATCTGTAATAATAGGATTATCTAGAGCCTTGAACGGGCCGACAGGATTATCACTGATGGCGCAACTTATCTCCTTACGGTTTGACTTTGGGTTATGAGCAGAGAAATAGAAGTAGTACTGATACTTCACACTCTTATCTGCCGCAACAGTCTTGCGTTCTATGATGCAAGGAGCCCACGCATTGCCTGTGGCCCAAGGCACCTGGTCACTCTTGGCATCGAGCATCACGCCTTCGTCTTTCCATGTCTTCAAATCTTCGGAAGAGAATACACTAAAGGTCCATCCTCCCCAGCCTGGCATACCATCGGTAGTGCTATAGATATAATATTTTCCTGTCTGCTCAGCAAACAGAACTTCCGGGTCTGCATGAAAACCTGGCAGAACAGGATTGCCAGCAAAAGTAAAGAGTGCTGACAATGTAGCCACGAGTGTAGTAAGTAGTCTTTGATACATATAATTTAGAATTTAGAGTTTAGAGAAAAAATTCAATGTTCAATGTTTAAATCCTTCTGAGCGAAGCGAATTTAATGTTTAATGTTCACTCCTCGTCAAACATCTCGTCATCATCATCCCATCCGAACATTGCGGGGTCGACGAAGGCATCGAGGGCTCTGCGGTCTTTCTTGGTGGGGCGTCCTGTGCCGCGAGCTCTGTCTATGAAGCCGCTGATACGTGACATCTCAAGGAGTTCATACTGCTTAGAGTCGGTGACATTCTCATACACCTCGCTGATGAGTTTCGCCCCTACCCTCGTCTCTATGGCATTGAGAATTTTGAAGGAATAGGTGATGGGAGGTTTCTTTACTGAGACGACCTCTCCCACCTTAACGTTTCTTGAGGGTTTGAGCACCTGTCCGTCGACAGTAACCCTGCCATTCTTGCAGGCATCGGCAGCGATGGTGCGTGTCTTGAATATGCGGGCAGCCCACAGCCATTTGTCAAGGCGGGCCGTCTCCTGATACTTCAGGCTAGCTGCCATAGGACTTGTTCTTTAGCCTCTCCCAAGCCAGCTCCTCGTATTTCGTGCCTGGACGGCCATAATTGGCATAGGGATAGATGCTGATGCCACCACGGGGGACAAAGAGGCCCAACACCTCTATATATTTAGGATCCATGAGCTTTATGAGGTCCTTCATGATGATGTTCACACAGTCCTCATGGAAGTCGCCGTGATTTCTGAACGAGAAGAGGTACAGCTTCAAGCTCTTGCTCTCCACCATCTTCTTGTCAGGCATATACATTATCTTTATCTCTGCGAAGTCAGGCTGTCCCGTTATAGGACACAGCGACGTGAACTCCGAACAGTTGAACTGCACCCAGTAGTCATTGTCGGGATGCAGGTTCTCGAAAGTCTCAAGTACATCAGGATTATAATCCATCAAGTACTCAGTCTTTTTACCTAAGGCTTTAAGGCCACTATTCTTCCTGTCGGTCATCGATATTATCTCCGTTGGTTGGTTTCATTATCTCCTCGAAGTTGGTAACGCCAGCCTCAACGAGGATATTGTACCACTGCAGCAGTTTCTTTATATCAGAAGAATGCACACGTTCTCTGTCGAAGTTAGGCAGGAATTTTGCCATATACTCCTGAAGCTCTGCACCGCTGGCCTTCTTATAATCGAGGGAAGACTTCTTGCCACCCTCCAAATCACGAAGGGCACAAAGGATTTCTCCTAATGGTTTGTCATCCTCTTCTGTGTACATGCAGATGTCTGCAAGAGATGTAACACGGTCCTTTACGAAAGCAGGAATACGCTTATGGTCTAAGAGTCCCTCTACGATAAGGTTACCTTTTGCACGTGATACTAGTTCATATAATCCAGGTTTTCCTGAGATAGCTAAAATAGTCTTTGCCATATTTCTTCAAATTGTTTTTGTAAATCTTTATTTCCATCATTATCAATTACAAAATCTGCCCTCTCTGCCACTTTCTCCTGCGGATACTGCGCATCAATCCATTGCTCTGCCTCTTCACGGGAGATGCCGTCACGGGACATTATCCTCTCTATCCTCACCTCTCTGGGTGCCGTTACGGCAATCACCTTGTCAACATACTGTTCCAGATGGGCCTCGTAGATAATGGCGCACTCCATCCATTCGCATCCGGAATTGAGGAAGTCCTTGATGACAGCAGGATGCACAATGCTGTTGATTGCCAGCTTATTCTCTTCCGATTTCAGCAAGAAGGCGGCAATGGTCTGTTTCTCGAGTCCTCCAATCAACTCCTTCAACTGCCGTCTTATCTCCGGCGACTGTGCTATGAGTCTTTTTGCTGCGCTGTCAGTATCATATATCTCCACTCCCCTTTCGCGGAGTAATGCACAGACATACGATTTGCCGGCCCCGATGCCTCCTGTCAGACAGTACCTCATTGTGTACGCTCTATTACGTAGTCAACCTCAGACGTCGTAAGCCAGGCCTTGAGAACATAGTCCGGCTTTGAGGCTATGGTGAGTTTCAACTTTGTCTTCATCGAACGCTCCGCGAGGTCTTCAGCATTAACCGTTATGGTAAACTGTTCCGGCCTCAAACGGCTTGCCATTGATGCTCCGACAGATACCTTGATATCCACCCTTCCCGGGAAGGTCTTGAGCAACAACTGAGGAGGCACATTGATAGCGGTAACAGGAACATTAAGAACCCTTTCCGTCAGACGGTCGACAACAACACGAACCTTTGCCTGAGCGATATTGGTCTTTGCACCCCATATCTTGGCAATCGGAACGATTCTTGTCTCCGAATCATCTACATTCTCTATATCCTTTGGCTCTGTATAAACGGCATTGATGGTATCGAGAGCACTCTTTGATGCCATCACCACTACGCTGTCAGGATCAACCTTTACATCCATAACGTAGAAATTGGTCTTGGCAGTTGCCGTACCGCTATATATCAGCGGCACCTTCTTCTGTGAGCCGTGACTATAGTAGAAATCAAGATGGTCAGCCTTTATGGCCAGTATAGTACACGTCTCTCCAAAGCGTGTGCGTAGGATTTTCAGCAGGTCAGAGGGAGCAACAACGCCCCTGCTCTGCTGACCGGAATACATATGGAACGGCAGACGAACCACACGTGTCTTGTCGAAATAGAGGTATTTGACAAGATAGTAGCCCTTATCTCTTACCATCACCCTTATGGTATCAGGCAGAGGTTCTGTTATGACTGTATTCCCTGGAATATCTGCTAACTCCAGGCGCACCTCCACGTCTGTCTCATACGTCTCGTTTAATGTAGTGAGGATCCAGAACACCCCACTCATCAGCAGAAAGCTGAGAAAGACGAAGAATTCCTTGGAAAGAAGGCGTTTCATTTACTTTGACTGCTGAGAAGCAGCATTTGCAAACACGTAGTTCTTATCAACGTTGATGACAACACCTTTTGATATCTCAACATCAACGCTACCATCCTCAATATTCACCTTTCTGATAGTGCCATACATACCACCAGCAGTAATAATTCTCATACCTTCGGAAAGAGAATTCTGGAAATTGCGTATCTCCTTCTGCTTCTTCTGTTGTGGACGAATCATGAAAAAATACATGATGGCAAAAATAGCCACCATCATGATAATCATAGAGTAGCCACCGCCTTGTGCTGACTGTGCAGCAAGAATTACATTTGTCATAATAGTTTCTTTATTTTAAAGTTTTTCTCTTTTGCTATTGCGTCTAAGATACCGTTAATGAATTTTCCCGACTTTGGTGTAGAATATTCATTTGCCAGTTCCACATACTCATTGATAGTGACAGGGATAGGTATCTTCGGGAAGTTTACCATTTCGGCTATTGCCAGTTGCATAATGACAATATCCATCTTTGCCAGTCTCGAGAAGTCCCATGCCTTACAAGCCTCCTTTATGTACTGCTGATATTCCTCAGCATGTTCCATTGCTGCACACAGTAACTGATGAGCATATTTCTCATCGTCATCATCCCTGTACTCCGGCAACAGCTCCTGTTCACTACCAGCATTCTCTTCGAAGCGGCTTATGGTTTTCAGCACAAAGGTGTCGATAATATCCTTGTCGCCATTCCAATAGAGGCTCTCAGACTCCAGGATATCATTAAGACTCTCGTTATCCTGAATATGCTTCTTGTAAAGCTGTTTCCACATTGCCTTACTGTCTTCATAGCTGGAGGCGACGTCACTTTTCACTGTTTCGTCCTCCTGCATCTCAAGAAGCAGGTTCTTCACAAATTCAGCCTTCTGCTCCCAAATATCTCCATTTGACTCCACGAAGCCACGCAACTGGGTATTTTCAGCCAGCTGCAACGCAAATTTATTATCTACGAAAGCATTTTGGGATATTTTCCTACCCTCGCGTTCTGCCTTGGTATTTACAATGTCATAACGCTTGCGAGCCATCTTGGTGACTGCACAGATAAGTAGGAGAAGGTGATTATATAGTTGGTATGCCTTTGACAACGATAATTTCAACTCATTATCTGCCTTTGTCACGCTACATTCACCATTTTGGGAATAAGCATATGCCAACTGAACTACTTTAATACGTATAAGATCGCGATTTATCATGCCGCAAAGGTACAAAGAAATGCGGAGAGGATGAAATTATGTTACTGTTTTGCATAAGCTTTTTCACTTTTTTTCAAGAAAAACTTGTATATATCACAAAAAAATATTACTTTTGCACCCACTTTTAAAGAAAAAGTTGCTTTTTGAAGCATCCGTGTGATGGTGAATTAAGCATTTTATCAACTTAATTTAGAGTAACACAAGTTATGTTAGAAATCAGTCTTTCAGGTACCAAGCGTACCGAAACAGGTAAGAGAGCTTCACGTTTGATGCGTAAGGAAGGTCTTGTTCCATGTAACCTTTACGGTGAGAAGAGAGGTGAGAACGGTTTGCCAGAGGCATTGGCTTTCGCTATTCCTTTCTCAGAGCTCCGCAAAGCTATCTACACTCCAAACATCTACATCATTAATCTTGACATCGATGGTGAGAAGCACCTCGCAATCTCTAAGGAGATGCAGTTCCACCCAGTAACAGATGCACCTCTGCACGTTGACTTCCTTGAGGTAACTCCAGAGAAGCCAATCACAGTTGGTATTCCTGTTAATCTCGTTGGTCTTGCTGCTGGTGTACGTCTCGGTGGACGTATGTCACTTTCTATCCGTCAGATTAACGTTACAGCTCCATATAAGCAGATTCCTGAGAAGCTCGACGTTGACGTTACTGCTCTCGAAATCGGTAAGTCAATCAAGGTCGGCGACCTCTCATACCCAGGCATTACACTTTCTACCTCTCCAGAGGTTATCGTATGCTCTGTGAAGATGACTCGTGCTGCTATGTCTGCAGCCGCTGCTGAAGAAGCTGCTCAGTAATGGATAAATTCCTGATTGTCGGTCTGGGCAATCCCGGACCCGAATATCACGAAACGCGTCATAATGTCGGTTGGATGGTAATTGATGCGTTTGCTAAAAGCCAAGACGCTGTGTTTGAGGACAAGCGTTTTGGCTTTCTTGCACAAACTTCTGTGCGGGGACGTAAGCTCTTCCTCCTCAAGCCTACTACATTCATGAATCTATCAGGTAATGCTGTGCGCTATTGGCTGGAAAAGGAAAATATTCCCAACAGTCACCTTCTCGTGATTGTTGATGACAAAGACCTTCCGCAAGGAAAGTTCCGCCTCAGAGGAAAAGGCTCTGGCGGCAGTCACAACGGTCTGGGACACATCCAACAGCTCATCGGGCAGGACTATGCACGCCTGCGCATCGGCATCGGCAACGACTTTGCCCAAGGCCAGCAGGTGGACTATGTCCTTGGCAAATTCTCTAACGAAGAGAAAACAACCCTTGAGCCTGTTATCAAGACTTCCGAAGAGATTATAAAATCGTTCGTACTCGCAGGAGTTGACATCACGATGAATCAGTTCAACAGGAAATAAAAAATCCGGCGCATAAGCGTCGGATTTTTTTATACTAATTAAAACCTTCTTCCACCGCCGAAGCCTCCACCGCCTGGGATGCCTCCGCCCTGGAAGCCACTGCCCATGCCGCCACGACCTCCGCGATCACCGCCAGGGCCACCAGGACCAGGGCCGCCTTCAGAGCGTTGCTGACGCGCCTCCCTACCACCAAAGGCGTTGAAGCGGAATATTACATGCAGCATAGCATAGCTGTTGATGCTGTTATACCAAGTGTCGCGTCTTGAGTTGGCATCGATAGCTCTTGAGAAGCTGCTTCTCTGATGCAGGATATCAAAGAACTGCAAAGAAATAGTCAGCGGTCTTCCTTCGAGGAAACTCTGCGAAATCTGGGCATTCCAAATAAATTCGTTCGTATTAGCACTAGCATCAGCATATCCACGTCTTGATGACATGTGAGCACTTGTAGAGAATCCAGTACCCCAAGGGGCTGTAATGGTGATATCGGTACCATATTGGAAATTCCATGTGTTCATATTTGAGTTTGGCTGCAACTTATTCTTATTTATTGAATAGTCAACATTACCATTCAGTTCTACTTCAAGCCATCCGTTTCGGTAGCTCAATCCCAAGCGCTGTCCCAGTGATGTGGTACGAGTGTAGTTCTTCTCTGCTGTATCATCTCTGTCGAGGTTAACATAGTTCACACTGTTTACATAGCCAAAATTAGTCATAGAGTTAACAAACCACACTCCCGTAGTATCTATCGAAGCATTGTACATGAAGGAACTTCGTACATTCCAGTTACCATTGATATTCTGTGGCTGTGTAGTGCGTCCACCAGTCTTCTCGTCATATGTCACCATATTTGAGACGCTGTTTCGGGTGTTGCTATAGTTAATGAACGCCATGATACTATTGAAGTGGCTCTGGATGTAGTTGTTATATCTCAGCGAGAAATCCTGTGTAAACGAAGGCTTCAGGTATGGGTTACCCATACTGATGTTCAGAGGGTCGGTATCATCTACTATTGGCAGCATATTCTCCATTGAGGGCTGGCTGGTGCGTCCACGATAGTTCAGACGGATATTCTTCTGCTTATTGAAACGATATCTGAAGTCCAAGGTAGGAGTAATGTTGCTGACACTTCTCTTTGCGATAGTGTCCAGTCCCAGATGCTGATAAGTCAGTTTCTGGCTCTGTGGCTGGAACATCACACCCAAGTTGAGGTTGTAGTTGTTTGTTGTCCTGCGCCAAGTCAGTTCCAGTTCGTGGGTATAGTTATCATACTCCGAATAACGGCTCTGGTCTTTGTCATAGAATATAGAGCCCTTGTTCAGAGGCTGATACATTCCGACATAGTTATCGAATGAACGATACTCCATCATACTGGGGATGCGAGCCATGAAGTCATTCGGGTCGAAAATAGGCAGCGGAGTAGCGTCGTATATAACCCTGCTGAAGTCGTAGGTTGATCTCTCGCTGGTTCTGTTGCTATATCTGTACATATAACGGAATACGAGGAAAGAGAACTTTGACAATCTCTCGGTATATGACAGCGAATTCTGGAACTCCCAATTCTTCGAAGGAGTCACATTATACCTGTTTCTGTAGTATGATGAGTCATTCTGCAGATACAACTCCACATACTGCGTGCTCAACGATTCGTTGTCGCTCTTGCTCGTAGAGTAGCGTCCCTGCCACGTAATGCTGTTGTTACGGGAAGAAAGGCGTCTGTTAACTGTAGCATTGATGTTGAACGAGGTGCTCGTGCCGTAGCTCAGCGATTTGTTCTCAGTGCGGTTTACGCGGAACTTATAGTCTGTAGCCCTCTCTATGGCATTCATCATCACGCTGTCCATAGGGTCTGTAACACCATCAAAGCTGTAAGGGTCTCTGTTGAATGTAGCATTGATACTTTTTGACCTGCCGTCATTCTTACTGGTGCTGAAGGACGGACGTATCTGGATGGTTGTCATTGTGTCGGGCTTCCACTCCAATCGTCCGCTCATGTTCCAAGAATTCGAACGGCTGTAGTTCTGGCTTATGCTATTGCCGAACGAACCTGTCTTGGAAACGAAGTTTTCTGTTGATGTGATTGTGTTGTTGTCTGTATCATTATGGTTATATCTTGCAGAGAAGTCCACCTTCAACTTATCCTTTATCTCATAGTTGTAGTTCAATCCGAACATCTTTGGAGCAGACAATCCCTGGCCACTGCCCCCAAAACCGCCTCTACCGCCGAAGCCTCTGTCTCCAGTGTTGTTCATATTGCCGAACACCATTATTCTGCTGTTATCCTTCATGTAGGCACCCATCACACGTTCAGCGTATCTGCTCTTCGTGCCTACTGCCAAGTCAATGTTTGTCAGGAATCCTTTGTTCATTCCCTTCTTGATACCGAAGTCCAGCACGGTCTGTTCCTCACCGTCATCAACGCCAGTCATCTTTGCAAGGTCACTCTTTTCGTCATAAGCCTTCACCTTTTCTACAATAGAAGTAGGGAGATTCTTCAGTGCTGTCTGCGTGTCGCCAGTCATGAATTCCTTACCGTCCACCATTATCTTCTTTACCTCCTTACCGTTGATGGTAATCTTTCCGCTATCATCAATCTGTGCTCCAGGCAAGCGTTTCACGAGTTCCTCTATCACAGAGCCTTCTGGTGTTCTGTAAGCAGCAGCATTATAAACGAAGGTATCCTCCTTTATCACCACCTTTGCTGCAACACCATTGGCAATAACCTCCTTCAGCAGCACAGCATCGGTTTCCATATTCATCCTTCCGAATGCGAAGTTATTGTCGTCGCTGATAGTGATGTCTCTCGTCATTGTCTTGTAACCGATGACACTCATCTTGAGGATATACTTGCCATTTTCCGGGGCTTTGACAGAAAAATGTCCATCCATGTCGCTGACACTTCCTGTTACAAAAGTAGAGTCAGGCTTCAGTAACTGAATGGTTACCTGCATTATACCCTCCTTTGACTCTTTGTCAATGAGGGTACCAGTAATAGCACGTCCTTTTGCTTGTTGTGTTACCTGAATAGAATCTGCTTCCTGCGCCGACATCGCCATCGGACAGAGCATAATGATAAATGATAATAGTGAAATAACTTGTTTCATAACTGCTTTCTATGACGTAATACGTCTCAAGAGGTTTAAATGAGAGAATCTGTTTTGTTTTTATTTTTTGTTTCTGTCACAAAAGTGAGAAAAACTTGCACGAATAAAAAAAAAAGTGTAAATTTGCACCTTGAAAAAATTCGTTACGAAAACGGAAAGGAAAAGAAGTACAATAGACATGAGAAAAATATTAGCATTTATCGGCATCGTTTGTCTGCTATTCTTCAGTTGTTCAAAGAAAGAACAGGGCAAAGAGCAGATGATTTCAGGCTTTCAGGATATCGAAGTGGATATCAAGGGTGACTCCATGATATACGGACTCATCTGTGACGGTACTACGGATTCGGTTATCGTCCTATGGCCTTTCTCCGGTGACCCTGTAACATACGATTGCATTGATGCACACGACAACCACCGCATCTTCGGAAAGCCGACAATAGGCGACTGGGTCGGAATAATGAGAGATTCCACCGATACGACAGTTGTTACGATGGCTATAGACCTCGACCAGCTGAAGGGCACATGGACTTATCCCGTAATTCCCGTAATGAAAGACCTGCAGCGTATGAGCCCCAGAATGCAGAAGCGCATGATGGCTGATATGCCCGACTCCATAAGGAACACCTATCTGGTGCCTCGCGAATATGGTTTCACACTGAAGCGTGCCCATCAGGCACAGTCTGTAGGCTTCGTATACAGCAACAGCACGCTGGAGTCAGACTCTCCGGTAGAATATCCTCCTGTTAAGCGTTACCGTCAGTGGCACATGCTCAATGGTCGCCTGATACTGGTTTCGGCAGAAGCGGTCAAGACATCAGAGGCTGAAACGCAGGCAAAACAGGTTGTCGTGCTCGACACCCTCGACTTCGTATATATGGATAATGACTCACTCATAATGACCCAGGACGGCAAGCGCATCGGTTTCCACCGCAAGGAGAATGCCCTCAAGGCTAACGATGCTGCCAATAAGGCCCAAGCTAAAATAGATTCCATAAAACAACATACAAAATGAAAATTCTCATGATTGGTGCAGGCGGCGTCGCTACTGTTGCTGCCCACAAGATTGCCCAGAACCCCGACGTATTCACCGACTTCATCATAGCAAGCCGACGCAAGGAGAAATGTGATACCCTTGCAAAGGTGCTGAAAGACAAATACGGCATCAACGTCAAGACAGCACAGGTGGATGCTGATGACGTAGAACAGCTGAAGGAACTCTTCAACACATATCAGCCGGAGCTTTGTCTAAACCTTGCTCTGCCATATCAGGACCTCACCATTATGGATGCCTGTCTGGCGTGTGGCGTGAACTATATGGACACCGCTAACTACGAGCCCAAGGACGAGGCACACTTTGAGTATTCATGGCAATGGGCTTATATGGACCGTTTCAAGGAGGCAGGCCTGACAGCTATACTCGGCTGCGGTTTTGACCCGGGTGTGAGCGGGGTATATACGGCTTACGCTGCAAAACATCACTTTGACGAGATACATTATCTTGACATCGTGGATTGTAATGCCGGCAACCACCACAAGGCATTTGCCACTAACTTTAATCCGGAAATCAACATACGCGAGATAACCCAGAAAGGTCTGTACTACAAAGACGGACAATGGCTGGAGACAGAGCCGCTGGAGGTTCACAAGGCCCTCACCTACCCTAACATCGGTCCGAGAGAGTCATATCTGATGCACCACGAAGAGCTCGAAAGTCTCGTGAAGAACTATCCTACCATCAAGCAGGCACGCTTCTGGATGACCTTCGGACAGCAGTATCTCACATACCTTGATGTGATACAGAACATCGGAATGTCAAGAATCGATAATGTCACATACGAGGCACCACTGGCTGACGGTTCCGGAAAGACCGTAAAGGTAAATATCGTTCCGCTGCAATTCCTCAAGGCCGTACTTCCTAATCCGCAGGACTTGGGAGAGAACTATGAGGGCGAGACAAGTATCGGCTGTCGCATACGTGGCATCAAGGACGGCAAGGAGCAGACCTACTACGTCTATAACAACTGCAGCCATCAGGCAGCTTATCAGGAGACAGGAATGCAGGGTGTGAGCTACACCACCGGTGTACCCGCCATGATTGGTGCCATGATGTTTGCGAAGGGACTGTGGAAGAAACCCGGAGTTTGGAACGTGGAAGATTTCGACCCCGATCCATTCATGGAGGAACTCAACAAACATGGCCTCCCCTGGCACGAAGTGTTCAACGAAGACTTGGAACTGTAATTAATTCATAATTCATAATTCATAATTCATAATTCAAAATTACATAAATGGCTGACGAAAACAAACTTAAGGCCCTCGCTGCTGCGATGGCGAAAATAGAGAAAGACTTTGGTAAGGGTGCTATCATGAAGCTCGGTGAGGAGAAGATAGAGAACGTCGAAGTGATACCATCCGGTTCCATCGGACTTGACATCGCTCTCGGAGTGGGTGGATATCCAAAAGGACGCATCATCGAGATATACGGTCCTGAATCATCAGGTAAGACGACTCTTGCCCTCCATGCTATGGCTGAGGCACAGAAGGCCGGTGGCATCGCTGCATTCATAGATGCTGAGCACGCTTTCGACCGCTTCTATGCTGCAAACCTGGGAGTGGATGTCGATAACCTCTTCATCTCACAGCCCGACAACGGAGAGCAGGCATTGCAGATTGCCGACCAGCTCATTTCTTCCGCTGCCGTTGATATCATCGTCATCGACTCTGTGGCAGCGCTTACCCCGAAAGCCGAGATAGAAGGCGATATGGGTGAGAACAAGGTGGGTCTGCAGGCACGTCTGATGTCACAGGCTTTGCGCAAGATGACATCCACCATATCAAAGACCAATACCACTTGTATCTTCATCAACCAGTTGCGTGAGAAGATTGGTGTGATGTTCGGCAACCCCGAGACGACCACGGGTGGTAACGCCTTGAAGTTCTACGCTTCCGTACGCATCGACGTCAGGAAGGGCAATGCCATAAAGAACGGTGACGAGATAGTCGGCAACCTCACAAAGGTGAAGATTGTGAAGAACAAGGTCGCTCCTCCTTTCCGCAAGTGCGAGTTCGACATCATGTATGGCACTGGTGTCAGCAAGGTGGGTGAAATTCTCGACATCTCAGTAGATTTGGGCTTCGTCAAGAAGACCGGCTCATGGTTCTCTTACGGACAGTCAAAGCTGGCTCAGGGTCGTGATGCATGCATCAGGTTGCTGAAGGACAACGTAGAACTCTGCGAAGAGCTGGAGAAAAAGATTAAAGAGACCCCGGCACATCTTATCGGAAAGTCCAAGAAAGCAAAGGGCGAAAAGGGAGAAAAAGGTGAGAAGGAAGAAAGTCCAGAGGAGTAATTAACAATTAACAATTCACAATTCATAATTCATAATTCACAATTCTTCGACTAGCGAAGCGGCAAAGCCGATTACATAATTAACAATTGCTATCCCAGCGTTTCATAAACTACACGACGTTTGACACGCAGTCTGACGAGAATTCGCAGACTACCCCCAGCACGCAGAAGCAGCTTGTCTTTGCACGCTATCTGCGCGACGAGATGATTGCTGAGGGGTTGAGCGACGTGGTATTAAACGACATGGGGTATCTGTATGCCACCCTGCCGGCGAATACGGAAGCGGAGGGAATTCCCGTAATAGGCTTCATTGCCCACTATGACACTTCTCCCGACTGTTCCGGAGCCGACATAAAGGCATACATCACCCACGATGACGAGACTGGAGAGGACATTATTCGGGCTAACGCTCCACAACACCCCTCGCCTTCAGGAGAGGGGACTGGGGTGAGGCCCACCCTTCTCGGTGCCGATGACAAGGCGGGCATTGCCGAGATAATGGAGGCGATGTGTTACCTGCGCGACCATCCCGAGATACCTCACGGCACGATAAGGGTAGGCTTCAACCCCGACGAGGAGATAGGTCTCGGGGCACACCATTTCGACGTAAATTTCTTCGGTTGCGACTTTGCATACACCATCGATGGCGGAGCCGAGGGCGAGCTGGAGTACGAGAACTTCAATGCCGCCTCAGCAAAGATTACCATCAAGGGTTTCAGCATTCATCCGGGATATGCGAAGGGCCGTATGATAAATGCCGCACGCATAGCGACGGAATTTGTCAGCATGATGCCTGTAGAGCAGACGCCCGAACAGACTGAGGGGTATGAGGGTTTCTGGCATCTTACGAACATTGACGGCTCTTGTTCGGAGGCGCACCTCAACTACATCATCCGCGACCACGACCGCGAGAACTTCACGAAGCGCAAAGCTTTCATACTGGGCGTTGCCGAGGTGATAAACAGCAAATACGGCGAGGGCACCTGCCAGTGCGTCGTGGCAGACCAGTATTACAACATGCTCGAGAAGATAGCCCCCCATATAGATATTGTGGAGCGTGCCAAGAAGGCCATGACGGCTGCCGGCGTCACACCCAAGGTGCAGCCCATCCGTGGCGGCACCGACGGAGCGCAGCTCTCATTCAAGGGTCTCCCCTGTCCCAACATCTTCACCGGCGCCATCGACTTCCACGGCCCCAACGAACACGTCAGCATCCAGACCATGGAGAAGGCGATGATGACAATCGTCAACATCTGCAGGATTTGATAAAAGGGGCTTTTTATTTGGTAGATAAAATATTTTTCGTAATTTTGCAACCAGGAATTTCTCAAATGCAATATTTTAGCTTCATATTTGCCACTCCTTTCGCTGCCCAGGATATCCGCGCAGCGGTAGGAAATATGGCTTTTAGCGAAGCTATTACCCCCCCCCGCAAA
>ERZ842401.598-NODE-598-length-52588-cov-13.074962_pt1 | contig 52588 bp, 28 predicted proteins | sample MGYA00521270_ERZ842401 | MGnify/ENA primary metagenome ERZ842401 (study PRJEB31892, sample SAMEA3878208) | bioreactor metagenome | biome: Moose rumen | place: Sweden | collected 2011-10 | study: EMG produced TPA metagenomics assembly of the PRJEB12797 data set... | reverse complement strand
TCACCAAGATTCCACGTTAAACTTTCATAAAAGAAAAACGGAACCTCAAACGGAACCTCTAAAGGGGAGAAAAACAAAACCCGCTGAAAATCAGCGGGTTTCAGTTTGTTTGAGCGGAGAGAGAGGGATTCGAACCCCCGGCACCTCTCAGTGCGCCGGTTTTCAAGACCGGTGTAATCGACCACTCTACCATCTCTCCTTCAGCTTAGCGCTGAGCTTTGGTCGAAAAGCGGGTGCAAAGGTACGTCGTTTTTTCGGAATATCCAAATTTTTTTCCATATTTTTTTAGAATATCGAAAAGAATCAACATATTTCTGATAACAGCAACCGCTGACGGTGCGTCATTTCGCCATTCTATGACTCATCTTCTGATGCTGCCGTGTAGACTTTGGCCAATCCTCCCTCGCTCGTCTCCTTATAGAGAGAAGGTAAATCGTGGCCAGTCTGTTTCATCACATGCACCACATGGTCGAAAGATACACGATGACTGCCATCGCTGAAAGCAGCATAGAGATTGGAGTCAAGGGCACGTGAAGCCGCAAAGGCATTGCGCTCGATACAAGGAATCTGAACCAATCCGCAAACAGGATCGCAGGTCATACCCAGATGATGTTCCAATCCCATTTCGGCAGCATATTCTATCTGCGCCGGACTACCGCCAAAGAGTTGGCAAGCTGCTGCTGAAGCCATCGCACAAGCAACGCCTACCTCACCCTGACAACCCACGTCGGCTCCGCTGATAGAAGCATTCTCCTTGACAATGTTGCCGAACAAACCAGCAGTAGCAAGGGCATGAAGGATGCGCGTATCGCTGAACTCATGACCACGCGACAGATGATAAAGCACACCAGGCAATACGCCGCAAGAACCGCATGTAGGTGCTGTAACGATGGTTCCGCCGGAGGCATTCTCTTCACTCACTGCCAATGCATAGGCATAGACAAGACCTCTCGACTGAAGAGCTGCCCGATAGCCTCTGGCTTTCACGTAATAGACATTTGCCTTGCGGGGGAGATTCAATGGACCAGGCAAACGACCTTCGCTTTCCAGACCTCTTTCCACAGCTGCTTGCATGGTCTTCCAAACATCCATGAGATGGTCCAAAATGCTACTGTCCTCGCATCGCTCCACATATTCCCAATAGCTTCTGCCGTGAGTCTCACACCAATTCATGATGTCCGTCAGCGTCGTCAAGTCGTAGATGTCATCCGGTTCGTATTGATAGTCAGCAGTGGTCCCCTCCGACAAGGCTCCGCCTCCGATGCTATAAACCGTCCACTCGTCGGTTTGGTGTCCTTCGCCATCAAACGACCTGAACATCATTCCATTGGGATGAAATGGCAGGAATATCTTCGGTTCCCACTTGATGTCCATCGGTGCCAATGGCAATAACACCTCTTCGATGGCCTTATCAGTCATGTGACCTTTGCCTGTGGCTGCCAGACTTCCATACAACGTCACCTCATAACGAGCCGTACCTTTTGTCCGCTCTGCGAACATGCGTGCGGCTCTCATTGGTCCCATCGTGTGACTACTGGATGGACCTTTTCCTATCCTGAACAACTCTTTTAATGATTTCATGGTGCAAAAGTACGAAAAAAAGTGGAAATCGTGAATAATCTGCAAAAATAATTGTACCTTTGTCCCCTAAATAGAAAAGTACTATATATAAATAAGGTATATGGCAAAGACATTATATCCCAAGATGATTATGGAAGCGCTGGCTACCGTGATGTATGCCGGCACGAAAAAGAATGTTGTGGAAAGCAATATGGTGGCCGACACTCCAAGCGTTGCCGCACCTAACCCTGAAGAGGGTCGCCAGAATTGGCACGTAACGGTTGTTTTGGAGTTTCCTCGCGACACCGACCCGTTCTTGAAATCAACGGTGAAAGCAGCCGAAGCTGCCATCCACTATCATTGTGGTCAGGATGTGGAGGTGGACATCAAAACGGAGTTTAAGTCTAAGCCGCGTCCTGAAGTAGGAAAACTCTTGCCAGGAGTGAAGAATATCATTGCCGTGAGCTCAGGTAAGGGAGGTGTCGGCAAGAGCACAGTAGCTGCCAATCTCGCCATTGCCTTAGCTCGGCTGGGCTATCAAGTAGGACTCCTTGATACAGATATCTTTGGCCCTTCAATGCCCAAGATGTTTCATGTGGAAGATGCGCGACCTTACGCCGTGAATATTGATGGGCGCGACTTGATAGAACCCATTGAGCAATATGGTGTAAAACTGCTGAGTATCGGATTCTTCGTGAATCCTGAAACGGCTACGCTCTGGCGTGGAGGTATGGCTTCAAATGCGCTCAAACAGCTTATTGCTGATGCCAACTGGGGCGAACTCGACTATTTCATCCTTGACACTCCTCCCGGAACGAGTGATATCCATCTGACGCTTTTGCAGACTTTGGCCATCACTGGGGCGGTCATCGTCAGCACTCCGCAGCAGGTGGCTCTTGCTGATGCAAGGAAGGGGGTCGATATGTATCGCAACGAGAAAGTGAATGTGCCGATACTCGGACTTATCGAAAACATGGCTTGGTTTACGCCTGCAGAGCTGCCCAACAACCGTTATTATATTTTCGGCAAAGAAGGCTGCAAGCAGTTGGCCGAAGAACTGAATGTGCCTTTGCTGGCTCAAATCCCTATCGTTCAGAGCATCTGCGAGAATGGCGATGCTGGTACACCTGCAGCCCTGACCAGCGAAACTGCCACCGGATTGGCTTTCATCAATCTGGCTCAGGCTGTCGTCACAGTGGCCAACCGCAGAAACCGCGAGTTGGAGCCCACCAAGATAGTTGGGGTAAGCAAGTAGGGAGCTGCTGACAGCAACTCCCCTACCCTTTTTTATACCGCAGATTGCCGTCTGCTATTCCTTGCTTATCTCCAACCCATGAACATTTTGGTGGTCTCTCCGTCGTGATGGTCGAACACATGGGTCTCTACCTGATTCACCATTGGCTTCACATCTACATTCGATGCCAAGTCTATGAGGTGGTCGGGATAGAAATTCGACACCCCGATACTGCGCAGCTTGCCTGATACACTCCGTAACCCACATATCCACACTGCCGCAGGCTGTCTGGTAGGCACTCACCGAGAAGGTGTTCGTGGGGTCAAGTAACGACACATCAGGGTTGTTGTCGGGAGCGAAATAGCCCAGTTTCTCGTTGGTCTCCACATTGCTGATCACGCAGCCACCATCCATCTCAGAACCTGTAGCCGAAAGCGTCAGCACAGTGATGATAGGAAGTGTCTCGCTTACCAAAATAAACCTTGGTCTTGTTCTCAAATACAAAGTCTCTCATATTGCTTCACTTTTTATTTTTCACTCAAACTTCTTATCCATTTCTCCACCTTTTTCTTTTCCGTGCGCACCTCGTGACCGTAAATGCTGAAGCCCTTTGTGACATTTGCACCCGGGAATGCATCCTTCACATCCTCCACACAGTTGGCCAATCCTGAGCCTTCGTGAGTGGTGAAAGGAATAACGGTCTTACCCTTCAGGTCGTTTGCATGCTTCTTGAAGAAGGTGAACATCACTTGCGGATAAGTACCCCACCATACAGGTCCACCAATGAACACTGTATCGTACTGTGACAAATCAATGTCTCCCTCATACGCTGGCAGTTCACCGTTCTTGGCCTCTTCTTTCGCCAGTTTGATTAGCGGGTCGTAAGCCATGCCGTCATACTTGTGCGTGACTATTTCAAACTGCTCTGAACCTGTCAGTTCTGTAATGTAGTCGGCAACAATTTTCGTATTGCCCACCTCGATGTTGCCCACAGAGTAGTTGTCGCCAGCGTGTGAGAAGAACACGACGAGGCACCTCCCCCCAGCCCCCTCCGAAGAGAGGGGGAGTTCTGATTCCGACACATGCTCTTGTTCCCCTCCTTGGGAGGGGTTAGGGGAGGCTTTTCCTGTGCATGCCGTTGCCGTCAGCAGTGCGGCAATAGCCATCAAACACTTGAATATCTTCATTGTCATAATCTTTCTGTTTTTTGATTCTGGGTGCAAAATTACACAGAAAGCCGCAAACTGCTGTTACACAATTTGCGGGGGATTTTACCAGATTTACGGAATCAAACAGAAAACGGACTTTATTTACTCTGATACCCATCATACTATTATTTGGAAAATACGTTTAATAGGTAAGTCCAAACTGCCAAAGAGGGATGATGTTGCCGTAGCCAGTCTCAATGTCGTCCTTTACGACGTAGCCTTGCTCAGCACTTTGTATCTGCTTCTGCTTTTTCTTCTTACCGCCAACCTCAAAGGTGTATTTCTCTGCAATGAGGAAGTCAGAAACGGGCGAAGATGTTATATCGTGCGCCACTCTCATTTGATTGAAGAAGAATGTCTCGCGGATGGTTCCTATCTCAGTATTATTTCTTCCTAATACATAAATTAATGTAGGATTGTCAAGATAGACCTTATCCACCTTTCCAAGTCCTAGTATGCCGCCTGTGCTGTCACGGAGTTGACCTATAAGACCTGCTTTCTCTAACCAAGAGCATAAATCGGCAATACTGTTGCGCGACACCTCCAACTGTCCGCCTATCTGTGTGAAGTTAGGCTTGAAGGGGGCAGCCTGGGCAATAATGGCCAGAAGTCGCTTTAACTTCCGTATGGTTGCAGGCGTCAAATCAGCATATTGGGCAATGTCCACTTCGAGCGTAGTGTTTACAACGTTCATGGTGTATCGCTCAAAATTGTCGTCTCTAAAAGGATAATACCCTCGTTTCAGATAGTCGGGAAAATGCTGAAGGGGCAAGAATCCCTGTGGCAGTTCGACCTCTTGATTAAGAATCTGCTGGAGGTTATATACTGGTAACGCTATCTGATGAAACAACGAAAGATACTCGCGATAAGAGAGACCTTGCATCTCGTATGTCAATACGCGACGACTTAAGTCAGATACGCCTTTGTAAATATCAAGGATGGAAGAGCCTGTGAAAAAGACATGCAACTCAGAATGATAGTCATAAATGAGTTTTAGTTCGCGCGACCATCCTTTGTATTTGTGTATCTCGTCAATGATAAGATACTTGCCGCCAGTGCGGGCAAAGGCATCTGCTAAGTCCACTAATGTATGGGAGGCAAAATACAAGTCTTCTGCTATCACATACAGAGATTCTTTGCGCGGCAGATTCTCTTTGATGAATTGTAAGACCAAGGTTGTCTTTCCAACTCCCCGAGGACCAAGTAATCCTACTATCCGTGCATTCCAGTCTATACGATTGTACATATAGCGATGAAACGTGGATGTAGTCTCTCGCAAGAGTTTGTCGAATACGGCTTGTAATCTTTCCATAATTGTCAAATGCTGTAATTTTGTGCAAAGATACAAATAAGATTTCAATCCGCACTATAATTAGTGCAAAAATTTCAAAATACGCACCAAAGTTGGTGCAAAGAAGTCCAAAAGCCGCACTAAATAGTATGCAAATCTCAGACTATTCTACATCAGCACAAGGTGAATCATTCTTTTCATTTTACCATATTTACGGAATCAAACAAAAAAAACGGGCTGACAGAGAACAATTCTGACAGTCCATTTGTCCTGATTGAGGGATTGCGACTACTCGTCGTCGCCGCCGGAGCCGCCGCCGCTGGGGTCGGCTGTGCCGTTTTTCCGTCCGGCAGTGGTCGCCGAGGGTCCGGCGGAGGGCGCGAGTCTTATTACCGCATTGCCTTGTCAGCATCCTCAATGGCATCCTCGAACTTCTTCTGTATGCCGAGAGCGATGGTGACATCAGCATAAGGAGACTTGATGCCGTCCTGATTGTGGGTGTAAACGGTGTAGAATTTGCCGTCCTTACGGAAACTCCACTCGTGGAGACGAATGGCATCGTCGAGGGACTTCTCCTTCATGGCCTCTGCTGCGGTCTCTACGTAGGCAGCCCCTTCTACATTCTTTCCGTCCTGCGAAAGTTTCTTGGTCTGCTCATAGATTTTGCCAACCCATGCCTTGTACTCGTCTTCGGTAAAAGCCGTGCCGTCCTTCTTCTGGTAGACTGCCGTGGCACTCGGAGTGATGTTGCCGTCGAAATGGTCGTAGCCTTCTGTCTGCTCGGTGAATTCGATGTCGGGCTGGATGTCGGCCAGAGTCAGGTTGAAATTCTGCTTCAGAATCTCGGCGCATTTCTCCACGCCGTTCATGTCCTCAAAGGCCTTGCCCTGCTCAGCCACCTGCTCCTGTGCAGCCTCGCCGTCGGCGGGTGCCTCTGTGTTGTTCTTACTTGCGTTTCCACCTCCGCAAGCCGTGACTATCGCCAGGCCTGCCATGCACATCAGTGCGAGATAGATTTTCTTCATTGTTGTTATGGATTTTATCGGTTGTGAAACTATTTCTGCTGTTTGCTCTTCTTAAGCATCTCCAGAGCCGAGCCAAAATTCAGGTTCACCATCTTGTAGCCCTTGGGCAGTTCGAAGAGTTCCGGATAGGACAGGCCGAGGTGGATGCCGCGAAGATAATCCAGATTGCCTCCGTCCTGGCGGATTCTCCGTCGCGTCGGCAGGGAAGGGAGGCGTCCGCGAGACTACCGAGTGTCTCGTGGAGGGCACCCGGAGAGGATGAAGTAGAGAAGTATCATCAGTTTGCCCATATGTCACTTGCTGTTTAATTAAATTCGGGTACAAAGATAACTATTTTTTCGCAAACCCGATGCAAGCCCCTCTGCTTTTTTCGATATTTTGGCACACATGGGCGCTTACTCCCTCAGTTCACTCGGCTTGACACCTAAATTTGTCAGGACATAGCGGCTGAAATGTGACAGCGAGGAGAAACCGAACATATCGCTGATGTCTGTAAACGAGAGGCTGCGGTCTCTCAACAATCGGCTGATGTCGAGCGCCGTGTAACGGGTAATCCAGAAGGCCGCCGGTAGACCGCTTACTTTCTTGCAGACCTCGCTCAGATATTTCGATGTGACACAAAGTTTGTCGGCATAGTAGCCGATGTCACGATTCCGCCGGAAGTCACCACGTTCCAGCAACACCATGAACTCCTCCATCAAATGATGTTGCTGGGAACTGATCTTGTCTGCCGGATACAACTTAGAATGAAAGTCGAAGAAGTCGATGATTATGCACTCTATGGCATTCATCAGCGCATCGTGCCGGAAATGATGGTCGGTCTGCTTCAGCCGTCGTTTCACGGCCTCGAAATTCAGACGGCATATCTCCTGCTGCTCAGGCGTCAACTTCATAATGGGGTTCTGAAACAAGAAGAGTTGGCCGCGCATACCGTAGTTGCTCTGGGGCGTGGACATCTCAATGAACTTCTGTGTCACATAGATGACATCCACACGGAAATCCGCGCTCTCTTGTAGGTTCTTCACCAAGTCCCCGCGACGCACTATAATCAGGCAGTCGCCAGCCTCGAAGCGGAACGTCTGTCCGTTGCGCTCAAACGTACACCACCCATCATAGCAATAGGCGTGGCAAAGGTAGTCGGAGAACCGTGGCTCACCGATTCTCTTCAATGTATTATCAATAATGATATGCTGTATCGTTTCCATTGATTAGTATATGCCTTTCCTTGCCCGATGCAATCATCATGGCAACCTCCAGATTCATGTACTTATAGATGAATCTATTTGTATTTCTTTCGCCCAAGTATAAACAATTATTCAAAGAATAATTCTTAATGTTTCTTTTGTATTCCATAATGTTCACACATGTTTGTTTCTGAGTGCAAAGGTACAAAAAAAAAATTGAGAAATCGTGGATTTCGGGGAAAAACCGCCGCTAAATTTTACGAAAAACTTCTAATGTACTCAAACACAAGGAGTTGCAAGCGCGTTGGAGAATTAAAAAATTACAATGTAGGAGGTCACGTGTCCTCACGTGACACCAGTGCCAGGTGCGACGTGAGGACACGTCGCCTCCTACTCAGCCAAGAACAAAACGTACCAACTTATTTTTTTTTACGACTACTTATATTACTTATGAAAACTATCGCTACACCTCCTTTGGCTCCTTCTCAGAATCTTTGTATTATTACTTTAAATTCTTCATATATTCAGAGGGTGAGATGCCAATATGCTTTTTAAAGGTTTTTGAGAACCAGTTGGGGTCAGAGAATCCGGTGGCATACGCCGTTTCAGACACGTTCCTTCCCTCTCTCAGCAGTCGGCATGCCTTGTCGAGTCGTTTTTTCCGTATATAGTCTCCCATCGACATACCGAAGAGGCTTCTCATCTTGGTGTGTAGGAGCGTGCGACTTACTCCGAGTTCACGTGTGATGTCGCTGATGGAGAAGTCGCTATTGACGATATTGGCATCGACGAGTTCATTCATCTTGGTAATAAATTTCTTATCGAGCGGGCTGATGGGCATATCGTCGATGTCCTCACTATTACTCTGAACGATTTCTGTCTGACGGGTCTTGATGAGTTGCAGGATGTTCTTTACCTGCAGTTGGAGATAATTAGGGTCGAAGGGTTTTGTTACATAGACATCAGCACCGCTCTTCAAGCCTGATACCATATCTTGGCTTTCGCTCTTGGCAGTGAGCAGGATTACGGGAATATGGGATGTTTCCATATTCTCCTTCACGTGCCGGCACAGCTCATTGCCATCCATCTCTGGCATCATCACGTCGGAGATAATGAGTTCTACGGTCTTTTCCCGAACAATCTGGAGAGCTTCCCTCCCGTTGGTCGCTGTCAGAACGTGGTATTGCGTAGAGAAGGAGTCGGCAAGGAATGTCAGGAGATCGTTGTTGTCATCAACGATGAGGAGTGTTGGGTGATGGGTGTTGGGTGTAATCGAGGAGCGGGGAGCGGGGAGCGAGGAGCGAGGAATGATGGGTGTTGGGTGATGGGTGTTGGGTGATGGGTGTTGGGTGAGGGGAGTATTGAACTGATACTGGTCAATCTGTACGAGTTCATTTTCCGGGGTAACCCTACAGCTGTCGGGGAACGATTGTGCGTCGACATTGATCCAGACGGAGAATGTGGAGCCTTCATCGGGCTTACTGTCCAGGGTGATAAAGCCTTGATGCTTATCGACCAGTCGCTTTACCAAAGCCAATCCGATGCCCCAACCGCTGTTATTGGAATTGTATCCTCTCTTGGTCTGGTAGAAATGCTCGAATATGTGTTGCTGCTCTTCTTCGGCGATGCCGATACCGGTATCCGAGACATCCACTCTGAGGTAAGCGGTCTCTGAGGTGAGGGGTGATGGGCGTTGGGTGTTGGGTACGATCTTCGAGGAGCGGGGAGCGAGGAGCGGGGAGCGAGAAATGTAATCAGAGGTGATGGATGCTGCGACGTGCACCTTGCCGTTGTTGTTCGTAAACTTAATGGCATTCGAGAGGAGGTTGCTGACTATCCGTTCGAGATAAGCAGGTGAAAACCATACCTCCTCACCGTTGTCCTCAAAGTTCGTTGTCAGCTCGATATGCTTGTCGATTGCCACCGGAGAAAACAACATCACCTCTTGCGCGAGGAAGGGCAAGGGGTTGGCCTTTTGCAGATAGAAAGAGAAGTTGCCTGACTGTACCTTGTTGAAGGTAACGAGTTGACCGATCAGGTCCTCCATCTTGTGTGCGTTCTTGAGGGCTGTATCAAGAAGCCCACCGGCATCGGAAGTCGGGGACTGCAAATCCTCTCCAACGAGGCTGGAGCGCAGGTTGGTCAACGGGGCGATGATGAGGGAGAGTGGCGTTTTAAGCTCGTGCGATACCATCGTGAAGAAGTTAGACTTGGCCTTGTCTAATTCCTCAATGTTCTGTTTTTCGAGCTTTGTCAATTGCATATCGGCCCTAACCATCATACGCTCTTTGGCATAGTGCCAGACGATGAAGCTGATGGCAGCAACGACGAGAACGTAGAAGAGATACGCCCAAAGGGTGCGGTAGAATGGAGGCAAGACTACGATGGTGAGGGTCTTCTCCGGACAGTTTTCCCATCCTACATTCGAGTTACTGGCTCTCACATGGAGCGTATATTTGCCTGCAGGAAGATGATTACCGGTGAACTTACGCTCGCTGCCCACATTGTGCCATGTCTTGTCGAATCCCTCAAGCCATATCTGGTATTCGATGTTATCAGCATTGTCGGGAAGGATCACTCCATACTCGATGGCGAAAGACATGACCTGCTTATGCGATAGTCGGAGTACGGGGGTATCGTCCAAGGGATGTTTCAGGGGCGAATCTTGCGTATTGATGCCTACGGGCTGATCGTTGAGAAAGAGTTGCTTCATGTGAACGGGGAAGGGGCCGGTAGACACTTGTATCCTATCAGGAGCGAAGGCGACGATGCCATCGACGGTTCCGAACACCATCCTTCCGTTAGAAGCCCGTAAGGAAGAAGTGACGTTGAACTGGTCGACGGGCAACCCATCCTCCTTTGAGAATCTCACGAAGGACTTATTCTTACGCTGATACTTGTAGAGCCCCAGCGTCGTGCTGATCCACAGATTCCCATCGCCGTCTTCTTCCATGCTGCAGATCGAGAGATTCGCAAGACGTTGGGGCTTCGCTATTTTGGTGATGGGTGTTGGGTGTTGGGTTGACACCCCCTCTAACTCCCCCTCAAGGGGGAGGTGATGGGTGTTCAGAAAATGGAGCCCGGAGTTGTTTGTGCCGATCCAAATGGTGCCGTAGCGGTCTTCGTGGAGACAGACCACATAATTGTCCGTCAGACCGGAATGGCCGTCGTTCGCATAGTTCGTGACCTTCAGCGTGCGTGAGTCGATGTGGAAGAGTCCATAGTTCGTCGTTCCCGCCCAGATATCTCCTTTCTTATCCTCGATCAGTGTATGGACGAAGGCAAAGAACTGCAGTTGTCCTTCCACAGGAATGAACCGGTCGTTGGCTTCATCATAATATCTCAATCCGGCCATTGTTGCGACCCACAGTCGCCCGTTGCGCTGCCTGAGTAGGTAGGTGATGCCTTCGGAGTCGAGTCCGTTGGTCCTCAGATACTGTTTGTAGGCTTTCGTCTTGAGGTTATAACGGAACAACCCATTGTACCGCGTGCCTATCCACATCTCGTCGGCTTTTCGGTCGAAGTAGAGGGCATAGACGTTCTTGCCGAGGTCAGGGATACCGCGGAATCGTTCGCCCTTCCTCTGATGGGTGTCATACGTTTGGATGCCGCCGTCCTCCGTGGCGATCCAGTACACGCCAGGTGCCGTTTCCGCAATCATACGCCCGATGCGGGCTTCCATCCCCTCTTGCCCAAGCCGAGGCTCTTGCCAAGCGAACTGACTGGTGTTCACCTTCATCACGTTCACACCGCCATAGTACGTGCTGATCCACGCATTCTGGTTGTAGTCGAAGAGGATGGCATAAACGCTATTGTCGGAGAGGGAGTTCTTGTTCTGTAGCTGGTGTTGCGCAGTGTCGAGGCTGCCGTCTCGATTGATCACCGCCAAGCCATTCTCCGTGCCTACAAAAATCCGCTCGTTGGTGTCCTCACGGATTGTTCTTACGATGCCCATCCCCGGAAGGGTGATCACCGTCGGTTGCCACGTGTTCAGATCCACAAACATAACGCCTTGCCCGTTTCTTCCTATCCACAGCCTGTCCTTCGAATCAACGAAAAGGGGAATCACCACATTGAAGCCCAGCGTGAAAGCAGAGTAGAGACTTGGGGGCAGCTGCCGGACATTGGTCAGCTGCTCGTCATAGATGAAGATGCTCTTGTTGGTCGACACATAGATGTTTCCGCGTCGGTCGGCAGTGAGGCTGTTCACGAAATTATTGTCGAGGAGTGGTACGGTGACGAACGAGTCTAACTTCTCGTCGTATCTGCACAGGCTGACACCGCCGACGAAGACTTGCCCGCGGGTGTTCTCCGTGATGGCCCAGGTCAGGCCGCCCGGCTGACCGTAGTTCCGGAAGTCGTCGGTCTCCTTCCTGTAGAGGCTCACCCCCGTCTCCGTGCATACCCACAGACGGTCCTTCTTGTCTACGTACAACGCATGGATGAAGTTATGCCTCAGCGAATGGGGATCCCCCTGCCGATGGTAATACGTCGTAATCTGATAGCCGTCGTAACGCGACAGACCGTTGCGCGTGCCCATCCATATATTGCCATTTTTGTCTTGTGCCAATCCTTCCACCTGCAAGTGGGGCAAGCCACTCGCGCTGTTGATATGCGTGAAGCGGAAATATGCCTGTACGCTGCAGCAGAGGCAAAGCAGGAGGCATAGAGATATGATTTTTTTCATGGGTCGATGATCGTTAGTTTGACGGTGTAAAGATACAATTAATTATTGGAAAAACTACAACACTTTCTTTTTTTTATGTTTTTTTTGTTACTATTCGAGGAAAAGTAACTACCCGTCTCCCACCGTCATTTCCCCGCTGCTTCTGCTTTAATAACGATAGTCTGAGGCTCCGTGGTAGGCCCGTGGACGACGAGTCGTCCGTCTTGCATAATCTCCATCTTGTCGATGAAGGCCACCCGCTTGGCATCGCCCGTGATGCTGTCCGTTCGTGCCGTCCGTCCATGATAGACGCAATACATATCACCATTGGGCATGGTCAGCACCATGTTATGGCCTGTGCAATACACTTCCCCACCCCTAACCCCTCCCCTGCGAGGGGAGGGGGATATGAGGGTAGGTTCCCCACCCCGCTCGGTGTTCTTCTGCAAGACGGGATTGTCGGCTGCCTTGGTGAATGGACCCAGGGGGGTGTCTGCGGTGGCATAGCCCACCGCATAGTGCTTGCCACGCCAGTAGTTGGTGCTGTACATCATGTAATAGGTGTCGCCATGCTTGAAAAGGAACGACCCCTCATTCCAACGGCGGATGGCCTCTCCCTCGCCAGCCAGCGCAGAAAGGTCTTCCCAGCTGCTCTGAGGGTCGCTGAGCTGCTTCGGCGGACAGAGCAAAAGCACGGGGGTGCCTATAACACCTGTCAGGTCGGGCTTCAGCTCTACACCGTAGATCCAGCTTTCTTCCACTTCCTTGGCCTTGCCTTCTGCCCTGAGCTTTGCCGACAGCTCGCTCTCCACAGGGTGCTTGTAGCAACAACGTGAATAGTAGAGATACACGCGGCCGTCGTCTTCGAAATAGAGATTGGCATCAATGATGGGATAGCCAGGGTCGAAGATGGGCTGGTCGGACATCTCGATGAAGGGCCCTAACGGACTGTCGCTGACTGCTACTCCGAGCCGGAAGTTCTCAAGCTCGTGATTGGGGTTGGTCTTCCAATTAGAAGAATGGAGCATGTAGAACTTCCCATTGCGCTCGTAGACTTCCGGGGCCCAGAACACATCGGTCGTCCAGGTGCTGTCCTGAGGTAAGAGGCACTTGCCCTTGTAGGTCCATGAAGCCAAGTTGTCGCTCTCGTAGACACGATAGTCGAGGAAAGTATAGTCGGTGGTGCCATACATATAGAACTTGCCATTGGAGGCATGGAGGATAAAGGGGTCGCCCATCGTGACGGGCATGCCTTCTGAGTCCATGAGCGGATTGGTTACGGTCACCTCCATAGAGGTGTCATTTGCTTTGCTTGCACAGCCTGTCAACATAAGCGTGAGGAAGGCAAGGCTGATGATGCTGTTCTTATTCATTGGGGAGTGGTTTTGAGAAAATAGCATGAATGCGCTTCATATCAAACTTAGGACGGCGGTCATAGAAATAGATGCCATTCTGCTCCTGCTCGACATCGGTGAGCTGGGTGTAGCAGAACCCCCAGACATGGCGCGACAGTGACAACAGAACATCGACCTGCTGCTCAAGACGCGAATAAAATTCTTCGATGGATTGTGGCGGTTGGCCATATCCCCACGACTCTGTCTGGCTAACAGACATTTGCTGGTCGGGGTTCCACTTGATACCTCCGAACTCGTCGATGAGATAAGGCATGTCGTGCTGATAGTAAGGGAAGATGTAGCTGGAGGAAATGCCCACGCCGTTGAAGCCGTAGTTCCCACCGTTGCTGTTGATGATGCCGCGAGGCGTGTCCATCATCTTGCCGTCGTTGAGGATTTGCTTGCAAAGCTCTTCCGGGTCTTGCTCGTAGGTATGGGCCGTCCAGATGTCGGTCTTCACATGCACACCGCCGCTACTGTCGTGGAAGGGGCGCGTCGGGTCAAGCTGTTTGGTGAGACAGTAGAGATCGTTGACGAAGCGGGGATATTCTCTCAGGTCGGGGGTCCACGCCTCATTCATCGGAGTCCAGGTGATGATGGAGGGATGGTTCCTGTCGCGCACCACGATCTCCGACCATTCTGTGAGGAAGTTGCGGGCGGTCTCTGACTGGTTGCAATCCATTCCCCAGCTTGACGATTCGCCCCAGGTGAGATAGCCGAGACGGTCGGCCCAGTAGTGGAAGCGCTCCTCAAAAACCTTCTGGTGGAGGCGGGCTCCGTTGAAACCGGCCTGCTTCGAGAGCAGGATGTCGCGCTTGAGGTCGTCGTCGGAGGGTGCCGTCCAGATGCCGTCGGGGTAGAAGCCCTGATCGAGCACCAGCCGCTGGTAGAAAGGCTTGTTGTTGAGATAGATACGGTCGCCCGACACATGCACTTTCCGCATGCCCGCATAGGACTGCACTTGGTCGACGACGTCGCCTTTACTGTCGTACACCGTGAAGCAGACATCGTAGAGGAAGGGAGCATCGGGACTCCAGAGCTTCATGTTCCTGACGGGCAACACGACCACCGACTGGTCGGCAGCCTTCACCTTGCTGCGGGCTACGGTGCGCTGACCGTCCTTCACCTCCACGAGGAGAGAGCCTCCCTGAACCGAGATGAAGCGGGGGGTGACGACGAGCTGCTGCTGGTCGATGTCAGGCATGAGCTGCACGCTCTCCAAACCCTCATGGTGGACGGGCTCCAGCCACACCGACTGCCATATCCCCGTCGTGCGGGTGTAGTTGCAGCCATACGACTCATAGTGGAGGCTTTGCTTGCCGGCAGCCTGGCGCATGCCGCGCAGGTTGCTGACCACATGGACAACGAGACTCTGCGAGGTTCCTGGCTTGGCAAGACGAGTGATGTCAACGCTGAAAGAGGAGGTTCCCCCGATATGGCGCGCCACAAACTGTCCGTCGAGATAAATCTCGGCCTGATAATAGACAGCTCCGAAGTTCAGCCGCACTTGGCGACCCGACCATTCGGCTGGCACTGTGATGAGGCGCTGATACCAGAAGTCCTCGACAAAATCGGTGTACTGAATGCCGGAGAGTCTGCTCTCCGGACAAAAGGGAACGGTGATCTGCCTTGAAAAACCTCGGGACTGCTGCCATCCGCGGTCAAGACCAGAATGGCCGAAGTCGAACTCACATGTCCATTGACCATTCAGGCAGAGCCAGTCGGCTCGCTCGAATTGTGGACGTGGGTACTCACTGCGTGGCTGGGACATGGCAACACCGAGATGAGCCCATGCCAACAATAGTAGGAAGAATGATTTCTTTGACATTATTGAACGATAACTTTTTGGGTTTTCACACCTTGTGCTGATGACACCTTGACCACATAGACGCCTGTCGGCATCGTGCTCATGTCGGGCGGGGTCTGCGTCTGGCAACGCTGTTGGCTGCTCATGTCGAACACTTGGTAAAGGGTTGGGGATCTATCGACGAGCGACGTCTCAGAGGCGAAGGGCATACCACTGGTCGTGATGCCTGTCGACTGGTCGCGCGTGGTGAAGAAATAGGTGGCACCATAGGCCACGCCGCCCTGGTTGATGGCAAAGGCGCGGACGGCATAGTCGGTATTGGCAGAGAGGTTCTTGAGCGTGTACTCGAAGATGCCCGTTCCCTCCTGCATGTCTATTTGCTCGTCGCCCAGCGTGGGTTCATAGCTGTTACCCTTGCACCAGACGAAGCCTCTGCGACGGACGTAGTAGCCATTGTCGCGCACGACACGCCCTTGCAGGTAAACCTGCAGACGGTCGCGGTCGACTTCGGGCTCGTATGTTCTGACCGTGGCCTTGACGGCAAGCGTCTGGAACACACTCTCCGGAGAATAGACGATACTGCCGTCAGACAGTTTCGCATAGGCACGGACATGGTAGTTGGAGAGGATGTCGAGGTCGAACACCTGAGCAGAGAACTTCTTTCCTGTCGGCATTGCCCTCATCTGCGTTCCGCCATCTTTGGGATCGCCGTCTTTCTTATAAAGGAACCCTACCTCGCTGGCACTCTGACTGCCAAGGATGACAGACGACAGCATCACCGACTCTTCGCCGCTCTGGTCGACATCGACGTTGGCCAACTGCACATCGTCGAAGCGGCGGAGCTGGAAATTAGCCTTGCAGCCGTCGCCGACGTTATTCATATCGAAGGTGAAGACCGCTCTCCCGTCGAAGTCTTGAGGCTTGTAGTCGTTCAGATTGACGGTAAAATGAGAGAAGTCGTCTACCTGCACCACCTGGTCGGGAGTACTGCCTGTCCCCCACGGAATGAGCTGGGTTCGGTTGTCGTGGTACAGCCCTCCGTGGAAAAGCACCGATTTCTTATAGGTTCCGTCGGTGGAACGGAAATCAATGCGCATGTTGAGGGTGGAGTTCTCGTCGCGGTCGTCCATGTTTTCAGAGTTCTTGGTCAGCACCTCAAAACTTTCCGGGACGTTTTCCGCTGTCACGCCCATCAACGCCCATCCGCCAGTCTTCTCATTGGTGGAAAGGCGAGCCGTCCACGTCTTCTGGTCGAAGAAGGCGTAGGGATAATTGTTGCTGCGCGTCTCGTACCACTGGTGCGTGCGGATGAGTTTGGCGAAATTGTTGACAGGGAAGGTCGGCAAGGAGGTGTCTGCCATGATGCGAACGAAGAAAACGCCACGTTCGCGGATGAAGTTGTCGACCACAAACTGTCCGTCGGTGATCTCTACTTGTTCCCTACGGTCGGGAACGAGGTCGTCTGTACCGCTCTCATACCAACTGTTGATGTGCTTGTCGATGTGATAGATCTCAAGCGTTCCCGAAGTGAAGGGGATGTTCTTCATCGTGAAGTGAAGGTCTTGCTTGGCATTGGAGGTATTCCAGAGGCATGCTGCAACGCAATTGTCGTCGGCGGAAGCCAGCCCCTTGAACGGTGTACCCACGCTGATGTACCTTCGGTCGACAGGCATCCAACCATAGAGCTTGAAGGCATTGAAGAGTGCCTTCCTATATCCGGTGTTGGCCTCGATAAGCCCCATCTTGTCGCCGCCGCCACGACCGAAGGTGGCACCGGTATGCGGATTTGTAGGGTCGATATACTGTGCCCACGTCACATAGGTGAGGTCGATATAGTCAAGCATCGTCGGCAGGGCATCGAAGAAGGTGACGGCAGCATCGGCCTGCTCCACCGGCCCGTCGGCATGGATGTCAAGACCGCTGTAGGGAGCATATTCTGTGAGCAGCATCTCTGCCTGCTTGTTGCCAAGCTTGTTGAGTTGTGCCCGCATGCCATCGAGCTGCCAGGTGTATGAAGGCCCATAGGCATGGCCTGACAGGAAGTCGAGAGGCCAGTTGTTGTTCAAAGCCTTATTCACCAAGTATTGATGCCATCCGGCCGATGCACCCGCAGGACCACCGATCTTCACATCAGGATCGGCTTCGCGGATGGCGGGTGCCGCATATTCATAGATGCGTAAATAGTCGTTGGCATCGCCGTGGAAGAAGACGTTGGTGAGGTCTGGCTCATTCCACACCTCAATGTAGCTGTTGGTGTATCCCTTCTCGCGCCAGTGCTGTGCGAAACGCTTGTTGATGGCCGCCCAGGTGTTGTAGTCGCTGGGCGGGTTCTGCCAGTCGCCTCCCTGCTGGATGATGCCTGGCGTGTAGCCGTGCGAGAACACGAATGTCGGCGTATGGTCTTTGCACTTGTCGAAGAAATAGTCGAGGTCGGTGAAGTTATAGGTGGGATTTTCCTTCGTTCCACCGATGCAGCTGGCTGCATACACATCTTTTCCCCAGGCTATCTCGTAGCGCATGGCACGCGCCTCTATCTCGGAGAGTCTTGGCAAATCGCGCTCGAAAGACGACCGTGTACCCAAAGGGGTTTGATAGACACTAATTTTCTTCGTCAGCGGATGCTCTATCCAGCGTCCGAAATTGGCATTCGCATTGACTTGTGCCATTGCCTGAATGGAGGCTACAAGCGAAAAGGCAGTAATGATGTTTTTTTTCATGAAACCAGCTTGTTTGCTTATAATAAATTAATGATTTCCGATAATCGGAGCAGGTAGAAGCGTATCGCTGGGAGCAGCGTTGACTAAGACCGGCCATCCATCCATGAAGTCGATGTGGTCAATCAGCATGACGCGCTTGTCCTCGCGTTTCTCCTGCGGATACATCCAGCGGTCGCCAAGGTCGATGGCATGATAGACCATCCAGAGTTGACCGGCATCGTCCTCGATGACAGAGTTGTGGCCTGGGGCGAGCCAGCGACCCTTTGTGCCGTCGGCGGCGAGGATGGGACTGTCGCCCTCCTGCTCCTTGCAGAGCACTTCGAAGGGACCTGTCGGGCGGTCCGCTCGAGCCACCATAACGGCATAGTGGGCACGCTCGCCGCAACAGTTGTCGCCCGAGAAGAAGAGGTAGTATTTCCCCTCGTGGAAGATTACCCACGACCCTTCAACAAGGAATTGATAGTCCGACTGGAAAGGTTTAACCAGATGGATCGTCGGGGAACCCTCACGAAGGCTGAGCAGGTCGTCGCTCAACTCATGAACTTTCAGCGGTTCAAAGCCGGAACCCCAGTACATGTAATACTTGCCGGACTGCGGGTCGTGGAAAGTCATGGGGTCGATATTGATGAAAGAGTCGCCCGAGATCATCGGCTCACCCTTCTCGATGAAGGGGCCTGAGGGAGAAGGGCTCGTCGCCACAGCCAAACAAAGGCCAAGGTCTTTGCCTCTCTTGAAAGCTGAGTCAGGTTCAGCCGAGAAGTACATATAATACTGCCCGTTCGCCTCCATCACGTGCGGAGCCCAGAAATTCTGTGTACGCTGAGCCCATCGCGGTTTGTTAGGAAGGGCATCGCCAAGATGCTCCCAGCTGACGAGGTCTGCTGAACGCAATACCTGAATGTTACACAGTACGCTGTCGGGGCCTATACCCTGAGTGGCGTAGGCATAAAAGTAGCCGTCCTCGGCTCGTATCACAGTGGGATCTGGTACGGCCATAGGCCAAACAGGATTTTGATAGGAAGGATGAACCACTGTGGTACAGCCGCATGCTGAGCCTGCCAGGACTAACAGGAGGAGATATGAGAGATATCTGTGCATAATCAGAAACCTGGATTTTGGTGGAGATTGGGGTTCAGGTCACATTCATTCTGAGGAATGGGAAGGAACTTGTCTATGCCCGGGCGGAAGGTCTTGAACTCATAGTCGTGCTGAAGCAACTTGGCTTTTCCCTCTTCTGTATCAAGATAGCCCCAGCGGAAGATGTCAAAGAAACGTACGCTCTCGGCTCCGAGCTCAAGGATACGCTCATGCTCAAGCTGATCCTGGAACTCTGCCTGCGTCATGCCGGGCCGGATGTCGGCAAGTTTCTTCAGGTTGACCGATTTTCGTGTGCGCACCTGGTCAACATACTGGTATGCCTCGGCGGTGCGCCCGAGGTTGTTGAGGCACTCGGCATACATGAGCAGCACGTCGGCATAGCGTATGATACGTAGGTTGATGGGGGACCACTCGTCCTCCCATGTACGCCATGTGCCGTTGCTGTACTTGATGCTCCATATCTTGGGATATTGAGGGTCAATCTCCGGTGCCCCTCCAAGTTCCAGATAAGTCTTGCCATAGAGTGTTTGGGTGGGATAATATAGGATGCTGGCACGACGACGCGGGTCGGCCTTGTCTTCTGCGGTGCGGATGCCATAGTCAATAGGGTCGTTGTTGACAAACTCCTGTAGGTAGAAATAGTTGGGTTGCGCATCGCTGTGTCCACCGACATCGCGGGGAGCAAAATAGCGTGCTCGCTGAGTAGTAGACGGCGATTGCGATGACCCAAACTCTGTCCAAGTACCCTTTGTGGCATCGGTGAATGCGACCTCGAATACGGATTCCGAGTTGAACTCATGGTCGAGGTCGAAGTTATCCATGTAATTGTCGACGAGCTGATAGACGTTGCTATCGATAATCGGGCGGAAAGCGTCAGCTGCCTCCTGCCACTCGTGACGCTGTAGGTGAGCCTTGCCAATCATGGCCAACACGGCACCGCGTGTGATGCAACCCAGCTCGGCATCGTCGCGGACAGCGGGCAGATTGGCGTTGAGGGCGACGTCAAGGTCACTGAATATCTGGTTCCAGATTGCATCTTCATTGGAACTCTCCGGGAACACCACTTCATCTAACGGTTCGGTGAGCAAAAGGAGGTTTGGTCCATAAAGATGGTACATGTTAAAGTAGTACAAGGCACGTAGGAAGCAAACCTCGCCTTTGTACATCTGCCGTTTGGTGGCATCCATCTCTATTGCCGCATCGTCGATATGAGCCAGGAAGCGGTTTAGCATATTGATACCTTCATAGTAGTGGTTCCAGCAGTAGGAGATACACTCCCAGTTGGTACTTGGGTATTGGAATTTCGAGAAGTTGGCATAGTCGCGCCATGCGCTCTCATTATAGCACAGATCGGCACGCATCTCGAACACAAGGTCGTACCACTGTCCGAAGATTCCCTGGAAATAGAGCGTTCCATAACAGGCAGTATGTGCCAAATCGATGTCCGACTCAGTCTGGAAAAACTCAGCCGAAGTCTGCTGATTGGGGTTGCTAATGGTGAGATAGTCATCGCCACACGATGTCATCAATGCAGCCGCGAACAGGATAGATATATATTTATTGATCATGGTGATGGGTATTTAGGGGTGAGAGGTGATAAGCAATCAGAACGTAAGTTGAATGCCACATCCGAGGGTGCGAACGCAAGGATAGCTGTTGGTGTCGACGCCAAGGTCGAAGACGCCACCGCCAGAGAAGTCGGGATCGAGCCCGTCGTAATTGGTAATCGTCAGCAGGTTCTCTGCATTGAGATAGATGCGACAATTTTCAATATGAGCCTTACTAAGAAGGTTTTTCGGCAGGTTATAGCCAAGCTGGATACTCTTCAGACGTGCAAACGAAACATCTTCGATGAAGCGTGTGGTGTTGCCGCGGAGTGTAGCATCAGCATAGACGCGCGGCGTGGTCTGCGAACGGTTCTCCTCGGTCCATCCCGTATAGCCAGCGGCATAGTTACCGTTGTCACCGATGTTGTACAGCCATGTTTTGGGACTGTTGAATACGGTCTTGTCGAATGCTCCCGTCCAGTACATCGAAAAGTCGAAATTACGGTAGCTGGCATTCAACGTATAGCTGAACTCGAGCTTCGGCCAGGGGGAGCCAACGTATGTTCGGTCGTCGTCGTTGATATTACCGTCGGCCCCAGCCACGAGATTGCCATCCTCATCGCGACCGAAGAGGTCGAGATAGCGCTGGTCGCCAGCCTTGGGAAGGTCGCCGAAGACAAGGGGATTGGTGTCGGGATCGATATCCTCGACCTGATAGATGCCGTCGGTCTTCAACACGAAGAACTCGCCGAGGCTGCGACCCACCTCTGTCTTTGTGTTGGTGCCGTAGATTGGTGCATTGTCGCCGCCGAGACTCTTCACCTTGTTCTTGATATGCGTGAGGTTCAGCTTCATGTCATACTTGAAAGGATTCTCGTAGTTCTTGTAACCTATGCTTACCTCAATACCGCGGTTCTCGATGCTGCCTGCATTGCGCCACACGGTATGTCCGTCGTCGAAGATGGTCTGCCACGAACCCATATACATGGGAATGGGCACTTGCGCCAGAAGATTGTCAGAACGGTTGACAAAGTAGTCGGCTTCAAGCGTCAAAGCATTGTTGAGGAACGCCATCTCCAAGCCGATGTTGGTAGTCTTCTTCTCTTCCCACTTCAGCGATGTATCGACGATGAGCGTCTGCATCGTACCGAAAGTGAAATTCTCCGAGCGTCCGAAGGTGTAGGGTATGAAGCTATTGAGGTAGCTGTTGAAGCGGAAGTTGCCGATGGCTTCGTTGCCCAGAACGCCGTAGCTCAGTTTCAGTTTCAGACTGTTGACGACATCTTTCACGGGAGCGAAAAACTTCTCCTCGCTGATACGCCAGGCTGCGGAGACGGAGGGGAAGTTGCCGTAATGGTTCTCCTCGCGGAAACGACTCGAACCGTCGCGACGTATGCTGGCCGTGAGGAAATACTTGTTGTCATAGTTGTAGATGAGTCGTCCGAGGAACGAGCGCAGCGAAGAAGGATCGAAGCTCTCACGCAATCCCTGCTGCTCGGGGTCGCCATTGCCAAGCGACCAGTAATACTTGCCGCTGTTGTCACGCATGATGTCGTAGGTGAAGCCGCCTGCTGAACTGCTCTTATATCGTTGCTCCGTGTATCCGGCCATCGCATTGACATTGTGCTTGCCGAAGGAATGGTCGAACACGAGCAGGTTTTCTATCAATGTCTTGAGGAAGTGGCTGCGGTCCTCATTATATTTTGACTGCCTCAGGTCGTTCGCGCTATAGCGTCCTTCCTCTGTTGCCTGAGTGCCAATGTTGTAGTCGAATTCAAGGCCCAAGTTGAGTTGATACTTCAGCCAGTTGGTCAGGCGCAGCTCACCATTGATGCTGCCCTGCACACGGTAGCCACGGTTGGCATTGTGCTGCATGCTGCGCTCGGCCACAGGGTTCACCGAGTTGGTCTGCGCTCCGTTCTCGCCGCCCATAGCGAAATTGCCGTCAGCGTCGTAGAGCGGCATTAACGGGGGCATACGCAGGTAGTTCGTAAGAGGCGAACCTGCCATGTCGTGGCTCTTCGAGGTGGAAAGCAGGGCCGACTCTTCTATCTTGATGCGGCCTTTTTCTATGCCGCCATTGATACGTGTCGTGATACGCTCGAAGTCGGAGCCTTTCACGATACCGTCGTTGCGCATGTAGTTGCCAGATATCATATAGTTGGTCGTGGCGGTGCCACCAGAGGCCGATACGTTGAATTCCTCGGAATATCCTGTCTGGAAAATCTGGTCGCCCCAATTGGTGTTTATCGTTTCATCGATAATATTCAGTTCGCCAAGCCGCTCGGCATTGGTGTATTTCTCTTTCTGAATGGCAAGCCACTCTGGGCCGTCCATCAGGTCGAACTTCTTCGCAGCACGCTGAGAGCCATACTTCGCAGAGAAGTCGATTTTCGTCTGACCTTCCTTGCCTCGTTTTGTCGTGATGATGATCACGCCGTTCGCAGCACGCGAACCATAGATAGCAGCTGCCGATGCATCTTTCAACACCTGTATCGACTCGATGTCATCGGGGTTGAAGTCGCGTGTGTCGCTCGTGGGCAGACCGTCGATGACAAACAGCGGGTTGGTGTCGGAATAGAGACTGCTGATGCCGCGGATGAAGATGCGCCCCGTTTCGCCTGGAGCACCCGTCGCCTTCACCTGAAGGCCAGCCACTTGTCCTTGCAGGGCCTGCGTGACGCTCGTTGCCGTTATTTTCTTCATCTCGTCGGCATTGGCAACACTCACGGCACCTGTCAGGTCGCGCTTTTTCACGGTGCCATAGCCAATGACAACAAGCTCGTCAAGTCCCAGGACATCCTCTTCCAGTTCTACGTCGACACGGTTGCTGCCTGGCGTCACCTGAATCTCTTTCGAAGAATATCCCAGCATGCTGTACACCAGAGTGACGCGTTTCTGCGCTCCCACGCTGATGTTATAGTCACCGTTGATATCGGTCACAGTGCCTTGTCCTGTCGATTTCACTTTGATGGTGACGCCCGGAAGGGGTTCGCTGCTACTCTTCTCAACGACTCTTCCCGATACGTTCACCTGTGCAATGCCTGCCGTAGACAGCATCTGCAACAACATGAATAAAACTATCTGCTTGATTTTCATTGCCTGATGGTTGTTTGGTTAGATAAATAGGATGGGAAAAGAGCAATGCCCTCTATTATATAATAGGTAAGGGTTTATAAGTACTACTCTTAAATATGGCTATTCAGAGAAGGGCACTGCTCTTGTAATTCACGAAGACTTATCTATTGATATATTTCTTGCCATTGACAATCAGGATGCCCTTGGCATGGCTGTCAACACGCTGACCCAGCAGGTTGAAGTAGGTCTCGCTCCTCGCTCCTCGCTCCTCGCACCACGAAGACTCAATCCCCGTGCCGCCGCCCGCGCCTTCCGGACGATAGGTGATGGTCTTCTCCGGGTCGCGTAACTGCATCTTCACCTGCACGCCAGTGGCATGTGCTCCGGGATTCTGCATGTAAGCAATGACGCGGTAGTTGCCCGACCAGTCACGCGGAGCATAATCTGAGAGATCCACGGTCACGCCCTCGGCGTCCTTGAAGTTCACCTTCACAGCCTCGTTCTCCTTCAGGCCGTTGGGATAGGCATCGGGAACGGAACCGTGGTTGCCGTCGAACAGATTGTCGTAGAATACGGTGCTGTTACCGTAGTACACCAGTCGCTCGTCTTCCTCTTCGTCTACGAACACACGCTCATAGTCAATGCGGAAGTAGATGGCACTGTTCTCGTCCTTGCTGTTCACCGTACCCACCTGGTCTACCTTCACATTCAGTTTCTGGGTCTTGTCGCCTAACATCTCGATGGCTGTGTGCGTCACGCCCCAGTCGCCCTTGTCGTCGCCGCCCCAGTCAGGATAGTCGTTACGGTCGAGCAGGAAGATGGTCATCGTCTCCGGATCGAAGGAGTGGCTTGCCCAGCCTTCCGTAAACTTGAACCAATACATGTGGTGGTCGGTGATGAAACCTTCCATCGGTGCCAGGGTGGTCACCTCTGCTCCGTTTTCAATGAAGATGTAGACGCAGCCCTTTGCCTCCACTTCCACCGAAGCACTGAACGAGTTGCCACTGAGCGAGCCAAGGCTCTTCTCCGTCAGTGTTCCGTCGGCAGAGTTGGTGGCATCGATGCTGAACATCTTCACCTTACCGGTGGTGAAGGGCAGGTCGGTCAGGTTCACGCTGGCGGTCTGCTTGCCAGAGGCAGCCTCGTTCCAGAGGACGATGGCGGCACAGGTGGCATCGCTCGATGCGAAGCCCCACAACGGGTCGCCCGCACCACTGAGTTTCTTGCGGTCAGACGGCATCTTGTTGAGCAGCTGCAGGGCAAAGTAGAGCTGCGTCTTCTTGCCGTCGGCACTGATGAGTCCTTTTGCACCGTCGGAGGTGTCGAACAACTGGCTCATGTAGATGCGTGTCACGTCGTTGAAGAAGAAGGTTTCGCGAACCGACTGCAGAAGCTGTATAACGGCGTTGTTGTCCACCGAGGCAGCCGAGGTCTTGTCGCCGGCGTTGAACTCCTGGATGATGGTTTCCCAAGAGAAGGTCCAGTCGTGTCCGGCATTACGTGTCTCATCGAACGACTTGTAGCGCCCTATCAGGTTGTCAATGCCCGAAGCGTTGGCACCCAAGCCCTGCATGCGGTCGTTACGCTCGTCGGCATGGCCGTCGCCACCCTTAATATAGTTCTTGAAGATGTCGAGCTTGCTCCCCGGCATGGCACCGTCGATGTTGGCGGGATAGACATTGGTCTTGATGTGTGAGTGATCTTCGCCGTCGAAAATACCCTTCGCGGCATTGATGTAGGTCTGGTAGTAGGCCTCCGCATCGCCGCTGAAATAGCCGGAATCGTCTATCTTCTCCATAATCTCGTAGGTGGGGCGTGCAAGGCCTTTGTCCGTCCAGTGCTTGGCAAACTGCTTGTTCAGGTTATACCAGGCAGTGCCTGTGGGTGCGGAATTCAAGGCACCGAAGTCCTGCGGGGTGCGCAGCACGAAATGGGTCTGTGAGCCAGCCTTTGTCAGGATGTCCACAATCTCGTCGACGCGGGTGAAGTCCATCGTCACGTCGTCTCCACTTACTGTCACCTGCTTCGAATCGTAAAGGCCAGAACCTTCCTGCCCCCAACCAGCCGACAAGCGAACATACTGGATGCCCAACTCTTTGAGGTCAGCGGCATGAGCCTTCAACAAATCGAAACTGGTGGAAGCCGGCAGGTTCGTGCCATAGCGCTTCACGATAGGGTTAATCTCGCTGCTGCTGTTGTTGACAGTAACAGACTGCTGGGCCGAAACGATAGAAGTGCCTATCATCATGGCCATTGATAAAAGTAGAAATCTTTTCATTTTAGTTTGATTGATGGATTAAAGTTATTTAAATACGAATTAATTACATTTCTCGCTCCCCGCTCCTCCCCCTTGAGGGGGAGTTAGAGGGGGTGATTCTCGCTCCCCACTCCTCGAAAGAACGATTGGTCATCACCGATTGAATCGATGCTGCAAAATTACAATAAAAGCATATAATCAATAAGGTTTATTGTTTTCAAGACGGGTATTTTTGTTCAAGATGAACATTTATACAAAAGCCGCAAACAAATATACGCAGCGAATCTCCATAAACATCATAACTTTGCTGCAAAAAGATAAAGAATGTGCAAAAATAAGTTGGTACAATGTAGGAGGTCACGTGTCCTCACGTGACACCAGTGCCGGGTGCGACGTGAGGACACGTCGCCTCCTACTCAGCCAAGAACAAAACGTACCAACTATTTTTTTTACGACTACTAAATAACGTTTAAACATTAATTTTATGAACACATCACACCCATCACCCATGACCCATCACCCATCACCCATCACCTCTGATTACATTTCTCGCACCTCGCTCCTCCCCCTTGAGGGGGAGTTAGAGGGGGTGTCCTCGCTCCTCGCTCCCCGCTCCTCGAAGATCGTACCCATCACCCATCACCTAACACCCATCACCCTCCTATGCCTGATTTGCATGAGTGCTTCTACGGCTCATGCACAAAGCTCCTCCAACATCGACCGTAACCGACAGACGAAAGTCTACTACGGCATGATGGGAAAATTCAATGAGACCTGCGAGACTTCCAATCGCTCAAAATGGAGCTATTCGAGAGAAAACCTCACGGGCTTCTACACCAACTTCATTGATGCCTGGCAACAGAAATACCAGTCGGGGCGAACGCTCGCCGCAATGGCTTCTCTCTTGGCCGAGACCTTCCCCGGCAAACGGCTCTTCTACGAAGGGTCCATGGAGAACCAGGTGAACGACTCGCCAAACGGACGGACGGACAACACCTTCGAGACTGAGGTGTTCACCACCTACCAGAACGCCGGCTTCACCATCGACTTCGGCGCCATCAACTACATGAGCAATTCGCCAACTGGCACCGGAGGCATCAACGACACGCACAACAGCATCACAGAGTGTAAGGCCAAGATTGCCCACTACCGCGAAGACGGTGTCGACCAGGTGTTGTATCTCTGCGGACCGTGGACGTCGGGCTCCGAGCTCTACACCAACAACGATGCTCGCACAATGGCCAGCTGGACCGACGGCGTCCTGAGTGACGGACCGCTCGGCTACTGGGTCGCCGACAACGGCAACTACCGACGCAACTCGCGCAACATCGTGCGATACTGCCGCGAACACAACATGACGTCGGCACTCATGATCTGCCCCTACTCCGTCGATGGGGCAGGAGGCTATTCTCCCTACAACGGGGGATTCCTCGACGCCGCCAAGCAACACGTCTTCGACCAGGAAGACAACAACTGCATGCCCGACGTGTGGGCCTTGTGGAACTACGGCGGCACGGAGGTGAGCAACTTCCCGCAGTTCCCCGAGAGCCAGCTCGCCGACGGCGCACTGCAGCCGCAGAACACCTGCACCGGCGTAGCCTACTGGCTGCTCTACCATCTGCGCGAGTTCCCCACCGTGTCCCTCAACACCCAACACCCATCACCCATCACCCAACATGGCAACGCCAACTTCTCGGCCAACGTCCAGAAAGGCAACACGCTGACGCTACAGCTCACCTTGCAGTCGGAGAACAAATGGATTGAGCTCTCACCCGTGCTCAACTCCATCATCACGAAGAACGCCGCCGACTGGAACATCACGTTCAAGCTCAACGGCACCGACGTCACCACCAACATGACGCAGCTCGGCGGCTACAACTGCGTTGGCGACTACCGCATCAGCGACAGCTCGCCGCTCACCCTCACCATCAGCGCCACACCGCTCACCGACAATGCCTCCACTGAACTGCGCATCGAGGCCATGAGCAACATCGGCAACACGGTGAACAGCAAGATCATCTCCCGCATCGTCCTGAACGACGAATACACCGACGACGGAACGGAAGACGGCTCCTATACCGGCACACCCTGGAACGGATCGCCCATCAAGATACCCGGAAGGTTGCAGTGCGAGGAGTTCGACAAAGGCGACAAAGGCATGGCATGGGACTGGAACGACGGTCCCTTCGCCGGACAAGGCCGTGAGCCGAACGACGGCATACAGTTCATCGCCAACGGCGCACGGCTGGGATGGCTCACCGACAACGACGAGAACTGGGCTGTCTACACCATCCAGGTGGACCGCGAGAGCGACTACCAGTTCACGTCCTCCACCGCAACGATACGCATTGAGATAGACGGCTACACCTCACAGAAGGCAACGGTCATCGACGACGTTCACCTCCGGGCAGGCGTACACCAGCTGAAGATATGGTACTACTCGGGAACGGGCGATGCCGACTACATCGACATCGCCGACACCGGGACGCAGATTCCCGACGACTATACCGGCACACCCTGGAACGGCACACCGACGGTGTTGCCGGGGAAACTGCAGTGCGAGGAGTTCGACCGCGGCGACCGCGGCATGGTATGGGACTGGAACGCCGGTCCCTTCGCCGGACAGGGCCGTGAGTCGGGCGACGGCATTGAGTTCATCTTCGGAGGAATACGACTCGGTTGGCTCAGCGCCAACGACGAGAACTGGGCTGTCTACACCGTCAACGTGGCTGAGGAAGCCGACTATATCGTCAAGTCCGAAACGGCCATCATACGCCTCGAGACTGACGACTTCGTCACAGAACGCGCAACGGAGTTTGAAAAGATACACCTCAAGAAGGGCACCTGCCTCCTGAAGGTTTGGTATTACGAAGGCAACGGCGATGCCGACTACATCGAATTCCTCACAACCGAATACGACCCCGTGGCGCAATACCAGGGTACACCCTACACAGGAACACCTGCCGCCATCCCCGGGAAGATAGAATGCGAGAACTTCGACCTCGGCGGTGAGGGCGTCGCCTTCTATTGGCAGGCCAACAAGAGCAATCCCTCACCCGGCTACCGGCCCGACGCCGCCTTCATCGGCAACGGGGGCACAGGCCACAACACAGGATGGAACGACGGCGCCGACTGGGCCATCTACACCGTCAACGTGGCAGAGGAAGGGGTGTACAACGCCAATGCCAACGTGGCCTCACCCAACGCCAACGCCGCCCTGCAGTTCGAGGTGGACTTCGTCCGCTACGAGACGGTCTACAACTTCGGCAAGACGGGCGACGACTTCGGCATCTACCAGCTCAAGACCATGCCCGGCATCTTCCTGCCGCAGGGACAGCACCTGCTCAAAGTCTACTACACCAGCACCGATGCCGACTACATCGACTTCCAGCTCTCATCAACGCCAACAGCCATCACCCAACACCCATCACCCAACACCCATCACCCATCACCCATCTACAACCTTCAGGGTCAGCGGCTCTCGCGGCCAGCACGAGGAATCAACATCGTGAACGGAACGAAGGTGGTGGTGAAATAAGACCACTACTTCGCTCCCTTCCTGCGATTGCACTCCCGGCAGAGCATCTGGCAATTCTCCATCACTGTGCGGCCACCATCGCGCCACGGCGTGATGTGGTCGCCCTCCATGAATTCCAGGTCAAACTCCTTACCACAGAGCGGGCAGACGTGGTCCTGCCGTTCCCACACGGCCATCTTGATGTCGTCGGGAAAGGCACGCAAATCCAGGTAATGCTCGTCGCCCGTCAGCACGTAGGGGATGATGCCCGACTGACGTTGTATCTCGCTGTCGCGCATCAGCTCTGAGATACGCTTGCCGAGGGCCACGGTGTCGAGCGTCTCCGTGCCGTACTTGTCGTAGAAGTAAGCCCAGTCGAGTCCCTTCATGATCTTCTTGAACTTCTTCATGTCGAAGTTCGTGATGGCCCAGTTCAGCACCGTCTGGAAGTAAGTCCACAGGTTGTTGGCATTCGGATCGTGCTGGTGGGCGGCCATGTAGCCGACGGCCGACTGCCGATGGCCCTGCCGCGTCTCATGGTCGGCCATCCACTCCAAGGCCCGCTTCAGGTAGTCCTGGCGAATGGGCGTGCCGTTGACAAGGTCCTTGCCCAAGCGGTAGGCACCGCAGTTCGACTTCGAGAAGTGGCGCTTGGCATCCGTGACAAACGGACCGGCAAAGATGGCATTCTGTATTTCCTGATCATTGAGCGGCTTGCCGGCGATGTTGATGGTCTGAAACCACTCCAGCTTCTCACTGGCATCGCCCTCGCAGACGTAGACGGTTAGGCGATAGTCGAGAATCCTGCGCTGAATATCCACAGGCTGGTTGAAGAAGTTCTTGAAGTCGTAGGAGAACTTGCCCGCCACATACTCGCAGAGCGAGAGCGTGCGCTGCTGGCCGTCCATCACCTCATAAGGGCAGTCAGCATCCTCACTGCGCTTCACCCAGTACATCACGTTCAGCGGATAGCCCCTCAGCACGGTTGTTATCACGGCCTGTTGCTCGCGTTCATTATATATAAACTCGCGCTGATAAGGCGGACGGATATCCAACCGTCCATTATAACCGCGCACGCCTTGTTCGTCATTGTTCACGTAGCCCGCCGTGATTTCACCGACGGTCACTTCCATTTGCTTGATTGTCATCATATCGTTTGGGGGTGCTTGTTGCGGATGATTATCCTTGAATACGGAGCAGAACCAGGCTGTCCATTATTATTTATTCTTAAAGAATTCCCTAATTTCCTTTCGGCTATAGTGTATGGCGTACTCCACACGATTTTATCCCCGTCTTTATAAACTATTGTTTTGCCATCAATTGATTCATGTTTGTATTTTTTTGGAACATCACTTCCCATCCCTATAATTTCAAATTGCTCTGGATTATAGCAACCTAGGATGGTATCAGGTACTCCCATCAATCCTTCATAATCATAGGGAATATCTTGAACTTTTCCAATATCGATTGCATCATAATTATAATATGATGGATATTCTTCTGGAGAATAGCGGCAGACTAAATCAATTTTTTCATGTCGCTTATTATGGTCAAGATTGGTGAACCAAACTACTCCAGAAACCCTTATCATACCTTCCCGATGGTCACCTGCAGTAGCTTTATCATCATAAGGAGATGTAAAATGTGTGGCACCACCTTTAAATCCATAGCCTAACCATATTTCGTTTTCTTTGACTAAAGGAAATATTTCTTTATAATGCAAAGCATTCTGATGTCCGACGATGAGGAACTTCTTTTCGTACTGAATCAGCTGCGCCACATATTCCCGGAACAGCGAGAACGGCGGATTGGTCACCACGATGTCGGCTTGCTTTAGGAGTTCGATGCACTCCGGCGAACGGAAATCGCCGTTGCCTTTCAGCACCGACAGTACGTTCTTGTCGTTCTGTATCAGATATTCCACATCGGCCAAATCAACCGCGCCATCGCCGTTTATGTCCTTCACCTCCGTGATTTCCACCTTATAGGCCGTTTTCTTCTCATTACCCTCTGCATCCAACGAGAACAGCGACAGTTGCGTGCCGGCCACGGGCGAACCATCATAGCAGGTGCAGATGAGCTTCTTCAGCCCCAACTGATTGAACCGCAGCGCGAAATACTTGAAGAAATTGCTCTCATAGGGGTCGTCGCAGTTGCACAGCACAACCTTCCCGGCGAAGTGCGGCCAATAGTGCTGCAATTCGCGCTCGATGTCGGTCAACTGCGTGTAGAACTCATCTTTCTTGGCCGTCTTGGCCGCATTCAGATTCTTGTTTGCCATACGATTTCTCAGGTTCTTGAAGCTTTTCCGAATAACAGCAAACGCTTGTTAATTTTAACCCACGATGTCTATTTGGAGTCCGCACTAAACGGAAACCGATGGCAAAGATACTCATTATCTGGCAAATGGCCAAACCTTTGCCGTTATTTTTACGTATTATTTACGTTTTGCGAAGTGATGGCTTTCGTTGTCGCTGATGCTGTTTTAGTAGTCGTAAAAAAATAAGTTGGTACGTTTTGTTCTTGGCTGAGTAGGAGGCGACGTGTCCTCACGTCGCACCCGGCACTGGTGTCACGTGAGGACACGTGACCTCCTACATTATACCAACTTATTTTTTCACATTCCTTATATTGCGACGGAGCCTGTTTTGCGGTACGAAAGAGCATTGAATGGGGTACGAAAGGTCATCGAATGCGGTACAAATCAATAGTTGTTGCGGTTTTTGCTTACAAGAAAAAGGCCCTTCGCTTGTAAGCAAAAGACCGTGCAGATGTAGGCGAAAGGACATGCGCCTGCAAGCAAATTCCGCCGAATAAAGTCGGGCTATGTCTCTGTGTAGACGTATGTGCCGCCCATCTTGGTGCGTAGCAGGCGAGGCTGGTCGCCCCGGCACCAGGCATCGAGCTGCTTGCGGGCTGAGTAGTAGGTGAGACCGCTGTGAAGCATGAAGCTGCGCACGTCGGCAAAGCCATATTCGCCGATGCAACGGCTGAGGGCGCGTTCCAGATGGGCCGTGTCGGCAGCGAGTTTCTGCGTGTCGGGGTTGCCCACGGGCCGGAAACCATTGGTCCATACTGCCACTTTATTGACGAACTCGCGCGTAGGGGTGAAGTCAATCCCCTGCAACTCCACGTCTAAGCTGTCCACCCGGTCGGCGGTAGTCTTCTCGCTTCGCAGTCCTATCTTCGGCGCAAACGACCCGAAGGGAGTCTCTATGCGGTCGCCCTCGCCCAACCATATCTTCGTGGCCTCCATGAACACGTCGAGCACGCGCGTCATCTCGCCGGGCTGCAAGGCGTAGTGGCGGGCGCAATACTCGTCGAGTTCGGCCAGCGAGCGACGGCGCAACCCGAAAGGTCGCACATACACATAGTTTCTCCCCTCCTTGTCTTTCAGCGGTGCGGGGTGCACCTCAAACAACATTTCGTCTTCTTTGCGTGGCATAGTTATCATGATTTCTGTTATGCGCTTGCAAAGTTACGAATTTCGGAGAACTTCCCCAAAGGACGGGTCGTATTTTTTTGCAGAACCTTTCAAAATCGTACAAAAAGGGCCCGTTGGTGACAATTGTAAGTATGTCGGGAACAATAATCCCTGTCGGAGACCAATAAAAACAATAATTTTGTAACCGAATTTACTGAATTTATGAACTAAAACCAATGAAGATGAAAATTAGATTTCTACTTTTATCAGCGCTATTTGCATTCACGGCAATGAGCGCTTCGGCACTGAGCTTGTCGTTCCAGTACCCCTTCGGGGCCAACCAAGTGATGATTTCTCAGGAGAATGGCATCATCACACTCACCATCCTCGCGCCCGAGGAGGATGAGTTTGCCGACCCCTACGTGGCCACCGCTCCATTAGGACTGGTGCTCAACCCCGAATCGAAGAGCATCAGCTTTGAGTACACGGCCACGGCTCCCTTCAAAATCACAAAGGCATGGTATGCCCCCGACGGCGGACAGTTCTACGCAGAACCCGACTTTGAGGCAGAAGCCGAGATGGATGCCGCCACCAACTGGAAGGCTGGCTCGTTCAGCATCGCCGCAGGCGTGGAGGAACTGGGCTTCGGAATGAACAAGAACGACTGGATGCGCATCGACTTCGAGGTGGAGCCGGGCACCGTCATCAAGCTGCGCAACCTACAAATCCCTGGAACCGAAGACCCGATGCAGGCCAGCTTCGACGGCAAGGTTCGCAAGGGCTACTACGTGAAGCTCGAGGCCGAGGACTTCAAGCCCGGACAGAAGGGCGAGACGTGGGATGCCTACAACTGGGAAGAAGATCAAAATGCCGACCTCGGTGTGGGCGGCTATGTTGACTATGGCTACTACCTGGACAAGGGCTACGGTAGAGACGGCTACGAATGGACTGAAGACTACGCACAGACCGACATTGCAGCCCACGTGAACAGCACCACTTCCAATGGTCACTACCTGTTTGGCATGGGCAACTTCTGGGCCAACAAGTACACTGGCGACAATGCCGTCGACGGCAAGATTTCGTTCGAAGAGGCCCGCAATTTCTGGGGCGCATGGTTCGACTACGACTTTGAAGTGGCTGAGGAGTGCGATGCCAAGATCGACCTGAGCGCCATTTCGCCTCACACCATCTGGCGCATCCAGTTGGCCATGCCTGACATTTACACGCCTTCCGACCAACAGTTCGTGCAGGTTGAAGGCCTTCCAGAGGGTGCAGGTTGGGTTGCCACTTACACCGGTTGCGCTCAAGTGGCCCTCGACGGTGAGATCATGACGAGCAACCAGACCAAGCTGCCCACCATCGTCCATCCGAGCGTGGTGCTGGGTGACGACTTCTGGCCGCAGTTGGGTGCTGACGACGGTCTGGCTGAAGGCCAGCGTGCATGGATGCAGCGCGTCTGGGACGACGGTTATGCTGATCCCGCTATGTGGACCGAAGCTAATCCCGACCCGAAGATTATCCACATCCTGCCGAACGCTGAGAGTGCCGAAAGCATCAAGGACGTGAACCAGCAGTATCACATCGACACCAACGAAGCAAGCTTCGGCTTCCCACTCTACACCCAGCACCTGACACCCGGCAAGCACACGCTGCGTGTCTACTCGCTGGCTCAGAAGTGGTATTTCGACTATATCCGCATTGAGGGCATCGGCGAACCTTCGGGCAACGCGACGGGCATCTACACCACAGCCAACAGTATCGGCAGCCAACAGCAGGTCTACACGCTCGGCGGTATGATCGTGGGCTGCACCACCGACGGCCTGAAGCCAGGTGTCTATGTGGTGAAGAACGGTCAGGCTGCCAAGAAATACATTGTAAAATAGAAACAAAAAAATACATTATATTATAAAAGTAATCAATATCCAAAACAAAACTTAGTAATTAACATTTGTCTAATCAAACTAAAATTTTCAATCATGAAAGTGAAGTTTTTACTGTTATCAGCACTTCTGGCCTTCACGGCAGCGAGCGCATCGGCACTGAGCTTGTCGTTGCAGTACCCTTTCGGGGCCAACCAAGTGATGATCGACCAGCAGAATGGCATCATCACGCTCACCATCTTAGCCCCCGAGGAGGATGAGTTTGCCGACCCCTACGTGGCAACCGCTCCATTAGGATTGGCTCTCAACCCCGAATCGAAGAGCATCAGCTTTGAGTACACGGCCACGGCTCCCTTCAAAATCACAAAGGCATGGTATGCCCCCGACGGCGGACAGTTCTACGCAGAACCCGACTTTGAGGCAGAAGCCGAGATGGATGCCGCCACCAACTGGAAGGCTGGCTCGTTCAGCATCGCCGCAGGCGTGGAGGAACTGGGCTTCGGAATGAACAAGAACGACTGGATGCGCATCGACTTCGAGGTGGAGCCGGGCACCGTCATCAAGCTGCGCAACTTCCAGGTCGACGGAACCGACGACCCCATGCAGGCCAGCTTCGACGGCAAGGTGCGCAAGGGCTACTTCCTGAAGCTCGAGGCCGAGGACTTCAAGGAAGGACTTCTGGGAGAAACATGGTACACCAACATGTGGAACGAAGATGACAATGTTGACTTCGGCCCCGACTATACCTATTACTTAGGTAAGGGCTATGGGTTTGGCATAGATGATGCGCAGACAGATATCGCCGTTCATAACGATGCTGGTGCAAGCAATGGCCGATATCTCTTCGGTATGGGCTCGTTCTGGCACGATCCCTACATGGGAGGCAACGAGGTGGATGGAAAAATCAGCTTCGAGGAAGCCCGCAATTGGTGGGGCTGCTGGTTCGACTACGACTTTGAAGTGGCTGAGGAATGCGACGCCAAGATCGACTTAGGCGCCACTGCTCCGTTCACCATCTGGCGTATCATGGTGGACCGCGACACCGACGACAACCCTGAGCACAACACTTCGTATGTCGGCGTGAATGGAATGCCGGAAGGCAGCAGCTGGATGGCCACCTACACTGCCTGCGCACAGCTGGCACTCGACGGCGAGATGCTCACCAGCAACCAAACGAAGCTGCCCACTGTCATCGACCCGCGCGACTACTTCAATGAGCATGGATACCACACCATCTGGTCGTATCTCGGAGGCGACGACGGCTTGTCAGATGGCAACCGTGAATGGCTGCAGAAGGTTTGGGACGATGGCTTCGCTGACCCGGAGATGTGGACGAAAGTCAACCCCGACCCCACCATCGTTCATATCTTCCCCAATGCCGAGAGCGCTGAGAGCATCAAGGATGTGAACCAGAATCATAGGCTTGACACCTACGAGAACAGTTTCGGATACCCGCTCTACACCCAGCACTTGACAGCCGGCAAGCATACACTGCGCCTGTACTCGTTGGCCCAGAAGTGGTTCTTCGACTACATCCGCATCGAGGGCATCGGCGAACCATCAGAAGGAGGGGCTACAGGCATTCACTCCGTCGGCACAAATATGAATGCCACACAGCAGGTATTCACCCTGGATGGTATGCTTGTAGGCGCCACAACGGATGGTCTGAAGCCCGGTGCATACGTAGTGAAACACGGCAACATGACCAAGAAGTACATCGTGAAGTAACCATCAACCGTATCAAGGAAATGGGGACGCACCCCATTTCCTTTTTTTGTTGTCTGCTCAATGGCAGGCAACGGCATACTTAGAAAAAGTCTCACCTATTATTATGAATATATGTATAAGAAAAAAGTAGTATATTTAATCGGTGGATTGCTACTTGCCACCAGTTACACTCCCGCTCGGGCTGAAGAAAACCTTTCGTCCATGCAAATGGCAGAGGCACAGGGACGCCAGCAAATTACGGTTCGCGGTACGGTGGTTGATGCCTCTGGAGAGCCTCTCATCGGAGTGAGCATCATGGTGAAAGGAACGTCGAGCGGCACTGTCACCGACTTCGACGGTCGCTTCTCCCTGCAAGTGCCTGCCGATGCCGTCTTACAGTTTTCCTACATCGGATATAAAACGAAGGAGATGAAAGCCGCCGCCTCGATGCGCATCGTACTGGATGTCGACGCGGAGGAACTGGAAGAGGTAGTAGTCGTGGCATACGGTAAGCAGAAGAAGGTGACTGTGACCGGATCGGTGGCCGCCATCGGCTCGGAAGCTATTTTGAAGTCTCCAGCAGCCAACGTCGAAGCATCGCTTGCCGGACGTATTCCTGGCTTGACTTCCATCCAGAGCAGTGGCGAGCCTGGTCGCGACGACGTGACGTTCTTCCTGCGTGGTGTAGGCACCACCAACGGACAGTCGCCGCTGATACTTGTCGATGGCGTTCCACGCGAAAACATCAGCACTATCAACTCACACGAAATCGAAACCATTTCCGTGCTGAAAGACGCCTCGGCCACCGCCGTGTTCGGTGTACGTGGTGCCAACGGTGTGATCCTTATCACCACCAAGCGCGGCCAGAAAGGAAAGATAAGCGTCAACGGTACGGTAGAGTACAGCATACAGAGCATCATCAAACGCCCCAACCGCTTAGACTCCTACGACATGGCAATGCTGCGGAACGAAGCTTTACGCAACGACGGACAGGCAGAAGAATATACGCAGGAAGACCTGGACGCCTACTATTCCTGGCGAACGGGCAACCCTGTCGACCCATACGGGCATCCGAACAACGACTGGTTCGACATTATCTTCAAGGATTATGCGCCTCAGACACGGGCAAACCTCGATATAACGGGAGGCTCAGAACGAACGCAGTATTTCATCAGCGCCGGCTATGTACATCAAGGCGGTATGTTCAATGTGGAAGACAAGAGCGTGCTGGGCTACGACCCGCAGTCGAAGATGAACCGCTATAATTTCCGTTCGAACTTAGATCACCAACTGAACAAAAACATCAAGATATCGCTCGACCTCTCGAGTTACATAGAGAAAATCAACGGTGGCGCGACAACGGACCCAAGCGGCTCGAGCGTCTATGCCGTGATGCCTTACACGATGGCATTCCGTCCCACACAGTCAGGTCCGCTGACAATTGAGGGCTATCCGCTCATGTACTACAACGAACTGGTTGAGGCACCCGTTGGCGGCGTCATGGTACAGAAAGCGAATGCGATGGACCCCTCACCCTACGGCGAACTGAACCGCCGCGGCTACAAGTTAGAGACGCACTCAGGCTTGAATGCCATTCTGAATATGGATGTCGATCTCAGCTTTATCACGAAGGGGCTCAGCACGAAGGGGCTGATCTCCTTTGAGTCAAGAGGCGTCAATCGTATCAACGCTTACCGCACTTACGCGAAGTATTATCTCGATACAGAGCCAGACGGCACGAAGGCATACCACCTTGGCATCGGCGACACGACGGAGGACGGGCAGATCAGTCTGAGCAAAAGCCAGTGGAGCAACTATTTCATCAACATGCAATGGTATTTGAACTACAACCGCACGTTTGGCACGCATCACAACGTAGGAGCTATGCTCCTACTGCAACGCGACTACCGCGAGGTAGACGGTGCCGACCTGCCCTACAACGTGCTGGGACTGTCGAGCCGTATCACCTACGACTTCGATGCAAAATATCTTTTTGAGGTAAACATGGGGTATAACGGTTCAGAACAGTTTTCTCCGAATAAACGCTTTGGATTCTTCCCCGCTGTCTCATTAGGATGGGTAGCCACCGAAGAGAAATTCATCAAGAACAACCTGAAGTGGCTCACGGCGCTAAAGTTCCGCGGTTCGTATGGCGAGGTGGGTAACGACCAGATAGCTTCGAGCAGATTCCTCTACCTTGACAACATCGCTGTCAGCGGGCGAAATCCTCGCGACTGCGATACGGGGCTGTGGAATATTCCAAGCTTAGGCGATGCCGGCACTCAATACATCAATTACATTCAGATAGGCAACCCAGACATCAGCTGGGAAATTGCGAAGAAAATCAATCTGGGGGTCGATGTGACACTCTTCAAAGACTTCTCGGCCACCTTCGACTATTTCAGCGAACATCGCAGCAATGTGCTCATCGGGCGTCAGACGATTCCTGACCTGCAAGGTCTGCCGGGCAGTGCATTGCCCAAAATAAACATGGGAAAGGTGGAAAACCACGGTTATGAGTTTACCCTGGCCTATCATCATGTTTTCAACAAAGACTACTCAGTGAATCTTGGTTTCAACTATTCGTATAGCAAGAACAAGGTGACCGAGTTCGACGAACTCGTACTCCAAGGCAACCAGTACGATGAATTCGGAAATGTCGTCGAGTATGGCTACGCCTACACGCAGCGTGCCACAGGATACGCCATCGGACAAAACTGGGGCTACAAGATTGACCACAACATCTACTACGACGAAAGCGGCAATCCCATAACAGACGGCTCAGGGTTCTTTAACTCTCAGGAGAACATCGACAAGCTGAATCGTGTCTACGAGATCGGTCAACCTTCCCCTGGAGACTTCATCTATGAGGATGCCAACGGCGATGGAGTGATCAACGACAAAGACATCCAACCCATTGGCTACAGCTCGCTAAACCCTCGGACGATTTACGGCCTGACGATTGGAGGCCAAGTGAAGGGATTCGACATCAGTATTCTCTTCCAAGGCATCAGCAAGTTTTCGCGCAATTACGACGGATGGGGCACCAACGAGAACATGGGGGCAGGAGGAGCTTACTTCGACGATCAACTCTACAGATGGAGCAAGGAACGATACGAGGCTGGCGAGAAAATCAACCGACCGAGACTCGGAGCTGGTGTCAGCCACATCGCCAATGATTTCTGGATTATGAACGCCAGCTACCTCCGCCTCAAGAATGTGGAGATTGGATATAATTTCCCCCAAAAATGGACGAAAGCCATCAGAGCACAATCTGTCAGGATTTATGCCAATGGCAACAACCTCTTCACATGGGATCACATGCGTACTAACATTTACGATCCAGAGCAGCGCCGATGGGACGACATGGCCGGCTCTTACCCCGTCATGCGAACCTTCAATATCGGACTGAATGTCGTGTTTTAGAAATTGAAATAGTAAATTGTCTATCAATATGAAAAAAATGAAAACATTATATCCATTCTCGCACGTTGGAGGGAATTTGCAATCCCCGACTCGCACGTTGAGGGGGATTGGCAATCCCCGACTCCTCGCTCCTCTCGTGTGCTTTGTCTTTACAGCACTGACCCTCACCTCCTGCGGTGACATTCTCGATGCCACGCCCGATGGACGACTCAGCTCCGACGACATCTATGCCGACCCAGAACTCACTGCCACTCAGTTCAGCACCTGCTTCAACTACCTCCCACGTGGAGGCAATCGCGGATGCTATTTCTGGACCAATGGATTCTGGGCCATCGCCGACGAAGGTTGGGAAACAGGTGAGGGACTCGCCGACTGGTTGCCAAGCGTCATCAACGGCAAATCTAACTCATCCAACTTCTTCTTCAACGGACGACCCGACAATGGGTTCGACGGCAACTACTGGAATTTCTATTGGCAGCAGATACATGTCATCAACGATTTCCTCGAACATATTCCAACGGCAGCCGTCGCCGTTGAGAGCAATCGTGATCTCTGGCATGCAGAGGCGCTCACCTTGCGCGCCTTCTTCTATTTGCAACTGCTCAAATACTATGGTGCTCTCCCCATCGTCACAGAGGTCATCCCCCTGTCATACGACTATTCCGACATGCGAAAAGCACCGTTCAAAGAATGTGCCGAGCAGGTCATCAGCGACTGCAACGAGGCCATCGCTATCAATGCCATGCCCTGGCGACTCACCAACTACGAACAGCGTATGCGTATGACGGCAGGCATAGCCACAGCCATCAAGAGCCAGATGGCCTTGTTTGCTGCATCGCCTTTGTTCAATGAGGGGGAAGACCTCTGGCAATGGGCTTACGACATCAACAAACAATGTCTCAACGACCTGAAAGCCCACGACTACGAGCTGTATACGACGCTCACCGACCCGCAGACCTTCAAGAGCGCCTATCAGGAGCTGAACGGACTGCGTGCAGATCTGAGCAACTCGCCACGCGACAAGGAAACCATTTGGCAATCCTACTTCGAGGATGGCGCACAGAACGTCAACGGATTTCCCTCCAACAATTGCTTCAAGGCCGGCGTCGTTCCCACTCAGGAACTCGTCGATGCCTACGACATGCTCGCCACAGGGAAGCCCGTACTCAAGTTAGACAAGCCCTATCTCGATGAGAAACACCTTCAACCCAACTATGAGGAGGATTCTGGTTATGACCCTGACAATCCCTACGCAGGACGCGACCCACGACTCTTCGCAGACGTTCTCTACAACGGTCACGAATGTTATTACGGTCCAGACCACACGCCCTACAAAATAGAAACATACGTGGGCGGACAGGATCAGATAGCCGAGGTGGCTGCCGGGGGAAAAAACACACGCACAGGTTACTATAAATATAAGACCCACCACCCGCTCGCACTACCAGAAAATGGAGAAGCTAACGGCTGTGTCAAATGGTTCAGGCTCGCAGAAATCTACCTCAACCTCGCTGAGTGTGCCGTTGAGTGTGGCCATATTGACGAGGCTGTCCAACTTGTCAACGACATCCGTCACCGCGCTGGATTCTCACCATCAGTCGACATACCCTCCACGCTCAGCAAGGAAGAAGCTCGCCTTCGCGTCCACCACGAACGCCAAGTGGAACTTTCGTTCCAGGAGGTTCGGTATATTGATACACGTCGTTGGTGTAAACCTGGTCAAGAGAATCTGACGGAGAAATACAAGACGGGCATGCGTATCCGAAAGAAAGACGACGGAACATTCACTTACGAGCGATTCGACCTCAACGTCGGCACTGAAGACGCGCCCCAGCCCACCCAGTACACCTACCAGCCCAAATACCTGCTCTTCCCCATTCCTCTCTCTGAAGCCACGCGCATGACAGCCGTCACGGGGGAGAATTGGCAGAACCCCGGCTGGTAATAGTCCATATACATTATTATATATAATATTACAGTATGATGAACAAGTCTCATAACAATAGAATACTACGGAATTTCGGTGTCCTTACCTTGTCTTTGGCGACATTCTCCACTGTGGCTGCACAGTCGTTGGACAGTGACACGCTCTCTTCTGACCTGCACCAGCGAGCAAAGAAGGTTCGACTGGCGCAGACGCAGCAGTCGACACGTGAAGCACTGACAGGTTCAGTAAGTGTCGTGGACGGCGAGAAACTTCTAAAGTCACCCACTGCGGGATTGTCAGCTCGTCTGGCAGGAAACCTTTCGGGACTGACGATGGTAAACGGAACCAGTGAGCCAGGCTACGACGGTGCAACCTTCTTCGTCCGCGGACGACGCACTACCAATGGCAATGACCCTTTAATCGTGCTCGACGGCGTGCCGTCGCCCACCACCGACATCAACGCCCTCGACCCCCACATGATAGAGAACATCGTGGTGCTCAAGGATGCCGCTGCCACCGCTGTCTATGGCTTCCAAGCCAGCAATGGTGTCATCCTCGTCAACACCAAGCGAGGTGTTGCCGGCAAGACACGTATTTCTGCTTCAGCCGATTTCTCTATCCAGAAGCCGACTGTCACTCCTGACATCATGGATGCATGGCAATATGCCACCCTTCGCAACCAAGCACTGGCCAACGACGGACTGCCTTTGGCCTATACGGATGCTCAGCTCGAAGGCTTCAAGCAAGGTGGCGACCCTCTGCTCTATCCCAACAACAACTGGTACAAGATATTTACGAATGACTACGCTCCCATGGAGCGCTACAACATCAATGCCACTGGCGGCAACGACCGTGTGCGCTACTTCATCAATGGAAGCTATCTCCACCAAGGTTCGCTCTTTGAGTCAGAAAAAGCGAGCAACTATAATCCACAGTCTTCGCTCAACCGATTCAACGTGGTGAGCAACCTCGATGTAACCTTGTTGAATAATCTATCGGCATTCCTGAATGCGAATATCATCATCGACAAGCAAAATGGCCCCAACAGCAGTGGCATCTGGAGTGCTTTGTTCACGACACCTCCTGTCATGGCCGGACCGCTCACACCAGATGGTGGCGTCGTTGCCTCCGACTATGAGCAGAATCCTCTCTATGGCCGACTCAACCGAAACGGCTACAAGCGCGACACTCGTTCAACCGTGAACGTGTCGTTTGGCCTCGACTGGGATCTCGACTTCATTACCAAGGGTTTGAAAGCATCAGGAATCATCGGTTATGAGTCGCGTTATGTGGGAACAATGTTCGGCAATCGCGACTACATGCGCTACATCTTCAATGGCTATGAAGATGGCGTGGACGAGGATGGTGTGGCTTATCATCATCCCATCTACACTCCTTACGGCAGCAATCAGGAAACACCGCTGAGCCTAAGTAAGTCATCATCGATGAGATATTTCCTCAACTTCCTTGGCACCCTGAGCTACAACCGCAGTTTCGGCAAGCACAGCATTGAAGGCATCGTAAGCTATTTCAATCAAGACTACATCAAGGAGAACGGCAGTGGGAGCGAGATGTTGCCATACGACCGCATCTCTTTCTCCGGACATGCCAAGTACGGCTACGACAACAGATACTTCGTGCAGTTTGATGCCGGCTATACCAGTAGCGAGCAGTTCGCCGACGACAACCGATGGGGCTTCTTCCCCACCGTGTCGGGGGCATGGGTCGTGAGCAACGAGAATTTCTTCCGGCAGAGCAGCATGAGCCGGTGGCTTACCTTCCTGAAGATTCGTGCCTCATACGGCAAGGTAGGAAATGACATCATTGCCGGCAAACGCTTCCTCTACCTTGACGAATACAACATGGGAGGCGGCGGTATGCTCGGGAATGTTCACAGCGGTGCACGTGTCTACGAAGGTCAGATAGGAAATCCGCTTATCCAATGGGAAGAGACAAAAGAGCAGAACTACGGACTGGAAATTGGACTGTTCAACTGTCTCACACTGCGAGCCGACTACTATTACCAGCGCACCAACGACATTGTCCTACAGAGTCAGCTCACTCCAGACTTTGCAGGCATCTCCCGCAGCAACCTGCCCTACAGGAATCTTGGTGAGTCGAAGAATCAGGGATTCGAGTTTGAGTTGGCTTTCAACAAGCAGATCAACAAGGATTTGCGCCTCGCCCTCTCAGCCAATCTCTCCACCAACAAGAACAAGGTGCTGAAGTTCGAGGAGATGAACAAGGGTACCTACGACTACTTCTACCCCTATCGCACGACAGGCTACAGCATCGGACAATCGTGGGGCTACCTGATCGACTACAGCAATGGCAACGGATTTTTCAACTCTGAAGCAGAAATTGCCAACAGCGGACTCACATACGAAGGAACGCAGCCACGCGTAGGCGACTTCATCTACAAGGATCTGAACAACGACGGCATCATCAACGAGAAGGACCAGGCTCCCATCGGCCATACGGACATTCCGCAGATGACCTACGCCTTCGACTTCGAGGTAGACTACAAGGCCTTCGACCTGTATGTGCAGTTCCTCGGCACGCACGGCCGCTCCATCATGAGCAGTGGTCTGGGAGTGATGGAAAACGTGAGCCGTGGTGTCTATATGGACATTCATCAGCAGGCATGGACAGCCGAACGGTATGCAGGCGGCGAGGAAATCAGCTACCCGGCACTCTCCACCGCTACATCGTCGAGTATGAGAGGCAACGACTTCTTCATCACCGACCGCAACTTCCTGCGGTTGAAGAACATTGAGCTTGGCTATACGCTGCCGTTGTCACTCACTCATCGGGTGTTGATTGAAAAGGCACGCATCTATCTTAGTGCGAACAACCTGTTCACGTTCGACAACCGCAAGTTCGAGGCATTCGACGTTGAAGCCACCAGCCTGTCCTCCTACCCCATTTATCGCACCTTTAACGTAGGACTGAGTTTAACTTTCTAAACACATAACATCATGAGAACTATGTATAAGAAATATCTTTCACTCATTCTGGTATATGTGAGTTGCTGTGTGGCAGCAACCCTCACCTCATGCACCGACATAGAAGACCATCCCGACGGCAGAGTGACCTTCGACGAGATTTTCGAAAGCGACCGAAAGACAGGTGGATACCTCAACCTATGCTACAGCCATATACAACGGCATGGCATGTGGTATGATGGATTTTCACTGCTCGACGAGTACACCGACGATGCCTACGATGCCAACAGCATTGCCAACAGCGCACCATCGCAATGGTGGCGTGGACAGCTGACTCCCTACTACAATCCAGTAGAGTCGGGCGACAACAGCGATTGGTGGAACAACTATTTCCAGGGCATCAAACAGTGTAACATCTTCATTGCCAACATCGATGAGGCGAAGACGTTCACCGATGCCACACGGAAGCGCTACAAAGCTCAAGTTTATGCCCTCAGAGCCTACTACCTGCTACAGCTCATCAAGCGCTATGGCGGAGTACCCTTCAGCGAGGAGGAGTACGACCTCGACTTCGACTTTTCCGCCGTCAGTCGATTGTCGTTTGCAGAATGTGCCCGTCAGATACTGAGCGACTGCGACAAGGCGCTGAGCTACGACGATGAGCTCTTCGGCTGGCACTCCGGCACCGACGACAACGAGCGTGGCAAGATGAACAAAGGCATCGTATGGACCATCAAGTCGGAAGCCGCTCTCTTTGCCGCATCGCCTCTCTGGTACGATGGCGCTGACCCGCAAAGCATAGGATGGGCCGAAGCAGCCGAAATCACCAAGCAGGCGATGGACGAGATGACGGAGAATGGCTATGAGCTGTACAAGCGTGCGCCGGGAAACCGATTGGCACAGAATGCCTACGACCTCTATTTCCAGTCGCGCTCTGATGTCGCCGGTGCCGTAGACCGCGAAACAATCTTTGAAATCCGCGACCGCATGGAGGTCTATAAGTATCATGGCCTACCCACCATCGACGGAGCAGAAACCTCAGGGGCCAACCCCACACAGGAACTTGTGGACTGCTATGAACTCACCAATGGTGTACGGCCCATCTTAGGTTATGCCGATGCCGATCACCTACAGCCCGTCTTCAACCCGGAGGCTATGAATGGCACCGTGAAGTACGACGACCAGAACCCATACGCCAACCGCGACCCACGGCTGACAGCTACCGTCTACTACAACAATGCCTACGTCAGAGGCGACCAAAGTGCACGCGTGGGTATCTATACGGGTATCGAGGACACACCCGACGGCGAACACATCATCAATGCCAACGACCGCCGATACACCAATACGGGCTACTACCTGCGCAAGTTCACCAACGGAGCTTCCAACCACATGGAGAATCAAGACGGCTACTTCAAGCTACTCCGCTTCGCCGAAATACTCCTCAACTACGCCGAAGCAGCAGCGGAGGCAGCTGCAGACATCGTACCCAACGAGGCCGTAGATGCTGCCAACCTCGTTAGGCAACGTGCGGGGATGCCAAACTTCCCCTACGGACTGACGAAAGACGAGTTCCGCGAGCGTATCCACAACGAGCGACGCGTGGAGTTCGCCTTCGAGGAACTGCGGTTCTTTGACGTTCGCCGCTGGAAAGAACTCAACGGCACTGGAAAGATGGTGACTGGCGTCGACAGCGAAGGCAATGAGATTACAGGCTATGCCCCCACGGGCAATGTCGTCACTGGCATGTCATGTACAGGACAGAAGCGCGGACTGCGCACCACCTTTGTCTATACACGATTCGTCGTTGACAATCAACGCAACGCCACCGACAGCAAGTACCTCATCTTCCCCATTCCCGGCGACGAGGTAATCCGTATGATCAACTACAACGGTGTCAACATCCAGAATCCTGGATGGTGAGGGAAATGGAGCATTGGACATTGAGCATTTAATATTGAAAAATATGAAAAGGAAGCTTTTGACACTCATGTTGGGTTTGGCGGGGATCACCGGTCAGGCCCAACCACCACTATACAAGCACAACGAGGCACTCAAGCAGTTACGGACAGAGCTCACCGAGGTTGACGCACTGATGCATCAGGGCATCATGACCGACTCTGTTTCGCAGTTGCCTTACTTCACAGGTTACAGCTACCGCACACTCTACGACTGGGATCAGTATTTTGAGTCTATCGTGCAAATCTACATGGGATGGCCTGACACATACATCAAGAATGGTGTGCTTATCTTCTTGCAGAATCAGCGTCCCGACGGCTTTATTGTCCGTTCCGTTCCTGGCAACGAGTTCCACGACAACGAGCATGTCAAGCCTTTCCTTGCACAGATCAGCCTCTTGGCCTGCCGTGAGTATGGCGATTACAAGTGGATATTGCAAAAAGATGTTTTCAGTCGCCTGCAGAAATATCTCGACTATTGGCTCAACGAGATGGACTCCAACCACAACGGACTGAGCGAGTGGATGAGCGCCCCACACACGGGGATGGACAACCAGCAGGAACGCGCCGGACTATGGCTCGACCGCGTCAGCGAAGGAGTAGACCTCAACTGCTATCTTGTGCGTGAGATGCGCGCCTTCGCACAATTGGCCGAGGCGGGAGGAAAGCAAAATCTTGCCATGCAATATCGGAAGAAGGCCGACGAGCTTGCCGAACGTATCCGCACGCAGATGTGGGACGAGGAAGACGGATTCTTCTACGACCTGAAGACTCATCCCGAGGGGCTGATGGACAACTACAACAAGATAGCCAAGGTGAACACCTACAAGCAGAAGGGGCGCTTCATCCCCGTCAGGTCGATTTCTGCCTTTGCCACCCTCTTTGCAGAAGTGGCGACACACGAGCAGGCGCAGCGTATGGTGCGCGACTACCTGATGAACCCCAACGAGTTTTGGACACCCTGGCCGATGGCAGCGTTGGCAAAGAGTGAGCCTTGGTACAGCACCGGCTATATGCCCAGCGATGTGGGCTGCAGCTGGAGAGCCAACACATGGATTCCCACCAACTATATGGTCTACCATGGACTGCGTTACTATGGACTGCGCGAGACAGCATCGCTCGTGGCCCACTACACCCAGAAACTGGTAGAGACGGCTGGCAACCGCGAATACTACAATGCCGAGACAGGTGAGGGTTGCGGACTGAATCCCTTCTGGGGATGGAGTCTGCTGGGCCACTTCATGAAGTTTGAAGACAGTATCGATGACGACATCACGATAATAACCCCATAGGAAAACATGGATGACAACAAGATAGGCACGAAGTTTCACATCGCTATCATCCTCGTCGGGCTGGTTGCAGCTACCGGCGTTTCCCCAACGGCATGGGGTCAGCGCCTTTTTCCTGCACAAGTGGAATGGGGAGACATTCAGGTGGGGGGTGAGCTTCGCGAGCGACTGCAACGCAACTTTACCCGTCTGCATGAAGACAAATACCAGCCCCAGCATGTCTTCCTCACCGATGAAGAATCGGGATACTGGCCTGGCGACACAGAGGGAAGGACGTTGCTGGCACTGGTGATGGATGCCCAGGCACTGAGACAGGAACCCCTGTTCTTGCATCGGATGATGGAGCAACTGCCCCGACATCTCAACAAACAAGGATATATGGGCATCCTCTACGGCGACACCATCAGCGAGCAACAACTCTCCGGCAATGGCTGGTTGCTCCGTGGCCTGTGCGAATACTATGCCTGGAAGGGTGACAAACGCATCCTGCCTATCATCCGCGACATCGCCAACAATCTGTTTGTCAAGGCGCAAGGTCGCTATAGCCGATACCCCATCCGCCCTGAACAACGTCGGAAGGACGTGGGAGAAGCCTCCGGCACCCTGCAGAACGTGGTGGACGGATGGCTCTTGTCGTCAGACGTAGGGTGTGTGTTCATTGGCATGGAAGGACTCATCCATGCCTACCAGTATGTGGGAACGCCGAAGATGAAGGAAGTTATCGAGGAGATGATCCAACGCTTTCTGGCCATCGACCTCGTTGACATCAAAGCTCAGACACATGCCACACTCACAGCCTGCCGAGGGTTAATCCGCTATGCCGACCTGACCGGCAACCGCACATTACTTGATGAAGCTGAAAAGCGATGGCAGCTTTACAAGAAGTATGGCATGACAGCCAACTATGAAAACTACAATTGGTTTGGAAGGCCAGACACCTGGACAGAGCCATGCGCCATCGTAGACTCTTACATGTTGGCCGTTCAACTTTGGCAACGCACCAGCAAAACCGAATATCGCCATGACGCCGAGTTAATCTACTACAATGCTTTGTGCCACACACAACGCTTCAATGGAGGCTTTGGGTGTGACACCTGTACAAGCGACGAGGCAGGCATCCTTTCCATACACGAACCCGAAGCCCACTGGTGCTGCACTATGCGGGGAGCCGAGGGACTCGCCACGGCCTTCCGCTACAGCTATCTGCTTCAAGGCGACACCCTTGTCGTCCCGTTCCTCAGACAGAGTATGCTTGCAACAGGCAACGAGGAAAAGGGATTCTTCTCCATTCGCCAGACTACCGAATATCCATTCTCCAACCAAGCCACCTTGACCATACAGGAAAACTCACGGGGAATCAATGCCATTAGCCTCCCCCGCCTCCCCTGGGCAGACGAAACGGTATTCTACCTGAATGGAGTTCCCATCACTCCTCATGAGCATAATGGATTCTTCGTTGTCAAACATTCATGGCAACAAGGCGACACACTCACGATGACCTTCCGCCTGAAATATCATCAAGGGGAACCTACCCTCATATTCCCCTCCCCTCGCAGGGGAGGACCTACCCTCATATTCCCCTCCCCTCGCAGGGGAGGGGTTAGGGGTGGGGAAGCTGTCAGGGATTTGCAATCCCCGACCACAAAAGCATCCCTCCGATTTTTCTATGGGCCTCTGATCCTCGGTGCCGATGCCGGCACGCCGTCGCAGCTCTCACCCATCTACCACTTGATGGATGCTAAGGTATGGAATAAAAGCTATCACAAACAAATTCTATTCTGATTATGATGAAAAGAACGCTCACCCTTCTTACTATTCTACTCACAATAGCCCTCCCCGTCACGTATGCTGCGTCACCATCGCAGCTCCTCCCCCTTGAGGGGGAGTTAGAGGGGGTGTCCTCGCTCCTCGAAAAAACCTCCCCCCCTCGGGGGGCTCCTTCGGAAACCTCCCCCCCCTCGGGGGGGATAAGAGGGGGGGGCTCCCTCCTCGAAGAACGATTCTCCAACCCGCTGTCGCCACGCATTGCCGATGCTTGGATAGCCAAGTTTGGCAACTTCTACTATATGGTGGGAACCCCTTGTCCGGGCGACCTCAACATGCAGTGGGTAGGCGTGTGGAAGTCGCGCGACCTTATCAACTGGAGCGGGCCATACCTCGCTTTCGAAGGCGAAAAGCGCGACCGCCCGATGTGGGCCTCCGAGATTTACCATCGCGGCAACGAATACTTTATCATCACCACCTGCAACACATGGCAGGCAGGATGCACCATGATGTTGCAGAAGGCTCCTACTCCCCTTGGACCATACACGCTCTATTCGCATCTGAAGAAGAGGGGACTCGACCCGAACATCTTTGTCGATACCGACGGACGCTCCTACCTGCTCGACAGCGAGTGGATAGCACCCATGAATGATGCATGGAACTGGCTCGACGACGAATTCAAGGGTCATCGCGACAACAAGGAAGGGCCCTTCATGGTGAAAAATGCCAACCGCTATTTGCGCTTTTATGCACGCATAGACGACGACTACTCTATGGAGATTGAGACATTTGAAGGGAGCAACCCCTACACCAACGACTACCAAGAACAGGGGGTGGTGTACAGAGGCACTTGCTACCCCGGTCACGGATGTATCGTCCCCTCACCTGACGGCACGGAACTTTGGTATGCCTCCCACTACATGACACAAGGCTGGGAAAGCCGCCGACTGGCCATCAGCCCCATGCAGTTCGGCGACGATGGCATGCCCATCCCTACCTCCCGGTGCAACGACGAGCAACCCATGCCGTCGCAAACCAAGTGGAACACGAATGTGGCACCCGGCAAGCCTATCAACTCTTCGGAAGGCAATCCGCTCCTCGCCTGCGACAACCAGACAGACACCTACTGGACATGCCATACTCCCTCCGACAGTAGCTATCTTGAACTCGACCTGATGGGGGAATTTAAAATCAGCAGAACCTCCATTCGGTTCGCCGAGCCCACCACGCTGCAATGTACCCTCATGGGGTCGTGCGACCGCATTCACTGGCAAGAGATAAATACCATCGACGTTGACAACAAGCAGAAAAAAATCTCACCCGATACCCACCACCCATCACCCAACACCCATCACCCAACACCCAACACCCGAAGTTACCGCTACCTGCGCCTCACCCATTTCCAGTCCGCCAAAGCAGTAGACTTGTCCGAATGGCAAGTATTCTTAGCCGAGCAACATATCCCACAGCCCACGGGCCAACGGGTGGAAATCTGGCAGGGCGACAGCATCCTGCACCTGCAGCGAGGCGACTACCACGACTTCCCGGCCATCACCCTTCCCAGACCAGGGCTGTACGACATCGTCTTTCATGTAGCATCCACGGCCTCGCGCCACAACCGCTTCACGCTGTATGCCGACGGCAGGAAGATTGCGACAGAGAGCGTGGCACATACAGGCACCGACGACAATTATTCTCAGATCATCGCCTTCGACACCATGATAGCCACCGACCACTTCGACGAGCTTCGCTTGGTTGCCGACGACGGCGACTTCTGCGTGCAAAGCATTGAAATGATTGCCATACAATAAACTGCAAAGTAAAGAAGAACTATGAAGTCAAGACTGCTTATGCTCGGCATCACGTTGCTTACCATGCATCACTCTCAGACAGTGATGGCACAAACGCTACTTGGAGGACAGCTGCAAGATACAGACATCGTCCACGAATATGTACATCCCACCAAGGTGATGTGGCAGACCGAGACCTCAGTTACTCATGCTGAAAACCTGTTGAAAGATTTCAGCGGCCAGGTGTCGGTGACACAACAAGACTGCTGCCTTTTCAGCACGAAGAAGGGCGGTGAATGTTCCGTGCTGCTCGACTTCGGACGTGAGATGCACGGCTGCCTGCAAATCGTTTCTGCCATCCGCGACGTCAACCAGCCCGCACGCTTCCGTGTACGATTAGGCGAATCGGTGAGCGAAGCCATGAGCGATGTACACACCTCCAACGCCACCAACGACCATGCCATGCGCGACATGCTGGTGGAGGTGCCTTGGTTGGGCAGTGTCTGCACATCGAACACCGGATTCCGTTTCGCCCGAATCGACTTGCTTGAAGACACGGTCGATGTCCCGATTGCCGCCATACGGGCTGTGGCCCAATACCGCGACATCGAATACAAAGGCTCCTTTTCCTGTAGCGACTCCAGGCTGAATGCCATCTGGCAGACAGGTGCCTACACCGTCCACATGAACATGCAGGACTTCGTATGGGACGGCATCAAGCGCGACCGCCTGGTGTGGATTGGCGACATGCACCCCGAAGTGATGACCATCAACTCCGTGTTCGGATGGCAGCCCGTCGTGGGAAAGAGCCTCGACTTCGCCCGCGACGATACACCGCTACCCAACACCCAACACCCAACACCCATCACCCAACACCCATCACCCAACACCCAAC